>ENA-OOMW01000060-OOMW01000060.1-viral-metagenome-genome-assembly--contig:-NODE-60-length-6773-cov-30.415588_pt1 | contig 6773 bp, 7 predicted proteins | sample MGYA00245306_ERZ501074 | MGnify/ENA primary metagenome ERZ501074 (study PRJEB25959, sample SAMN05341353) | viral metagenome | host: human-associated | place: USA: California | collected 2014-04-26 | study... | reverse complement strand
AAAAAAACCTAATCAACGTTATTAAAACATACTTTAACTTACATTTAACGTTATTTAAGATGAAATGTAAAGTAGAGATAGCAAAATAAGAGTAAGGGGATAAAGTCCAGAAACTAGGATTACGAATTCCGACTTTATCTCAACCTTAACAAGAGGGACGAGACTTCTCGGGGAGGAAGTCCACAAGAAGAATGAAAACACCTTTCCGTAGGTTTTCCTAAAAGGCAAACCAAAAAACCGTTTTGACGTGATTACGTATAAAATGAAAATAATATACGCAGCACGCACAAAACGGAGTATATAAAAAAAGAAGGATTAAAATTTAAGTTTTCGCATATATTTGTCATGTGCAAGCACATTTGATTTTGTATGAGTCGTTCTATTTAATTTTTGCAAAATTAAACAGAAACTTGCGACTCACACAAAATGTAGTAAATTTTAATTTAAAGATCAATACATATACAATATGTAACGTGTTACGAAAAATATTATTTTCGTTTACCTCTAAACTTAAATTTGTTTTGTTTAGTCTGATGGGTACGAGAAGTACGTCCACCATTACGAGTTTTCTCAGTAGAACCTACCACATTTCCTTTCTTATCGTAACGTGTAGTAGTTTCAGTATAACCATCTTCGCCATCAACATAAGTTTCCATATTATGTTTATAACCATAAGAACCAAGCCAATCACCTAAAGTACCAGAATAATTAGACCATTTTCCGCTCTCATAATAACCAGACATCTGACGAATCAATTCGGGCTCTTCCAATAATTTATTTAAAGTAGCTTGATTAGTTTTAAGCGTAAGATTAAACATCTGGTTAGCACGACTATTACGCTTAATATACTGTAAATTCTTATCGTCAGAACTACTCATCCAATCCCAATGAGCTAATTTTTCCTTATTGTCGATACTAAAACCAGACTTACGTTCATTACTCTCTTGAGCTAAAGCATGATCTAATTCTTTGGTAGCATAAGCACCAACTAAGGCGGCTTTACCAGAATACAAAGAACCAAGAGCAGAAGTTTGCATAATAGCATACTTTTTAGGTAAATACTCTAATTCCTTCAAAGACATTTTTCCGTCAGCAACCGCACGAAAAGCACTCGCATAATTATAAATAACTTGCGATTGCATGGTTTGAACCTGCTGTGGAGCAATATTAAACAACTCAAATCCTTTAAGATAAGAAGAATATTGTATGTCGTTAGCTTGCCACTTCTGAATAGTCTCATTCATATATTGCTGACGAACTCTAGACGCAAGAGTAGCAGCATTAAATTGGTAAGCAATTTTCAAATTAGAAATAGTAGCCTTCATCTCCTCTACTTTTTGATTAGACTGCATTTCAAGCGCCTTATTCAAAGCGCCCTGAGTTTCATTAAGTGCAGCTACAGAATCCTGGACAACCTTCTGATTATCAATACTTTGCTGCTGCTGATAATATTGTAAACCGTTTTGAATAGCAGTACCAACACCAGAATAATTTATACCTTGCTGTGGAATAGCCTCCGAAGATTGAGCAGAAGAACCAGAACCAACACTTTGTGAAGAAATATTTGATAATAAAGGATTAAGACCAGACGCACGATACTGAGCAGACTGAGAAAGAATAGAACCGTAACGTTTATACATATCTTCTTGCCACTGTCGTTGTAAACGTGCCTGTTCAGCATTAAATTGATTCTGTTCGCGCATGATCTGCAAATTAGTCTTATTAGCAGACGATTGAGAACCAGAAGAAAGTAAAGAACCTAAAAGACCGGCACCGGCACCAATAGCAGCGCCCCAAATACCACCAGAACTTCCTGCGGCAGCACCGGTAGCAACATTTGTTAAAGCACTCATAACTGTATATTTATAAATAAATAAAAAAGAGCTCAAAGCAAATTTGCATAAAAAATGCAAATATAACAAAGAGCTCTAAAATTAAAATACAAATAATTATTCACTAAAAAGTTTAGCAAACTTATCTCGAAGTTCTTTCTCTTCGCGTTCATAAGTTTCTCTCTCTTCTAACTCTTTAGCTTTAGAGGCAGCCTCTTTCTTTAATTCGATATCCTTAGATGCTAATTCTTTAAGATAATGCATTTGCTCAGATTGAGTTTGCAAATATCGAGAAGGACAAGAATTAATTAATTCATCATCGGTAAGTTTGCCAAAAGCCTCTTCGAACTCAGAACGATAATTAGAAGAATCAATCAAAGGTTGTAACTGCTCTTTAAGAACATCAAATTGTTTAGCAGACATAGAGAGAGATTGAATACGCATCAACAAAGATACATCGGAATGGAACGAACATTCCAGAACAGTAGAATTATCGTCAGATGAAACACGTGTAACATCATGTTGGATCTCCTCAAAAGGTGGAGCACAATAAGTAATTTTATCAAATAAAACCATAATAAAAAATTTTAAAATTATTTAGAATAAGGCAAACCGTACACACTATAAGGACGCACAGCAACGCAAGTATTTACACTACCAACGAGCAATTTATCATTATCAGACGTTAATGCTAATTGATCAACAAAAATATTGTTAGTCAAAGACGGACGACAAACTAATAACTCATCTATATTAGAATAAGTATTAGAAGGTTTAGTAGAAAAAGCCCATTTAGTCAAAACCGAAGAATCGTAACCAGTAACCCATGACCGAAGTGAATGAAGATAAGCACCATCATAACGATCATAAGAAGTTTTTAACTCAGCAAAGCGAGGTAAATAACCATAAGTAGTAGACATGTCAAAAGCCGGACGACCTTGACCGCCGTTAGTAACAGCGTCACCGGCAATAGGAGCAACTACTTCGCAACGATATTGAGTTTGCATTCCTAATGAATCTAATTCTGGCAAAGGAAAATCAGAGGCGTCAGTTTTAAAATTATTTCTATCCAAACCAACATGGGCAACGTCCAACTGTGGAGAACAACGATAAATACCGATGATAATTCCATAGGTATCAGAAGTAAACTTGCAAGAACAAGACAGATTACCAGATGCAGTAGCTTTAATGTCAGCATTATTGTTATCTGTCAAATTCTGGTTAACTTGTGGGTTAATATCCAAAGTAGAATCGCCACCACCAATAAAGACAGATTTATAATCATCATGACGAGGCTTAACACCAAAATGCGCAAGAACCTGGGATGAAAAATCGGAATCGTTAGACTCCTGTATCTCACGGTATTTTTGGAGAGCAATAGCAGAACGAAGAGCAGAAACTTTCAAAGAAGAACTGGCACTAATATTACCCTTAATATTCTGAACTGGGTGAATAGGAATACCTGAACTAGTAGCGGCAGTAGAAAGGCGACCTTCCATATTAGTTGTACCGTCGCCAGGCTGAGTAAAAGAAGTAGCACCTACAGGAAGATAAGAACCAGTAGGAACTCCGGCAGAAGTAGCAAGAGTAACACGAGGATCGCTAATAGACATATTACTAACATTAACAGTAGCAGCACTTTCGTCAGAATATTGAGCACGCGGAAGAACACCGTTAAAATAGTCCAACGGAAGATTAGAAGAATGTAAATCAAAAATAGCAGAAGTATAAGCCTTTGAAGGTAGCTTAGTTGCAAAATTCATAGAGTCAGAAGGCTGCAAATAATCAATATTACAAGCATAACTGCGATAAGGTTGCCACTGTCTATAGATATAATGATCATAATAAATCTTCTGATAAGCTAGCAATGGGAAAATAGAAAGATTAGGAGCATGGGTAACAGGGAAGTATCCTTTATTTTCACCAAAACTGTAAGAATTACACCACCAACCGAAAGAACTATCACGAAATGATGCGACAGTAAAATCGGCAGGAGCACCCGAATTAATATAAGAAAGAAGATTAGCGATAATATCGTAACCATCTAAATTGCTATTAAACAAACCGAAAGAACGTAATAGACGAACAAAATTAACATAACGATAACGACCGTTAACGATCAAACCCTCATCGGTAAGATGAGAAACAAGCTGTTCAGTAGTATGCGAACCAGCCTTATAAAAAGTAACAAGACGTTCAGTAGTACTATTCATAAGAGAGTTGAGAGTGTCACGGAGAGAATCGTAATTAATATACGGCATAGAAGTCGTAATAACAGAATCTTCGGTAGAACTCTTAGCAATTCGACTAATATTTTCACCACTCTGACCTGTAGTCATATTATTAACTTGCTGTTCAAAGTACTTCCACAAAGATTGAAAAGGAACAAAATAAAATTGCACATTTTCACGTAAACGTGTAAATGCTGCCGTCTGTAAAGGCTGAGTACGTGAAAAACCATTATAAGAAATCTTAAAGGTTTCGTTCGGATTAACCCACTGATAGAAAACGGGAAGAAGTTCACCAATCTGAGCGGTAAATAAATGACGGTGAGAAAGGTCAAAAGCATTACGAGTAACTTTGTTCTTAATGTTATGAAGACCTACAATTTGTGAACGATTGATTTTTGCCATAATAAAAAATTAAATATCAGTTTTATAAGACATAACTACTTCTTTGTGCTTAATGGAGCTAAAATAATCCATAGACGCAATAGAAGATTGATTAATAAAATAAGAAGTTTTACGATATTTAGAAAAATCGGGAATACCAGAAACATGATCAAAAGTCGAATAATACTGAACACTTAGTGTAGGGTTATCTTCCAACATCTTAAGATGCTGGCATAAATTCTGATAATCTAAATAGTGTTCAAAATCATCAACTAATAATAAGTAACGGTATGTATCGATATTCAAAAGGGAGGATATCTTATATAATTTACGAGCAGCATAAAATAAACTTTTTAAAGGGTTTAACGTATTTGTATCAATATAACTCTTATAGGCATAAGAACGAACATAACGTACGAGGGGAGAGATAACCAGATCAAAAGCCGAATTGGAAGAGGTATCAGAATGCCTATTTAAAAAAAGCAATAAATCGCGAACCTGAATATCATCCGTAAGAGAAAGATCTATACGTTCTTCGAGGTATTTTGCTGAAGAAAGCAAGGTAAACTTATCCTTAACAGATTGAGTGCCGTCGTAACTAAATCCGATGTGGAATCTATGGTAAGACGAAGACGGAACGGGAACAATATGCTCAAGTCCTTTTCGAGAGACGAGACGAGCGGTACTAAGTCGCTGAAATTCTCTACCTTTGAGTAAAGATGACAATTCTTCGAAATCTCTGTTTTCACCAAGGAAGTAAGATTTAAATGTTTTTTGTGGAAAGAGGTTAAGCAGTCTAGGCAAGCTCGAAGACTGATTAAGGTATCCAGACAAATAAGAAGAAGCGAATCCATCCGTAATGGTCGTAGTAATATCACCGAACCTCCAAATCTTATCATTAAACATTTGAGAATTACACTCTCTGGGGTTTTTTGCTGTGCTATTTGGATAGACGTAAACATCCTCGAAAGAGTGGTGAAGTTGTAACGAATCGTGGAATAATACAATATGCCAATGCGGACGGAGGGAGTTAGAGCCGTACTCGCCAACCGCAAAATAGCGGACTTTGGTACCGAATTTTCTAAGGCACCATTTTTTGAGACGATCGAGGAATTTTTGTAAATCCTCATTAAAAAGTATAGCAACGTGGTTATGGAGACGAGAAACACCACGATGACGAAAAGGGTAACGTTCATAATATTCATCAATACGTTTATTATAAGTTTGTAAATCACTAAGCCAAACAGAAGGCAAAAAAGTATCAAAATCCCAATAACGGTCAATACGAGAAGTTATAACAAAACGATTTAAAGCGGATTTATCAGGTACTAAATGATATTTTTTATCTCGAGGGTTATAAATCTCTTTAACACGGTTACCCAAAACAAGAGGGTGAACAGTACGTGAATAATCATCAAAAGAACCATTCTCGGGACAACCAGAAATGCAACTAAAGTCAACATAAGGTATAAATTCGTCCGAATAAGTAAGATTGATTAACTCGCAATAAGCATGTGATTGAGTCTCAAGAGATAAAAGGAGTTCAGTTTTTCTACGGCGAGTAGTTTTACACTGGATACATTTACCACAACCAACAAGTTTAAGACCCTTAAGGGTTTTAATTCTAGTAGGCGAATCGCAAGCTAAAAAACCTTTCATAACTATTTTTTGGAATTATACAATAAATTGATAATATTAGAGATCTCTGGAGAAACCTGTTCGATATAAAGAATAGTTTCAGACAAATAAGAATTTAAAAAACCATTCTTATTGAGAAGTTTACGGCGATAATAGTAAAGAGTTCTAAGAGTAGCCAACTTCTCAGATGCAGTAGGAACATCAGACTTCGACATAAGAATTACCTTTAAAACGTGAAACAAGAAACATAACACGAGCATGAAAAACTACAGGTGAAACAAAACCAGAGTTAACAACAAGTGAAATGAAAGCGTCAATACAATCACTTTTGACAAAATAATAAGACTTATCGACTGAAACAAGATAAGCATAACAAAAAGATTTACTCATAAGGCAAATAATTTTTAGAACGAACAAAACCGCCATGTTTAACAAAGGTGGTATCTACAGAAATAATAGTAGCAGTTCCATGCGAAGAAACTGAATGTGAAGTACTACAAGAAGTTAGAGTAGTAACTCCAAGATAAGTAGCTATTAAACCTAAAGCGTAAATAGCAACCTTAATAATAATTCGAAGTATTTCTTTATTCATAATAAAAAGAGTAAAATATAAAACATATTAAGAGGATCAGAAAGAGTCAGGAAAAAACCAGAACCAGCTGAAACCTGAGGCAAAGATAAAACAAAAAAA
>ENA-OOMW01000059-OOMW01000059.1-viral-metagenome-genome-assembly--contig:-NODE-59-length-7125-cov-1.223492_pt1 | contig 7125 bp, 12 predicted proteins | sample MGYA00245306_ERZ501074 | MGnify/ENA primary metagenome ERZ501074 (study PRJEB25959, sample SAMN05341353) | viral metagenome | host: human-associated | place: USA: California | collected 2014-04-26 | study... | reverse complement strand
GGATTCCAGATAGAAGCCGCTGAGCTTGGAGAAGCGGACGCAGTAGGTGGCAGCTGGCAGGGAATCAAAGGTACGAAGGGAATCATCGTAGATCTGGTACTTGATGCCGGTGTTGACAATTTTCATAATTATGTAACTCCTTTTGATTTTTGTTATAGAACAATGTTAAAAATAAAACAAGGTGGTGGAAAATATTACAAAAATGGGAAGTGGTACGGTTATCAGTACGGGGCTTTGAGATTGCGGGAATTATAGGGGCGTAAGTGATTTCGATTTTGCCGGGGCAGGTACAGGTTTTGCCATTGACAAAATACTGACGCCAGTAGTCATCGTCACATTCGCCTTTGGAGGTAATACGGAAGGTGAGGGAAGGGAAGGAGCGGGAGAGTTTAATCATATCGTTGGCGACATCGAACGGACATTCGTTTTCGGGGTCGAAGGTGAGGATATCGTTCTCGTCATCATAAAAATAGGCGGAAGGATCGAAGGGTCTGAGGCAAGGGGAAGCATCGGCGTAAAGGGTTTGGAGTTCATGCTGGATGGCACAGCGGGTTTGCTCCGGGATAAAAGCAGGGGTATCATCGCGGAAGACATCGAGAGTGTAGCGGGTAAAGTAGGACATGAAATCATCTCCTTAATTTAAGAAGCAGCGGCGGAATCGGTAAGGGATTTGAACATTGTTTTGGGAAGGCCGGGGGTAGATTCCTGGCGGGAAATCCACTGGCGTTGGTAGGAGACAACACGGGGATAATCAGCAGCGGGGGAAACAAGTTTTGGGGTTTCGATGTTTTCAAAGACACATTCCGCGATGATCTGCAGAATTTCCGGCAAGGTGGTATCAGAACCATAGGCGGCAACAAGACCGCGCAGAGAACAGTAATAAGGTTCAACGGCTTGTTCCAGCTGGCGAATGGTATAGGCAGAGAGGTCGATCGTTTCGGCGGCAACGGCATAATAATTGCGGTTAGGAGAAGCCGATTTGGAGTGAAAAGGAACGATATCAGTGAACTGGTATGTAGTGGGAGAGAGCGCACGGCAGAACTGGCGGGTGTCCGGGTCAGTTTGGAAAAATTGTTTCATTGGGGCGGTCCTTTCAGGGGGTGGTGAGAGGCTGGATACCAAAGCCAAAACGATGTTCTGCATGATGTGGGAAGGCCGTGTTGTCAACGGTGCTGAAGAAAAGCCGTTCGATGAATCCTGCCTCACTCCCTTCCAGCTGCGTTCCATCAAGGCCGGCAATGCCACTCTTGAAGATTTCCGTCCCCGCGGCTCCATCTACGGCAACCGTGTTCAGGAACTCCGCCTCATGCGCCCCATGCCCCGCAATGATTTCAAGGATGGCCCGATCGACCTCGGCCTCAAGAATTCCGAGTTTGTTGACCTGATCTACACCCCCACGAAGGATGAATCGGTTGCCGATATGGAAAAGTCCGCCAAAAAAGAACCGGAAACCCCGCCCTTCACCGCCCCCACCTCGCGGGATGAAGACGAGCTGTTTTAATTAACCACCAACACAAAAGGAGCGTGAACCTATGGCATTCAAAATGAATCAGATCAGCTGCGATCTTGCCAGCTACCCCTATTACATGCTGCTGTCCCCGCGCAAATTCGGCAAAACAACCTGGTGGCGCAACCTCGTTGTCGCCGCCTGGGGCAATGCTCCAAGGGTCTGCTCATCTCCTGCGGCACCGAGTCCGGCTTCCACCACCTCGATAACCTCCAGGTCGAAGAAGCCCTCACCTGGGACGATGATTACGATGAAGAAACCGGCCACCGCGGCCTTGTCCAGATCGTCGATGATCTGATCGAAAACAATGCTGACTACGGCATCAAGGGCGTCTGCTTTGATACTTTTGATACCCTCTTTGATATCGCCACCGATGAAGTCATGAGGGAATCCCGTCGTGAAACCGGCAAGTCCTGCAAATCCATCAATGATGCTTTCGGCGGCTACAATCGCGGCTCTGACCGTCTGATTAAAATCATCAACGATCAGCTTTCCCGCATCCGCAATGCCGGCATCGCCGTCTTCATCCTGTCCCATACCAAGTTTAAGGAGCGCACGGACCCCCTCACCGGCGAAAAGTATGAGCAGCTCACAAACCTCATGCAGGACCGTACATACAGTGCCATTGCTGATAACGCCCAAATGGTCATGGTTGGCACCATCGAGCGCGATATCGCATCCGGCAAAATCGAAAACGAAAAGCGCGTCATCCATCTGCGCGGCACCTCTACCATTGATGCCGGTTCCCGCTTCAATGACCTGCCCGAAACGATCACCCTTGATCCGCAGGATTTTCTCGCCGCCTTCAAACAGGGTGTCGCCGGTGCTCACACGGTTGCTCCGGTTACGGATAAGCAGATCGACGCTGCCGCCAAGGCCGAGCAGAAAGCCGCCGCCAAACAAGCAGCCGTAGCCCGCAAAAAAGAGGAAGCCGAAAAGCAGGCCGAACAGGACGAATCTCACCGTGATGAATATTACAACACCATCGTCAATGGCTTCTCCAACGCCTCAGATGAAATCAAGGCCAAAGCCAAGGAGCTGTTGGCCGCTACCGGTGAACCCAAGTTCTCTTCCCCCAACATCCCGGCCGCAACCCTGCGCCAGATCGCTGACCTCTTCACAGCGTAAAGGTGGTGTCAAATATGGCAGCACCCAAAGTCCGTAAAGGCCGCCGCGTCATCTGTCACGCCACCGGCATCTATGGCAATTCGCTGGATTATTTCAAGGCCCCGGATGGTTTTTATTACCAAACCAAAGAGCTGTATGAGCAAAAAAAGCAGGAATCTGATTATTACCGTCAGGTCGTTACCCGCATGGCCTCCTATATGGGCTATGAACCAGGCGATGTTTTCCCAACGGTCATTACCCGCGGCCTCATGCAATTCAAGCATTACGCTATGCCGCTGTCCTTGCCACCATGGAGGAATGCCAGTCCAAAATTGAATACGCTCTGGCTTCCCGCTCTTTCGGTTCGGACTATCAAAAAGCATCCTACCTCATGGCCATCCTTACCAACAATATCAACGATGTTGCCCGCCGCCTCAAATCCCAGCAAGAATTTGAATCCCGTCAGGCTGCACCCCAACCGGCTCCGCCCCCGCAGGATTTCACTTCCGCTGCTCAGCCAAAAGATATCACAGATTTTCTGGAAGGCGGTGACTAAATATCGAACTCCAAACCTGTCTTGATAAAATCAATACCTCCCGTGCTCAAGACGAAGCCTCTTTTGTATTCTGCCTCTGGAAAGAACCGGTTTTGTTTGGCGAGTACGATCAGGTCAACTTCGGCAATGATTTAACCATCAAAACCAAAGACGCCCTCTTCTACTACCAGCTTGGCCGCGGCATGTATGATTCCGGCTTCCGCAATTTTGACAGCATTTCGGTCGATACTTACCTTTCGGATAAAGCCGATACCCGCAAAGTCTTCTCGGCCTACGGCGGCTACCCGGAAGTCGAAAAGCTCAAATCCCTTGTGGATGTTGATAACGTCGAAGCCTATTTTGACCGCATCTCCAAGCTCAACACCCTCTCCGATCTCTGCGAGCAGTTTTTCAAAACTTTCCAGGATACCTCCCGCTTTGATTCCATGTCCAACTCCCAAGTCTACGATTTTTTCGACTATCAGCTCAACACCATCAGCATGAACTCCACCCGCGATATGAAAGTCGAATCCGTCGCCTTTGATGAATCGTATATCACAGAGCTGGATAAGGGCGAAACGGTCGGTCTGAATTACGGTAAAAACTGCCCTCGTCTTAATTGGGCCACTCTCGGCCTTCCCCTTGGTGATCTTTACATGCTGGGCGGCTTCTCCGGCACCGGCAAAACCTCTTTCGTGTTTGAAAATATGATCCTGCCTTTAACCGAATCCGGTGTCAAGTGCTGCATCATTTCAAACGAAATGCAGGTCCGTGCCTACAAACAGCTGCTCACCATCCATATCCTCACCAATGATCTCGGCTACTGGAAAATGACTCGCAAACACCTCAAGGTCGGCAAGTTCACGGATGAACAAAAAGAAATGCTGCTTAAAGCGCAGCCATCAGCCAAAAGAAATACTCTTCCATCCGCTTCATCAAAATGTTCGATAACGACACCTCCCGTGTCATCAAGTCGGTTCGCAAATATTCCAAACTCGGCTACCAGATGTTCCTGTGGGACACCATGAAGTCGGACGATGACGGCGGCAATATGGAAATGTATCACCAGCTCTTGCAGTCCTCGCGCAAAATTTTCCAGTGTGCCAGCCGGGAAAACGTCTCTATCGTCTGTACCTATCAGCTGGCCCTCTACATGAAAAACCAGCGCTTTCTCGATGCCTCCACCCTTTCCAACGGCAAGCAAATCAAAGAGGTCTTTTCCGAAATGATTTATATTCGGGAACTCTGGCAGGATGAATACACCGGCGAAAAATGTGATTGTCACGCATACACCCGCACCCGCAAACCGGATGGCACCTGGGAAAATTTACCACCCCCATCACGCTGGATAAAACCAAAAAGTACATCGTCGCCTTTCTCGATAAAACCCGTAACGATGAAGACGGTCAGCAATTTTTGTATGAAGCAAACCTCAGCTGGAACAACTGGAAAGAGGTCGGCTATTGTACCATCCGCAATGACCATGTAGCCATCGGCCGTTAAAGGGGGTGCGCCCATGAACGCGGCACTCCTCTCCCAGCGCCTGATCGGCCACTCGGATGATATCTACACCATCCTCGAAACCCTCGGCTATGAAAACATTACGTTTAATTCAGCCAAAGCTCAGTTCCGCTTTTCACGGGCGGACGGCACCAACCCTACCAGCATTGTTCTGGATGTTGATTCTTTACGGTTTTATTGCTTTTCCACCAACGGCAAAGGCAATCTTTTCACCCTCATCATGTCGCGCCTGAACTGCACTTTCCCGGATAGCTTAACCTTTGTCACCACCGTTCTGGATCTCGACCAGAATGATTTCTCGGCCAAAGTTCACTACCCCTTCGGCGGCTTCTACCGCAAGCTCCTCCCTGATCAGCCGGAGGATTACTCCGTGCCCCCATCCCAGAGGAAACTTTGCAGCCATACTTGGGCAAGTACAACCAGATGTTCTTCCGCGATGGCATTGATTATGTAACCCAGCAAAAATTTCAGGTTGGTTATGATTTTCTTTCCAACCGTATCACCATCCCGGAGCGTAATTTTGATGGCCAGCTCTGCGGTATCATGGGTCGCTCCAATGACCCCAACTGCCCCCATCAGGACCGCTGGTATCCCATCGTCAGCTGCCCGCGCAGCAAAACCCTGTTCGCCTTGCAGCAAAATTACCAGCGCATCATCGAAACCCAGAACGTGGTCCTTTTTGAATCAGAAAAAGCCCCATGCAGTGCGCATCATTCGGTGCCCATATCTCGCTCGGTCTCTGCGGCTGCCATGTCTCCCAGGCCCAGCGCAGCATGATCTTTTCTCTTCGCCCCAAAACTATCGTTCTCGCTCTCGATGAAGGATTAGAAGAAGACGCTATCCGGGAAGAAGCCGCTAAGCTTGTCCAGAACAATTTAATCCTAACTACCAGGGTCGGCTATGTCTGGGACCCCGACCACGATATTATCCCCGCAGGCAGCAAACAAAATCCCGCCGACCTTGGCCGCGATGCCTATGTCGCCTGCCTGCAAACGAAAGTGAGGTGGTTATAATCGAACGCGCCAAAGACCCCCGCCTGCAAGAACTTTTCAATGCCGGCGTAAATGTATACAGTTTTTCCAAATTAGGCACCATTGAGCAGTGCCAACTCCAGGCGTGGTACTCCTACATTAAGCACGAACCCGGACTTCAAAGTGTCTATGGTCTGCTAGGAGGAGCATCCCATCAAGTCACAGAAGACTCATCGAAGGCAAAGCAACCTGTGACGACCTCCTTCCCGCTCTACATAGTGCCCTGGATGAATGTGATACCCTCGGCCTTACCTTCCCCAAGGACTTTCGCGGCAATGATTCCATCAAAGAGAAATGGATCAAGGATATGACCCACTTCTGCCAGAACTTCTACCCGCCTCGCGGCAAGTACATTATCGAGCAGTTGGTTATCCTCCGCGTCAGTCCTACCCGCGCCCTGCAAGGCTATATTGATTTAACCAAGCTGAATGATGACGGTACAGTATCTGTCTATGACCTTAAAACCAGCTCCCGGTATAAACCGTCAGATTTATTGGAGCATGGCCGCCAGCTCGTGATCTATGCTATGGCATTGGAACAGGCCGGTTATACAGTCAAAAATCTCGCCTGGATCATGCTCAAGTATGTCGAGATCCGCTATACCTGGTACGCCACATCCCGTTCGCGCAACAAAACCCAGTGTATCCGCATCGTCAATCGCTCCAAAATTTACGATACCATCGCCCCCGCGGTCGAATCCGCCTGCCGCGATGCCGGTATGGATGAAGCCGAGATTGAATTTGCCATGCTGGATTTCAAAGAAACGAATCTTCTCGGTTCCAAGTTTCCCATGTCAGTTGCCCAGCAGTTCATCATCAAACCTTTTGTAGAGCCTTACCCTTATACCCCGGAACTCAAGCAGGAAGCTCTTGATTACATCAACAAGGTCGCCGATGTCTATGAGTCTCTGCTCCAGGATGAAACCACTCCCTGGCCTGCCCGCAAGGTCGATAAGGAATGCGCTTTCTTCTGTAATAACCTCTGCAATTACCGCAAAATCTGCCCCGCCATCCGGGATTATAACGCCCAGGCCCTTATCGCAGACCCGCCCAAAACCGAAGCTGATTTGTTCTAAAGGAGCCGCCCATGACCACTCGTTCCCCGCCCCGCAGGCTTTTGAAATAAATTATAGGAGGTGAATAAAAATTTTTGGACGTTACTGGACTAAAGATGAAGAAGCTTTGCTGAAGCTTATGTATGAGCGCGGAGATTCTATTTCTGATATTGCAAAAGCTGTAAATCATGGCGAGAAAGGCATCTACAACAAAGTTTGCCTTATGGGGTACGAACGCAAGGTGTTCGATAAACACGATATCCGAATGGCCGCTATCTATAAAGATAAGGATTGGTGCTTTGATCGCTATATCAACCAACAGAAAACCTTCGACGAGATGGCAACAGAAGCTCATTGCAGCAAGCGTGTC
>ENA-OOMW01000058-OOMW01000058.1-viral-metagenome-genome-assembly--contig:-NODE-58-length-7309-cov-1.778752_pt1 | contig 7309 bp, 8 predicted proteins | sample MGYA00245306_ERZ501074 | MGnify/ENA primary metagenome ERZ501074 (study PRJEB25959, sample SAMN05341353) | viral metagenome | host: human-associated | place: USA: California | collected 2014-04-26 | study: EMG... | reverse complement strand
GATAGCCTCGGCAGCTGGTGCATAAGTATAGCCAGTGTTCAGCCGAAACAAATCGAACTTGCGCAGGCAACGCCCAGCGACCTGCCCGTGGTGTTAGTAAATCCGACCAAAAGGGTCGGAAGTTGAAAGCTCTGCACAGAGTGAAGCAAGCCCAACGAGAACAAAGAACGAGCAAGACTTGATAAACGATAAAAAGAAAATGCCGAAGAGACAGGGTTACATATATGATTGCACCTGGCAATGGGACACCTTGAAGGAAGCGGACAGGGTCTCCACAAGGCGCAAGAAAAACTACGGAGTGAAGAAGCACAAGAAGCAATGGTTGAAAGACCTTGTGGAAGTTCAACAGCTCATCATCGACCGAAAGATCAAGACGGACGAATATCAGCACATGAAACTGAAGAACGGAAAGAAGGAGCGAGACATCAGCAAGCTGAACTTCCACCCGAACCACGAATGGCATCAGAGCCTCGTCTTAGTAAGCCACGACAGAATAGAGCGCACGTTGATTTCACACACTTATGCGTCAAGAATCGGCTACGGACAGATAGCAGCTGCGCTTCAAGTCAAGAGATGGCTAAGAGAGAACAGAGAAGAATGCAGATGGTTCGCCCAGGGCGACATTTGCCATTATTACGCTAACATATTGCATGCATTGCTGAGACAGAACCTGGAGCACATCTTCAAGGACAAGGAGTTCATCGACGCATACATGGAGCCGTTCGAGAGATTCACAGATGACGAGAAAGGGATACCGCTAGGCATTCGACCAAGCCAGGACAGCGGAAACCTCGCCCTCACGAGATTCGACAGGTTCCTAAAGGAAGTAGCCAAGGCACACCTTTACATCCGATACCTTGACGATTTCGTCATATTCGGCAAGACGAAGGGCGAGGTCAAGCGAAAGATGAAAATGGCAACAGCCTTTTTGAAGGAGCTGGGATTTGAGGCACATGAGCCAAAGATCCGTCCGATAAGCGAAGGCTTGGACTTCCTCGGTTTCGTTTACTACGAAGGAGGCGACATGTTCTGGAGGAAGAGCGACAAGGTACGCTGGCTCAAACGAAGAGCCAAGGTCACCAACAAGCGCAGGCTCCACGAAATCGATGCAGCAGCATGGGGAATGATAAAATGGGGAAACCGACATTGCAAAAGATTATTTAAAATGGAAACAGGAATAAATTTATCAGACTTAGGCATCAAGATGCCCGAGAAAAAAGACAAGAACGGAAAGCGAATCATCGACGCACCGAAGATAACGACAGCCGTCATCCTTAACAAGGAGATAGAGGTCGTCGATTGGGTGCGAGACGTTGAGACATCATACGGCAAGGGACGATACGCATTAGAGATTGAATTCTACGGAGGCAAGAACAAACTCATCGTCAACAGCCCGAGCATGAAACAGCTCATCGATGCGTTCGAGCAGGCACGAGTGACAAGATTCAAGGCAGTGGTCATCGACAAAGGAGGCTCGCACTTCGAGTTCAGCCAGGTTAAGATTCTCGAGATTGACAGGAGACCTGTCGCCAAGACTGAGGAAGGCAAGCTGATATACACAGACACAAACGAGGTCGTAGATCTCACCAAGTTCAACAATAAAAAAGAGGAGACAAAGCAATGAAACAGCAGTACGGTAACATCAGACGAGTGTTCATGACAGAGCAGCCAGCGATTTATGACAAGCAGACTCGCATCGCATACATGGACTTCCAGAAGGACTCGCAGGTACAGACAACCACCAACAGCGAGACCAGCACAAGCACATCATCCAAGAGCAGCAAGGCGAAGGATGAACAGACAACCATCGAAGGCTTCAGCGGTTTTGTTATTCAGACCGATGGCATCATGGACTACGCCCACATCAAGAGCCAGCTCGTAGAGGCAGCGTTCCCACAGAAAGAGGAGCATGCCCTGGCATTCAACACCATCGATGCGCTGATGAAGAAGGTAGATGGCGAGGAGCTTAAAGAAGAGGAGCAGGCAGACATTGCAAGTTACAAGGAATTCGCAGAATACCGCAGCCTTTGCGCAGTTAGCGCAAAGGCAATTATTACAACATTGAGCACATTCTAAATAGAAGGAGAAAGACCAACCATGCAGAAAAAGCGAACATTCAAGGCAGCATTCACCTGTAGGTGGGCTCCTTCAGACGGCAAGGACGGACAGAACGGACAGAACGGAAAAGACGGTGTCGGCATCAAAACTGCCGACGTCGTCTTCAAGCTGAGCACCAGCGACACACAGCAGCCAGACAATGCAGGCTGGGTCACCCTTTTCTCCCAATTGCAGCTGAAGGAGCAAACCTACGTTTGGAGCTGCACCAGGATAGGACTAACAAACGGAACCACGACCTATACAGGTAAGCAATGCCTAGGTTCAAGCAAGGACTTCGTAACAATCACCGAGCAGTACGCAATAGGAAACAGCGGTACCACCGCACCAACCAGCGGATGGGGAACATCCTACACGCCAACCAAGGAACTATGGCTGTGGACAAGGAACAGGATGAAATGGACAAATGGAACTTACACCTACACAACCGCAATCTGCATCGGATATTTTGGCAAGGACGGAGACCCTGGTAAGCCAGGTGCAGGAGGAGCGGACGGAAACGGCATAAGCTCACAGACAACATACTTCATCGCAACAGACAAGATGAAGGTCGCCTCCTACTCTTCCGTTACAGGATGGAGCACTACCTTTCCAAAGGCAACAGAACAGAAGCCATACGTATGGAAATGCGTGAAGACGACCTACACCAAGAGCGGAACAACCTACTCCACGCCAGAACTCATCACCACATACCATAGCGGAGACAACGCCAACATCATCGACAACGCAGCCTTCACAAGCGCAGGCAACATGACGGCATGGGCACTCCAGAGCCAATACCAGGCATTAAGCGGAAAGCAGGTACCAAGCGACAAGGGAGCCATTGATCCAACCAACAAGAAGGACAACCGCAACTCCTACCATGACACCTGCAAGGCTACAGGAGCAACCATTACAATGAAGGAGGTGCTGCGGCAAGTCATCCATAAGCCAGGTACCATCAACAAGCTGGCAGCAGGGCAATGGTACACGTTCAGTTTTTGGGCGAAGGGAAGGCAAAAAGTTATCCCGATTAACGAGACAAGCAGCAGCTACGGATTTGCGGAAAGAAGCCTATACCTCGTCGCAGGAAGAACCTACAACATCACCATCGTGGGCAAATGCAGCCAGGATGCCGTAAACAATGGCAAGGAGCTACGAACATACATCTACAAAAGCGATTGGAGCGAAAGCGCATACACATCAACAGACTCCACCATCGTAACAGGCATACGGATGACCTTCACACCTAAGACAACAGGCGAATACAAGCTGAATAGCTACATGTACAACCAAGACTACCCTCGAACAGGCACGGTCACGGTGTACCAATACGAGATAACTGACGGACTCGACCTCACCACCTACATCTATCCGACAGCGGTGGACACGAACACCAAGATGATTGTGGACGGAACCGAGAAAGCAGCAACGCCATCAGACCTGGGAGTTAGCTGGGCATTGACAAGCGAATGGAAGAAGCATACGGTAACATTCAAGACCAAGGAATCAATGAACAGCGACGAACAGGCTGTCCTGTTCAGATTGCAGCCGACACCGAACGAAGAGGCGTACCGAGAGGTATGGATCTGCATGCCGAAGCTGGAGAGCGGAATGTTCGCCACAGGCTTTGTGGACGGAATCGATGACCTGCGAGGAATACCAGGACTCATCGAGAGAACGAGTGAATGGGCAGCAGGTGTCGAGTTCCACAACGACGAGAACCTGACAGGAGGCATCCGATACCTTGACTTGGTGACCGTCACCAACAACACGACAGGCAAATTCGAGCTTTACCAATGCAGGGTGACACATACGTCCACAGCAGCGAACGCACCGAGCGACAACAGCGCAGAATGGCTAAAGCTGAACCAGATGCGACCAATGTACACGCCACTCATCGTGGCGAAGAATGCCGTCCTGCGCTTTTCGCAGACGAACAGAATCCTCATCACAAACAGCAAAGACAAGGTTCAAGGCTGCTTCGGAGGTGTCGAGGATGAGACCAACGGCTACCCATTGTGGATTGGAGCGATTACTGCAGCAGACGCAAAGTTCAGAGTGAAGTACGGAGGAAATTTGTACGCCAAGGATGCCAGTATCGAAGGTCGAATTACAATCGGAGAATTATACTACACAGAAGGCAAGACAGATAGCAATGGCATATACCGAGGATTCGTAATAGAAGCAGGAACTTACAAGCTACCAAAACTTGCACAAGGCGAATACAAAGTCTTGAAAATCGCAAACATTAAGATAACAAGAATTGGATTAATTTTGAGATTAAATGGAGAGGATAGTACCGTAGGATTCTAGACGAAGGGAAAGATTCTATAGATGAAGTTCAAGCATCCCTCATATTAGAACCACCATCCATAGGAGAAATTATAGGATTTGGTATAGGAAAAGGATTGCATTACGAAACAATTTGGAAACTTAAATATTAAAGGAGAACAGAACGATGAAAATTAATTTTGAAAGAGTGGAGGTTTTCACGAACCTCGCCAAGACCAAGGCAGCGGTTCATCTCTTCGTCGTTGAATTGGTCAGCCTTCTTGATGAGTGCCTTCGCCATGTTTGTCTTTTCGCCTTCAGCTCCTTTGGCTGCCTTCTCTGCCTTGATTCGCTTTGCGCATTCCCAATCGTAGGCAGCTTGAACACCTCCGTTCTTCTTCCACTCCTTCACCCATTCGTCTTTGTCCAGGTTGCTTGCGTTGTATCCTGGCTCTATGAATGTGTGGTAGCACTCTGGGCTAACCTTTAAGTTTGCTCTTTCCTCAAATTCTTGTTTCATCATGATTCTTGTCTCCTATCTTTAAAATGTTAATATTCAATGTCAAACTCTGTAATGTCCTCTATGTCGTAATCAAGCCCTGCCAGGGTGTGGGTGAGGGTCTCCTTCAATTCGTAGAGGTCGTCTGCTTCGTCCTCATCCTCATCGTCGAATCTTTCGCTCTCCCATTGGTTGGTTGCTGTACGCTGAAGGCATTCGAAGTATGGGTTATCCAGGATTCTGTCGATTCCTTCTCTTGCGTCGCCAAGGCTTATTGTGATTCTAATTGCTGTTGCCATGTCGCTGTCCTCCTTAAATATTAATCATTGCTATTTCCTCGCATTCGATAAAACTCGTACCTCCTTCTCCTTCTATGATGAGGATGCTGCTTGAATAGATGCTGTCTGGTTGCTTCATCAATCTGCAGTCATCGTCTGTTGGGTTGAACTCTATCTCCTTTCCGCTCTTGAGAGTGATGGTTGCTTGTTGAACCTTGTCTTTCTTTATCTGGCTTATGATGTTGTCTGCTAATTCTTTTTTCATTGTTTGTTCCTCCTTAAAATTTAATGTCTGTGTAGTTGAATCTGCCGAGGTAGAATTCCATTGTCTCAATTGAAAGGAAAGCCTTTGCTCGGGTTGCTCTCTTCTTAAGTGTAACCTTGAATGGCTTGTCTGCTGCCTCTCCCTCGTATGTGATGGTTATGGTTGTGCCGTCCTCGGTTGTAAGAACTACAGGGTATCCTTCCATGATGTTGTCGATGATCCCTGTCATGTGCTTGTATATAAAAGCGTCGCCTGTCTTTGTCATAAAATGCGGCTTTACCGTGTTGCCGTAGGGCTTAATTATGACCCTTGGTTAGGGGGTCGTTTCCTTTTCTTTTTCTGATGCAAAGATAATCAATTTTTCGCAAAGTTGTATAACTTTATAGTTATTATAAGTTACAGAAAATCAACTACTTAGCTAAAGAAAGTTATCAATCGAGTAGGAGGTAAACACTAATCATAGGTGTTTATCTCCTATTTTCGTGTTTACCGACCTCTCACACCACCGTACGTGCGGTTCCGCATACGGCGGTTCCTATTTTGGATGCCATTCGAGATATGAACCCATCAGCGTTGGATAACCTGCATCATGCAATTTCTGTGAGGAAGCTGCCCTCTGCATTATTGGAGAGCCACTAACTTTCCAATATCCTTTAACATAACCCCATCTTCGGGCATCATACTCATTAATGCCACATCGGATAAGGTTTTTAATCCTCGTCTTCGGGAGTTTCCAAGCCTTCCATATACACATGCGTATCCGTCGCCGCAGCCAACTATCAGTGTCCATAAGCAGGCGTTTCATATTGGCTAAGTGAAAGTATCCGACCCATCCTCTTATATACTCCTCAAGTTTCTGCTTTCTCTTGGCATATCCCATTCCGTTGCTTCGTGAAGTCAACTCCTTGAGTTTGGCTTTCATCTTGGCTTTGGATTTTGGATGTACTGTGAGTTGGCATTTACCCTTACGTATGTAAAAGGAGTAGCCTAGATATTTAACGCCTTTCACGTATGATACGACTGTCTTTTCCTTGTTCACCTTCAAGTAGAGTTCACCTTCGATGAATCGGGTTATTGACTCCTTTACCCGTGTGGCTGCACGCTTGGACTTGCAAAATATCATCGAATCATCAGCGTAGCGCACAAACGGGAGTCCTCGGCGTTCGAGTTCCTTGTCCAACTCGTTGAGCATGATGTTGCTCAACAACGGACTCAGCGGACCACCTTGCGGTGTGCCCTCCTCGCTCATCTCAAAGACACCTTTGTTCATAACACCACTTCGAAGATATTTGTGTATTAGACTCACCACCCTGCCGTCCTTTATCGTACGGCTGAGGATTTCTATGAGCTTGCTATGGCACACCGTATCAAAGAAGCGTTCCAAATCGAGGTCAACCACATACACGTAACCGGCATCGATTATTTTCTGCGCTCCTCGCAGGGCATCGTGGCATCCTCTTCGCGGACGGAAGCCAAAGCTTCTCTGGGAAAATTGGCGCTCATAGATAGGAGTCAGGGTTTGATTGATGGCTTGTTGCACCATACGGTCGATTACCGTAGGAATACCCAATAGGCGCATCTTGCCATTGTCTTTGGGTATCTCTACTCTTTTTACTGGGTTCGGACGGAATGAGCCGTCCTGCAAGGAACGTATCAGAGCATCCTTGTTAGCCAAGAGCCAAGGGAGCATTTGCGCACATGACATCTTGTCGACACCGCTACAGCCTTGTTACGCTGAACTGCCGTGTAGGCGTTGAGCAGATTTGCGGGACTGAGGATGCGCTCCAACAGGTGTTCCCTGTCGAATGGTACTTCCACGATGTTGTCTTCACATATCCACATGAAGGTCTGCGCTCCCACATATCCTTCGGATTCCGTCCTATCTTTCTGTGGGCAGCC
>ENA-OOMW01000057-OOMW01000057.1-viral-metagenome-genome-assembly--contig:-NODE-57-length-7311-cov-3.202116_pt1 | contig 7311 bp, 8 predicted proteins | sample MGYA00245306_ERZ501074 | MGnify/ENA primary metagenome ERZ501074 (study PRJEB25959, sample SAMN05341353) | viral metagenome | host: human-associated | place: USA: California | collected 2014-04-26 | study: EMG... | reverse complement strand
AAAAAAAGAAAGGAGAATCAATGACGGCAGAAATTTGGAATAAAAGTAAATAAAGTTACTTTTGAAAGATCGGAAGATATGCTAAAGCCGTATGGCGGCTATTACAATAACGTCTGCATCGATATGAGCATAGATACGGATGATGGAGTGTTTCATCTATGCGGAAGAAACGATTGGGGCTATCTGATGGTAGATGCATCATGCCATTGTTAAGATATGCGGATCAGGTAGAAATTGCGATTAGAAGAAAGCTAGATGATTTTTGCTATAAACCAGAAGTTATTGGTTTGGGTAAAAACGAATTTAGGGCGCTAGACATTTTGCACAGACTTAGAGGTTTAGATGATCCACTTTCGATTTACAAAGGTGTGCCCGTTGTGAGGCTAAAAGATAACGATGGAATTAAAATTTATGGATCTAAAAGTGTTAATGGTGAAGAGATTCTCGTAAAGAAAGTGTGATACTGGTATAAAAGATAATAATTTAGAAAAACGTGATTTTATAGTATATTGCCACAAAAATAAGATAAATGGAAAAAGATATATTGGCATGACATCTCAATCTCCAAACGAAAGATTCCGCAACGGAAACGGATACAAAAGCAGCCCTCACTTCTTTCATGCAATACAGAAATACGGATGGAATAATTTCGATCATATGATTTTGGCGCAAAATTTATCTAAAGACGAAGCGATAAGGAAAGAAATTGAAATTATAGCGCTATACAGGTCGAACGATGCGAAGTTTGGATACAATATTACACCCGGCGGAGAAGTATGTGCAGGAAAAGACAATCCGTGGTTTGGAAGGAAACACACAGAAGAGTCGAAAGAGAAAATGAGTAGAGCTAAAAAAGGCGTTCCTAAGAGCGAGGAGTGGAGAAGAAAAATCTCTAATTCAAACAAAGGGAAGATAGTGTCTGATCAAACAAAGGAAAAAATGCGAAAATCACATGCAGACGTATCCGGAAAAAATAATCCGATGTATGGTAAAAGACTTTCAAAAGAACACATTGAAAAGATGGTTGCCGCATCGAAAACAGAAAAGGCGATTGAAAAGATGAAGAAAAATAAAATATGGCATGAGGGGAAGGACAATCCAAATGCAAAGAGAGTTATTTGTATTGAAACACAAAAAATCTACGATACGGTAAATGACGCGGCGGCGGATAACGGATGTAATCCCACGAAGGTGTCTGCGGTTTGTCACGGAAAAAGGAATCATACAAAAAATTTACATTTTGAATTTATACGAAAGGAAAGAGATTTTGAATAATTGGTTTAAAGAACTAAGTGCAGTTGATGTAAACGACCATGTTAGAGAAAAGAATGGTATGAAGTATTTAAGCTGGATGTGGGCATGGTCAGAATTAAAGAAGAGATATCCATTGTCGTATGGCACCGTTCATGAGACAGAAGACGGTATGCTAGTTTGGAAAGATCCAGTTGGATGTCACGTTAAAACTTCCGTAACGATTGTATGGGACGATGTGGACGAAAATGAAAATAAAGTGCGGATGAACCATACAGTTACAGAATATCTTCCAATTATGGACTTCAAAAATAAACCTGTTTTATACGACAATGTTGATTCGACAATGGTAAACAAAGCCATTCAGAGAAGTATGACAAAGTGCATCGCAAGATTGGGACTCGGCGGATATATCTATGTGAACGAAGATCTTCCGCAGGAGCTTAAAGAACTGGAAAAGCTTCAGGCAGAATGCATGGAGCTTATCACAAAGAGATCGGCACTTTCCGATAAGACTAAAGCGAAGGTGGCTGAGATCTGTAAAGAAACGCTGCCGGAAGAAAATGGTAATCCGAAACTTTGCAGTGACAATGATGTGCTTGAAACACTCAAAAAGAAACTTATGGCGTTAAGAAAAATCGCCTAAAAAATAAACAACGAAAAGGAGAATTTGACTATGGGATTCAGACAGGGAGCTTATGCAAAAATTTGGAAAATTGAGGACAAGGGCAACTATCATGTTGCGCAGATGTCCATCTCCAGAAAGAACAAGGATACCGGCGTATACGACACGGAATGGCAGAACAACTTTGTTCGTCTGGTAGGAACAGCGCATCAGCAGATTGCAACGATGGATATTAGCCGGAACGTTAAAATTGGTTCTTGCGATGTAACCAATAAGTACGACAAGGATAAGAATACAACTTATACCAATTACGTTGTGTTCAACTTTGAGGACAACCCGGACGGAGGATCGAAACCCGCAGCTCCAAAGCCTACTGCGCCAAACGATTTTGTGTCTGTACCGGACGACGCAGCGGATGAACTCCCTTTCGATTAAAGGAGAATAATCATGGCAAAAGCAAAGGTTTATAAGTGCGGTTTTTGCCACTGTCAGCATGAGTCCTGCGAGATTTCGCAGGACGAAGCTGTCAAGATAAGAAACAGGTACTTCCATAAAGACTGCGCTGAAACTTACAACAACATCGAAGAAATCAAACGGCTATATTACGAAAAAATTAGCAATACGGTCGTAATGCCACAGCTGATTAGAGTGGTAAATGATATCATTTTTAAAAAGCATGTCGATTCTAACTATCTACTATTTGCGCTGAAATATGCAATCAACACAAGGCGCACAATCAATTATCCGCAGGGTCTGCATTATCTCATTGACGATTACAGGATTAAAAATGCATGGAAAAAACAGCAGTTGAGCAGCATTAAACAGGTGAAGTTTGAAGCAAAACCGTCTGTGTTACCAACGTTTAAAGCGGTGCCAACGAAAGAAAAAGGAATTGAAGATTTATTTAGTTAGGAGGACTTGGTTTGGATGTAATGGAATTAGCTGATAATCAGGCTGAAAGCGGAGTTATTTCAACTCTTGTATATCATCCTGAATTTATTTTGCATACCGACTATTTAAAGCCGGGTTATTTTTATAATCAGGATAATGGATGCATTTATTGGGCAATTAGCGAGTTATACAAAAAAGGCATTGACAATATCGATGCTTTCAACATTTCTAGTATGCTGTCGAGCAACAAAGCGGTGCAAAAAACTATTGAAAAATATAATTTGCCATCTATTCAAGAATACATAGACTTATGTTCTGAAACGGCGCGTCATACCTTAGAAGAATACAAGCTATTAGCACAAACAGTGGTAACGCTATCTTATAAGCGCGACATGATCAAAAGCATTTCTGAGATTCAAAGATTCTGTCAGGACAAAACAATTTCTCTCGGAGAATTAAGCAAAAAGAAAAACGATGTACTTTCCAAGTTGGATGAAAAATATATCGTTTCCGAAGACATTAAACTGCTTGGCGATGAAGCGCAGGATTTATGGCAGGAAATTTGCGACAGAAGAACTGATTCCGGAATCTATGGCATTCCATCTATGTTTCCAATATTAAGTAATTGGTTTACATATGAACCGACAGAGCTAGTTGTTATTCAGGCGAAATACAAACAGGGAAAGTCTGTTTTACTGATGCTGGAAGCACTTCATAAAGTACAGAACGGTATTCCAACTTTATATGTGGATCGTGAGATGTCTGACAGAATTTTTTATGAAAGATGTCTTGCGTCGTTGACGGGAGTTGACGTTAAGAGAATTAAGAATGGTAAATACAGCGCTGAAGAAGGTGAAGCCATTGAGCGTGCAAACGCTTGGATGAAAACGCAGCCTTTCGTGCATATTTATCGCCCAGATCTGTCTGATGAAGAATTGTATTCCATTTGCAAAATTCTGAAATATAAGATGGGCCTGAAATTCGTAATCGATGACTATCTTAAAAGCAATGCGACATCCGCCAGCGACAACTACAATATTTTGGGTGCGAGATGTGATTTCCTTAAAAACAAAATCGCTGGTGAGCTGAATATGTCCGTACTGACTGCAGCACAGCTCAATAGAGCCGGAGAGGTCGGAGATTCCATGAAGATCAATAGATATCTATCTGTTGGCATTAAATGGTTTCTAAAAACACAAGAGCAAATTGCGAACGACGGATTGCAGTGCGGCAACGCTGGCATGAAGATTTACATCAATCGACTCGGAGAGCAGATGCCGGAAGATGACGAAAATGCTTATTTGGATTTCATTTTCGATGGGAATAAGATGATGATTTCACAGGCGGAACAGCACGATTCTACGAACGAATTTGACTGAGAGAGGTGAGAACGATTGGAGTACGATGAGGACTTTTTGCGTTCTATATCAGAAAAGGTTGATCTAGCGGAGTACATCGGGCGGACAACCGAATTGGAGAAAAAAGGAAAGGATTATTTCTGTAGATGCTCTAAGCACGTCGATAAAACTCCATCGTTCTCTATAACGCCGGAGAAAAATTCTTTTTACTGCTTCTCCTGCGGAAGAGGCGGTGGAATTATCCAGTATTTGCAGGATTATGAAGGGTTAAATTTTGATGATGCCGTTCGGAAAACATGTGAACTTGCAAAAACCGATTTGTCTACCATGTGCTATTCACCGACGGTGCGCTTTTTAAAAACGGTCAGAAAGTTGAAGAGCAGAAATGTTCCTGTGGAGCATCGAATATTGGACGAGAGTGAATATGAAAAATACTCAAAAGAACCGGTTCAAGAATGGATGCAAGAAGGAATTAGGCAGAGAGAAATTGATTTGTTCGACATCCGCATAGACCACAGAAGCAATAGGATTGTCTATCCGGTTCGCGACATAGACGGAAACCTAATAAATGTCAAGGGGAGAACTCGTTTTAAAGATTACAAAGAAATGGGACTGATGAAATATATCAACTATTATCCAATTGGAACGATGGATTATATTCAAGGTTTAAATATTACGCTTCCCTACATAAAAGAGCGTAACGAAATCATCCTTTTTGAAAGCTTAAAAAGCGTGATGAAATGTTATGGATGGAGTTACAAAAATTGTGGTTCTGCGGAAAAGCATACGTTGACGCCGGAACAGATTCGGCTGTTGATCAGATTAAAGGTTGACATTACGTTTGCTTACGACAGCGATGTGTCTTATCTGTCGAAGGACGCATTAGGAACAATCAAAACATTAAAGCGTTTTACGAATGTGTATGTAATTGAAGATCCTGATAATTTGCTCGGAGGTACAGAAGGAAAAAATAGTCCAGCAGATAAAGGACTACAAGTATTTGAAAGGCTTTACCAAAATAAGAGGAGAGTGAGGTGATGGCATGGTCTATAAAAATGAACTCGATAATATAGTTTGGTCGTTTTCTACGTTGCATCAATACGAGCAATGCCCGTATGCATTTTACCTGAAAAAGATTGACAACACGGAAATTAACGAAGGAAATTTTTATTCTGATATTGGCGGTTATGTTCATGAAATTTTGGAAAAAATATTTAGTGGAAAACTAGATCTGAACGACGCTATCAACTATTTTATCGAAAATTATTCCAACAATGTAGTTTACAGCGCAAAACAATCTACAGTTGAGAAAAAATATGGGCAGGCAATCGATTTTTTAGCAGGACTTGACTTGAGTGAACTGGAAAATTATGAAATCCTTGGGGTGGAAAAGAAGGTTAATTTTTCGCTGGGAAAACGAAATTTTATTGGATATATCGATCTGCTGTTAAGAAATAAGTCTACGGAAGAAATTATAATTGTTGACCATAAATCTCTCGATCATTTTTTGAAAAAAGACGGATCGCCATTGAAAAAGAATTTGGAAAGTTTTAACGCTTATTCAAAACAGATGTATTTGTACTCAAAGGCTGTTTTCGATGAGTATGGGAAATATCCGTCGAGAATTGTATGGAACCATTTCTTCGATTTACAGGTTACGAATATTCCGTTCGTAAAAGAAGATTTTGATAGGACTCTGCAGTGGGCATCAAACCTTATTGACCGCATTTATTCGGACGAAAATTTTGAGGCGGTAAATAGCTATATGATGTGCAGTGTGTTATGCGGATATCGGAATAGTTGTTGCTATGCGAAAGAGGAGAGTGAGAACAATTAGGGATTATTTTACATATATACATCTTCATAGTGATCCTTCAAACGGTGTCACAAACGTTGATTCGATTACAAAGTACGACGATTATATTGCCAAAGCAAAAGAATGCGGAATGAAAGCGATGGCTTTTACCGAACATGGAAGCGTTTTTTCTTGGGTAAATAAAAAACGACACATTGAAGCTGCTGGTATGAAATACATCCACGGCGAAGAATTTTATGTAACAGAAACGCTCGACGAAAAGATAAGAGACAACTACCATGTATGCTTATATGCAAGAAATTATAAGGGCGTACTCGAATTAAACCAGTTGTCAAGCGAATCCTTTAATCGTAGCGACAACCACTTTTATTACGCTCCGAGAATTTCTATTGATCAACTTATCCGAACCTCTGACAACATTCTGGTTTCTACTGCCTGTCTCGGCGGAATTCTCCATAACGGCACAGATGCTATAAAGGACAAATTTATTGCTTTCCTTGCAAAGAATAAGCACAGATGTTTTTTGGAAATTCAACATCATAACGTTGAGGAACAGAAGCTTTACAATCAGTATCTTTACAAACTGAGTAAAAGCATAGGCGTTCCATTGATTGCTGGCACGGATACTCACGCGTTAAACAAAGAACATCTTGAAGGACGTAGGATGCTGCAAAAAGCAAAAGGCGTCGGATTTGCCAATGAGAACGCATGGGATCTAGTGTTTAAATGTAGCGTCAAAGAATTTATGGATGCGTTTGTGCTACAGAATGCGGTGCCGAAAAATGTCGCAAGAGCTGCGATAGAAGAAACGAACGTGTTTGCTGATATGATCGAAGAGTTTGAGTTGGACGAGAGTTATAAATATCCACATCTTTGGGCTGATTCGGACAGATTATTCCTAGAAAAAATTCGTCAAGGAATTATCAGGAGAGGCGTGGACAAGTATCCGAATTATCAGGAGTATTTGGACAGAATCGATTATGAGCTTGCTGCTTATCGGCACAACGGAGCAATTGATTTTATGCTTCTCATGGAAGATATTCTGGGATGGTGCACTCAAAATGATATTCAGGTTGGATATGGTCGTGGCTCAGTCAATGGTTCCGTGATTGCGTGGTTGCTTGGTATCACAGAAATGGACAGCATTAAACATGGTTTGAACTTTGATCGTTTTATGAGTACAGAGCGTGTTTCTCTTAGTGATATCGACACTGACTTTCCTCCGTCAAGAATTGATGATGTAAAAAAATATATCTTTTCCAAAACGGGTTTATATTGTTGCGACATCGTAACATTTAATACAATCGCGCTAAAAGGAGCGATTAGAGATATTTGCAGGGCATTTTACGTTGAGAATCTGGAAAATCATC
>ENA-OOMW01000056-OOMW01000056.1-viral-metagenome-genome-assembly--contig:-NODE-56-length-7868-cov-4.217672_pt1 | contig 7868 bp, 18 predicted proteins | sample MGYA00245306_ERZ501074 | MGnify/ENA primary metagenome ERZ501074 (study PRJEB25959, sample SAMN05341353) | viral metagenome | host: human-associated | place: USA: California | collected 2014-04-26 | study... | reverse complement strand
GATGAAGAAGATCTCAAAGAGTTTGAAGAATCCCGGAGAACTGTTAGAAGAGGAAGGGAGAGTGAATAAGAAAGGAATAATGAGAAAGAGCGAAAAAGAACTAAATATGTCTCTGAAAAGAGCATGGTATCGTGTTTGGGATTTACAAGATCAGATAATCCAAATAAAGAAAGCGGTTATCACTGGAGATTCCAGCAAGTTAAAAATGCCAGAAAAAAGGGAACTTGGATTTGATGAACCAATTCCATATGGTGGGACATTGGAAATGGATTGTATTTTCCAAGAGGAACCATGTAAGCAGGCAGAAAGAGAAAAGAATGAAATAGCAGAGATGTTAGAGTCTCTTGCTGCCAGCGTACATGTCTTAACGGTTATTTCAGTAATGTCTCTAGTAATTGCGTTAGTGGCTCTGTTTGTATAGAAATTGAAAAGATTCCAGTGATTAACGCAATGATAGACAAAGTAGTTGTTAGCCAAAAGCGGGAAATGTCTTGAAAATAAGCCTTTATGGCAACTTCACCTTCTTGAGTAATTGCATATGTATATTTTCCGTCCCTGGATCTTTGAATACATTTTTTCTCAAAAAGGTATTTACAAGCGTCTATTTCACGTTGATTTTTGGGGTTGAATCCACAGTTTTTTAGAGTCTTTTTCAGTATTTTATACTGGAATTTGGTAATCAAATTAACCTCTCCTTTCAATAGGAGTATACCACTGGTTATCCAAAATGAAAACCATAGGTTTTGCAATTTAAAAACCATAGGTTATTAAAAATCACATTTTCAAGAAACCTAATGTAAAGGTAAAGGAAAATGTAAATGTAAATGCAAATGTATTTAATACCGTTTGCGCCGAGCGATAAATCGCTTAGCGCCAGAAGCCATACGTGCAACGTGGTTCGCTCTGGGAAAGGGGAACGCACTAGATTGACTGTGGGAACGAGGAAAGAGGTGGAAGATGGCAACAGTAAGACCACCAGAGTTTGTTGTAAAGGCTGCATATGCAAGGTCGATCATCAGCCAGAAAGAGGTTGAGCTGATGAAAACGCCGGATATGATGGCGAAAAGCCTGGTAATGGGGCGAGCCACCTACTACCGCAAGCGAAAGAATCCAGCGGAGTTCACGGTAGGGGAGTTACAAAGCCTTGACAGGCTGTTAAAACTCAGTGACGAGGAGTTGCTTGGAATTGTGAGGGGGAAGAGACCATGATCTTGAGATATTACAAGTACATTAAATGGCCGGAACTTCGGAAGATGTACCGGAGAGAATGGAGATTTAAAAAGGCTATTGCCAATGTTGTCAAAATGGCATTACTTGGGATGGTGTGGCTTGGCTTTATCCTCTTCCTGCTTCTGTATGCGTAGGAGGTGAGGAAAACGTTATTTGTGACAGGATTTTTAGCGGGTGTCCTGATTGGCACTATTGGCGTAATCGTGATTGCGCTGGTGTACAGTGAAAAGAAAAAATAAAAATGCCCCGGTGGTGATGAAACACCAGCCGGAGCGTGTAACCGTTAACACAGACTTAACGGATACGGGAATAGTATAACATTTTCTTCCTGTGTCCGCAAGAGACAAGGAGGAAATTTTTATGGAAAAAAAGCCGGACTATGATGGGCTGGAAAAGTATTTTGCCTGTGAAGTGATCGAGCAGGCTAAGAAAGACGCAAAACGGTGGTTTGTCGCTTGGATAATTACTCTGGTGGCACTGATCGGCACCAATAGCGCATGGATCTATGTATTCCAGTCCTATGATTACGTTTCCCAGGACGGGAACGGGATCAACTCATATAAGACTGAGATCAATGGAGATTTGAACAATGAGCCAGAAAATTAGGGACAAGAGGAACGGCGTAAGCCGGGGAGTAAGAAGAAAAGGAGAAAGAGGAAATGAAGAAATTTGAATTAACATCGGAAAGTATCGTGAAGCTTGGAAAAACCCTTTATCGCATCCGGGCACTGATGGCGTTTGGGGACGTGAAAGAGGGCGAACTAGGTGGATTCTTGGAGAAAGAAGAGAACCTTTCTCAAGATGGAAATGCCTGGGTCCGCGGAAGTGCCATAGTCAGCGAAAACGCCACAGTCCGCGGAAACGCCATAGTCAGCGGAAATGCCATAGTCCGCGGATACGCCACAGTCCGCGGAAACGCCATAGTCCGCGGAAACGCCATAGTCAGCGAAACGCCATAGTCCGCGGAAACGCCACAGTCCGCGGAGACGCCATAGTCCGCGGAGACGCCATAGTCCGCGGAGACGCCATAGTCCGCGGAGACGCCTGGGTCTTTAAAACATCTCACTATTTAGTGATTGGCCCTATGGGTAGCAGAAATGGATTTACTACATTTTTCCGTACAAAAAAACTTTTTATCGGTGTCTCTTGCGGATGTTTTAGAGGAAATGTGGATGAATTCGTAAAGAAAGTCAAGAAAACTCATGGGGATAATAAGTACGCTAAAACGTATTTAGCAGCGGCTGAACTGGCGAAGATGCAGATTGACCTCACTCCAGAAGAAAATGAGCCAGAGGAGTAACGTCACCAACCGAAAAAAGACCGTAAGTTTGGCAGAACTGAACGGTCAATTAAGAAAAAGCTTATATGGATATGATAACAGATTTAGAGGAGAAAAGCAATGAGAAAGAAGAGAGTCGAAAAGAAAGCCGAGAAGCTGCGCAGAAAAAAGATTCATGATGTTCTGGAAATGGTCTTGGAAATCAATGGAACACACCCTAGAACTAGAGCGTTGACTGGAAATAAGCCAACAGTATTCCTTGAATTTTCCGGGCATACAGCATCCACTCATGTATACGTGAATAAGAATGGATGGGCTCCTTATGAGCCATCGGATTTTTGGGAGTACGGTAGAAATGAAGAAATAGATGACCTTAAGAGAGGTCTTAAAGGCATCATGGAGGAATTGAAACGTGCCGGAAAAATGTGATCGTTGCGGTGCATATCTGGAGGACGGCGGTCTCCTCTGTGAGAAGTGCCGGAAGGATATGAAACACCGGATAAACCATAGAATGCAGATGTGTGAAAATAGAATGCAAGAAGCGGAGGTAAACTATGAAGCTGTACGAAATTGACGAAATGATCATGCAGGCTTTTGAGCAAGCAGTAGATCCAGAGACAGGTGAAATTGTAAATGAAGCCGCATATGCGGCGCTGGACAGCCTTCAGGAAGCCAGAGACCAGAAGATTGAGGACGTGTTGCTCTGGATCAAGAATCTGACCAGCGATGCCGAGGAACTCAAGAAAGAAAAGATGGCTTTTGCGGAGCGCCAGCAGCAGGCAGAGAAAAGAGCAGAGAGCTTAAAGAGATGGGTTGCAATGGCGTTAAACGGAGAAAAATTCTCCACACCTATGGTGTCTGTATCTTGGAGATCATCGGAGGCGGTTGAGTATGTGGGAGATGTCACAGATCTTCCGGAGGAATACATAAAGGTTAAAGATCCAGAAGTGGACAAGATGGCGTTGAAAAAGGCATTAAAGGCCGGAGAGGTTATTGAGGGGGCGTCTCTTGTAAAGAGACAGAATATGCAGATTAAGTAGGTGATGATATGGCAGAATTATCATTCCGTTTACTGGAAGCGTCTGAAATTGATTGTAGGATAGCAACGGTAAGTGAAAAAGGCGTGTCCCTATTACTTTATAAGGATGCTAGAGTGGATCAGAACATCCTCGATGAGACAGTAGGCCAGATGAACTGGCAGAGGAGCCACAGCCGGGACAACGCAAATTGTACGGTAAGTTTGTGGGACGAAGAGAAAAAACAGTGGGTGTCCAAAGAGGATACCGGTACGGAAAGTTATACGGAAAAAGAAAAAGGACTTGCATCGGATAGCTTTAAGAGAGCCTGCTTCAACTGGGGTATTGGACGGGAACTTTACACAGCTCCGTTTATCTGGGTATCGTCTGAAAAATGCAAAATCGTAAGTACCGGAAGAAATGATTCCAGAGGAAAGCCAGTTTATACATGCAGTGATCGCTTTACCGTAAGCAAGATTGGATATGACGATAAAAAGAATATCGTTGATCTGGTTATCAAATGCAAAAATACAGTGGTTTTTTCCATGAAATCAGATCAACCGGAATATGCAACGGAAGAAATGCGGCAGACCTTTTTAAGCGAATGCAATCGCATTGGAAAACCAAAGTCAGCGATTTTAAAGGCGATTGGAGGAACAACACTGGCTGAACTGACGATTGACCAGTTTAAAAAAGCAATGGCAGCGTTTGAGAAAACACCGTCAAAATCAACAGGTGGCGTTGATCCAAGCACGGTACCGCCAGAGAATGAGGAGGGAGTCCCGTTTAAATAATGGAATGCAAAGGGAGACTGATCACCGTACAAAAGGATTGGAGAACCGGGAAATTCCAGGTAGCGTTTGAGGTTGACGATGATGTGAGCGGCCAGGTTGATAATATCAACGAAAAAGAATTGAAGATCACCGCCAAGATCTGGAGGGAAAAGCGGAGCCTTGACAGTAACGCTTATTACTGGGTTCTGCTTTCCAGACTGGCAGAGTACATGAAGATCTCAAAGCCGTGCGCTCATAACATGATGCTGCGCCGCTACGGTCAAAATTTACTGATTGACGGGATCAAGGCATATATCCGTATCCCGGACACAGAAAAAGCCGAGAAAATGGCTCTGGAAGCGTCAACATATCACATCAGACCAACCTCACAGACTGTATCTGGAAGTGACGGGGTGACGTATCGCACATACGTGATGCTAAAAGGCTCTAGTGACTATGATACGCGGGAAATGTCGGAATTAATAGATGGACTGGTGTCGGAATGTAAGGAATGTGGCATTGAGACGGCAACGCCGGAAGAACTACAAAGAATGCTCGATCTGTATGATCAGAACAGGAGAAAAGATGGCTAAAAAGCTATGGAGCGCATTTACAGATGATATGGATCACTGCTATTTTACCGGGTCACCGAATGTAGAACGCCACCACATTTTTGAGGGACAGCAGGGCTATAAAGTGAAATCCGAAAAAAGAGGTTTTGTGATTCCATTAAGACCAGACTTACACCCAAACGGCGCTAACTTTGTAAGGTCAAAAGAAAATTTGGAGATCGACAGGAAGTTAAAGGAAATGGCCCAAGAATATTATGAGAGCCATTACGGGAGCCGGGAAGAGTTTATGAGAGAATTTGGAAAGAACTACTTATGACCTCCGGGGTCTAAGACCCAAGAGATAGATATGTCACGAAAATCCATTCCCGTCCGGTTGAACTTTCAGCAGCCGTGGCGGGAGAAAGGAGGATACATTGGACTACAGAATTGCAGATACCGCAATGGCGGTTGTATATAACGCTATTGGTGTAGGACGTGAAAACGCCACATCAAGGCAGGAACTGGCAAAGAAAACAGGAATGCCAGACCGTGCAGTCAGAAAAGCGATTGAGATGCTTCGGCATGAAAGGCCAATCTTAAGCGTAGAGGGTGGGAAAGGTTATTATATCCCACGCACAAACGCACAGGGACGGTCTGAGACGGCAGATGGATTGAAAGGCAGAATCGCCGCATAGCCAGTATCAGAAAGGCACAGAACGGCGCTAGACGGTTTGCACAGACAGAAAAGAAAGAAAAGCAGTGCCGCGGTCAAATTTCTTTTTTTGGAGGTGGCTACAGTGGTTAACTCCAAAAAGAAGGGAGCAAGGGGAGAACGAGAACTCTCGAAGATACTTAGAGACTACGGATACAACGCCAGAAGGGGCCAGCAGTATTGCGGAGCAACGGAGACGCTGATGTTGTAGGCTTGCCTGGAATACATATTGAGTGCAAGCGGGTTGAAAAACTGAATCTGCTTGATGCAATGGGACAGGCCGTGCATGATGCAGCCGCCGGGCTTATCCCGGCAGTATTCCACCGCCGTGATCGGTGCGAATGGCTTGTGACTATGCGATTGGATGACTGGATGCAGATATACAGAGAATGGGAGGCGGGAAGAGATGAGAGATAGTCTTGTATTTTATAAATCATTCCAGACTGCCATCAAACGCCTGCCAGAAGATCAGCAGTTAAAGGCATTGTGGGCAATCATAGATTATGGGTTAGATGGAGTCGAGCCGGAAGAGGACGGTCTTTACCTGGTGGCGTATGATATGGCAAAACCACAGGTTGACGCTAACATTGAGCGAAAAGCCAATGGATACAGAGGAGGTAGACCAATGAAAGAAAATGCGGGAGCAAAAGAGCTTACGCAAGAAGAAAATAAATCACCGCAACCGCAGGAACCGGTGGCTGGATCATTTCCTCTTAATGATGGGAGCAGATATGATGTGACAGAAAACGCCCTGGCAGAGTTACAAAGGCTTTACCCTGGCGTTGATGCTAAACAGGAACTAAACAAGATCATCGGCTGGTGCGAAGCTAATCAAAAATATAGAAAGACTAGGACAGGGGCTAAACGCTTTTTAAATAGCTGGTTCTCCAGAGCACAGGATAGTGCTACAAAAACTAGAACACAGAAGCAAAAGCCAGAAGTAAAGAAGAACGGTTTTCACAATTTCGAACAGAGAGACACCGACTACGATGCTCTGGCAACTCAGCGGATCAGAGAGAGGTTGGGCAATGGTTAGATTAAAGCTATACAGATGCGAGGATTTAAAGACCGGGAAAGTCTGTGAGGGTAACGCTAAACAGATGGGTGATTTTCTGGGGTGTCCCGGACAAATGGTATATTCATTGACCACAAGAGAAATGGCTTATAAAGATCGATACAAAATCGAGCTTGTTGGTGAGATCGGAGAATATGTGGAATACTTTTCTGAGCAATGGAAGCACGTTACAAAAAAATTGAAAGAAAGCGGATATGATCTTTCAAGGATCTATCTGGTAGAGGAACACGAAAATGACGATGTATGAAAGATTATATAGACCGATCACAGGCGAGGTGATCCGGGAGTTACAGAAAAGAATCCGTGTAGGTAGCCGCATTACGGTACGAACCTATAAAGGTTCAAATCTTGGAAACTTTGATGATCCTGGAACGGCCTGCAAACAGGAAGTAGAAAGAAGAGCAATCGTAACTGGTTGTTATCCGTTTGGGGTAACTGCCAGAATCGAAAGAAGCGGCTTAATTGATAGCATGACATGGGCAGAGTTGGAAATGAGAAGGAGACAGTATGGACGGATTGGCTTGTAAAGAAATGACTGCCGCCGAATACCTTTCTAATCTTGCGATGCCACGCAATTATCACGCGGAGGTGACGAGGGTGAAAACCAGAAACATGAGTTATGAAGACCACGGCGTTTTCCCTGGAGATGAAAAAGAGCTGCTGATCCGGTGCAGAAAGGCAGACAGAGAAGAACGTCATAACCTCTTGCACGCTTGTATAGATGCGGCACCGGAAGGTCTGGAATTCTTTGTATATCAAAGCCTGGCTAGTGGGAAAAGCTATGATAGCATCTCAAGAACAGATTATATCCCAGCAAAGAAGGATGATTTTTACGCATACCGCCGGAAAGCAATGGGCACATTTTACAACTTACTGAGAATGGAGGGAAAATGGAATGATGATTGAAGCGATTGGTAACCCGGCCATGCTTGAACAACTGGCAGAAGGAGAAACCATAGATGTATGACTGGGATGATATTTGCTACGAATGTACTGGTTACGGCGATAACTACGAAGAAAGCGAAGATGGCGAGTTGATCTGCCGTTGCAGTACGTGTCCGAATAATGTAGACAGAGAGTGGGAGGAAGAGTCAACTACCCATCCCCTAAAGGTCATGGGCTTGTAACTGCCCAGTCGTACGAACGGCTTGCACCTCCGACCTTTAATCCCCGATAGATATTGCTATCTAAAGTGGCGTTACATCATAGGGTGGCTGACAGCACCCTTTACA
>ENA-OOMW01000055-OOMW01000055.1-viral-metagenome-genome-assembly--contig:-NODE-55-length-8147-cov-5.327930_pt1 | contig 8147 bp, 11 predicted proteins | sample MGYA00245306_ERZ501074 | MGnify/ENA primary metagenome ERZ501074 (study PRJEB25959, sample SAMN05341353) | viral metagenome | host: human-associated | place: USA: California | collected 2014-04-26 | study... | reverse complement strand
GATAAAAATTTAATTGACATGTCAAACTTAATTATTGGTTTGGACAAATCGGATACTAAAGTGATTTGCTTTCACACCGCAGCGATGGATGGCGAAGCAAGTGCGATTTTAGGGGAGTATTCGACCACTGAAAAAGCGGTTAGGGCTATTAGCATGATTCAACAAGCTTATACATATGCAGAGGTGACTAAAATGACAATTCCGGAGATCGGAAAAACATTCAAAGAAGCGCCAAATACAAAAGAGAATGAATTACTGGAAGAAGCTATTAAAGTTATTATGAATAATTTAGTATTCCAGATGCCAAGGGATTCGGAGGTGTAAGTATGAGTCATATTGAATACAGATTAAAGCAGTACAAAGATGAGTATTCAAAGTACGGTAAATACGATGGACTTTATGTTGCGGATGTTCTGGAAATGCTTGAGCAGCTTCAAGACAATCTGGAACAGGACGAGAAAGAAAACGGTTGGATTCCAGTCAGTGAGAGACTACCGGAGGAAGGTGGAAGGTATCTGGTGACGTTTAAGAACGGAATAAAAGTTTGTATAGTAGGATATGGCTCTTGCAAGAGAACTGTACTAGGATATCCAATTGGACATGGCTGGTATAGCTTGGAAGAAGCGCAATATTATGCAGAGGACAGTATTATCGCCTGGATGCCGATTCCATATCCGTACCATGAATCAAATAACGAGGTGGGAAAATGAAAAACGGAATCATATGCAAAGAAGATGGCGATGCACTGCTTGAAATATATCGGGCAATCAATGTTTGGGACGGATCGCTGAACCGGAATCTGACGATGGATGAAATGGTTTTTATATTTGCGCTTGGACACGCAATAAAAGAGAATTTTGAGGAAGGGAGTGAAGCAGATGGCAATTAAACCGATTTTATTCAATACCGATATGGTGAGAGCAATCCTGGACGGGAGAAAGACTTGCACACGGCGAGTGGTAAAGCCACAGTGGGAAGAATGCCCACATTGCAAGTATGTGCATAATGAGTACATCTATGACAAATTGGCGGAAAATGTGTATTGCGCACGGTGTGGGTTTCCAATGATCCCAGAGAGGAGAGCACCATACCAGGTGGGAGATATTTTGTATGTTAGAGAAACATGGAGTGAATGGACAGGTGGATATGTGTATAAGGCGTGGGTTGAGCCGTTCCCGCAAGCAGGTGCATTTAATGAAAAGTGGCGTCCAGCCATTCATATGCCGAAAGAAGCGTCCAGGATCTGGCTTAAAGCTACGGATGTGAGAGTAGAGCGGTTGCAGGATATCACCGATGATGGCGCAAAGGCAGAGGGTGCTAACTGGAAGAACGGAAAAAATGTTGGCGTTGAAGAAAAAATGAGACGAACGGCAGTGGAAAGATTTGCTGAGATCTGGAACTCCACAATCAAGAAATCTGACATTGATGGCTACGGCTGGCAGGCTAATCCGTGGGTCTGGGCGATAAGCTTCGAGAGATGTGAGAAACCGGAGGTGGTATAAATGGCATCAGTAAAAAAATGTGATAGATGTTTTGAAAATTACAAGCACTACGGGGACGATCCGTTGAGATCTAATGCAATAAGGCCAATGTATAGAGATCGTAAAAATATGTCTACCATTGGTTTTAAAATATATAATCTTTGCCCAAAATGTATAGACAGTTTTGAAGAGTGGTTTGATGGAGGAAAATAAATGGAGCGATTAACTTACGTTACCGAGAATGGCGAGATACTATTCCACCCGGAAGATTTGCCAGAGGACGAGGGCATGACGATCCGGCAGCTGGCAGAGGATGAAAGATGGAAAGCGCTGGATCAGATTGCCGAAAAGTTGGCTAATATGGAGCAGATGGAAGAACAGGGTATACTGGTGAGACTTCCGTGCAAAGTCGGAGACACAGTGTATACGTTAAGTTATAGGTATGAATGTAAAAATGATTATGATTGTAAAGTCCCAAGACAGTGGAAATGTGAGGAAAATATTCCATGCGAGTATGAGAAGAAAATACATTACGTGAAAGAATCTCAGTTTTGCTTAACCATGTTGAATTCTCTTGGAAAAACCGTATTCCTAACCCGTGAAGAAGCAGAAAAGGCATTGGAGAAGATTGGAAAATGAAATTTAAAGAGTTTGTGAATTGGTGCAATGAAAGAGCGTGTGATGGATGTTGGGGAATGCTAACAGCTATGGCGTGCATTGATTTAATACAACAGGTCAGAAAAATCCCTTTCTGGAGAAGAGAGAAGTTTTGGAAACAAAATTACGAACAGCAGGTATTAGACGAGATTGTTAATCCGATAGAGAAGAAACTGGAGAAAATGGAAAAATGAATGAAATAATGTAAATAACATTAAGGTGGGGACAACTAGAAATGCTCTGTATGGTAACATGGGAATAGAGAATCCATGACCATATGGGGCATTTTTTAGTTGGAGGTGAGTATGGCAAAACTGAACGCAATTATTAAAAAACTACAGAAAGCCATATTGTCGAAACGCCTGGTAATAAAGATCAGCACCAGTCAATTCTATAGCAAAGACCAGGACAGGATGATCACAATGACTACGTTAAGCACACCTACACTACAAATGAGCCAGAGAACGAGAACGTGGAAGGTAAAGGATTATGAGATATTAAGGACAGCGTCACAGGTAGACGTGGTGATGTGCCTTAAAGATATATGGGAGACCGTAGAAAGATGGGACTAAACAGAGGTGGGTAAATGACACCGAAATTGACGCCGAAGCAGAAAGCATTTGCAGACAACTACATAAAGAACGGCGGGAACGCATCGGACGCAGCGAGAAAAGCAGGATACAAACAGCCAGAGATACAAGGATACGAGAACATTAGGAAACCTAACATTGCTACCTATATAGCTGAGCGACAAGCTGAGATTGATAAACTTAACGGTACCGACATCATGTCCTTGGCAGATATCCAGAAACGCCGCTCTCAGATTGCCAGCGGTACGCTAAAGGATTCTTTTGGATTTACTCCAGCGTTTACAGAGCAGCTGAAAGCTATGTCTGATCTGGAGAAGACACTTGCCATCAAAGAACAAAAAGAAGCACAGAAACAGGCAGAGGAAGCGGCCAGGAATGCTAAAGAATATCATATGGATCTGTATAATATCCCGGATAAATTTCATCCAGTGATTAGGGATATAAGGGATAAAAAACACCTGGAATATGTATTCAAGGGCGGGCGTGGCTCTACCAAGTCTACCACTGTGGCAATGACTATCGTTGAGCTTTTGAAGAATAACCATGATGTCCATGCAGTGGTTTGCCGTAAAGTTGGAAACACAATAAAGGATTCTGTATACAACAAAATCAAGTGGGCTATCGGCAAACAGGAATTCACGGAAGAATTTGACTCCAAGTTATCCCCTTTAGAGATCACACTGAAAGCAACCGGACAGAAGATTTATTTCCGTGGAGCTGATGATCCAGACAAAATCAAATCTATTAATCCAGAGTTTGGATATATCGGAATTTTGTGGTTTGAGGAACTGGATCAGTTTTCGGGACCGGAGGAAGTTCGAAAAATCGAACAGTCTGCAATCCGTGGCGGCGATCTCGCATGGATATTCAAGAGTTTTAACCCGCCCAAGACCATGAACAACTGGGCGAATAAGTATGTTCTTGAACCAAAAGAGAACAGAATAGTACATTCATCAACTTATTTAGATGTTCCTCCAGAGTGGCTAGGGCAGCCGTTCATTGACGAAGCGGAGCATCTGAAAGAAGTAAACCCAAATGCATACGAACACGAGTATGGTGGAGTTCCAAATGGAAACGGTGGAAATGTATTCGAATATCTGGAAATCAGAGAAATCACGAATGAAGAGATCAGCCATATGGATAGGATTTACCCAGGCGTTGACTATGGGTGGTTTCCAGATGCCTACTGCTATCTGCGAACATATTATGATTCTGCCAGAGAAAAGATATATCTGCTTGATGAATTGTACGTCAATAAGTGGAGCAATGCAAAGACCGCTGACTGGATCAAGAAAAAAGGCTATGACGACTACACGATGATATGTGATTCGGCAGAACCGAAATCAGTGACAGATTACCGTGATGCAGGTCTTCCAGCCAGGGGCGCAATTAAAGGCCCAGGCAGTGTCGAATATGGGTTTAAGTTTTTACAGACAAAAACTATTGTTATTGATCCGAGAAGAACTCCGAATGCATACAAAGAAATCACGGAGTATGAGTATGAGCGAGACAAGGAAGGAAACGTGATAAGTGGTTATCCAGATGGAAATGATCACGCTATTTCAGCACTTAGATATGCCTATGAGCCATTGTTTAACAGGAGAGGATATAGCGCATAATGGGACTTATTACAACAATCAAAAGGTGGATAGAAATGATATTTAAAAGCCAGGCAGAAAAGGATTTTAAAATTGACGTGATCGAGTCCCCAGTGATGGAAGCAATCACGCAGAAGTGTGCAAACATCTACCGAGGTACACCGCCGTGGTAGATGCAAAAGATGGCATTAAGACTATCAATTTTTCAAAGTCTATATGTTCTGAGACTGCCAGGCTGGCAACGCTGGCTATTGGTATCCGGGTGGATGGATCAACAAGAGCGGAATGGCTCCAGAAAAAGATTGATACCATGTACTCGCAGATCCGCACATGGGTAGAGTATGGATGCGCCTACGGTACTGTGTTTATCAAGCCAAACGGGACAGGCTTTGACCACTTCACTCCTCTTGATGTATTGCTTGTGGATTGCGATAACCAGGAGATCCGCGGAATTATTTTTAAAGATCAGTATACACAGGGTGATAAGACATACACCAGACTTGAGTATCACAGGTTTGTGGATAGCGTTGTGGATGGCGTGGAGGTCTCCCCTTACTACATCAGCAACCGGGCGTATGTATCCGACTCAGCGGATAGTATTGGCAAGCCTATTTCACTGAGTAAAACAAAGTGGGCGAATCTGATGGAAGAGACCCCGCCGATCATGAAAGCCAATGGCGAGAGCCTGGACGGCCCAATGTTTGGCGTATTTCGGACACCGCAGGCTAACAACGTAGATCAAAATACGATTCTTGGCTTACCGATCTACTCAGAAGCGATTGAGGAGCTGAAAGACCTTGACATAGCGTATAGCCGAAATGCCGGAGAAATTAAAGACTCACAGAAGATTATATTGGCAGATGATCGGCTGCTGATGCCGGACGGTACTCCTATCCATGCACAGACGCCAGAGAGACTTGCTAGACGGCGTGATGACATGCATTTGCCTCATTACGTGAAAAATGTATATGGCAATGATCAGAAAGAGTTTTACCAGGAGATCAACCGCAGCTGAACACAGATGTACGGCTGACCGGGATTAATGCGTTATTGTCTCAGCTTGGCTACAAATGTGGATTTAGCAATGGTTATTTTGTGTTTAACGAGAAAACCGGAATGGTGACGGCTACGCAGGTGGAAGCTGATGACCGAAGAACAATACAGTTAGTTAAGGACGTTCGTGACAAACTGCAATCCTGCATGGATGGTGCTATCTATGCACTTAGTGTATATGCTGATTTGTATGGGCTGGCTCCGGTTGGCACTTACAAAGTAACCTATGACTTTGGAGATATCACGTACAGCTACCAGGAGGACAAAGCCACATGGTGGAATTATGTGGTGCAGAGAAAAGTTCCAGCTTGGAAGTACTTTGTGAAGTTTGAGGGAATGACTGAGTCCGAAGCAAAAGCAATGGTGAAAGAAGCGGAGCCGGACGAAAAGACAGGACTATTCGAGGAGGAATAACATGATTAGTAATTGTGGACATGATGAAAGAGGAAAATACACAGGCGGACAGGCTGGAGACCAGACAGGCCAGGAGTGGGCGGTGATCCCGTGGTACAATCGCCCCTGGAATGTGGTATTGAGACACAATGACTGGGAAGTAAGAGAAAAAATTGCCGAACTTGCGAAGAAAGCAGCAGAAAATAACCATATCGGCTATGACCAGGGAGACCGGTATACTTTCTGGGAGAATCTGAAAAAAGTCAATTATGACCCGGCTAAGATCACTAAAAACTGCGAAGCAGATTGCAGCGCAGGAGTGGCAGCTATCGTTAAGGCAGTTGGTTATCTCCTTAATGTTGAGAGTTTAAAAAAAGTAAGTATCTACTGCTATACCGGGAATCTTAAATCAGCACTTAAAAAAGCTGGATTTGAAGTGCTGACCGACCAGAAATATCTCACCAGTGACAAGTATTTGTTTCCAGGGGATGTCTTGCTATATGAGGGTCATCATACGGCGATCAACCTGGATATCGGAAAAGAAATTATATATTTGTCAGATCACTGGGAAAAGACAGAAAATGGCTATACATACATCACTGCCACAGGAACGGTAAAAAATAAGTGGGCGTTGATTAATCACCATTATTATCTCTTTGACAGGGACGGATACATGGTGACTGGCTGGCACAGATGGGACGGTAAGACCGTAGATCCAGCAGATGGAACGGGAGACTGGTATTTTTTGGACAATACCAAAGACGGACCGCTAGAGGGTGCCTGTTGGCATAGCGAGATAATGGATCACAGGAAATTTGGTATGTAGAGTAGGTGCTTATGCTATCACCGGATTATCTTAAAAGAGTATCGGAGGGAAGTGAAGAGATCGCTTCCCTCTTGCACAATTACATCATAAAAAAGATCATAGGCCGCATGATGGCAAGATTAGGGCGTGGTGACGAATATCTTTTTACCTCATCGGATAAATGGCAGATACAGATCTTGCAGGACTCCGGTGCGTTGCTGGAAGAGATTACCGCGGAGTTGGCGAAATATACCAAGATGCAGGAAAAAGAGATCAAAGCAGCGATGGAAGAGGCCGGGATAAAAGCCATAGAAAAAGACGATGAGATCTATACCGCCGCCGGACTATCGCCGAAGCCACTAGAACAGTCTCCGCTACTGATCCGCATTCTGGAGCGTGATATGATCGCCACAATGAGCGAGTGGAACAATTACACCAGGACAACCGCAGAAGCCGCACAGACTGTTTTTATCAATGAATGTGACATGGCATATAGAAAGGTCATCACAGGGACTACAACGTACACACAGGCCGTCAGAGAAGCTGTGGAAGAGGTGGCGAAGAATGGCGTGATTGTGCAGTATCCGTCTGGTCATAAAGACACTATTGAGACGGCAACAGCAAGAGCCGTAAGGACAGGAGTATCACAGGCGGCGTGTGCGATCGCCTTGAAACGTATGGAAGAAATGGACTGGGATACAATCCTTGTATCCGCTCATATTGGAGCCAGAACGGGAGACGGCGGGGAGAACCCTGGAAATCATCTGTGGTGGCAGGGCCAGTTTTACAGTCGCACAGGGAAAGACAAGAGATTCCCGCCGTTTTCCAATACTGGCTATGGAACAGGTGAAGGGCTTGGCGGTTGGAATTGCCGCCATAGCTTCGGGTCTGGCGATGGCGTAAACAATCCTTACAAAGATATACAGACCGCTGATAATGTCAAAATGGAGAAGCTGGAGCAACGCCAAAGGGCATTGGAGCGGAGAATTCGCAAGACAAAGCGAGAAGTCATGGCGATGCAGGAAGCGGTTGACCAGTGTACGGATAACGAAGCAAAATTTGAATTGCAGAAGATTCTTGACCGTAAGTCATACACGTTACAACTCCAGAATAAAGCATACAACGAATTCTGTAAAGAAAATAACCTTCGTCCGTTAAGTGACAGGCTAAAAATAGCACACTGGAGCAGTGAGCAGGCGGCAAAGGCCAGAGGAGCAGCGAGACGGTACGAGAAAGGCAAGTTATGAGTAAATTATTTGAGCCGGAGGACATGACATGACAGGAATAGAATTTTTAAATGAATGTATTGTGATTTGTAAAAATGTGTCAGTGATTGGCGCAGCGGCTGGTGTCCTCTACTCACTTTATGCCAGAGCAAAGAAACCACAAAAAGATATGGAACAGAGAATCGAAGCCATAGAATCGGACATCAAAGACATTAAAACAAAGCTGGATAACGATTATTCCAAGATTAACCAGAATCGGGACGATACCCAGCTTTTAATGAGGAGTATGTTTAACCTTATCGAAAATAAAATCACTGGAAATAACGTTGAGGGTTTAAAAAAAA
>ENA-OOMW01000052-OOMW01000052.1-viral-metagenome-genome-assembly--contig:-NODE-52-length-8560-cov-2.630855_pt1 | contig 8560 bp, 8 predicted proteins | sample MGYA00245306_ERZ501074 | MGnify/ENA primary metagenome ERZ501074 (study PRJEB25959, sample SAMN05341353) | viral metagenome | host: human-associated | place: USA: California | collected 2014-04-26 | study: EMG... | reverse complement strand
AAAAAAAATTACAGCATACTTTTGAGAATATATTAAAGGTAAATTGATCAAATAAAGCAAAAGTGTGTGCGACCACAAAGAGAAAAACAACTTATTCATCTGTAATATGATGACATATAGCACTCGCAAGGTACTATGTGAGAAATTACGAGTACATGCAACCGTATCAGACTGCAATCTGAGAACTCCGCAAGAGACGATGTGTAGAAGGGAAATCTATAATGCTTTGTGGTAAGAGTTTGCTGGTTATGTCAAAACCAGTGTTGTTTCTGCCTACAGCCTAATCGGCTGTGTGATAAGTTGCGTCCAACCGCAATAGATGGTAGTGTAATGAGTCAATATCTCAGCTCATATATGTAAATCTCGTGTTTCGTATACGGGGTTTTCTTTTGGGAATTAGTTCAGTTTGGTAGAACACATGATTTGGGATCATGAGGTCGTAAGTTCGAGTCTTACATTTCCAATTTGCGGTAAGGTGTAAAGGTGCACACTAGTCTCATAAACTAGAGGGTCTGTTCGAGTCAGAGTCACGCTACTCTTCCACTTTTCTTCACTTGTGGATGAAACTAAAACAGAAAGGTGGTTTTTACAATCGCAAGAAAAGCGAAACTAAAAGATGATGGAATCTTATTTTGTGGTAATAATGCAAAAGATGTTACTGGATCAATGATTTATATAAGATTTGCAAATAAACAAATTTTACTTGAATGTGGTTTATTACAGGATAATTCATATTTGGCAGCTTATAAAGCAAATTCAGAAAAATTCAAATTCAAGCCTGATGAACTGGATTATGTGTTTATTGGACATTCGCATATTGATCATATTGGATTATTACCTCGTCTTATTAAAGAAGGATTTCATGGAAAAATAATTATGACATATCCATCTTTGGTTATGTCGAAATATTTATTACTTAATTGTGCTTTTATTGTAAATGATGAGGCACGAGTTTTATCAAAAAGATATAATAGAGAATACGAACCACTATATACTGAAGAAGATGTATATAAAACACTGGACTATATTTATGTATATAATGAGTATAATCATGTTTACAAATTAGATGATGTGATTAGTTTTCAATGGTTTAAAAATTCTCATTGTGTAGGAGCTGCACAGTTACAGCTTATTTTAAATGATGGAATAAAAACAAAGAAAATTCTATATACTTCTGATATTGGAGCGTTAAATACTAAAAATCATTATGTGGACAATACAGAAATCCCAGTTACCTTTTCTGACGTGTCAATAATGGAATCAACTTACGGTTTAAATACTAGGGCTACAAAGAAAACTCGTGAATTCGATGTTGAACATCTACGTGTTGCTATAGAAACCGTACTGGAAAGGCAGGGTTCTATTATTCTTCCAGCTTTTTCATTTGCACGATCTCAGGAATTATTGACAACACTATATCTTCTATTTGGAGAGAATGAAGATTTTAAAACAGATATAGTTGTTGACTCGATGCTAACTTGTGATATATGCCAAGCTTACGAAGATATTCTTGATTCAGATTTTCGTGAATTATGGACAAAAGTGTATAATTGGAAAAATGTAAAATATGTGCGTGAAAAGGTAGAATCGAAAGCATGGGTAAATGATCCTATACCTAAAATTGTAATCTCAAGTAGTGGTTTTTGCACAAATGGGAGGATATTATCTTATCTTGATAAGTATTTACGTGATATCAATTCTATGATTTGTTTCTCTGGATTTGTAGGAACAGATGATTCTTATTTGTCATATAGAATAAAAAATGGCAAAGCCATAAAACAATCAATATAAATAAAGTTCCTGTACCTAATAGAGCAGATTGTATAACGATGAGCACGTTCAGTTCCCATGCTAATTTTGATGATTTATTAAAATTTGGCAGTAACTTGAATACAAATCAGCTTGTTTTGGTACATGGATCTACAGAAGCAAAAAATTGTTTAAAAGAGCATTTACGAGAAGAAATTTCAAGAAATGACAAGTGTTATAAGGTAAAGTGTTCTGAGAAAGATATGATTATACCGTTATAGATAGTGATAGATAAAATTTAACGAAATGTAAGGTGATCGCCTATGAAGAAATATATTTTTGGTTTTCTTACTGGTATATGTTTATTACCAATTATAGATTCGATTACTGAATTAATACAAACTGCTTTGAAAATTCCCAAAGGAGAATTAAGTAAAAAGGTCTTAAAATTGAATAATGAAATACAGGATCTTCAATTCGCATTAGAACCAATAGACACACACTGCATTGGTTTTGAAGCACCATCAAATGAAGAATATTTAGATGACGAAAATGAAGAAGAAGATCATAAAAATAAAATAGGATTTTAAGGAGAGCACACTGCTCTCCTATTTTAGTTGATAAGGAGATAAAGGAGAAAATATGGTAGATAGTAAAATTAAGAAAGCAACTGTTAGTGCTGCTAAAAAGAATATTACAGCAAGTGGAGTAAGAATTGAAAATGGAATTTTTGTTGATGATGAAGGTTCTATTGTAGATCGTATTGCTGAGAAGTTACCAAAAGGTACAACTATCTTTGATATTAAAATCAGTATTGAGATTTCAGATGAAGAGTCTGAATCTGCTGAATAGAGAGTAGGTGGATACAATTAGCACCTATAAAAGATTCGAGAACGAAACAGATGAGGAACTTATCTATAGGATATGCGAAGATAAAGACCAGATAGGTTCTTGGAATGATGTGGCGAATATAATTAATAAACTTACTGGAAATGATTTCGGGGAAAGTACATACAGAAAGAAGTTCCAGGCATTTAAGAAGATGTTAAATGCAAATCAGTCTAAGTTTGTTGATTCCGATGCACAGTTAAAAGAAATTGAAGTTCAGAAACGTGAATTAGAACGAAAGAAAATTCAGTTCAGAGATGAGCGCAATGCTTGGCAGAAACAAAATTTTGCAGATGCTAGGGTTGAAGAAAAGCTTGACAAATTAGAATTAGAACTCACATCTCTTGGCAGAACGAATTTTGATAAACATAATAATTTTTTAATTGACTCAGATAATGATATGTTAATTATTCTAAGCGATTTACATATCGGACAAAGTTTTGATTCTATTTTTGGGAAATATAATACAGATATTGCAAAAGACAGGCTTAACCAATTATTAAACGAAGTCGTATCTATTCGTGATTTAAATAATTCTAAAAATTGCTATGTAAGTCTTCAAGGAGATTTAATTTCTGGTAATATTCATAAATCAATTCAGGTTTCAAATAGAGAGAATGTAATTGAACAGATTAAAATTGCCACAGAGTTGATATCTTCATTCTGTTATGAATTGTCATTACATTTTGAGACAGTATTTATGTCCAATGTTAGTGGAAATCATACTCGTATGGATCGCAAGGATGATGCAATTCACGATGAGCGGTTGGACGATATTATCAGTTGGGCAGTTGAATTATCTCTGAAACATATTGATAATTTCCATGTTTTACATAGAAATATTGATACAGGTATTTCTGATATTTCAATTAGAGGAAAATCATATATTGCTGTACACGGTGATTATGATGGATTTAATAAATCTGGGGTGCAAAACTTATGTTTGGCGTTAGGGTTTGTTCCATATGCAATTACATACGGTCATTTGCATGTTTGTTCTGTAGATGAAACAAATGGTGTAAAGATGATCCGTGGTGGATCTCTTGCTGGTTGCGGAGATTCATATACAATTGAGAAAAGATTAACAGGCAGACCATCACAAATGGTTTGTATTTGTACAGATAAAGGTGTAAAAGCTTACTATCCTATTGAACTCAAATAAAGACTTATTATAACAAAGTAGACTGAGTACGGAGTGACTTGGTTTGTATATTATTATGCATATGCATAATATTTCATTAAATGTTTTATTTCACCATTTCGGTGAAATTACATGTATGAATGATATATGACCTGAACCCAACAGGCGATTAATAAATGGGAATAACTTCGGTTAATGAACCATTATTTTGATAGTAAAATTACATGTTTTTGCCATCATTTTAATGGTTTTTAGTCTTGACTAGCAAGGTCATATGTAATTACATATCGGTTCTCGATCATCCTTGAAAAATCGTGCAGTTGTGAGGGAGCGGACTCATCGTAGCCGCTACCCTCTTTTGTTATTCGGCAAATATCAGAGTGCCGAAAAATACAAAATAAAATAGTCGAAAAAGACAAAATTAGTTGAGAAAAAGGAGAAATAAAAATGAATAAGGATAATATGATTAAAGAAGTTGCAGAAAGAGCTACAGATATTTTAAATGCTGATTGTGAGGAAACAAAGTACAAGATCACCAAGAAGGAAGTTGAAGCTATCCTGTCTGGCTATGTAGCTTGTGTATTCGAGAATCTAGCAGCCAACAAGACAGAAAAGGTCGTTCTTCCTGGTATTGGTAGTTTTACAGCAAAACATGTAGATGAAAGAACTGGTACTTCAAAATTAAGAGGTGTAGAGACAAAATGGACTTCACCAGCACATGACGAACTTGTTTTCACAATCAAGAAATCAGTTCGTACACTGGATTAATTTGAGGGGACGTGATTAACATAAAAGCAGATATTGTTGAAAGAAACTTTACAGACTACACGGAATTAGTTGTAGATATTGAAAATACATATTTTGACTCTAATATGGACAAAACATTGGATTGTGTAGAAATTATTGCAAAGTATGAAGATGCGAAGAATATCATTGCTGAGTTAGTAGAGAATGGTCACGATCTGGCTCATATTTCAGATTTCGCTCGACCAGATCATGATAATTACAATGATGAGTATCTTATTTCTTTAGATCATGAAGGTATTTGGTGTGAACCTGTTAAACGTGAAAATGGATACTTATATGTTACAGGAGTAGTTTGCTATATATTGGATAATTGTAACTCAAAAATCATTTCAAGCATACAGTCTATGGTAGTATATGAAGTTAGTATTGGTGATGATGATTGTGATGGTGACTGCGACCACTGTGATTGCAAGGAAATTGATAAAGACTACTATTCTATTAATGGCAAGCAGGTGTCTCAGGCAGAATTTGAGAAAAAGGCAAAAGAAATTCAGAAGATTTATGATGATTGGCTTGATATAGCAGATGCATTTCCAGAGATTTACAAGCGGTTAATGAACTATGCATGTTATCTGGATAAATTAGATGAATCATTTTGGTATTAATTAAATAAGAAAATATGGGAGTGTGTGGTGTATGCTGCACACTCTTTTTGTTATGAAAGGAAGTGATTTAGTGGCACATGTAACAAGGGTAAAATATTTTACCAAGGATAAGGAAAAATTTATAAATCCTGACAACTTGAAGAAATATAAAAAATATCTCCAATCAAATATTATTAAAAATCAGGATGTTAAAGATACTACATATAAAAGGTATGAAGGATTGTTTCGTCATTTTCTTATGTGGCTAGGTGAAAACTATGGCGATTTAGATTTATATTCAGATGAGTTTATGGAGAATGCCGTTGATATCATGGAGAACTATATTATGTTCTGTCAAGAAACACTTCTGAATCATAAAAAGATTATTAACATGAAAATATCTGCTGTTAGTTCATTCTATATTTGGTCTATGAAACGTGGTTTCGTTAAATATCATCCTTTTGACGGTAAGCTTGATAGAATGAAGAAAGCCAATGAAGAACATATTTTGACCTCTTATTTTCTTACAGAAGAACAAGTTCAGACTATTCGTAGAGAGTTATCTGAAAATGATAAGTATTCTATTCAAGACCAGATTTTATTTGAAGTAAGTTTTGACTCAGCAAATAGAATTGGTGCGTTGTTAAGATTGCAGCTATCCAAACTTGATTTAGAGAACAATATGTTCGTAGATATAAGGGAGAAAGAAGGATACCGTACACAGGTGGTTTTCGGAGATGTTGCAAAAGAACTTATTCAAGAATGGCTTGAAATGCGAAAGAATGATTATGACCACTTGGAATGTGATTCATTGTTAATTACAAAATACAATGGAGAATATAAACCTATGGGTGATAGTGCAATCAGAGACAGAATGAAGAAATATGGCGAAATTATTGGAATTTCTGACTATAGACCTCATTGCCAACGCAAGACTAGGCTAAATCTTGTATATGAGGAAACTGGTGATTTAGCATTAGCAGCCGAGCTTGGGAATCATCGTTCAACCGAAACAACTAGAGAATTTTACTGCCGTAAACAGACTAAAGCGGAAGTTATGAGTAAAATCAATGCTTTAAGGAACAAAAATTCTAGTATAAATGATGATGAGAATAAATAATTCTTCCGAAACCACTCAGATGTATGTCATCCGTGAAGACACCGAGGATGCCGATGAAGCTTTTGTCTAACACTTAGTCTAATTCCCTCTTGCACTACACTTCTGTATGTGTTACAATACAAGTCAAAAGAAACAAGCAATTATCCGTTAGACGGTTTAGAGCCTATATGTGGTGTGTAGGCTAATAAATAATTTCATTAACACAAACTTAACCGCTATTTAGACTCATGGCGGTTATTTTTGTGCATCTTTTTATCTATAAATCGTACTATGTATGTAGCAACAACACTACCTACTATTCCGATTATAAGTGCAATTAAAATATTAATAGTATCGCTCTCCTTTCATGTTTATTTCCTTCTGAAAGGATTCTATTCGAACAAAGTATCGCTACTTTGGAACGACTCTAAACCGCCTTTTACCATCCCATCTAGCCTTAAATGAAATGTTGAATAACTGCTTGTCCTTTCTATTATATATTATATGACATTTTCTGTCAAAATATTCCAGTAATAGAGAATATATATATATATATTTATATAAACTTATCTATAGGTCGGCAATGGTTCCCGACACACTCTGAAAAGAGTACCTGAGATGATGGATACACCGCCCATCATAGACAAGGTTATTATGGAATATATATAGCCGAATGCTCTGAAACCATAAGAACTCAACAAGGCTCTGTGAAAATCAGACGGACTAACAGACCGATAGAACTGTATGATCTAAATAAAGCCCTTATAAAAAGGTACGAAAGGCATATATAAAACGGTGACGACAATGTAGAGAATAAATAAAAGAACCCTTAAGTGGGCAACCAAACAGAGAATACATAAGTATCATATCTTGGCATTTGCTATTCATATAGCATTGTAAGACCTATTACTGCATTTTGGTAGAGCTGACTATATAACGACTCTGGTGTACACGAAACCTTAATGCAGTATATCTAAGCTTGTGCAAGCTACTGAATGCTCTGATGATTCTATAGCGAATTCGTGCTTCTCTGCGTTAATGAGAACCATTAAAGTAAACGGTTGCTCATATACATATTATGCATTTGACGTGTAAGACACACGAGTTAGGAATGAGTAAAATGTGGAAGCATGAATCGGGTTGCTGATAAGCAACTAAATTCTGAATAACTGGATGTGTACAGTCCAAGATCTGTTAGTTAGTGCTTTATGCAGACCAGAAACTTGCTGTCTTAGCTCAAATGGATAGAGCATGGTTCTTCTAAAGCCAAGGTTGTAGGTTCAAATCCTATTGGCAGCTTTTCTAATTCTATCATTTTGGAGGTAATTTATATATGTATAAAATATTAATTAAATATAACTCTGTGCTTGGAAGAGAATTTTATCAAATGTATCAGATTCAGACTGAAGGTACTCCATCAGAGTTGATTGAATATTCAACGGATGACTTGGATGAGTTGAAAAATACAATTAAAGAGCTTGGTCGAGAATATGGATATAAAAATATTCGTGTCATTAAGGATGTAACATATAATGTTGGAATAACCGTGGATGAGATTAAGACTACTACTCCATCCGAGGATAATCATTTAAAAGAGTAACAAAATATGAAATGAGAAAGAGCCGTTTCCTTTGGAGATGGCTCTTTTATTATATACGTCTTTAGTTTAATTGGTTAGAATATCAGACTCCAAATCTGAGAGATGTGGGTTCGACTCCTACAGGACGTGTTTGTGTCAACTAAGATATGTGCATATTCTTAGACTATACTGGTGTATAGGTGACACTAAAACTGTGATGGCAGTTGACTTGTTTATATGGTTCAAATCCATTCGCCTTATATATGAAAGAAATGAATGCACAGATTTTAAGTATGATATAAGGTCAGGCGTTGGTATAAGCGAGGTTCGATTCCTCTACTCAAGTCTTGAAGGTGTGTAAATTGCACTTTCATAGTGTTTTATAAGTTGAATTTTTATGAGAAGTGGTATTGCTACTGCTTCTCTTTTTATATGAAATAAAAGGAAAGAAGGTGAAACAATGGCTAAAGTTTTAGAGCCAATTTCAGATGCTGAATTGAAGAAAATTACAGTTGTGAATTTGCGTAATGAATACAAAAAGCTTGCAAATTTCTATCAGCGCATTATGAACAATGAGCTAATATATTGTAGCCATTGTGGACAATGGAAAAGTGCAGCAACATTTTACTCTTCTAAAACAAGTCCTGATGGTATTGAACATTATGCTTGTAAGGAATGTATATTAAATGAATGTACTGACTATGACAAAAAAA
>ENA-OOMW01000051-OOMW01000051.1-viral-metagenome-genome-assembly--contig:-NODE-51-length-8710-cov-7.994641_pt1 | contig 8710 bp, 16 predicted proteins | sample MGYA00245306_ERZ501074 | MGnify/ENA primary metagenome ERZ501074 (study PRJEB25959, sample SAMN05341353) | viral metagenome | host: human-associated | place: USA: California | collected 2014-04-26 | study... | reverse complement strand
TGTAAAGGGTGCTGTCAGCCACCCTATGATGTAACGCCACTTTAGATAGCAATATCTATCGGGGATTAAAGGTCGGAGGTGCAAGCCGTTCGTACGACTGGGCAGTTACAAGCCCATGACCTTTAGGTCGTTGGTAGTTGACATTCACACTCCTGCATACAATACTGGTATTTATATCAGATCAGCTTCCATTCATCAGAGATTCTTTTTGATGCTTTACAGCCCATTCCTACGATGTAGCAGATCATAACGATTGCTACACATGAACCAAGTATTGTAATGTCCATTATTTATCGCCTACTAAATCAATATTAAACTACATTGTTATCGTGAAAAGCTTTTTCAATTCTTTCTCTTGATATGTCAAAATATTCTTTTTTTAGTTCAATTCCAATGAACTTTCTTCCAGTATTCGCGCAAGCCACGCCTGTTGATCCCGAACCCATGCAGTTATCTAATACAATTTCATCCTCATTAGTGTATGTTGTGATTAAGTATTCAAGAAGTGGAACCGGTTTCTGTGTTGGGTGTTTCAATTCGTTTACAGGCACGCCAGTAAAATCAAGAATATCCGTCGGATAATACTTGTTATTAAAAGCGTTGGTAGCCTTATAATTTCCGTAACATCCACTTTGTTTTGAACTGTTTCCCTTTTTTCTCAATTCACCAATTCTCATATGTGGATTATACGTGCATTGCTTTTCATAAAATACGCATATGTGTTCTGTGGTTCTTAAAGGCTGTTTTTTTGCGTTCAAGAAATTTCTGGCATAATGTTTGTACCATGTCCATATATACTTGAAATTTTTATCATTACTTGTGACAAGTTTTGCAGTAAATGGCATTTGAGAGAACAAGCACACTGCCCCATCTGCTTTAACAATTCTGTCGTATTGAGCCCAAAGCAATTTGGACGGAATGACAGAATCCCATTTATTCTGAGTAACACCATACGGCAAATCGCACAAGACCATATCTATGCTTTTATCCGGAATGTTCTTCATTTTTTCAAGGCAATCCCCTTGATATAAAGTGAAATCAGCCATATAATCGCACCCCCGCATATAAAATCGGTATTCCATCATCCGTCCTTACTCCCATCAGAAGCGGTAAAGCTGTCTTTAAGAGCAAGCCGTTTGTTTTCTGCACATCTCCGGCGGCGGCATACACCGCGCTCCACTCTTTTGCACTCGCTCCGATCTGCTGCGGGGTTGCATAAGAGATGGATTCGCTTCCGGCTGATTTTGATGTAATCACTCCCGTTGACGTTCCGTCACTCGTGTCAGCAGAGATTGACGTTCCGCTGGCTGCCGCAATAGCATTCTTTTGGGCAAGGTCAATTTGATACATCAGCTCAGCCAGCGTACACACTGCCTTCTTGATTCGCTTCTGCTGCCGCTCATCAGACGGTAAGCCGTCCGCCAGTCGGTCAAACGTCATCATGTCAATAAAATCGCTGGCTCTTTCCGAAAACCGCATAAAATCAGATTCCGGCACGGTTGCGCCGAAAAATGATGTTTTGTAAAACTCATAGTCTGCGTATGCCATGCCGGAATCCTCCTTAGCCGTTGGACTTGATCATACCCATACGGATATTTTTGTGGTTGTATACGAGAGACCAGTTTGCTTTCGCGCCAAGCTCTGCGTTGGTCGGGGACTCTTTCACGATCTTGCTTGTGTCAATGCTGAATCCGTTCGGGTGAAGCACATATCCCTGTTTGGTGTACAGTTTACGGATACCTGCTTTAGTCTCCGGATCGTAATCAGCATAATATGGATCTTCATAGTTGTTCTTGTCGCAAGTCAGAATAGATCCAGCGCCGATCATGTAGGTCTTATACACTGGGATATCGCCAGATGTATCTACCGTATATCTGTCAGATACAACCGGGATAAATCCACCGATGGACGGAAGATTTACGTCACCAGCGAGCGCATTGGTCACGGTGTACTTGTTGTAATCCACCAGTCCAAGAGCCTTATATTTTGCGAAAATGTAGCTATTTAAGAACAACAGTCCCATCTTGTCAGAAGAATCACCAAGTGCTTTTTGCTGGGCATAAATCAATGTTGTGGCATCAATCTTATTTTCGTCAGTAACAGTTGTGGTTCCTCCAGATGCTTTTGCAGCAATATCAAAAGTATGGTCTTTCATTCCGGTTAAGGAAAGAACCGCATCCACTGTTGACATAAGGTCACGCACACGCACCTGTCTGTAATATCCCGCCACGGAGTTTGCAACGTGCGTCATTGGATTTGCACCGGTAAGCTCCTTCGTAAAGTCCTGTGCTTTCCAAGCTTTCATTCTCTGGATAAGCATTGCTGTCTGCTTCTTTCCAGAGATCTCAGACGGCGTGTTGTTTGTTTCGCCATCGTTGTTAAGCGCCGGATCGTCGTTTTCATCGATCGGAACGTAGAACGGAAGGGTTGCCACATTTCCTTTTGTTCCGATCAGATCCATGATCGTGGAATCCTGCACGAGAATGCCAGAGTTGATAATTGCATCGTTCCATGTTGCTGTTCTTCCATATATCCAGAAAATACTTCCGGGTCAAAGCTAAAACCGCCAAATGTTCCAGTTCTTGCCATAGATATAGTCCTTTCCGTAGATGGGCTATATAAAGATTAATACAGAAAATCCCATCTACCTATAATTTTTAGGGTGTTTAGGTTAGCGGCTACGTTGTTTTGTAGTCGGTCTTTAAGTTACTTACTAAGGGCTGCGTAGAGTTCCGGATCTGACTGTTTTAATTTCAATCGATCATCCAGATTCATTTTCTTAAAATCGTCTTTCGTTAATCCGCTTCCAGTCCGACCTCCACCGTGAATAGAGGTTGTAAAACGAGCCGCATTCTGTCTAGCCTGCTGCTGGTCTCGATCAACAAAGATTCCTTCTTTCTGATTCCCGTCTTTGTCGGTAATCATAGTGTTAAAAATGTCTTTGATAGACTTTCCTTTTGCAGAATCAGAATCAAGTGCTTTTGTCAGTTCTCCTCGGTAGTAATCGGCTGTGATACCGTTGAGAAAATCATATATCTTTTCTCCCTTATCATCAGTGGAAGAAAGAAAGTCATTTACCATCTTTTCAACTTCCGTCTTTCTGGCATCAGCCGCACGAGCTGTTTTCTCATCGTTAAGCTGAGTTGTTAGTGTCTGGATCTGGTTTTTCAGATCATTGACATCCACGCCCTCAAAACCATCAAGTTTTGCCTGCACATTATCCAGGGACTGCTTGTATTCCTCTGTTTTCGTTACCTGCTTGTTGTAATCGGCAACAGTACGGTAATTCTCAAGCATTTTTTCTTTAAAGCATCTTTTTTGTCCTCTGGGACTTCAATTTCCAGTTCCTGCATGATTTGTTCGTAATTCTGCATAACATCCTCCTATACGTGATTATTAAAACCGCCCGTCAGCGGTAATGGATTAAGCCGGGTAAACCTCCGGCGGGGTAGTTGGAACAGGCGGATTCGAACCGCCGACACTCTGGTTATGAGCCAGATGCTCTAGCCACTGAACTATGTTCCAAAAAAATCCACCCAAGTCATAGACCATCTGTAAACAGATAGCTTAACTTTAAGCGGATAGAAGTGGAGCACCAGGAATCGAACCTGGAATCCAGGGTGATACCCTGTCGGTTTGCCATTAACCGTATGTTCCACTGGGGGACTGCCGCGCTTAGATTGTCACACCATAAAGGTAGTTTTCAGCGCACTTAGCAGGTATGATTTCTACTTGTAGGAGAAAAGCAAGTAGCTTGCACACGCCGGAAATTGCATCCGCTTTTCAACCTCTCAGTATTGCTACTGATTTCTCTTAAGGACGTGTGCTAGAAAGGAGGTAAGAAAAATACAACAGATATATCGTTTCCGCAATTTTATTTTACCAAAAATGCTATTATATTTTGTCCCCACCTCAACGCTATGTTTCTGCCAGTTTCTGTATCTGGCGCTGGATTTCCCTGCGTTCCTCCTGGAAATCACTGTCAACAACCATAGAGGAAAGCATATCGTAAACCTCTACCATCAAACGTCCTACAGTTTCCATCAGCTTATCCCTGTGAGCCTGGTCACCATTGGTGTGATACGCTTCTTTGGCTGCAAGGTAAGCGTCATACAGTGAATCAATATTGTGATCATACCGTCCATTACTGTATTTTTTTACAAGATCTTCCGCCACCTCTGCTACGGTGTCACTTTCCCACTCTCCACACATCTTTTTCATGTTGCAGATCGTTGTGGTCAGCTTAAACATGGTATCCAAGTTGGCACCTGTCAGTTTTTCTTTGGCGCTTCTTTCTTCGACCTCTAACTGCTTTTCCAAAATCTTAATCATGTCTCTCATTGTCTCACCACCTACTTAAAAATCTCAGATAACTTTGCCTTATACTTATCGTGGATTTCCGACTGTTTCTCTGTGATATAAACCATGTCATAGCCGGAAGAGATCAGATCAATCATAATACACTCCAACTTCTTTAACTCGCCATCCACATTTTCCACCAGTTTTTCCACAACCAATGCATCAGATACGGCTCCCAGTTCTCGAAGTTTCGAAGCATAATGTTCGTATAAAGACTTGGTCTCTGCTTCCCATGCTCTGTACTGGTTAAATCCATCTTCGATTCCTTTTTGCTTCGTGGACTTGCCTACACTGATTCGGTTGGCAGAAATCCAGTTCTCCGGTATCACTTCCACCTGTCCGGTATATGTGTCCTCGATCAACCTATTATGATGGTTTATGTAATACTGGTTCAGTTTCTTCCGCTCTAAGGACTCGTCAAAATACTGGTATTCGTGGAGCCTCTTATACCCTTTCATTCCAAGAAAATCAAAATAATCGGTCATCTGGTCATGGAGCATCAGAGCGGCAATCATGCGGGCGTTGATTTCAGAAAAGATAGCTTCCACACTGGCAACGTCCTTTTTGCTCTTAAAGGTAATCATACCGATCACCTCCATCATGATAATTTTTTAATAATCAGATTTGCGTCTTTGACCTGCACAACGCCAGCGGAGATATTGCCAACGGATACCGTCAGAGATGTACCTGCTGGAACTGGGATTAATGTGGACGCGCTGATGCTCTGGTATACGCCTGCCGTAACCACTGTATAATCCATCTCAGTACCACCAATAGCTTCTCCATTGAGTTCAAACACCAGGGCGGTTTCTCCTGCTGCGGATGCGGTGATATTACCGTTAAACTGCAATTCGACCGCCATAGGCTGATTACTGCGGTTTGTGATGGTAAAAAGACCGCTGCCGTCAATATGGTTCAGCCATCCACTGGAGCATCCACAACGGCGGGATTTTACTCTCGTACTGGTAAAAATAACATTCTGGTTTGCGCTGATCTGCTGCGCTTCACGTGCGATAACATTTAACATAATCATTCTCCTTTACGAAAAGAGGGGCAAGCTCCACGCCTACCCCTATGATTTGCAAGACTACTTCGTAGCAATGGATTCTTCCAACATGCTGATTATTCGATTTTGATTCTCAATGATCTTATCCAGGTACTTCCTGTCCTGTTCCTGGAGATGCTTCGCTATGTCTGCATTGCTCGCCTGCGACAAATCATTTTCGTAATTCATCACCTGCAAGAATACGCCGAACAGGTTTAGCATATCCAGGTAGGACAGTTCCCGGATGATCAAAGTACGTTTCCACCGTTACCGCAGCAACCGCCGAACCCGGTCATGTTGTAAGCAAAGTAAGGGGAACAGGTGAGATAAGCCGGTGTCGGTGTAGGTCTGACCGCATCAACGATGTTTTTCGTCTGGTTGACCTGAGAGATCTGCCAGTACGCGGTCTGGAGATCTCTGTCACGGTCTGCCAGTTTATCACGTAGATTCTGGATCGTATTATCCTGCATAAGCTGACGAGTTGCATTGCCGTCCGCCAAGATGCTTTCTTTGATGTCACAGCAGCAAGATGCTAGCTGTGCCTGCATATTCTGCGCTGCCAGAGCGGCGTCATATCGGCTCTGTAAGATTTCTTTCTGTGTTTCGCAGCAACAACTCTGCTGAGCTGCCTGTAACTGCTGCAATCCAAGCTGGTTTGTGTACCGGCTTTCCAGTACATCTCTCTGGGTCTGACATGCAGTGTTACTTACGTTCTGGTTGGCGTTAAAGATGTCCCTCTTGACAAATTCATCAGAGATAAAGTTGTCCTGGACTCCGGTATCAATACCGTTTCGATTCCATCCGCCCATCATCGGGAACAGAAATGCAATCAGAATGATCCACCACCAGCCACCGCCGCCCCACATATCGTTGCAGCCGTCATTGTTGCGTGTTACTGCTGCTACATCAGCAGCCGTAAGTCCTAATCCATCTGTCATGTTGGTTTTCTCCTTATCATATATTTATCAAGCCGTTGCGCACCCGGCAGTGATAGCAAATTATCGTTTTGTTGATGTCAACAAAATCATCGTTTTATCATCCCAGCGAATTGTCCGAGATCCATGCCGTTTTGCTGGCACATCTGGTTAAAGACCTGCTCTGGGTTCTTCCCCTGGCACATATCCATTGCATTTTTGATGTTCGGATTCTGTTTAGCCATAGCGTTTAACGCCGCCTGTGGGTTCCCGGACTGCCTAATTTGATTTACTACCTGCATAGCCTGCATCATGGCCGCCATAGGGTTGTTTCCTCCGCCCATGCCGCCGATCATACTCATTAATGGATTACTCATGACTCTCCTCCTTTTCGCTTGGTTTCTCTCCAAGTCTTGCAAGCAGATTGTTAAATTCCTCTCTTGTCACATAATCTCCTGCTGGTGCCTGCTGCACCTGTGGAGCCGTCAAAGCATTTACCGGGATCTCCTGGAACTGGAACGCCTTGAGCGTTGCGCTTCCCATTCCGTCCACAGATTTGACATAAAACATGGGGCTGTTATTATCCATCATCCATGTGGTCTGACCAGGCTGGACGATCTGGTTTTTTGCCCCTTCAACTCCTGCTACTTGAATCCAATTCACATTTTGCACTGGCCCCTGTGGCTGCCGCATCTGACTAGAGTACATTCCTATTTGCTGATTTCTCTGTTGCTCAAGCTGATTTATACGGTTCTGCAACATCGCCTGTTCATTGGCGTAATTCTGCGGATCTGGCATTCCGTACGGATACATACACACCCCTCCAATGGCTAATTCAATAACTTCTATGTCTATATTTTTGCATAAAAAAAGAGCCGGAAACAGTTCATAAAAGTATCAAAAAAGTTTTCATTTTCCTCTTGACATACTGGTGTCAGTATGCTATACTTAAGACAGTTAAGAAATATAACAATTAAAGAAAGTTAACGGAGGTAAATAAAATGACAAGAGAGCAGGAATTGGCAGAAGAAATCAGAAGTAGTCAGGAATGGGATCTTGACCAGCTCAGAGAACTTTGCGAGTTGGCAGATATGGAAACTGAGTGGGATTCCGCTGACGGAGAAACTTTCGAACAGGTTGCATTCCAGGCAGCTGAAAAATTAGGCGTGGAGATCATGTGATGAACAAATACGAAATGGGAGGGATCTACGGATCTCTCCAGATTGACGAAGAACACGCCGCCGGAGATGGGCGGTCGTATAAAAATTATGTGTACCACTGCGTTAAATGTGGGCACGCATTTAGAGGAGCCGGTGGAACAATAACCAGCATGGTAAAAAATGGATGCACGTCTTGTAAAAGAATTGAGCGTGCAAAAATCAAATGCCAGGAATATGAGAAGTATCTCGGTCAGCATTTTGGGGCACTGGAAGTTGTGGAATTGTGCGGAACAGAAAAATACGGGAAGCACAAAATGTTTTTCGTCGAGTGCAAATGTGAAAAATGCGGGTCTATAAAAAAATACCCGTTGCATCGGCTCATATCGAATTCTTCCCCGGTGCAATGCATAGATTGTTCTCGTTCCATTGCAGCCCAAAATGTTAAATTTTATAGAGAAGAAATGTCCTTTAATGGGACAAAAGCGTCTTCACTTGTCAAGCGGAAAAATGGCTTGACGAATAAAAATAATTCTTCTGGATGTAATGGGGTATCCAGAAGCGGAGAAAAGTGGAGGGCATACATAACTTTAAAAAGAAATCAGATACATCTTGGCACTTTTGACAGTTTTGAAGATGCTGCGGCAGCAAGAAAAGAAGCAGAAAAACGGCTATATGATCCAGAAATCCAGGCTTTTGTAGATGCGAAGCCAGAATGGAAAAAACTTATTGATAAAAATACAGAATTATAAAAATGTCAAATGTATGGAGGAACTATGTCAAAAACATCTAGTGCGGTCAAAGACCGCTACAATGCAAAAGTGTATGATAGGATTACGCTCCGAACACCAAAAGGGGAAAAAGAACAAATAGAGGAAAAGGCCAGAAGAATGGGTTACACTTCTGTAAATTCTTTTATTCTGGCAGCTGTGGAAAAATTCAGTGAATAGAAAAAGAGTCTTCATTTCGAGACTCTTTTTAACATACCTTGATTATTTTTCTATTCACTCTAATGCTAATCCGCTTCACCGTTGACACACTGATATTCATTCTTTCGGCGCACTCCTCCAACGGTACTCCCTGGCTCCGATACTCAAAAAGTACCCTCTCATCTGGTGTAAAGTTGGCAAGCTGCCGAAAACGGTTCAGTTCCGGCACAGTGAATTCATAGACTTTCAAGAAAATTCTCCTTATTTTTCTGTCAATGCTTGAATTAGTTCGTCCCGTGTTTTTTT
>ENA-OOMW01000050-OOMW01000050.1-viral-metagenome-genome-assembly--contig:-NODE-50-length-8748-cov-5.985501_pt1 | contig 8748 bp, 12 predicted proteins | sample MGYA00245306_ERZ501074 | MGnify/ENA primary metagenome ERZ501074 (study PRJEB25959, sample SAMN05341353) | viral metagenome | host: human-associated | place: USA: California | collected 2014-04-26 | study... | reverse complement strand
CATGGCTTTTGTTTTTGGGGTGTTCATCGCAATAAGCAAAGGATGATGGAAGCCTGGACGCACAGAAGAGAAAGGAGGCAGCCGATGACGGAGACGCAGCCTAACATCAACCCAGCAGGACGGTACACCATCGCCAAGACCTGCGAGATTCTGCAGATCAACCGCACCACCCTGCACCGCCACACCAAGAAGGGTCACATCAAGGTTTACTACCGCAAGAGTACGAACCGACCATTCTACAAGGGGCTGGACATTTTGAAATTTTGGCAGATTGCCATCTAACATAAGTTTAACAATTTAAATAGAAGAAATTATGGGATTATTTAGTAACAAAGAGACAGAAGAGAAGAACGAGTTCGGATTCATCGGAGCATCAGAGTGGATGAAGGAACAGGCGAAGACAGCAAAAGCCTTCAACGAGGAGGACGACAAGATGGCTGGACAGGATAAGCCAAAGCAGGCTCGCCTCTTCATAGCCATCGAAGACGATGGAAAGACAGACAGCGTAGCGATGGCTATCAAGACGAACGACCCGAGACTTTTAACCAGAGCACTCTATAAGATAGGACAGAAGGACGAGACATTCGCCAATGTCCTCAAGCTGGCAGCAGCAAAGCTCGGTTTCATGGAGAAATTGAAGCATGACAATGAGATGACACCAGGCTCGAAAGAATTAATGAAACGCTTGATAGAAATCATTTAAAATAGCAACATGAGAATAGAATTCAAGAAAATCACCATCAAGAACTTCAAGGGAGTTCTTGGCGAGAGAACAATCAACTTCAACCCGACGATCACCCAGATCATGGGAGCGAACCACGCAGGCAAGACCACCATCGTGGATGCAGTACGCTGGGTATTGTTCGACAAGAACAGCGAAGGAGCGCAGGTCTTCGGCATTGACCCGAAGGACGAGAACGGACAGGTTATCCACTACCTCGACAACACCGTAGTGCTGGAATTGACAGCAGACGGAACCGAATACAAGCTCGAGAAGGTAAGAACAGAGACCTGGACGAAGCCACGCAAGCAGGAAGAGGCAGTAATGAAGGGACACACAACCAAGTTCTTTGTCAACGAAGACAAGTACACCGCAAAGGACTACAAAGCATTCGTTGACAGCCTGTGCAACGAGGAACTCTTCAAGGTGCTGACAATGCCTTCATACTTCCCAACCTTACCAGCAGAAAGCCAGCGCAAGCTGCTGATTAAGATGGTCGGCAACACAAGCGACGAAGACATCGCAGGCGACAACGAGGACTTCAAGGCACTGCTTACGACCCTGGCAGGGACGGATATTCAGAGATATCGAGAGCAACTCCGATACAAGATTTCCGAGCTGAAGAAGGAAATCGAGCAGATACCAAGCCGCATCAGCGAGAACACCGAGGAGCTGAAGAAGCTGAAGGAAGGTAAGCCGAACTTCGAGCTAACCAAAAAGCGAATCAAGGAAATCGAGAAAGGCATCGAGAACATCGACAATGAGCTGGCAGACTTAAGCCGCACCGTAGATGCCGACTTCAACGAGCGCACAAAGGAGCGCACCGAGATAAACAAGCTCAAGCAGCGCATGGAGAACATCGTACAGAGCTACCAGGATAAGAACACGGCAGAGGAGCGCAAGCACCAGAAGGCAATCGACGATGCCAAGTACGAAATCGAGGTAACAGACAGATCCATCCGCAACGCCAAGGCTGCGGTCGAGGATGCGGAAGCGCAACTCAACAAGATAGCCATCGCAAGCGAGGACTTCAAGAACCGCTGGAATAAGCTCGACCAGACGACATTCTCCTGGGACAACAACCAAGAGGTCTGCCCTACCTGCCACCAACGCCTCCCACAGGAAGACATCGACCGCATGAAGGCAGAGATGGAGGGTAACTTCAACGACAACAAGAGCAAGCAGTTCGACGCAATGTACGAAGAGGCAGCTCGAATTAAGAAGCGCAAAGCGGATGCAGAAGCAACCATCAAGACCGCCAAGGACAACCAGGTCAAGCTGGATCAGCAGCGCAAGGAGCAGGAGGAAGCCTTGAAGAAGGCACAGGAAGCCCAACCGAACCTCACCTACCACACGGACGATGAGGAATACCAGCAGCTGCAGATGGAAGTGAACACAAGAACAGCAGCCCTTGAAGCAAGAACCGCTGAAGAGACAAGCGACACCAGAGTGCAGCAGGAAGCCAACCTCAAGCAGCGCAAGGCAGAGCAGAACCGACTCCGAGATGAGCTCCGAGATGAGCTGGCGAAGGAACAGCGCATCACCGACAAGCAGAACCGCATCAAGGAGCTGGAGGACAGACAGAAGAACTTGAACCAGCAGCTAACAGACCTGGAGAAGCAGGACTACACAGCCGAACAGTTCACCATCGCCAAGATTACAGACCTGCAGACAAAGGTCAACAAGCTCTTCACGAACGTTCAATTCCAGATGTTCGAGCCATTCATTACAACAGAGGGAATCAAGACGACATGCGAATGCACCATGCACGGCACGCCTTACAGAGACCTCTCAACCAGCGAGAAGATAAACGCAGGAATCGACATCATCAATGCAGCCTGCAGATACAACGACATCTACGCACCTTTGCTCATTGACAACGCAGAGAGCATCACGGACATCTTGCCGACAAGAAGCCAGCAGATACTCCTCATCGTTTCACGAGACAAGGAGCTAACGATAATTCATTAACAATTTTAAAACAAAAGTGATTATGACACAAACACTTCAACAGGGAGGACAGCAGCCGCAGACGCAGCTCACCTCACAGAACGCAACCGCATTAAAGCGCATGCAGGAAGAGACAACGCAGCAGATTATGGACAGAGTAACAGGCTGGCAAGAGACAGGCGAGGTCGTCCTGCCAAAGGGCTACCACGTAGGAAACGCCATCAAACTAGCCTGGCTTTACCTTCAGACGGTAGAGAACCTGCAGCACCAGAAGGCAATCGACTACTGCACCAAGGACAGCATTTGCAACGCCCTCTTGAACATGGTCATCAACGGAGAATACCCACAGAAACATTGCTACTTCATCATGTACGGCAACCGCCTCGAATGGCAGGAGCGATACCTGGGTAAGCTCATGCGAGCAAAGCGAGACACCGAAATCGAGAAGGTCAACGCCCAGGTCATCTACGAAGGAGACGAGTTCGTCTACACCATCGACGAGAACGGAGAGAAGCAGCTGGTCAAGCATGTGCCGAACCTTGCCAACATCGACAACACCAAGATTCTCGCAGCCTACGCTGTAGTTATCAACAAGGACGGCAGCAAGCACATCGAGGTGATGACAAAAGCGCAGATCCAGAAGGCATGGGAACAGGGAGCCATGAAGGGCAAGAGCGGAGCGCACAACAACTTCACTGACCAGATGTGCATGAAGACCGTCATCCAGCGAGCCTGCAAGATTGCCCTCGACAGCACCGCAGATCCAGGCGATGGCGATGACGATGACCCAAACCGCTACGACGAAGCGACCGCAGAACGAGAGGCTGCACAAGGCAGACAGGCAATCGATGCAGAAGCGGTGGAGGTCAAGGACGAACAGATAGCCGCACCAGCTCCGAAGGGGCTCGAAGCTAACGCAAGCTACATCGACATGAGCAATACACAGCAGCCAGCAGCAGAACCTGCTCCTGCTGCCAACGCAAACGCAGGGACAGGAGCCAGCAGAGCCTGCCCATTGCCATAGACATAGGAGGGAAGAGCAATGAAGATGACAATCCTCGGAAGCAGCAGCAAGGGAAACTGCTACGTCTTGCAGAACGACAGCGAAGCCCTGATCATCGAGGCAGGCATGAGCCTCGCAGAGGTCAAAAAGGCACTCGGATGGGACATCGCAAAGGTGATAGTTTGCATAATCTCACACCAGCACAACGACCACGCAGGACACGCAGCCGAATACGAGAAGGCAGGAATACCGCTGCTGGCTCTCCCCTCCGTTATTGAAGCCAAGAACCTGGAAGCAACCACAACCACCGCCATCAAGGATGGGTGCGGTTACATTTACGGAGGCTTTAGAATTCTGCCATTCAAGGTGAAGCACGACGTACCATGCGTGGGGTACCTCATCGAGCACCAGGAGACAGGACGCATCCTGTTCTTCACGGACACCTACGCAATGCCTTACGATTTCCCGAACATCACCCACTTCATGGCAGAAGCGAACTACAGCGACGAGATTCTCGACCACAACGTCCTCGAAGGCTACATACCAGCAGCACTCCGAAGAAGAGTTATCACCAGCCACATGAGCATCGACAACACCATCGGAATCTTGAAGCGACACGACCTCACCAAGACGAAGGACATCCTCCTAATCCACCTTTCAGATGGAAACAGCAACGAGAAGGAGTTCATCACCAAGGTGCGGAGAGTGACAGGTAAGACAACGAGAGCTGCCAGCCCAGGAATGGAGCTGGACTTCGATAAAGAATTTATTAACATTTAGATTTTACAACATGGCAGAAGAAAAAGAAGAAGAAATCAAAATCGTAGAGCCAGGACGAGAGAACGACAAGCTCACGAAAATGGCAGAAGGCGTCTACAAGACAGTCAACGAATACCACGATAAGAACGAGCTGCACTGCTTAGTTCTCATGGCAGACAAGACAGGAGGCGCATCCTTCATCATCGGAGACGAAAAGATGATAGCCAAAGAGTTCAAGGAGCTCACAGGATATCACGAAGCATTCAAAAAAGTTTTAAATTTGATAAAGAAGTAACAACATGGAAAAAGGAGCAATTCAAGTAGAGATCCAAGCAGGCAAGAAAGCCGCATGGGTGGACGGTTTCCTCAAGCTCGTAGATGCGGAAGAGGAACAGAAGAAGGACGAACGTCCTATCACGGAGAGAGTGAAGACATTCGAGGATGCCTGCAAGGAGCTGGGCGAAGACCACAAGCTGGTACAGCAGTACAGAGCAGCAGAAGGCACCTCACTGATGGACAGCATTAATGTAGCAGCATATCTTAAACTGCGAATCATTACAGCAGCACTCAACGAGGGATGGGAACCACAATTCACCGAAGATGAAGATAGATGGTACCCTTACTTGGTACTTTGGTTTAAAGGAGAGCTTGATGACAAGAGCGACGAGTGGAAAGACGAAAGAAACCTACAAGTCCCTGTTGTTGTTGGTGGTGCGTACAACGGCTCCAATGTCGGTGTTTCGGCTCTGCCCTCGGCCTACGATGTGTCGAATTCGTACCCGGACTTCGGGTCTGCCTCGTCTTCCGAAAAAGCGAAATCGCCCGCTTTGCGGGTCAACAATTCACAGAATTATGGGTTAATTATTACACAGGAAAGGAGGTTACATCATGGAGAAATATCTAGGACTTGAATACGAAGACCTTGCAGAGCGAGAGCAATATATCAAGGACAACGCAGACAGCATCGAGAACATGGGCTACAGCAAGCCTATCCCAAGCGATCAGATAGAGAAATTGAAGGAGACCCTGGCAGATGCCAGCATCAAGAAGCTGGAGCAGGAAGAGGCGAAGAAGGCAGCCGTCCAGATGTACAACGAGGAAATCAAGGGCTACAAGCTCACCATCAAGGACGTAGCCGACAAGCTCAAGAGCAAATCGACCTACGTGAAGGAGCCTTGCTACAAGATCATCGACCAACAGACAAGACAGGTCGGCTACTACAACAAGGAGGGTATGCTGGTTTACCAGCGAGCAGCACGCCATGACGAGCTGCAGCCTAACATTTTTAAGCTCGCACCCAAGACAGGAACCGACGACAAGTAACAGAAGTTTAACATTTAAATAGATTCAAAATGACAAAGCAACAGAAAGAGAATGCAGAGCAGAGAGCAATCGAGAAGCTCACAGAGATGAACATCGAGGACGGCAAGGACATGGTAATCCGTTTCGGAGACGCCTTGCCTTTGAAGGAGCCAAAGTACGTATCAATCAACGGTACCATCGACGCACCAGCACGCTGGGTAGAGAAGCGCAAGGACGACATCGTGTCGGCAGACGCACACATCCTTGTGGACAGAGACCACATGACCATCACGCTGAACACGGACGAGAACAACTTCTACAGCGACCAGATTGTCGGCACGCTTACCCTTTCCACAGAGATGCAGGAGTTCGGCATTAACACAGGAGAGTACATGAGCTGCTTCGACATGGCAGACCGCATCAAGCAGCTCCGCACCTACTTCGAGACACAGCAGGATGCCATGAAGCTGGTAACTGAGCTCCGCAACTTCAAGGCTAAGGTTGATAAGGAGCTGGAGCTGAGCGACGACAAGCGAGGCAACCAGAAGATCCTGCGAGCACAGACGGTAGAAAGCAACCTGCCAAAGAGCTTCAAGGTCAACATGCCAATCTTCAAGGGAACCGAGAAGCGCACATTCGAGGTCGAGGTGGAGATTAACCCGAACGACCTCTCCTGCACCTTGGTAAGCCCAGACGCACACGACATTGTAGTGCAGGAGCGAGACAACCAGATGGACGCAGTACTTGGACGAATTGGAGATGCTGCACCGAACATAGTGATTATCGAGCAATAACAACAACCACCGAGGGAGCCGCCACAGAGCGACTCCCGAAAGTGATTACAATAAAATCAGAAACATGAGCAGGAATACAGACAAGAGTTCTATCGTCATCAACACGAAAGACGCAGAGAACATACTGCAGGACTTCACAAAGGAAGAGGCTGGGGAGATTTTCATGGCTTTGCTCGCCTACGCCAACAGAGGCGAAGAGTTCAAAACCGACGACAGGTCGATGCGTACCCTGTTCAGAACGCTACAAGCCAACATCGACAGGAACAACGAGAGGTACGAAGAGAAATGCGAGCGCAACCGACAGATTGCCATGGAGCGAGAAAAGAAGAGAAAGGAGGCACGAGGAAAGGACAAAAAAGAAGAACACGTCCGTGCACGAACGTGCACGGACGTGAACGAACGTGAACGAACGTCACCTATAGGGATAGAGATAGGGATAGGGAATGAGATAGGGATAAACAATAAAGAGTTTAATAATATTAAAGAGGCTAAAGCCTCTACGTCAGAAACAAGTTCTGACGCTGCAGCAGAGCCGCAGGCACAGGCGAAGAACGAGGAAAATCAAGCCAAGAAACAAGACAAGATAGACTTCGAGAAGGTGCGCCAGCAGTTCAACAGACTCATGCAAGACAAGGCAATCCCGAAGCTCAAAGGCAAAATCGCAGGACAGCGCAAGGCATTCTTTGAAGCACGAGTTCGAGAATACGGCATTACGTCTGCATACCGAGTGATGATTAAGGCAGCAGAGAGCGGATTCCTCAACGGAGGAGGAAGAAACGGATGCTCGCCAATTTTGAATGGATATTCAGACCAAACAATTTTCCGAAGGTGCTCGATGGCTACTACGACAATCCGCAGCCACAGGTACCAACGGCAACAGCAACAATAGGAGGTTACAACAATGGGACAGAAACACCAGCCGCAAGCGGTCGGACAATTAATCGCAACGAACAGAGGGCGACAGAACAGCGTGAGCGCATCCAGGGCTACGCAGGTGTCGCAAGCAAATGGAGGCAAATTGCTGACAGCGACGCTACAGCGATGGGAAACGAGGGATAGCCTCCTTCAGACTTTCTGCATCGACAAGCAGATAGAGCTGACGAACATACCCGAGAGGTGCTTTTTTCAGAACGCCCCCACCCTTTGGACGGTCAACCTGGCATACGGATTCGGGACAGCGCAGGAATGGCTGGCATATCAGATAACCGACCTTTCCGAATTCAGCGGAGCCAAGGACAAAATCACGGACAGGCAGCTCGACCAGATCATACAGCTCATAACCGACGATTACGGATTTTTGAACATGGCAGAGATAATGCTTTTCTGCCGCAGATTCAAGAAAGGCAGCTACGACAAGTTCTACGGAAGCGTTGACCCCATCGCAATCATGCAAGGGCTGAACGTGTTCTGCAGGGAGCGCAACGAGGCATACGCCAAGAGAGACCGCAAGCTGCAGGAGATTAAGGATTGGGACGACAGATGGAATCCGAACAACATGACTCACGAGGAGGCAATCATCATCAACCAGATGCAAGCCGAATACGCAATGAACACAAAAGAGCAGGACATGCTCACAGAACAGAAATACAAACAGATTTAACAAGAAACAGAAATGGCAAGTTACAAGAATTTAGAGCGAATCCACGAGATCGCAGAGAGCCTCCCAAAGCTGGAGGACGCAAGAAAGTTATTAGCGGATTTTGGCAACGAGGTGGAAGTCATCGTACACAAGCCGAAAAAGGAGGAGCCAGGACGCACCGTACAGGGAACGAGCATTATCCTGCCAAAGGACGTAAAAATGAACATTTTGAATGTTCTCAATTTGGAAATTAACAAGCAGAAGGAGGAGCTGAAAGGACTATGATGAAAATTTGGAACCCAGTGGAGGCATACCGTAAGGCAAGCCAGCACAACAAGAACGAACAGATCCGCCACGAGGCGAAGGTCAAGATTTGCATCGGTGACTACACCGACAGCAAAGGTGTTACATATACGGCATTGATGATTGACGGAATCCCCGTCCAGCGCATCACAGCAGACAACATCGTCGAAAGCGAGCTGCTGCTGGACAGCGTCCGCAAGGAGTACTTCAACAAGCGAGCAATCGCAGGATAGGAAGGAGGTAGAATGAAAGATAAAAACAAAGAACGCTTTATCGACATTGTAGCAATCATTTTAATCAGCATTTTATTGTTTATCATGATTTACGTTTAAAAAAA
>ENA-OOMW01000049-OOMW01000049.1-viral-metagenome-genome-assembly--contig:-NODE-49-length-8899-cov-6.784200_pt1 | contig 8899 bp, 8 predicted proteins | sample MGYA00245306_ERZ501074 | MGnify/ENA primary metagenome ERZ501074 (study PRJEB25959, sample SAMN05341353) | viral metagenome | host: human-associated | place: USA: California | collected 2014-04-26 | study: EMG... | reverse complement strand
TTTTTTTGAAATAATTGCCTTTATAAGAAAATAGGCATACATTAATTGAAAACCAGTAGTTTTGTTTTTATTATCTTTTCCCATGACAGAAGAAAAATAATCTTTAAATAATAAATATTCTTCAAGAGTACATTTTGTAAAATTCTTTTCTTGTGAACAGTTATATTTAACTTTAATAGTAAGAAAAGATTTTACAAAAGAGTCTACATCACCAAATTTTTTCAGGAAAGAATCAATAGAATTAAAATCAGAGTTAGAATCATCTTTAGACAGAATAATTTCTTCTTCACTCAAATCTTCATAGTTGTTTATATCTATTAAAGAAGAATATAGCACTTCTTGATTCTCATTATTCATATTAGAAGTTAAAAGCCACAGTGCCTTAGTTATATTTTCTTTGTATTCCTTTTCTTGTAATCTATTCTTAGGAGTAAAATAAGCATTTTGAATAAGTTTTACAGTAGTATCAATAGACCCCAAAATATTTTTATTGATATACAAATAACAATATACAGGAAGTAACCATTGATTTACTTTTATACTTGCTTCAATAACTCCATTAGGAATAGGGATAAATACTTCTGATAAATCTTTCAATTCATCACTCCTTTTATCAGAGCTAAATACACTATATCATAACTGAGATAAAATGTCAAGAAAAATTTTCAAAAAATATCGCAGCATTTATGCGGAGGTTATAGTATTATCTATTTATTTTATATTTATATCTTATAGTCTTATCTTAAGGAATTTTTGAAAAATTGAAAAAACGTAGGAAAATCAAGGGAAAAAGAGGAATTTTAGAAAAAAGTTACACTAACATTTTTGTTAGGGTAAATTTTTAAAAATGCATTTACGCTAACATTTTTGTTAGTGTACCATATATATTATGGTATGGGTACGCTAACATTTTTGTAAAAATGTATTTGGGTAGATAAAACTTAATTTTCATTTGGTAGGTTGAGAATGTAGTAATATAGGACATTGTTAATATTATAGGGATAATTTTGTTTTGAAAGTTGTTATTTTCAGGAGAAATTTGAACTGTAAATTTTTCTTGACAAAATGATAGGTTTGTGCTATAATGTAGATAATAAGAAAAGACAATACAAGATATAGACATTGGATGTGATATACCAAAAAAGTAGACATTCGTAGTAAGACATAATAAGAAAGCAGACATTCAGAAAGACAAGGTGATTATTATTGCTATAGAATAAAATAAAGATAAAGGAGCTCAGAAAAATGTAATTGCTTAATATTTTTATAGTAAATACATATGTGATAGATATGATTGTTTTAAACAAAGGTAAAATTAATCCAGCAAAGCGAACAGTTTATCTTGATATTGATGATGTAATTCTGTGGAGTGCTGGTACTATTGTTGAAATGCTTAATGACCGATACGGTCTTAATAAAACCCGTGATGATATTAAGGATTGGGGTTTTAAGAGTATTAAGCGTGATTTAGATGTTCAAGAAGTTCTTGATATGTTTTGTGAAGATGAATTTTGGCAACGTAATAAGCCAAATCAGGAACTAATAGACGCTTTTGAATTAGATGAAAATAATCAAGATGGTTTATTCCAGAGCTATAATTGGCGATTGGTTACAAAGCGGGATGAAGTTAATTTAAAGAAAAAGTTTGACAAGATTTTTTCAATTCCTTTTTTTGCTCGTCATAAAGATGAAATTGGTTATTATGGTTTAGAACATGATGAAGATAAAGCTTCTGTAAGAATGCTTGGTCGGATTCAAATTGATGATTATTATTTTAATTTAAAAGATACAGATGCAAGTGTAAAGATTCTTCTAAAAAATAATCTTGATGCAAATTATAATTCACATTATACTTATAAAGATGGTTTACAGAATTTATATGTTTGTGATAATTTAAATCAGGTTGTTGATATTTTAATGTTTGCTAAAGATGATGAGATTAATGATTTCATTAGCGAACTTGAAGATATAGAAGAAGACGAATAATTAAAAAATAAATTAAGAAAGGTAAGATAAAGTGCGTTTATTCTATACTGTTAAGCTTAGTAGTACGATTTTAAAAGACAACAAGTATAAGCTAAACTTGTCACTGAGGGATTGCTTTAAGAGCGGATTAGTAGTTTCTCTTGCAGATTCTCAGATGCTTAAAAGCATTCGTGATATTACCGATTAGACGATAGATAGAGAATTACTTGAAGAATGGTATTCTAAAAGAGACAAATTAAAAAAGAAAAAGAAAATAAACAAAACAGTAAAACAAAAAATAAGAATTTATCCTGACGAAGAAAAAAATCTTACTGAAGCAGAAGCAATAGTTGCATATCAAAACGCTATTTATAATATGATGTATATTCCACAATATATTACTGTTACTATGGATAGTGTTTCAGATTACAAGAAGATTTATGAAACGGGGTTTCTTTTTAATCATCGTTGGTATAAAAGAATTTCTTGTTCTGCTTCTCAGGCAAGAGTGAGCACAGTTGTTTTCTGTGACTGTGGAAGTGAAGAAGATTTTAAGAAACGGATTGAACCAGAAGACAGTATTCGTATTCAAGTGAGGACAAGACTTGATAATGGACGCGATATGTTTCATCCTCTTGCCGCGAGTAAATACAATGCTTACTTTGGTTTATATTCAAGTGCTACAAAACAAGTTACAAAACCGAGATTTTGTGTTGTAAAAGATTATTGTGAGGTTCGACCTGTTGATGTTGATTTTGTAATAGAACAACCAGCAGATGAAGATGATATTATTGAACCTCGTACAATGGATGTTGAGTTTAATTGTTGGGATGGTTCTGGTTTAATTAGTCCTGCTATGGCTGGGGTTTGGGGTAAAGACCTTAGAGAAGATTATACTCCGTGTCAATTCTGTATTCGATGTGCTTTCACAAAGGGAGCTTTGAATGAGTTTGATTTTGTGGAGTGGTGCAAGGAAGAGAATGATGGAAATTATATCATTAAAGATGTTTATCGGAATGATAGAGATTTAAGAGAGATTGATGTTATTCTTACTGAAGGAATGGCAAAACTTTGGGATAGTTGGGAATCACAAGAATCATTTGAACAGAATTGTGAAAAGAATCGGATTATTTGGGGCGTAACTAAGTATGCTCCTAAAAAAGATAAAGAAGTAAATACAGCTAATTATCAATTTCTTCAAACATTAAATCTTACAAATGATATGATAAAAGATGTTTGCGCCGAAACCGTTAAATACATTCAAGGCGTAAGCTATGATAATATTTATTACACTTTGTTGTTTTTAATGGGTGAAAATTTGGATGAGAAAAGTATTGAATCTTTTTTGAGTTCAAGTGATAATTGGTGGCTAAAGAGTCTTGTCTTAAATCATAATCTTTTCAATGATAAATACACAAAAGAAAAAATTCGTGATTTTATTGTCAGAAAGATAGAGTTGGCTTGTTTACGGAAGATTTTAATTCGTGGCAATTTCCAGTGTATTGTAGTAGATGGTTATGGGTTTATGCAATCTATTACGGGACATAAAGTTACAGGATTACTTGAAGCTGGTCAAGCGTGTTGTAATTTTTGGAATGAAAGACGGGTTAATAAAGTTGATACAATGCGTAGTCCTTTAACTCATTTTAGTGAACATTACCCTATGGATTTGATTGATAATGAAAAGACTCGTAAATGGTTTAGTTATGATTATAGTGGTTATATTGTAAACTGCCATGATGCTCATACTATGAGATGGGCTGGGTCAGATTATGACTATGACATAATCTTTTCGACGGATAATCCAAATTTTATTAATGGTCGTTATCCAAATCAAAGAGTGGTAACTTACCAAGCGAAAAAGCCAAAGAAGGAAATTTTCAGAAAAGAAGATGGTACTTTTGATAGAGAGGCTTTTGATAGAAAACTTTTTGTAACAGATACATTTAGTTTTCGGACCAAAATTGGTCAAATTACGAACACTATAAGTACAGTAGTAGGACTTTTACCTCTTTTTCCAGAGGATTCGAAAGAAAGAGAAGTTTTGATTAATCGAGTAAAGGCTGGGTGCGCTGCCCAGTCAAGACAGATTGGGATTTACAGTCTGGCTATTTGGTAACAAATAGAAAAATAAACATGGTGAACCTATAAATATAGGGTGTTATTCTTACGTTTAGGAATTACAGGAAATGGTAATTAAAAGAATAGCTAACAGGGAAGCCTAAGTTAAAAATATGGTAATCCTGTGGTAAGATAATTTGCTTATTTTAATAGAAAGGAGGAATATCATGGGTGGTTGGAATTTTATTGATAGAACTAATATGAGATTTGGTAAGCTTGTGGCTCAAAAGTATTTAGGGAACAAAAAATGGTTATGTCATTGCGATTGTGGAAATGACTGTGTTGTTGATTCAGACCGTTTACCTATAAATAGTAAAAGAAGGATGCAAAAATCTTGTGGTTGTTTACTTGAAAGTCGTTTATTAGAAGAAAAGCACTTTTTTGATATAATTGACACAGAAGAAAAGGCGTATATTCTTGGTTTTGCGGCTTCTGATGGAACAGTTTCCTATGACACTAATAAAAGTTCATATAGTTTAAAATTTGTAGTTAATTCAGTTGATATACAGTTACTTGAAGAGTTTAGACAAATTTTAAAAAGTAAAGTACAAGTAAAAACTTTTGAAACAATTACTAATTTGCCTCAAGGTGGAACTTGCACGTCTGAAATGAGTAGTGTATTATTTTGTAGTAAAACTCTTGTTGAAGGATTAATTGATAAAGGTGTCACGCCAAGAAAAAGTTTAACTTTGAAGATAGATTATTCAAAAATACCAGATAATTTAAAAAGACATTTTTGGAGAGGATTATTTGATGGAGATGGAACTTTTGGATTGTTTGGGAAAAAGAAGATTTTAGAAGTAAGTTTAACAACATCTAAAATAATGGCTGAAACTACAAAAAAAGAGATTTTAGAAATGTTTCCTGATTTTAAGGTTAATTTTTATGAAAGAAAAGAGTGCTCAGGGCAAACATATAATTTAATTTTTACTACTCAAAAAGATGGATTTTCTTTTCTTCAATATATGTATGAAGATTGTAATATAAAATTAGCTCGAAAATTTGAGAAATATAAAACTATAAAGCAAATTATAAACTCAAACGACTATCCTGAAAAGGAGTAGCTTTAAGGTGAAATTCCTTATTGCGAAGTGCCATGCCCCATTTAAAATGGGTGAAGATATAGTCTATTCCTTTAGGAAACTAAAGGTATTAAAGTGATAAAACTAAAATTGGTCAAAACGTTAAAGAACTTGCTACAGTTTGTCGCAATTTCCAGCACATAGAAGAAACAGATGATGAAGAAACAAAAGAAAGAAAGAAGTTTTTAAATTCTATTCTTGCTGATAAGAAGCCTTACTTTTTTAGATATAAATATACTCAAACTGATAAAGAGTTGAAACATTATTTGAAAAAGAGAGAAGAGAAGCTTAAAAACAAATTTGGTAACGCTTGGAATCTTGAAAGACTTTTAAGTACACCAGAAGAAGAATTGACTGATGAATTAAAAGAATTTAAGAGACAGTATTATGATTTTCTTCCTGTCGTCGATTCTGATTGTGTTATGAATAGAATCAGTCATTATATTGAAAGCATTGATTTTGAAATAAAAAAGAGAGTACGTTCTTCTGATGTTTTTGATTATAGGATTCTTCAAAGTGAAAACTTTATGATAAATAAAAAGATTTATGAACAGATTTATCGAAAAGTTGATGAACATATCAAGAATTGGCAAATAAAAAGAAAAGTGACAGATACAAAAACAATTCAAGACGGAAACAATGAAAAAGTTATTGCTTATTCTGCTTTAAAAGAAGCTCTTGAACAGATTTGTCCTAATGATGAAATTGTAGCAAACCACATGATTACTTTGTTTTATGAAGATAAACCTTCTTATAACAAAGGAATTTTATGGGAACTTTATGGTAGACAGATTTTTGAAAATCTGAAAACAAAAATGAATTCTTGCTATTTCCCTAAAAAGAATCCAAATGGAACCCTTGAATTTTTGTATGAAAATTACTCTATTGAAAAGGTCGATTTAAATAAAGTGGAGGTTGAAAACATTGATAGAGATTTACAATGAAACAAAACATATTTAGACCGTCCTTGAAAAAGGGTTAGGTAAAAAATGGTTTACAGACTTGGCTCTTCTGGTAAAATATTGGAAGAGTCAAGGCTATGCAAAAAAGCAGGTAAAAGAATGGGGCATTGATAAATGCATTAAGTATGTTAAAAATTTTAATCCCATAAAAGATGGTCCAGATTTAAAGAAATCTATTGACAAAGTTTGGAGAGATTGGAAAACAAAAGGGGATAATCCATCTAAACTCAGAGAAATAGATTATGTTGAATTTTCCAAAGAAGTTCTTGATTGGTTTTTAGGATTAGAGGATAATTTTATAATTAGCAATGAAGAGCGAAAAAGGATAAATGAGCTTCGCTATCCAGCTAAAGTAAAAAAGACACCGATGACATTTAATCGAATTAAAGTGTTATTTACTCTTTATATTTGGAGCTTGATTCAAAAGGAGTATATGAATGGTGGTTGGAATTATTTTAATTTAGATGATTGGTATCCGAAGCTAAAGAAAGATTCTGATTTACCAACAAGTTATAATATTCTAAATGAAAGAAATATTCTGGAGGATTTAGGTTTCCTTGAGACAACAGAAAAGAATGTTGATATTATTCTTGAATTATTTGATAAATTTGATGTGTTTAATATTGAAGTTACGGATAAGAATAGGATAAGGCTTGAGGGTGAAGATTTATATAATTGCGGATATTGGCTGGCTAAACAAAAATATGGGACTTTTATCTGCGAAAACTGTGGAAAAGAATTTGTAAAGAAAAAAATATCTAAAAACAATATTTTAAAATATTGTTCTAAGTGTGCGAAAGAATTAAAAAATCATACCAAAGAAACTAAATTTTGTATTGATTGTGGTGTGGAATTGGAATATGGTGTTTTTGTTCATAGAAAACGTGATAGATGTCCATTATGTCAAAGAGCTTATAATAATAAAAAATCCGCAGAAAGTATGCAAAAATTAAGGATGTTAAGAAATAAGGCGATTGGTGAGAATCCCGAAAACCCCTGAGCCATAAGGGTTTGAGCCACTTTTTCAGAAAATTTTTTCTGGCTCTACTTTGGAAGGAAACATATTTTCCTTTCAAATTTAATGAAAAAGGATTGATTTTTTAATGATTAAGATTTCCCGTTCCCAGCGTGACGCACTTGAAAGTGTAGGTCTCTTGAAGTATCGTCGTAGAGGTTTTAATCCTCAAGACCAGAATTTCTCAGTTGTAAACAAAGAACACGTCTCTCGTGATAAGACATATTATGTTGTCGAAGAGCCTGAGATTATGTTGTTCCTTGGCTTTTATGAGAATCAGAACCTACAGATTATTAGTAAGCGTCAGTATGACCAAGGTATTACAAGCAAGCTTTTCAATGAATCTCAGGTTCAAAAGTGGGGAGAGTATAATCCCAATGCTATCGTATTTGTTGATTATGCTGGTCGTTATCGTGTAAAGCGTATTGCCAAGATTATGATTGGTTTGGGAATTTGGAAGCCAAATAATGCTCGTAAGAGACTGTTGTGGAAAATGTCGAAGCTCAGAATTGAGTAGAGACGAGGATAAAAGGTAATTTATTAAAGTAAAAACTAAAGTAAAATTTAAAATTTTAAAGGATTTAAAGGAGTTTAATAATTATGATTAAGAAGAATGATATGCTTACTGCTATTGCTACCAAGTGCGAAGAGTCTGGTTTGAAGATTACAAAGAAGGACCTTGATACTGTTCTTAAGGCTCAGAGTGATTTCCTACTTGAGACCATTGCCGCTAATGAGGAAACTAAAATTGGCGAAGTTCTCAAGGTCGGTGGAAAACATCGTGATGCTCGTAAGGGTCGTAATCCCGCAACAAATACTGAGATTACAATTCCTGCTCGTGAGGGAGTTCCTTACGCAAGGTTTACAAAGACTGCAAAAGAGTAATATAATAGCGCCCTAACATTTTAGGGCGTTTTATACAGGATATAATATTGATTGTATCTTGTATAAAGCGAAAGCTGAAGGTTTTATATAAAGGTTGCAAACTTTATATGAGTAAAAAGCCATGACAGAGCCCTCTTATCTGTTGTGGCATCCTTGTAATTATTTATTGTGAGGGCCGATAAATGAAAAAGTGTAATAAATGTGGTAGAGAATTATCAGAAGAAAATTTTGCAAAAGATAAGACTAAAAAAGATGGGCTAAGAACTGTTTGTAAAGAATGTACAGCAGAAACTCAAAAGCAGTATCGAGAAAAGCATAAAGAAGAGCTTGCTTAGAGTAAAAAAGAGTATGCTTAGGCGCATAAAGAAGAAATAAGCGAATATAGAAAAAAATATGCTTAGAAAAACAAAGAAAAAATTTCTGAATATTAGAAAGCATATAGAGAAGAAAATAAAGAAAAAATAGCTGCACAGAAAAAGAAATATAGAGAAGAAAATGCTGAGGAACTAAAAAAGCGCGAGCGTGAAAAATATTATAAAAACCATGAGGAAAATAAAAGAAAAAAGAGAGAGGCAAGAAAAAATAGAACCGAGGAACAAATAGAGAAAGAAAAAAAGCAAGCGCAGGAATATTATCAGCAAAATAAAGATTATATTAAAGAAAGAAATAAAAATTATCGTTTAGCTCATTTGGAAGAAGAAAAAGAGCGCAGCAAAAAATATCGTGATTCTCATGTGGAAGATATAAAAGAACATAGAAAACAATATAGAATTAGAAATCAAGAAGAAATAAAAGCAAAAAAGAAAGAATATTATTAGGAAAATAGAGAAAAATGTATTTAGAAACGTAAAGAATGGGCAGAAAAAAAA
>ENA-OOMW01000047-OOMW01000047.1-viral-metagenome-genome-assembly--contig:-NODE-47-length-9107-cov-7.948552_pt1 | contig 9107 bp, 10 predicted proteins | sample MGYA00245306_ERZ501074 | MGnify/ENA primary metagenome ERZ501074 (study PRJEB25959, sample SAMN05341353) | viral metagenome | host: human-associated | place: USA: California | collected 2014-04-26 | study... | reverse complement strand
AAAAAAATAATGTGAAAACAAGAGTAATTAGAAATATAGTTCAAGGAAAAACTTGGAGCGGATATACTGGAATAATTGATAATTCTTTTTATGAAAAATATGCTCGTTGGTCTTCTTTATTAACCAATCAAGACTGATGGAAATTCAAAACTATGTAAAAAGAAATGGAACAATCACAGCAAAATATTTAAGAGATAAATATCGGTTATCTGAAAGCGCTTCTCACAGTATAGCAAATGGAGAAATGCTTTCTCAATATACTTTAATTAAGCATATTCCTCTTGAATAGAGAAAAATACCCGTTAATGCAAAAATAACAACAGAAACAGTAGATAAAATTATTTACGAAAAAAGAGTAAATAAAAAGACAAATTTGTTAATTGCTAAAGAGCTGGGTATTAATGCGGGAATTGTGGATGGAATACTTCTTGGTAGAACTTGGAGTATGTATACTGGAATTATTTATGTTCCACCAGAGAAACGTCTTCCTTCTAATACCAAATTAAATATAGAGGAAATGAAAAAATTAATTAGCGACATTGATTCAAAATCTTTTACATGGAAAGAATTAACTCAAAAGTATAATATAGGAGAATCTACTGCTCGAAAATATTATAATAAATATAAAAATAATGATTTATTAAAATGCGTGTAACGACTGTTCAGGTATTCAAAGTAATTTGTTTACCTTACTTACTCAGTCTTTTTAAGACGGAATATACAGTCTGAGCTCACACTATAATCTAAAAACGAAATGTGAGAAGTAGGATGAAAGTCCTACTCGCCTTTATTAATAATTTTAATAAAGGTCATTAAAGTAACAGAACGATTGGATGGGTATACGAAGCTCCTCATTCCAAACAACGTGAAGCATAGAAAAATCTTGACGACTTCAATCGCCAAGACCGTATTGACGACCTTACGGGAACAAAAGATGCAGAAAAAGAAGCTCTTCAAGAAAGAATAGACAATCTCAATCTATACCTTAAAGCGCTTTAGTACCAATATGAAACTGCTGAACGAATCGAGCGTGACAGACTTCTTGCAGAGATGATGAATATTGACCAATCTCTTTCCAATGAAGAAATTCAAAAAGAGATGCGTCAACGCATTATGGACGATATGCAAAACTTCATTGAAGTCCAAAATAATGATTATCAAAATTATCTTGGCATCTTCTCAAGTTTTATTAATTCTTATACGCAGTTGGTTCTTCAACTTGCAGAACTTCAACGTCAAGCACTTTCTTTGATTAATTCCAGTCAATATTTAGGCTTGAATGCTGGTGGCTCATTCTCCATTACTGGCGCAACAGGTGGTGGAGGTTTTGGTAATGCTCTTGACCGACTTGATAGTGGTGTGGATTATTCTCGCAATTTCCAAGCTGAGATTAATGCTGCTCTTAAAGACCCACGGAATTATGGTCCTGATGGACAATTAAGTGCTGAGGGCAAAGCTCATTTAGCGAAACTTGAAAAGTATCGTAACGAAAAAATCGACTTGGGCCTTGGTGGGAATTATGAAAAGACTTATAATTACACTTCAGGTTTTTCTTCTGGCGGAGGCTCTGGGAAATCTTCTGGAGGTGGTGGCAAAAAGGCATCTTCCAGTAGTCCTTACAACTCCAAAACAGATTATAATAATGAGTCTAAATACCTTGACAATCTTATCAAAAACGGCTCTGCTGGTCAAAAAGCTTGGGCTCAAAATCAGAAGAAGGAACTCGATAAGGCTCAAAAAGGTTATGCAGACGGCATTGAAAATGGTCCCGTTACATATACAGGTCTATCAATGTTGCATGGCACATATTCTAAACCTGAATATGTTCTCAATTCTGACCAAGCTTATAATCTCTTACGCAATTTGGCTACAACCAAATTACCTGAATACACTTCCACTTTAAGTCAAGACATGGGAGTTTCCTATGTAATTCAAGGTGATGTAGTGCTCGAAAATTGTGACGACCCAGCGCAATTCTGGAATCAGGTAATGGCCGCAACTCATAATCGTTACAATGTAACAAAGAATAAGCGCTAATAAACATTAAATAAGAAAGTAAACATTTGTGTATACTTTTTAAATAATAGCAAAACCTAACAATAAAGGAAGAGGTTGAGGATTCAACTCGCCTCTTCCTCTTCCTATTAATTTTTGTAAAGGAGTTGATTAAAAGAAATGCTCTATAAATCGAGTAATTTGAATCCGAACCTAACTGAGATAGACGTTACAGAAAATAATATTTTATCAGCTTAGGTTAATACTACGGGGACAACAGTAAAAGCTTGTAGAGTAAAAATAATTACTGGTGATGGAAATGATGTTCTTTATGATTCAGACAATGGATATTCTTCAACGAATCTTCCTCCGAACTTAAAAAAGCCAGTTGTTAATAAAGGCATAGTTAATTTTGATTTAACAAGCGAAATCTGTACCGCAAATAATGTTGTAAATGGTAAAGACTATCAATGGAATATTAGAACTTATGAAGCCAAACGTGGTTCTACTGCACAACCTCAAACAACGGTTTGTCAAGGCTTCCTTGTGGGTTCTACTAAATCTGTAATTTGGACTTCTTATGTTGAAAATTCCGATATTAATAATGCCTTGATATATGACAAGTATATTGAGATTAAGGGTTATGATAGTTCTGGTAATAGTAATTTTATGCCTTTACCAGACCCAAATACAGAACAACTTGTTATTCCTACTGATAAAACTTTTAAGGAAAGAAAGAAAATTTATTGGGTCGAAAACGAACTTGGCTGGAATAAAAATTATACTAAGCTTGAATTTGATGACCTGTTTACATACAGTTATAAAGATGGAACAACTTTTGATGTATATCAATGTGATGACCAACATACTTTAACCTCTTTTTATGTGAATCCAAATGATGACCTTGAAAGAGCAAGATGGGTTGAAATTTATAAATCAGATGGGACTTCAATTAATGGAGCAACTGCTGTAAAATATAAAATTATTGGTTATGGCGAAGAAACAGGGGAAATTAGACTTCAAGAAGCTCTTCCCGAAGTTCCTCAAAATGGTTGGACTTATAAATTATTTAAGAAAGACACTGTAAAAGATACTTATGAAGAAGTTGTTGTGCCTTCTCCTAACAATATTTTAGGGGGTAGTCCTCTTGCAAACGGCAAATTAATTTCGAATCGTAATGCATCAGAAGGAGTGACGGCACAATATTTTATTCAGCCTAATATTAATATTGGGTCTGACAAGTTCAATCCTGCTGAAATTGTTTTTGATAAAACAGGCGCAAGGATTGATTTATATGAAAAAACTTCCGATACAGTTGTTCCTCGGAGAACTACTGATATTACATTTGATAAGTTGGATAATACCCAATGGCTTATTGAAGTAAAAGATGGTATTATTGAACAAGGTACAATTCCTATTGCTCCTAAGACTCCATATACTGCTTATACAGATTTTATGGATTCTATGCCAAATGCAATTTTTTACGCAAGAACAAAGCCTAATCTAACTATTTTCTATAATAATTTAAACAATCAAGCAAATGACGTTTTGTATATTACGCCTGATGCGCAAATTGAGACTTTGATTAAACAACATAAAAATGTTTATATTGAATTGTTTAATTCTGAAGGACAATCAGTTGCAGAAAAGAATAAGATTATTTCTTATGACAACGCGATTGGTTATGTAAAATGTGCAAATTCTTTTGATTTGTTCTATGAAGACGAAGTAGAATTTTTCACTTATAAACTTTATACTTATAATGCTGATACGCAAGTTTATACTGAATTAACAGGAGTTGAGAATGCTCAAGCTTCAAATTATGCTTCAACTACTTCAGGCACTCAACCTTGGAGAGATGTACATTTTAAGACAGATTGGGATTCTCCTGAAAATGTTCAGGTAAAATATTATAAGTATACTTTATATGATTCTCTGGGCAATGTTGTCGCTCAAAGTGAAGATATTTACGACAGCTTGTTAGAATGGTCTTTTAGAGGATTGCAAACTTCAGATGATGTGGAATTGCCTAACAAGTATACAATTCAGATTGATATTACCGACCAATATGGAGATGAATTTATTCAAACAGCAAATTTTACAATTTGGTATCAAATAGACCAAAATGTAACTCCATTAGCAACGACTTTTGATTGTAAAGAAGGTGCAATTACTCTTTATGCAAACGCCCCTGTTTATACTGCACCTGTTGAAAAGAATGGATTAAAAGCTGTTGATGAAAGCAATATTTATATTTTTGGTGATGATTTACCTTCCAAAGCTATTTTGAAAATTGGGGATGGAGAGTGCTTGTGTTATGACAGGTTGGTAAGTAATGGAAATCCTCTTGTTTTTCCGCCGAGTTTTGTTTTCTTAACAAGATTACAACTTACACCAAGATTTAATGAGCTTACACCTACTCCACGGAATCAAATTGTATTTTAGATTGCGCATACAGCACAACATGGTCAAGAGGCGATTGGTGATACTCCTGCCACAGAAGAGATTATTGATACCTATACTTTAAAATGTGGTAGTACAGAATCTTTCTATATGGATAGCACAGGAAAGATTGTCCCGAATCCAGACCAGTATTTAATTAAAGTATATAAAAATAATGAAACCGAACCTTTAATGTGCTTTAAAAATGGCACAGCAAATTCGTTTAATATTTAGACTGAGGATAAGCGTTTTGATGGTACTACGGGTTACTTCTTTAGTCCTACAGCGATTAAGAACGCTTTGCAAAGTCAGACAAATATTCAAATTGTTTCTGCATTACCTCCCAGCATTACTCCTGAAATTGCTGCGAAGAAATATTTGCTTACTGCAACTACAGGTAAATATTTAAGTGGAGGTATTTATAAATACAATACCATTACTGAGGAGTGGGAACTTCAAGCCGAAGATTATTATTTCCTTGAAAATATTTCTCAAGTTGATGGTGCAACTTATGAAAGTTTGGATGTTCCTACTGTTGCACAAGGAGAAAATGGGGAAATTCTTTGGTACGATGAAACGGAAAATCCTAATAGTGATTTGTTATATATTGATTCTCATTTGATAAATGAACTAAATACAAAGGCATTTAATGACCGTTGGTTTTTAATTGTTCTTAAAATTATTCGTGAAAACAATAACAGTACAGTAACGTGTGATATTAGAATTGAGACCAGAAAGGAGGTCGTAAGTCATGGCGAATGATACCGAATATAAAAATTATTTGTTTATAAATAGCAACATTAATGTTGACGTTCTTCGTCTTGACCGCGATACAACTATTAGTCTTGATGGAACGAATAAAGACGGAAAAGATATTTATGCTTTAACTCAAGAAAAGAGTATTACCGCAGATACAATTCTGTTTAATACTTTTGTATCAAATGGAGAGTATCAGATTGATGGACAATATTTTGACCCTGAATCTGAAGAATCAGGTGCTACTTTCTATATTTATAGAAAAACACCTTATCAAAAATATTATGATTATATTTGTTCTCTTGAAAATGGGGCAACCACATTAAGAGATTATAATATTGCTAATAATGAGTATTATCATTATTTAGCCGCAACAGAAGTAAAAACAAGTTCTGGTATTAAATATAAAATTTATCAGAACGAAGAAGAAACTCCTGAGAATCCTAAATATGTTCAGGATAGTGAAGGCTTATATTATCTTCCTGTAAAATGGGATAGTTGGCAGATTTGTGACATTGAAGAATCTGATGAGGAAAACACTTTCATAAAAACTGGTAACACTTGGAATTTAGGTTTGAACATGGAAGATGCTGCGGTAACTCAAAACACAAGTGTTTCTATGTGGGAGACTCTTGGTAGATTTGATAAATATTCCGTAGGTCAGCGTAATTATGATAGCTCTGCTGTAACGTGCTTACTCGGTGATATGAAAGAAGTTCTTCATGTTGAGGGGCCTGTTAACACTATTGTAAACAAGTATGAATATACAGAGGATGCGTATGCTATTTCAAAGTGTGATTATGATGAAGAACTTTCAAAAGCTACTTTGCAAAGTCAAAACAGAATAAAAGCAATAACTCGAAAAAATCTTATTGACAATAAGTATCAAAGGTAGTATACTAAGACTGAGGCTTGGAAAGAGTTTTGTAGCAATGGCAAATTGAAATTGTTAAAAGATATAAAAGGTAATAAATGGATTTGTCAAATTCAGTCTGCTCCCACAAGAACAGTAAATGGTATTAGTAATTATCTTTTGACTACTATTACTTTTGAATGGAGAGAAGCTGTAGATGCTTCAACTTCTGTAGTGGTATAGGTTGAGTAATAAAGAAAGGGGGATGCCGAATAAATGAAATTGTTTGGAGAAGTATTATTTTCAAACGGTGAAGATGAAGACATTCCCTTTTCTAAACTAAAAAGACTTTTGGAAATGCCTTATCTTAAGCCGAGATATAGATTAAGTGTTTTAACGCAAGATGAGCAAGTTGCATATATTATTCCAGAAGGAGATATTGTAGCTGATAGTATTAACTATACTGAATCATATCAAAGTGGACAAAGACGTAATATTTCCCTTGAATTAGTTAACGTAGATGGACGTTATACTCCAAATGTAAATGGACTTTGGGTGAATAGTCGTTTTAGTTTTGAAATAGGAATTGAATATTCAGGACGTATTATCTGGTTTCCTAAAGGAATCTATATTATGGGTAATGTAGACCTTACAAGAGGGAATTCAGAAAAAACAGTTTCTTTACAATTACTTGATAAGTATGCCATTTTTGAAGGAAAGACTGGTACTCTTGAAGTCGCTTATGAGGTTGAGCTTGGAAGTGACATAAGAGATGCGGTTAGAGGAATTTTAAATTTTTCTCTTGAAAATGGTTATATTTTAGATTATAAAGATGTTATCTTTGACCCTTCTTTGGTTGGAATGGTAACACAACAAACCATTCGAGCCGAGCAAGGTGAGAATTATGGAACAGTCATTGATGCTTTAGCAACACAATTATCTGCTGAATATTATTATAATAATGTTGGTAATCTATGTTTCTATCCCATCAATGAAACTGTAGATGATAGTGTTAAACCTATTATTTGGACTTATCCTTCTTTTGGAAGAGATTTGCATAATATGAGTTTAAGCTATCAAAATGAAGATATTGTAAATTGTGTTAAAGTTGTGGGAGATAATGTTGACGATGGCATTTATAGCGCTGTTGTTACTAATGAGAATCCCAGTTCTCCTATTTGTATTCAACAGGTAGGAAGACGTACTGCTCCTCCTTATAGTGAAGCTAATGTGTGGAGTGATGACCTTGCGCATGACCTTGCAATGTATTATTTAAGAAAATCAAGCTTTGTTGCAGTACAATTTTCTTGTTCTGTAAGTTTTAATCCTGTACTTACTGTAAACAACATTTGTGAAATTGAAGATGATTATTTAAATTTGAAGAGGAATAAATTACTTATAACTTCAATTTCTTTCACTTCTGAAAGTGGACAAATGAGTGTTGCTTTTTGTAACACGGAAGATTTACCAAGTAATACTAAGAGGACTTAATGAAAGGAGGCTGCTATGAGCAGACGTAAAAATAATATTCAAAGCGATTATACTATGGACGATTTAGCAGACTCCCTATTAAGTCGCATATTAGCGTGTGTAGACCAAAAAGCATAGTCTAATGATATTACAAAAGGGGCTATTGTTACCAGAGTTAACGAAGATGGGACAGTAAATGTTAAACTTCCTGCTGATGAAGAGGGTCACGAATTTACAAAAATTTCCAATCAAAGTGTCTATGAATTATCTGTAGGAGATTCTGTTGAGCTCTATTTAAAAGGCGGTCGTTATTCTAATTGTTGGATTATAGCCAAACATGGAATGGGACGGAAAAGAGTTGCTTTAGAAACTCAAAAAGGTAATACTGTAGTAGTAGGTGGAGGAAGTTCAACGGGTGGAGGTTCTGGAACTATTCCTGAAAGCATACTAAAGCACTTAGTTGATTATAATAATCCTCATAGAGTTACAAAAGAACAACTGGGCTTAAGTAAAGTGGTTACATCTATTAATGGTGAAAGTGGAGATGTTACTATCCCAACAGTTATTAATGATGCCAAATTAACCATTCAATAGAATGGGACAGAAGTTGGCAATTTTACGGCAAATAGTGCTGTAGATAAAACTGTCAACATTACTGTTCCCACTAAACTTAGTGAGCTTGAAGATGATTCTTCTTTTGCTAAGACGAGTGAATTGCCAACAAAAACAAGTGAGTTGGAAAATGATAGTGGATATATTACTTCAAGTGATATACCATCTATTCCTGTTACAACTGTTAATGGAAAAACTGGGGCTGTTGTTTTAAATGCAACAGATGTTCGGGCTTTGCCCAATACTACAGTAATTCCAACTACTACGAGTCAACTCACAAATAACAGCGGCTATATTACTTCAGCGGGAGCACCTGTTCAAACGGTTAATGGAAAAACTGGTGCAGTTCAATTAACTGCAACAGATGTGGGTGCTATATCGGCAGCGATATATCTCAAACATTAGGCAATTCAAGCACAAAAGTTCCAAGTGAAAAAGCTGTTGCAGATGCTATGTCTGCGGCAGGATACGGCGATATGCTTAAAGCAAAATATGCTAACAATAGCACGGATGATACTGTTGACAAAGCATTTTCTGATGCCAACGGTAAAAACATTGCTGATACATACGTTCCAAAAGACGGAGGAACGTTAAATAATGTGGACGCAAATACTTTAACTGCTACGGGAAATTATTTAATTGGAGAAAGTTGTACTAATTTCCCTGATGGTAGTTAGGGTAGTGTGGTTTAGGTTGTTGGAGCGGGTGGCTCTGCTTATCAAACAACAGTAATATATGCAACAAACACATATGCTCACAGAGCATATAATGGAACCACTTGGACTGCGTGGAAAGATGCGAATGGTGCGGTTGTCTCTGCAACACAGCCTCAGTATCAAAATGTTGGTAGTCTATGGTTCAAAGAAATTACCTGATTTCATTCGTTGGGTAATAAATAACAAAAACATTTTTAGCAATCCTTTATTTCGAAAATATTTATTTTTTAGGGTGAAACCTTTAAATTTAATAAGACAAAAAA
>ENA-OOMW01000046-OOMW01000046.1-viral-metagenome-genome-assembly--contig:-NODE-46-length-9153-cov-1.203856_pt1 | contig 9153 bp, 17 predicted proteins | sample MGYA00245306_ERZ501074 | MGnify/ENA primary metagenome ERZ501074 (study PRJEB25959, sample SAMN05341353) | viral metagenome | host: human-associated | place: USA: California | collected 2014-04-26 | study... | reverse complement strand
GATGCAATGTACATAGATGAGCAGAAGGGAAATGACAAATATGATCAGCAGGGGCAGTTTGTAAGAAATTTGGCGAAGCTTGCAATCAAGTATGACTGCTTGATTCTGCTTGTTGCACATCAGAGGAAGAATAGTTTTACATCAGATGCCAATGATGAGATTAGTGGATCTGGAGATATTACGAATCTAGCCAGCATTACATTGAGCTACAACCGCGGATCTAAGGAAGAAATAGAAAAGTGCATGATTGATGAATCTCAGCGAAAACTGATTATAGCGAAAAACCGGTTGTTTGGGAAAATTAACCTTAAAGGAATTATTCTTGATTATGATGAGCGGTCTAAGAGGATATATGGAGATGGCGATAACTTGGATTATCAATTTGGATGGTATAGGTCAGATGGTTTTTATGAGGCAGAACAGGGCGAAATCCCGTTTGAGGAGGAATAAAGATGCACGAAAAAATAGTAGACATCCAGAACGCTTTCTGGAAGGCGTACAAGGATTTTTTAAAGGACATGGATGTCAAGCAATACGAGCAGAGCGTAAACGCCTTGTTTGAGAAATATCGGAATGACAAACCAATGGCACAGTTCTGCGAAGACCTGATCAATGCCTGGGTACCAATAGTCTTTAAATGGGAGGAATGATTGTGAAGATAAAAAGCAAGCAAGAACGCGAACCTGCCAAGGCAGAAGACGTGAAGATATGTAATCTATGTGGAGAAATGATTATTGGTGATTACGACTATGTAAGGACCAGACGGAAGACAGAAATGTATTTCCACAAAGGCATGAGCTGCAGGAAGGAGACAAAAAATGACAGAGAAACAGGAACGAGTATTAGAACAGTATCTGACCGATGAACACATAAAAGCATTGGACGATGCGGGATTCGATGCAACATCGGCCTTTATAAACCTTGTTTTGCAAACGACCCGGCATACTGCTGGAGGCTGTTCGGTGAGCTGTATGCTGTGTTAGAGCGCAGGCCCACCGAACAGGAGAGGGAAAAGATCGAGAAGAAGATTAATAGTGATAGAAAGGCCTATGGCTTGCTGCCGGACGAATACGCATCGGTCAAAACAGTGCGTTATTACTATGCGGTCCCGCCTGGTATGTGGCAATGCAGACGTGGTACAAGGGCGAGGGCAACAGCTTATCCTGTAAGATCGCGCGGGTCAGCGTAGATGGAGAGGCATTAAAAAGCACATACGACACGATGTACGATATGGGGATCAGATCAGTACGGGGACTGCTGAAATACTGTGAGGATGCCATGCAGCAGCTGAGCGGGGAGAAAAGGGCAACGTTGCTATGAACGGATTAGAGGACAAAGGAAAGTTTCAGAATGAGACAGAGTACTGGACGTTCTACATAAACTGGATCCGGACTTGCTGTTCCCTGAATCCTAAGAGCCCCAACAAGGATAAGAGCATTTTAAGAGGGATACAGGTATTATTTGGGGAACAAAGATAGGTAACTAAATTAATATTTAGTGGAGGAATAACAATGGAAGAAGAAATCAAAAAAGCAATTACTTTACTAAAAAACAATGGATATTTTGTAACTAAAATCCCAAAAAACCTGTGCGATAATGCAAAAGAGTGTTCAGAAACAGGACACGGAGAATGTACTGATTGCAGTTGCTTTGCTTGCATTATCGGATGCGATTTTTTAAAAATTTTTCGGGAGAACCGAAGGAAAGAAACAGATATGATGGATGCAGTTAAAAGTGTAAGCACTATTAGAAATTTTATGGGAAATGCGGGACGTAATACGTGTAATGAATATTTGTATGAAGCCCTGAAAGATGCAGATGAAGCCCTGCAAAGGCAAATTCCACAGAAGACCAAAGAAGAAACATTTGACAAGGATATGAAAATTGGGCATGTGGTATTCAAGGCAGGAACAAAGGTACACCATTGTCCAGAGTGTCTTAGTATGGTTACTTGTTCGAATAACTTTTGCAATAGATGTGGTCAGGCGTTGATTTGGTAACTTAATATTTAACGGAGGAAACGAAAATGGATATGTATAAAGAGATGTGCATACAGCAAGGATATGTACCACCCACTTGCACAATGGAAGGACAAATGTGTTTTTTGTTGGTTCAGAGTCAGGGAGATCCGTGTAAGGGATGTAATGCAGATAGGAATGAATGCAGAGGACGTAGTAGAGAGTGAATTAACATTTAGGAGGAAAAAGTCATGAATGAAGAGACATTGAAATATGCTGCAAAGCAGTTAGAGCAGTTACGAAAACCTGAGTTGGCTGGCAGGAGCCACGAAGAAAAGTATACAATTAACCAAATATTGGATGCAATAACTCAGGCAGATAAAGAGATAATAGTTGCTCTAACACATAAAGACCGGGAAATGCTTAAGGATATATTAAAAGATTTTTTGAATTAGGAAAGAGTACGGGAGCCGTACAAAGAATTTAAGAAACTGATAGGTAGATTGCAAAATTAAAATTCAAGGGAGAGATGAGAATGGATGGAAAATGTATGTATTGTGAACACTGTGACCTTATAACAGACAGTGACAATGATCTTAGATGGATATGCACGAAGGTCGAAAGCAGAAATTTCCTCACCGAGATTGACTTTGATGATTCTTGCGAAGAGTTCGAAACTGAAAGAAATGAAGAAGAGGATTGGGATCTGGATGAAGAGAATTAAGATTTAGGCAAAATCTAGAAAGGAATATATTATGTGGACTGATTTGAGTAGATTTAAGGTGATACATGGAGGCAAGGTGCTCAATGCGGTAGCTATAGCAGAAATAAGGATGCCGGAAGGAATGGACTGGGAAGATAGGGATACCATTATTAAACCAAAAACAATTGATGTGTTGGCAATCAATGAAGATGGGAATCTGGTATCCATTATGGATGAGGCATGGACGTTTCAATTTTTGCCGATAGTATCCAATTAACAATTTTAACATTTAGGAGGAAATCGAAAGTGAATGAAGAAGAAAAGTTGGCCTATGAATGGGCCAAAAAGCAAAATTATCAATCTGTTGCGGCTCAATATGCGAGAATACTTGTTACTTACATAGATTATGTAAGCAATTTACTAGAACAGGCAGCGGAAGAAATCGAAAACACGAATGGCAGGGAGACGGTTCTTTCGGCGCAGATAAGGGATGCTTTAAGTAGCAAAACTGACATTTAGTAAATGAAAGAGGTGGAAAATGTTACATCAATTAAAAATAGAAAGTAAATACTTCAAGAAGATTGTGGAGGGTGACAAAACATATGAAGTCCGTGAGAACGATAGAAACTTTCACAAAGGTGATTACCTCGGATTAAATGAAATTGCAGACCATGTATGCAATGAAAACGGAGAACAATTAGAAACTGGAAATTTTATACTTGTAAAAGTGCTTGATGTCCTTTCTGATAACAGGTTTGTAAAGCAGGGACATGTAATTATGAGTATCAGGCCATGTGAAATAAAAGAAATGGAATGGGATTATGCTCCGTGGTATTTTGGCCGAAGTAGTTCCCGTAGAAGATATCGTGCATAGAGATACTGAAAGTTATTTCGGTATTCTATATAAAGACAATAATAGAAAACCTATTTGCCGCATAAATCTGGATAAAAAGAATAAACAATTATTTATTCCGGATGAAAACAAAAAATTTGAACGCATTTATATTGATTCCCTGAACGAGCTTTACAAGTATAAAAAGCAGCTTGAGGAAGTTGTGAAAAGATATACTGAATAATAAAAACCGCCCCTGCGCCAACAGGAACGGTTTTAGGAGTTCATCCGAAGATGGACAATTGTTTATCACAAAGATATTGTATCATCTTCGGGGCATCCGGGCAAGTACCGGGTGTTATTTTTATACCCAAAATTAGAAAAGGAAGGTGATTTTATGTGGTGTGAAGAAAGAGCAAATGGAAAATTCAAAATTCGTTGAGCGGTACCTCAATCCCATTACCGGTAATGATTCAAAAGTTTCTGTAACTCTTGACAAAAACACAAGTGCTACCCGAAAACGCGCGCAAAAGATACTTGACAAAAAGATTGATGATTCACTGAAAAAAATAACTGTAGTTAGCAAAAACTATACTATCAATAATCTTGTAGAAGCGTATCTTAAAGAGCAAGAACGAACCGTAAAAAAATCGACATACCGCAGGAACTATTTTACATCCGAGTCCTTTAAGAAGGCGCTTGGCGAAGACACGTTATTGGAACAGCTAACATCAAAGTATGTTAGAACAAAATGGTTGGACACTGAAGGCGAAAACAGCACCTTAAACGAACGTTTGAAGCGCTGGAAGGGAATTCTCAGATGGGGATATCAAAATGAGTATATAAGCGATATACGCTTTCTGGACAAGCTCACAAAACTCCCAGATAACTCATACCGCGAGAAAATAGAAGATAAGTTTCTTGAAACGGATGATTTCTTGAAATTAATGAGTGGAATGCAGAATGAAAAATGGAAGCTATTAACTCAATTCTTAGGGCTCTCCGGAATGCGGATCGGAGAAGCTATAGCCCTGAAAAAAACAGATGTAGATTTTTCCAACCGCATAATTCATGTTTCCGAGACACACGATCCTAACAATGATCTTGATACGTCGCCAAAAACCTCCGCTTCATATAGAGACGTATATATGCAGGATGAATTATATGACTGCGCCAAAAAGCTAAAGAATTTCATGGCGCTGCAGAGATTAAGATCAGGATATCCAAACTCCGATCTCTTTTTACAGCACAATGATGGGTCGCACATAAAATATTACACTTACAACAAATACATAAAAGAAAATGCTCTGAGGATCTTGGGCCGTGACAAGGTTACTCCTCATATTCTGCGGCACACCCATACATGCATCCTCGCCGAAAATGGTGTATTGTTAGAAACAATAACCCGCAGACTTGGCCATGAAGATAGTGAAATTACCAGACAAGTATATTTGCATGTGACGAAAAAGATGAGGCAGCATGATAATGAGCAGATAGCGGCGGTGAAAATTATGTAGTTTGCCCCCTTTTTGCCCCCATTTTAGTTTTTAGCACAAAACAAAAACCGGAAGCCCCTTGTATTAAGGGATTTCCGGAATTCGGTTAAGTGACTCCAAGGGTCCCTATACATAGAATGACCTGCACGGAAATGCTGCGACACGTGCGTATTTTCAGTGGATTCCAGGATGTCGGTTTGCGCATAGCAAGACAATAGCAGATATAGCTTGCCCCTTTCTTGCCCCCTAAAGTTTGATTACAATATAGCCAGAGTCTCCATTACAAATAGTGGAGACTTTTTAAACTAAAATAATTATTTTAGTGAGTCCGTGTCATTTCCGGCCGACCAACCAGCTTATATGCACTGTTTAGGATATCGTGCATCATATCCGTTATATTTTTTCATCTTCATTTTCTCCGTTTTTCTTTGTTTTCCTTATCTTGTAACTACATTATAATATATAGTGGACATATATTCAATTGACATTGTTTACAAATATAGCGGACATATTTTGTGCACATTGTATATAGTGGACATATTATTAATATGGTATACTATTACCAAAAGGATGGTGATAATATGTCATATACAGAAGCCCAAAAGAAGGCAAGTATAAAATATATGTCGGAGAAGACTGACGATATCCGTTTGAGGGTTCCAAAAGGCCTGAAAGACAAATACAAAGCTGCTGCCGAGGAACGCGGAAAGAGCATGACGCAATTTATTGTTGATTGCGTAGAAAAAGAATTAAAAAACGCTTGACTATATGTCCGCTATATAGTATAATAAAAACAGTTAAGGAAGGCAAGGCTTTAACGGAAAATAAGAGAGGTGAAAGGATATGATCACAGAAATGGGCATGACAGATTTACAGTTTAAGAGCTGGCTAAAACAGATTATTAGAGGTCTGGAAAGCGCAAAGGAAGAGAACTCCAAAGAAGAGACAGACAAGAAAATTGATGAGATGCTAAATGACCTGAAGGAAGATTTACAAGGATAAAAGCAACCAGGGAGGGCGGGCTTGCCACCGCTCCCCATCAAAGAAATTATAACAATCAGACACAGATAAATCAAGCCCGGAATCCATAAGTGATACGCCCCTGTCAAGTAGGCAGGGATCATATCAATGGCTCCGGGCTATAATTGTACCTAAAAAATCTGGAATCGGTCAATAGGCTGTCCAAAACATCCGGCATATCCATCCTGCCCGTTAGATGTCTCGTTATCGTACTGCCACGGCCAATAACTACCATTCACAGGGCTGACCCTGTACTGTGCCTTCTGGTAGCCGTATTTCGCCACATAATCTGCCGGGGTCTCATAATATATCTCGATTGCATCAATGGGCTGTCCGTTCCCAGCATATCCGTTGTTATGGTCATTTTTGTTGTATCCGGTTACCCACGGTAGCCACCCGACGCCCATGACATGCACGCGGTATTTTATAGATCCCTTATTTACTTTAATTGCTATCTTCCTGATCCAGTGCCCACGGATCCCAGCAAAGTCATTCAAGTTCACAACCTCCGGCAGCCATCCATCATTCTCGGTATAGACCATGTACGTGAAATCCACTCCTGGCGTCCCAGCGTAAGATGGTGTCGGCGCGGCCGGCTGCGTCTCCACATAATTAGGGCTTCCGGCATTGCCTCCCATGAGTGCCTTAATCCTCTGGACAAAATAAGCCTTAGTTGCATCCCTGCCGCCATGAATCTCAACTGACCTATGAGGGCACGCTGTAGCGTATACCTCCTGATGCAATCTAATTGTGCTGCTCGATGGCGTAATGCCGTATTGCTTGCACTTCTGCGCTGCCAAGGCAAGAGCCTTTTCCTCGTTGGCTTTAAAATTGTCCAAATCCCCCATGCTCTGACATACTTCTATGGACAGGTAATTGTTGTTGCCATCCATATCCCCGCAGTGCCATGCACAGTTATAATCGTCCTCTGCTTGTAAAATTCCATCTGCAGCCACATAATAATGCGCAAATCCATTTCCTAAATCATGTGTAGGCAGCCAATTTCTGTAAAACGCTGCGTTCGCATTCTGGCTCCCCGCATCGTTGTGGATAAAGATTCCTTTTGGGTTCCTGCCTCTGTTTCCTGCTATTCCTCCACAAATACTCATACAAATCTCCTTTCTTCCGGCATTTCGGCCTAGTAAAAGAGGACGCTTATTTTGCGTCCCCTGAATCCTTGTCTCTTAGCTGCAGCAAAACATTTTTTAATTTATCCGGTATAGGCGTAAACACTGCCGCATTTTCCAGCAGGCTCAACCCCTCATTCGCGATATAAAACATAATAACGACTTCTCGTAATGGTATTGTCCCGCCGATCAGCCCCTGGATAACAAAAGATACCGCAATCACAATAAACATTACAATCTTCTTCAGCAATCCTTTAAACCCAATTTCGGATGACAGTTGCTTGGTGTAAATACCCTTAATCCATCCTGTTATGTAATCCGCAATCGCTAAAAACACGATCGTCTTTAGCAGCACATCCCATCCTCCCAGCCAGTATGTAAGGAAGCCTCCGGCCATTCCGAATGCGATGCTAATCCAGTTAAATAATTTCTCCATTTTCTTCATTTACCTCACTCTTTCTTATTCTGCTGATTCCACGACCAATTCTTCCATGCCGGAGTCAATCAAGATCTCTCTGACCTGTTCCTTCAACAACCTTGGTACCTTCTCATAAGTCTTCTTTCCCAGCATTATTTGCTGTGCCCATAACATTGCCATCATTTCCTTACCTCCATTATTTTGTAATAATATTAATAAATTTGTTATTAAAGTTATCATTATTGATACACCAACTCAGACATTTCTAAAACGCATTGCGTAAGCATATTGTTTTGCTCTTTTAACGCTGCATTTTCTCTTTCGAGATCTGCAATCCTGGTTTCTGTGTCTTTTCCTTCCTGCTGCATTTCAACAATCCAAATTCCGCCGGAATTTTCTCGGATATACGAAAAAACCGTATAGTTCTCATACACTTCATCTGTGCCATCTATTTCGATCCTGGACGTAGTACAAGGATCTGTAAATAAGTGTTTTAACTGCTCGTAAACGTTGTTAATTACATTCACATTCATGATCCCGTCAGCTGCAGTTATAGACTGGACTTCCAGTGCCTGCCCATCCTTAAACAATAACTTCATAGGTTTCCTCCTTTCAAGAAAAAAGAGCCTTTCGGCTCCGATCAACAAGTTACATACACTCACTAAATAACAATTAGGATGCTTTGCCACAAACGTCTCATTGATATTAACGCCCACACCTGTTGCGATATCTGCCGTAGGTGTGTAGGTTACCTTGCCATCCACGTCTATAGATATCCTAAATAAACGGCTTGTTGTGCTGCCGCCTAAAACATATTTTATGATTTTATACGATGGCCGATATGCGGCCGGAAGCGTGCCGATGACAAATTCTGAGTTTGCTGGAACATCCTTTAAAATCAATCCAGCGCATTGTAACTGCACCACGCGTCCACTTACAAACACACTGGTCGTAGGGTAATAGGTTGAATTTGTCAGGGTAAAATTTGACGCATTTAAATTGCGATTTAGCTGTTCTAAAGTATCCACAAAATCTTTATCGACATTGTAAACTTTTGATCCATCATATAATGTCATTCCTCTATAGTCAAACCTAGCATAATTGCCTTTAGATATTACGGTCTCTGTAGGGGATGTCGTACTCGTCTCTATCACGTCCCACAAAAACATCAGTGGATTTTGTCCGCCTTGGCTTTTTGATAATATCGTATTCCCTTCATATCTCCTGTTTCCTCCTATTGGTACAGTCCAAGGGATTCTTATATTTCCGGCCGTAACCGTCCCGAGGTCAGCACTTAATGCAGATAATGACTCAGTCTTAATGTTTGTGGCAGCTAAGAGATATGTTTCCCATTTTGTCCCAGTCCACCGGTATGTGACATCTTTCGTAAGTCCACTGACAGATCCGGTATGCTTCCAGAGCATCCCAGTATACTTACTGGACGGTTCCGTGGCGGATACCGTAATTCCTGTAGGATTTCCCTGCGGACCAATGGGGCCCTGTGGGCCTGTTTCACCCTGTGGGCCCGTTTCACCTTGTGGGCCTGGTTCGCCTTGTGGGCCTGGTTGACCGTCTATCCCATCATTAACATTAGTGATC
>ENA-OOMW01000045-OOMW01000045.1-viral-metagenome-genome-assembly--contig:-NODE-45-length-9156-cov-2.814930_pt1 | contig 9156 bp, 10 predicted proteins | sample MGYA00245306_ERZ501074 | MGnify/ENA primary metagenome ERZ501074 (study PRJEB25959, sample SAMN05341353) | viral metagenome | host: human-associated | place: USA: California | collected 2014-04-26 | study... | reverse complement strand
TTACGGCTGATTCCAGGTCTTGGTTGGATTGGGTCAGGTCGCTGATGGTGTCCTCGATGCTGGTGTCGGTACCGAATAGCTTGCTTCCTGTAAGGCTTCGGAAAACTCCACCGACCGCTCCGAATGCGGATTGAAAAACGTTACCTACGAACTTGAAGAGTCCCTGCTTCTGTATTGCATCAAGCAATGAAAGGATGGCACCGATGATGCCTCCTATCTTCGAGCCAGCTTCTCCGAATACGTTTGCGACATTGCTTGCGACACTGCCAAGTTCTGAAAGGCTCATCTCGCTGGTGCTGCCCAGCTGGGTTATTGCCTGCGATAGCTGGATGAGGTTGTCCGTGGTGGTATCGAAGCTCTTGTCTCGGTTCACCTTGCTGGTGTCCTTGTCTTTCTTCGCATCGTCTGCCTTCTTCTGTGCAGCCTCGACCTTCTTTTTCGCAGCCTCCTTCGCCTCTTCTGGTGCGTCGCTGTCCTCGATGTCGTCAAACTCCGATAGGGCGGTGTTCAGCTCTTGCAGGGCGGTGGTGTATCGCTCGTTGGCTTTCTCGTACGCCTTGCAGTTTTCTGCCAGGTTGCCGAATATTCCGCTTCCCTTGATGATGGCATCGTTGAGCTGGTCTATTGCCGTGGAGACCACCTTCTTGTTTTCTGGTGTCGCCTGCTGGTATTCCTTGCTGTTCTTGTATGAGGTGAGCTTGTCTCTCGTTGCCTTCAGCTGTTCGGTGGTCTGTCGGTCGAGGTTGTTGAATACTGCATCCCAATCAATGGATTTTTTCAGCTCCTCGAGGTAAACGCTTTGTATGTTCTCCTCCAGGGCTTGCGCTGCCTGCTGTCTCTTATGCTCGTAGTTCTTGGCGATATCGTTCTGTCCCAGCTTCTCGGCTTCATCTCTCAGCTTTGTAAGCTGGGCGATGTCGTCCGTGATAGCCTTGCGTGTCTTCTCTGCCTTCTCGTTCTCGTCATCGTATTTGTCGAGCAATGCCTTGATGAGCTCGATCCTCTGCTGGGTCGTTGTAGCGTCCAGCGATTGTTTCTTGGCGGTGATGCCAGCCTTTTCCTCATCGGTTAGCTTGATAGCCTTCTGCTGTCCTGTTGCGTAGAAGCCCTGGTTCTCATGCTTTGGATCTGCGTCCCATAGGTTCTTCGCATGGTCTATCTTTGCCTGGAGGAGCGATTGTTCCTCCTTGTCGATGGCATCCTTCTCTTTCTTGTAGTTGAGGTCGAGCTGGGCGAGCTTCTTAGCCTCTCCCTCCTGCATGGCATCCACGATGGCTTGTGCCTGGAGCAGCTGGTTGGCTTTCTGTTGCTGTTCCTGCTGCTGTCTGTATTTGTAGTTCTCCTCTGCCGTCTTCTCGTTAGCCTTGGCTTGCTCCTTGGCTGCTTTCTCGGCTTCGGTCTGCTGCTTATGCGCTGCCGTGGCTCTCGATTGGTGCGTGGAGACGGTTCTGCTGGCGATGTGGTCTTGCGCTTCCTTAACGAGTGAGACCTGCTGGTTCCACTCCTTGCTTCCCTTCTGGCTGTCTGCCATCTGGTCGAGCTTGGCTTGCGCCTCCTTCTGCTGCTTCTCCCAATCGGATTTATTGTATGTGGTCTTCGACCTGGTTCTTGCTGCTGCGATTCCCTGTGCCTTGGTAAGCATGGACAGGATGTCGCTCTGGCTGTATGCGTAGTTGCCGAGACCCTTCAAGTTGAAGCGGACATTCTTGCCTGTCCTCTTGCCTTTGGTGAGCGTGTTAATGACCTGCTGCAGCTGCTGCTTTGTCATGTCCTTGAATGTCTCAGCGAATTTGTCCGCATTCTGGGTTGTCAGCTCTCTTGCTACGTTCTTGTTGGCTCCGACGCTGTAATCCTTCGAGAACTTGATTTGTTCCTCGATGGTGGCTCCTCGGTACCATGGCTGGTTCGTCTTCTGTTTGTACCATTTGTTTGCCCAGTCCACTTCGGCTTGCTGCGAGCCTGTTAAGAACTGCCTGTATTGGCTGGCTCCCATTCCTGCGCTGACAGCCTTGTTTCTTGCCTGCTGTTCCAGCTTGAAGGCTCGTGTGGCTCTGTCTGCGTCATTCTTGTCTGTCTGAAGGCTCCGCACCCTGTTGAGTCCATCCTGTGCTGCAATCTCTTGTTTTAGTTTTAGTATGTTGCGGAGGTGTCCTTCTTCGTCTATGTATTTCTTGATGATGGCTGGATATCTCTGAATAAGCAGATCCATCGCCTTCTTGCGTCCGTGGGTTGCATCCTCGTCCTGCTGTGCTCGCTCGATGGCTCTGTCTGTCTCGTCATTGTATTCCTGCTGCTTCTGCTTTGCGGTTTCCATCGTCTCGTTGAGGGCGGCTTGTGCCTTCTCCTCTGCCGTGGTGCTGTCGTGGCAGGCTACCAATACACCGACCAATACACCGAGGGCGGTGGCTGCTGCTACGTATGGGTTGGCGAGCATCGTTGCGTTGAGGGCGGCTTGTACCTTCTCTACGACGGCAATTCGCACCTTGGCGATGGTCAGCGTCTCGATGTGGAGCTTCTCGGCTGCAATGGCAGTAACCACCGCTGCCTTGTAGATTCCGTATGTGGTAATCAAGCCCATGATGATCTGTCCTACCTGCTGGTAGTTGGCGATTATCTTCTGTGCCATGTCGATGCTGCCTACGATGAGTCCTTCCTGGCTTCGCCTATGTCGTTGAGCATGTACTGCCAGGCTCCTTCAAGGTTGGATATCGCTCCCTTCAAGGTCTTGCTCTGTGCTTCGAGCATTCCGTTGAACTGACCTCCCTCGCTGGCTGCTGCGTGGAACGCATCTTGCACCATCTTGGTGGAGATTGCGCCTTTCTCCATTTCCTCCTTCAGCTGTCCGATGCTCTTTCCTGTCTGCTCGCTAATCACCTGCAATGGGTTGAAGCCTGCATTAATCATCTGCAATAAGTCCTGTCCCATGAGCTTGCCTGTTGCGCTCATCTGGGAGAAGGCAAGGGTGAGGCTCTTGAACTTCTCGCTGTCGCCCATGGAAATGTCGCCAATGGCTTTCAAGTGCTGCATAACGTCCTGGGCAGGAATGTTGAAGGCGAGCATGGTCTGCGCTCCTGATGCGAGGTCTTGCATAATCATTGGCGTGCGAAGTTCGTATTCCTTTATCTGCTCGAAAAGCTCGCCACCGACCTGTTCTCCTGCGAGGGTCTTGAAGGAGGTCTGCAGGCTTTCCATCTCGCTTCGTATGCTGATGACCTTGCTCTCGAATTGGGTTAGCTGCTGGATTGAAAAGTACGCACCGATTCCTGCAGCAATCTTTTTGAGGCTTGCGTCCATCTTCTCGGTCTCGCTTTTGGTAGCGTTGCCGAGGTCGTGGATTTTATCTTCTGCTGCCTTCGTCTCTTGCTGCAGGGCTTCTGTGCTGACCCCATTGAATGCTGAGTCTATCTTCTGTCCAGCTTGTGTGGCTCGCCTTCCGATGTTGTCGAACTGCTGCACCACCTTCTCAGCGTCCGTCTGGAGCTGTGAATCGTCTATGCCTATCGAGAATCCTTCTCTTCCGTTGTCGAAATCTGCCATTTTAATACTCCTTTACGAAGACTTCCTCTTCGTCTTCGTCATCTGTGAAATTATCGGGATTGTTTGCGTCGAGTTTCGCATCCCATTTTGGTGGTTGCTCATCATCAAACTGCGGTGTCGCTGCTGAATATAGCGAAAGGTTGGCGTAGCTGTAATCGTATAGGATCTCCTCCGGTGTGGCTCCTATGTTCTTCGCCCAGCCGATGATTATTGACCAGGGGCTGTCTGTTCCACTTCCTTGGTTCTCGCCAGCGTGTTTATTTCGGATAGGGAAGTGGTAAGCCCGAAAAAATCGCCCAGCTGCATCTCCATGAGTCGCTTGGTGATGGTCTCGTTCAGCGTTGCTGGCGTGATGTCCTCCATGATGCGCATGGCTACAAAGTCCAGCTCGCTCATGGTCTCCTGGTGCTTGGTGAATCGGAAACGTCGCCAGCTCCATTTCTTCGTCTCTGAAATCACGACCTGGTGGTTTTCTCGTATGCGCTTCGCTCCGAGCACCAATATGGCGGCAATGCGTCCGATGGCTTTGCAGTCCCTGGCGGTTCGGAGGGTCTCGAGAAAGATGCTCTTCGTCTCTTTGTTAATTAGCGGCATCTTCGATGTTTCCTCGCTCACCAGCATTATGGTCGCTGGTGTCGGTGCTGGTATCTCGTAGGTGCGTCCGTCTATCTCCAGGGAGGTTGTCTTGCGCTGGAGAATGGTATCGACCACCTGCTGTTCTAATGTTTTCTGTTCTTCCATACGATTAAAGTGAAAGAGCAGGAGGGTGGCTCTGTCGCTTCCTCCTGCTCTTGGATGAAATTATGGGTTATTTCAAAGCCTCTTTGGTTGTGAAACGGGAGTACCAATAGTTGTTATCAACAGCTTCTGTGTCACCCGATGCTGGTGTCTCTGGTACGCCTGTTGTCTTGAAGATTGAAGCGGTGATCTTGATGGCGTTACCGTTCTGCTCGTCCATCGCTGGTGCTACCTTGATGCGGCAGAGCGGAGCCTTGATGCCTCTCGCTCCCTTGTTGTGTGGGTAATCTTAATCGATTTATCGCCTGGCACAATGTGGGTCTTGACCTTCTGTTCGCCATCAGTGTCCTTGGCTGCAATGCCCAGCTTCTCGTAAAGCTCCGCAGTTGGCTCGATGACGGTAGTCTCCACCTCGAGTGTTCCTTCGAGGTCTTCCTGCGCCACGACTTCGCCTCCTGTTGCCTTCATCTGCAGCTGGTCGCCATCGTTGGACGTGAGGGTCGTTGTCTGGTCTTTGATGGTGCCGACGTTGAAGAGTGTAGTTGCGAATGCATCGTTCTCTCCTGTGTCGCCAATCTCGACCTTGCACTTGCCCCATGCCATGATGATTTTCTTTGTATCTGCCATGTGCTTGTTCTCCTTGTTTATGAAAATGTTGCTAATCTAAAATGAATCCCGATGTTAACGAAGTGCTCGTTCCTCTCTGGTACCGCAATGGTAGCCGTTGCCTGGAACTTGTCGAAGATGTAGGCGGTGCAGGAATCATTAAGGGTCTGCAGCACCTGTTCGTCGATTGCCTCCAGCTCCATCAGTCTGGCTTTGTCGGGTACCAGGCTCGCTCCTCCGTTATTGATGTCGGGGACGTAAATGTTGAGCCTAGCCCTGCCTTCCTGGATCTGTCCTGCTGTGGCATTTGAACATGTAAGGACTGCGTCTTCGGTCTTGGCTTCGATAGGTCGCAGCTCGCTGGGGTAGAATGTTCCTTGAATCGTACGTCCCATCAGCTCTTCAAGGGCTGCGTACATGTCCATTTCTATTGTTGTCGTTCCTTTGCTTGCCATTGTCACTTCGTTTTGAATAATCGGTTAAGCATTGCCTTGATTTTGCGTTCTGCCATCTGCTCGCTCGTATCGAGAACGTCGAGGCTCATGGCTTCGACGTATTGGGCGTATGGCATTCCTGCTACCATCAGAAAAACAATGCCTTGTGTTGTCTGCTTTGCCGCAAGTTCATGAAGAAAAGCGACGCCTTGTGAACTTCCCGTTTTTCCGTCCTTTTCGCCTCCCTTTCCTTCACTTGTCTGTTTCCATTCTCCCTCGTGTACAATTTCGCCATCCACGAGGACGCAGTAGCCGATAGAGCTGCATAGGTTGCCTGTCTGGTTCAAGTACTTGTGTCCGCTCCTTGCCTGTTTCAAGCATTCCTCTCCAATGTAGAGGAGTTGCGTTATTAAGCCTTGCTTCCTGTTCTCTATCATGGCGTTCATCCTTGCTCGGATGTCTGCTTGCGTGAAGTTGGGTTTAATTGGCATGGTGAAATCTTTTAGACGGTGATCTGCAATGCTTCTACTGCTTCGAGGTAGGTGATGTCCTGCACTTCAAACTCTCCGAGATCCACGCCTCGGTTGTCGGTTAGCTTCACTCTTTTGGCGGTGAAGTCCTGCGGTTCGATTAATACCTTGGCTGCAAATTGTTTGAACTTGCCGTCCTGGTACGTGCCTTGGTGGTCGCTCTTGTTTTTTACGATATTGCAAGGGATGCCCTTGTCGCTCAGTTTGGTTTCCACCTTTTGGGGGATGCCGTGAAGCATTCCCCTCCAGTGGTATCGTAAGTAAAAAGAAAGCCGTTCTGTATAATCATCAGAAATCCTCCCCGATGTAGCCGCATGGGATATCTGTTCCTGCTTCGTCCTCTCCCAGCTCTGCTAGCAGGCTGTTCGATTTCTTGGCAAAGCGTGAGCGTTCGTCCTCGTTGAATGTGTAGCTGATTCCTCCCTGGGTGATGTTCGGAGCTTCGGCAAGAAAGGCGTATGTGAGGCTTTCGCCTTCTTGAACTCGTTGCTTGCTCGCACCTCCCTGGTGATGTCAGCATCTGCATCCAGCCCAGCTTCATCGATGATGTTCTCAATCGTCGCTGCTGGTATCGGGTAGCTGCTCATTGCTTTAATTGCGTTGCTTGTCTTCATGCTGCTTGTTTATAAAACGTTGTTATGCGCTCGCCTCTCCGTTCGCCCAGGTTTGGTTTGCGGTGTTGAAGAAGACGAGAGACTTGCGGTTGATGAGTCCTGGCTGAACGTATGCCTCTGCCATGGTGGTCTCGGTCTGTGGGTTGACCTCGCTGTAGCGTGTCACCTTGTAGAAACCGCCATAAACCTGCAGGGCAGCCGTGTTCTGTACCATTGGGACGTTCTTGTAATAAGTCCAGCCGAGCTGGATGGTTGGTGAAAGTGTAACCACATTCACGTTCCATGGCTTGATGGTCTCTTTGCTGCCGTCCTTGTGCTCGAGGCTTACGTAGGTATCGAGGACGATAATCTGCGGATAGCCTCGGGTTGGGCTTGCGTTGTAGGCGTTGATTTTTTCCAGCGTGATCATGTCCGCTGTAATCATGGACAGGTCGTTGACCTGTGGGTACAAACGCTTGGCTGTCTTCTTCTGTGCTACCAGCTGCTGGAACTTCGCTTTCTCCATGAATGCGTAGCGTGGCTTGGTGAGTCCCTGCTTTGCTATCATGTCCTGGGCGTTGGCGAGGTCGAGAAGTCCGTCTGCGTTCTCCTCATCGCTCCACTCGTAGCCCTTCTTCTTAACGACAGTTCCTGCCTTGACCTCCGAAATCTTCACACCGATGAAGTTGCCCTTCGGTACGTTGAAGTCGATGATGTCCTGTGATGCCATGTCGCCTTCAATCTTTTCTGGGAAGGTCTGTACACCGCTTGATGCAATGCGCATGCAGTCCAGCTCCACCTTGTAGTCCATCGCCTTGCGGACGAATGAAACGTCATCGTAAACCATGTTAACGAGTTCCTGCTTTTCCTGCTGGTTCTCGGTTGCTGAGTTTGCGAGTGTCTGTGCATCGAGGTATTCATTTATCTCGATTTCGTCCTTGTCTCGGCTCACGGAATACTTGGAGAGCTTACCGCTCCATGTGCCGACCTTCTGGCGTGTCTTCTTTGGAGCCTTGGTGTTGAATGCGACACGATCGGCTGCTACAGGGATTCCCTCGTCACCCTCCAAGCCCTTAATATCGAACTTTCGGGTGTATTTCAATGGGAAGAGGGTAGCCCATGCAAGACCTGTACCTGGCTGGAACTTGTTTACGGTTGCCTGCATTCCAGGGATGTCAATGTCGAATAATGGTGCTTCCATTGTTTCTTTTCTCCTTTGTGTTAATTAATTAATCGAGCGTGATGCCCTTCATCAAATCCACGATTTCGGCAGCGACAGGTGCTGTCTCCTTGCGAAGGCTTGCGGCTCTAATCAGTCGAGCCTCAAAGTCACCCTCTCCAGCCTTGCCAAGGTTGCCCATGAAATTGCCGAGAATGTATTCTGGCTTGTGGATTGGTGCAGCCTCTGTTTCAGTTCCGTCCGCTGCGCTGGCTGCCTGGTAGAGGACGGTGTCCTGGGCGATTTCCACGCCCATCGTCACGGTTACAACATCGTAATCTGGCTGGTGGTGGTGTCGACCTCTGTGCAGGCGACACCCACCTTGCCGTGGGCGATTACGTCTCCCTTCTTGATACCGCTACCCTTGGCAATCTTGATAGTGGTGTCAGCTGTCTTGCACTCTGTTACGAGTCGGTATCCCTTGATTGGGACGTAGAGTCCGCTTGCGTCCTGTCCCATTGCGAGACCTGGCTTCAAATCGAACTCTGGGTTCTTGACGAGTCCACCTCCTGGCTTCTCCGATGTGATTGTCTCGAAGATGATAGGGTCGGCTGGAGCTGCGTCCTGGTGCTTGAACATTCTGTTCATGGCTTTTTCCCTTTTAAATGTTTAACTTGGCTACTGCTGTGGTGCCTGCTGCGCTGGTTGTGCAAGTCCGATGATTACAGGCGATGCCGTCTGTGCCTCTCGGCTTGCCTCTGCATTAAGGTAAGCGGTGACCGCTGGGTCTGCCTCTTCGCCTGGCTTGCGCTTTCCACCGACAGGTGGTGTGGTCTTGGCACCCTGCGCCTTCTCCTCCTTGATGTCGCTCTCGATGAACGGCTTCTGCTGGTCGAGCCAGCCGTTGAAGTCCTCGTCGTCCTTGAAGGTGAGTCGGTCGTAGTTTCGCATGTAGCGTTCCTTCAATTTGTCGGATGCTCCTTCAAATAATGCGCTGAACTTATCCTTGCGCTGGTTGCCGAGCTCCTTGGTTTTCATGCCATTGATTTCGGTTCGCAGCTGCTGGTTGTCCTGCTGGATCTGTTTGAGCATCTTCAACACCTCGCTGTCTTCCCCTCCTGCTGGTGGTGTAGGCGGCTGTGGTGGGTCTTGCTGTGGTGGCTCGCTAGGCTTGCCATCCTTCAGTTTGTACTTCTTCTCATAGTTGCTAACGGCTGAACTCTGGGCTTCGTTCGCTCGTCTGTCGCCTTCGCTGTCTATGATGGATTGGAAGGTCACCCCATCTACGACGGTTTTTACTTCGTCCTCCGTGGTTGTCGTCTCAGCCTTCTTCTTGGCTATCCGCTCTAGAATCTTGGAATCAACCCCAGGAAATTTGGTTTTGAGTCCTGCTAAAATCTTTTCAAACATAAATTTTACGTTTTGGTTATACAAATTTGTAATGGCGCAAATTTACGGCTTTTTTCGTTAAAGTGGTTATATTGTAATCACTTTTTAACGTGAATTAACCTTAAAATCGGAAAATAACCGCTTTTCCGCTTTGGTGTTTCGTGCTTTTT
>ENA-OOMW01000043-OOMW01000043.1-viral-metagenome-genome-assembly--contig:-NODE-43-length-9369-cov-6.303614_pt1 | contig 9369 bp, 17 predicted proteins | sample MGYA00245306_ERZ501074 | MGnify/ENA primary metagenome ERZ501074 (study PRJEB25959, sample SAMN05341353) | viral metagenome | host: human-associated | place: USA: California | collected 2014-04-26 | study... | reverse complement strand
AAAAAAATCCATCCTGTTTCCAAATGATTTTGCTACGGCCCATAGACAGCTGTCGGAGCAGGTCGAGATCCAGCGGACTGAATTGGAGAATGCCGCTATAAAGAAGGTGGCTGCATTACAGAGAATGGACATCAAAAGGAATGGCTTTATATTGAAAATCGCCGAATCACAGGAAGATTTGAATGTCGAATCATCGGTACTTGGTCATTGTGTGCGTACTTATGGAAACAAAGTCGCAGAAGGGAAAACGATCATTTATTTTATCCGCCGGGAAGAAAAGCAAGATGAACCATATTATACCCTGGAGATCCGGCCGGATGGCCAGTTCATCCAGTGCAGAGGCGAGCATAATTGCAGTATGACTCCAGAGGTGGAGGCGTTTAAAGATCTGGTTGTAGCTGAGTTTAGAATAAGATTAAAGAAGAAAGAGAGGAAATCAGCATGAGCAATATCGTAGAAGCAGATTACAGGGTAGTTCCAGAGAGAACACTGCCGGTGATCGCATCGGAGATCCTTTATATCGAATCTCAAGTGGCCAAAACGGCGCTGGATGGCGCTATTCAGATCGGGAACAAGCTGAAAGAGGCAAAGGAAAAAGTAGACCATGGTCAGTGGGAAAACTGGTGCAGTGAAAATCTCAATTACAGCAAATCAAAAGCCGAAAAAATGATGAAAATTGCTGTAGAATATGGGGATGAAAACAGCCTATATGCAAAAACGTACATGTGTACGGATTTGAGCATTTCCAAGGCTTTGAGCTTTTACAGGTGCCGGAGACGGAGGTGGAATCCTTTGCAGAAAAGAATGATATTCAGACATGACGGTCAAGGAACTGGAAGACAAAATCAAGGCATTGAAACAGGAAAAGGAAGATCAAAGTATCGAGATGGAAAGGGAAATCCTGGAGCTGCAGGAGCAGATGGAACAGAAAAATGATGAAGCGGAACGTCTGGCCGGGGAACTGGCAGACTTAAAATCCCAGACGGCGGATCCGGACGAAATCGCTAAGCTAGAGAAAAAGCTTCAGAAAGCCCAGACGCGGGGAAATGAGCTAAAAGAAAAATTGAAAGCGGAAAAAGATGCCAGAGATCAGGAAATCCAGAAGGCACTGGACAAGGAAGGGGACAAGCTGAAGGCAGAAGCTGAAACGGCGGCTGCAGAGCAGATCGAAAGCACTCGGCAGGAAAACGAAGCGATGGCCCAGAGAGTCAAGGAGCTGGAAGCCAAGATCGATAACGTCTCAAACGAGTCACTGATGCTGTTCAAGCTGAAAGTAGATCAGCTCCAGAAGATCTATCAGGAATGCCAAGAGGCTGCGGCGGAGACACCGGATCCAGGCAAGACAAAGGCTGCTCTCGTGCAGATCATGGAAGCGCTGATCGGGCAGGAGGCGTGATATGAATCCTACATTAAAAGGACAGTGCATGAGAACGGATTGCGCTTATCATTCAAAATCCGTCGGATCCTGTGACTATCTTTTGATCGCAGGTCATCGGCGGGGATGCAGCATCGAGGATTGCGATAAGTACCGGAAAAAGAAAAAGGGTGATCCTGGACTTCAGCCGGAACCAGACGCCAGCGCAAGAGAGACGGCCAGGATCGTAGATGGAATTATGAAAGGAAGGTAAACATGAAAAAAAGCGATGTTATCCCAGCCGATGGGCGGCAAAACGGATGAAGAAATTGTGGCAACAAGAGAAAAGGCGGTATCTTTTCTGGAGGGTGCAGGATATGAAATTGTGAACACGCTTTTCACCGATGAATGGTACAACCGCGAAAATATGGAGAAGCGCGGGGTGGTTCAGATTCCTTTATGCTTCCTCGCAAAATCGCTTGAAAATATGAGTTTATGTCACGCGGCGTATTTCTGCAAGGGCTGGGAAAACGCCAGAGGATGCCGGATTGAACACGATGCCGCGAAGGCATATGGACTAGAGATTATTTATGAAGAATAGGAGAAAGGTATGGGAAATAACGAATTTATTAAGAGAGCGGTAACGATCGTAACAGAATATTTCAATAGTAATGTGGATGGTACCGATGGAATTCTTTTGGGCCCAAGTGATGTGTTTGTTGTATGGAGCTGCAAGATTCTTCAAAACAACAAAGCCCTTCTTAGCACGGATGTTCCGGATGGTATGTATTATGAAGTTACTTATAACGGGGATAACAAAGAGTTCTATCTGGATGCCTATAAGAAATGGGAGAATATATCGATCCGGGAAGGTGGGAGTGTAAGATGATAGGCCTTGATGTAATGGAAAGAAGATGTGAACTCATTCGGCTGGCAGGTAAGGGACGACTCGAAGGAACGGTACTAAACCGCAAAGAAACTATTCAGCTTTCAGATGCGTTGCTCTCAAGACTGATATATGAGGAGCGGTATGACAACAGTATCTTGAAAACCGTAAAAGTAAAAGGTGCAGTCTGTGGACCATACCAAGAGCTTTTTGGAATATGGGACAAAAGGCGAATGGAGGTATACGGACGGTTTGGAAGAATTGCAGTGAGAGAACTTCCCGCAGCAGTGTTCCAAATGGAGCCGATAACAGATGAAGACTGGGCAAGAAGACCTTTCCCATGGAAAGTGTAAATACAAAGTAATATTGAGGCGGTTTATATAGCCGCCTCAAATCTCTACATATATATAAGGAAAAACCGGCGACCGAATGGTCGCATTAAATCTAGCTAAGAGTATTAAAACGAGGACAAGGATGTACTACCGAGAAACGATAGTGGCAGGTAAGACGATCATGAGATCGTACCGGGCGACCACCAGAGTGAAAACTGCGGGAGAAAAAAGGGCAAAGAGATCCAACCCAACGCCGGATGCTGTTGCGAAAACAAATTACAGAAATTCGGTGAAGGTTTTGACTGCGAAACTGAATCATAATTTTTCGGGCGGGGATCTTCATGTGGTCCTGACATATGCGGGAGATGCTCCGGGCAAGGATCGGGCCAAAAAGGATTTGGACAATTTCATCAGGAATATGAGGAACGCGTACCGAAAATCAGGAAAAGATTTTAAGTGGGTAGCTGTGACAGAGTACAAGCATAAAAGAATACATCACCATGTGGTGGTGAACTGCAGCGATATCTCACAGATCGAAAAGCAATGGGAGCACGGGTATGTGAAAGTTGCTGTTCTTGATCGCTCTGGGAATTATCACAAGCTGGCGGCGTATTTGCTGAAGGAAACGGAAAAAACATTTCGTGCTCCGGACTCTCCGACAAAGAAGCGATATCGTTGTGCTACATGTGTGACGATGCCGGAGGTGAAGCGGGAAAAAGTATCTGGCCGATCTGTTGGAAAAGACATCAAGCCGCCGAAGGGATATTATCTCGATGAAGATAGCGTACGAAAATATGATCATGCTATTCTCAGAGTAGAATGCCTGGAATACATATGCATCAGCACCACGGACGATCCGAGGTTAAAGCGATGGCCAAGAGGGAAAAAAGTAAAACCGGAACGATGGTATCGGGAAGAAAAACAGCTGCAGATAGAACAGCTGTCATTTTGATGGGAGGAATATATGGACGAGAAAAAGATCAGAGGATATCGTCATACTGTTATTGCTCTCAGCTGGATTCATGGCGAAATCGAAAAAGGCGAAAAGAATGGGGAGCAGATGCAGAGACTAAAGAAGCGTGAAGCGGAATATCAAAAGACCAAGGCTGACGTGAGGAATGGATTGACCAGATAAAGGATCCATTAGCGCACGCCATTTTTTGCATGAAGCTGGAAGGGAAAACACACAAAGAGATCGGAGAGCAGCTGGGCTATTCCAGATCACGCATCACCCAGATTATTGAAAAAAATCTAAGCGAACCCAAAGATTAACCCCATTAACATTATTAACCGATATAATAGAATTAAGAACAAAATTAAATATGGACTAAAGGCAAGGACTGACATAAGGATCTCCACCAGAAGCGGAGGTCCTTATGTCGTAATGAAGCGGGTTAGTGTAGTGGAAACACACGAGTCTCCTTAGCTCGTACTGACGGTTCGATTCCGTCACCCGCAACCAAGGAGGAAACTAATGCTAAAGTCATGTCAGTACTGTGGGACGATTCATGATAGCAAATACATATGCAGCCAGAAAGCGCAGCGAATCAAAACTCGCAGAAGCTGGGTATCGGAAAAGAATAAAAAGATTGATTCGTTCCGAAAAACTAACCGGTGGAAAGAGAAGAGCATACGGATCAGAGAGCGAGATAGTTACTGCTGCCAGGTATGCAGCAGACAGAAGCCACCGCAGTATGTGACGAAAGAGTTATCGGTTCATCACATTGAACCAATAGGTGAAGCCTGGGAGCGGAGGCTTGATGATAATAATTTGATTACGCTGTGCAGCAGGCACCATGAGGCTGCAGAATGTGGCGAAATCAAAAGAGAGACATTAAGGGGCATCGTAGAAGAACAAGAAAAAAATAACGAAGATGGTGATACTGAAGATCGGCCAGCATTTGATTGTCTGGTAGAACATATCCAAAATGGTTTGATCTCTACCATAATTATTTATCATTCAGATTGCCTCGGAGGTGATCTTTTAGAGAAAGCACGGTTCGTCGATATGTTACGGAAGCAACAAGTCAATTTTGTTTCGGTAGCAGAACATATATATTTTTAAGAAAGAGAGGAAGGAGTTATGAAGAAATTATTAGTAGTTATGTTATCGCTGATTCTTTGTATCGGATTATGTGCCTGCGGTGAAAGCGAGAAGAAAGAAGATCCGCTTACCTCAGATCAGATTGTTCAGAAGATGAAAGATGATTACTCAATTCCAATTACACAGGAGCTTACGTATACAGAAGAAACCGATGTGAATGAGCTTCTCGGTCGTCCTAATCAGTACACGAGTAAAACCAATTGGAATGATGAGAGAGACGCTGATACTGTTCAAATGTGTATCGATTACCCTGACGATGATTATAGAGATTGTACTGTGGAAGTGTTTGAAAATGAATCAGATGCGAAAGAACGTGAAGATTATTTGAAAGATACATGGGAGATAGGTGGTATGCTAAAACAGGATCAGTACATGTACCGTGCTGGAACGGCTTTACTCCGTGTTTCTTACGCCATCACACCAGATCAGGCGAAGGAATATGAGAAAGCTTTTAACGAGATTATGGGCGTTGAAAAATAAAAAAATATAAAACAAAACCCTCTGTTGGCGCAGAGGGTGATGCTCAGGTCGCGATGACGCAAACCTAAATTCGCAACTTTATTGTATCATCACGACCTCAAAAAATCAAGTTTTGGGGTATTTTTATGCCTAAAAAACGGGAGGATACAATGAGAATAGCAATCTACGCACGCAAATCTGTATTTGCAGAAAACAGCGACAGCGTAAAGAATCAGGAAAGAATGGCTCGTGAGTACGCTGCACTTCACTTTGAAGGTGATCATACATTTTTACTGTACATGGATGAAGACTACACTGGTGCTAATACCAACCGCCCTGGGTTAAAGGATTTTATGAGAGATGTAAAGGCTGGTATTATTGATTTTCTGATCGTTTATCAGCTGGACAGGCTCTCACGTAACGTACGAGATTTCTCGAATATTTATGCGTTCATGGAGGATCACTCTGTTGGATTTGTTTCCGTAAAAGAAAATATCGATACCAGCACACCATTGGGGAAAGCTATGATGTATGTGTCCGTTGTCTTTGCACAAATGGAGCGAGAAACCATTTCCAACCGCGTAGCCGATAACATGATGGGGCTTGCTGCAGCTGGCTGGTGGTTTGGCGGCTCTGCACCTCGGGGATACCGACGTATAAAAGTCACTGAGTTTGGAAAGATTCATACAACGCTCGAATTGATTCCAGAGGAAGCTAATGAAATACGCCACCTTTATGATAAGTTTCTGGAGCTTAATGCGTCAGTACAATCATTTGAAACCTACTGTAAACACAATGGCATCAAAGCCCTGCGAGGCGGATACTTTTCAGCATCACAGATTTACACCATTCTTTCTTCCCCGTTCTATACGTTTGCCACTCCGGAGGTTTGGGACTATTACAAAAGTCGTGGATGTATCATGACAGATAAGAGAGAACGATGGGATGGAAAGACTGGCATCGTGATTTATGGCCGAACTACCGAACGAAAAGGAAAGCACTCAAAGCAGCCACCGAATAAGTGGAGAGTGTCCGTTGGTAGACATATTCCTTTTATTCCGGCCGAGATCTGGCTGGCTACTCAATCGCAATTCACACACAATAGCTTCTCTAAGAAGATGGTTCACCCTACCACTTTGCTTAAAGGTACCATTCGCTGCAAGTGCGGGTGTCTTATGGGATTGGCCAGAAGACACCGAAAGGATGGACTATCTACCTGGTACATCTGTCCAAAAGCTGATCGGCAAGGTAAAACGGTCTGTAATACCAGTCAAATCAAGGCGGAAATTATTGACGAAAAAGCACTAAGCGTTTTTCGTCAAATCGAACACGATCCAAAACAGATCAAAAAATATTTTAGTCAACTTGCCGCCCCAGAAGATAAGTCTGCGCAGTTGGTAAAACTTACACGGGAAATTTCTCATACGGAAGAACGGATTAAAAATCTTTCTGAAATCTTGTCTAACAATAACGAATCGCGTGCTGCTAAATATATGATCTCTGAGATAGAAGCTCTGGATGCTGATTTGGCGGATAAAAATAAACAAATGGCATCTCTGCAGGCACAGAGTCTTTTGCAAGTCGATATCGAACGTCAGGCACGAGAAAAGCAGAAAGAAATAACCAGGCTTATCAGGAACTTTGAAGAACTTACGATTGATGAGAAAAATGAAATTGCACATAAAGTATTGAAGGAATGTGTATGGAACGGTGAAACACTTTTTTTGCGCCTTTAATGTCCCGTAATCATTGTGCGCCCATCCGGTCGCACAGTGATTACGGGAAAACGTCTACATTTATACTACATTTATATATAAAAGAAAAAGATATCACTTGACATAGGTATATACCTATAGTATAATAAAACCATAGAAAGGAGGTAATGAGATGTGGATAACATAAAAGATGCTTTAGAAATAACAAAAGACCTGTTAGAAATCTTAATCTTAGGACTCACAGCTCGCCAGCTTACAAAGTCTAAAAAGAAAAAGAAAAAATAAACAGGTCCAAGGGCGGAAACCCCGCCCTTCCCCTTTCGGGGTTTTCATTATACCACATCTAAGATAATATGAACAGAAAAGCAATAAACATTCTTCTAGTTGCGCTGGTTATTCTTAACATTATGGATGGAGATTACGGATGGCTTGATATTCCAAAATTTATTCTTATCATTCTCTGTGCAGTATTGAACAACAGGAGGGAGTCATGAATACAAAATATAAAGCTCAGAAGAAATATGATCAGGCTAACACCATTGGAGTTTATTTGAAGCTAAACCGTGCTACCGATGCTGATATTATAGAATTTTTAAATGCAGCAGACAACAAACAGGGCGTTATAAAAGCACTGATCCGAAAAGAAATCCAGGCGCAGGATGAAAAAAAGATCGGCGACTGACCGATCTTTTTTATTGGAATTATTTACTTGTTAGATATTCTTCAAGCTCTTTCCTGCCTGCTGCGATTTCTCCAGTATTGTTACCTGTCTCCGCATGTTTCAACAAAAGAAAAAGCGATCGCATTACAATCCGATTATCTTCCTTTATCCCTTCGAGCATCTTATCATGCTTGTCCAGGCGATTTAAATCATTCTTGAAATATTCGTCATGTTTTTCGGACTCTTTTTCGTTTTTTTCAATTTTGCGATTCATCTCTTCGAGTGGGTGTCTGATTATGTTCGCAATCTTCTTCAGATACATTGCTGCGCCACCAACTGCCACGACGGCGGTACATACAGTAATAATTTTTGTCATCGTTTCCATGTCAGCCTCCTACGAAATATATACTGCACCGCCTGATCTGATACAGATCCAACCCGAAGGAATCTTCATCCAGTTTCCTGTGATTTGCAGGCAGGTTACTCGCGTTCCCAAATTCAGCACGGCGTTTGTCTGGTTCTGGGAGTACGCTCTAGCCATAGCCGTCAGCTCGGATCTTTTTTTCCAGCGGTAGCCGGTACCTGGACCCGTACGCACCTTCATGTTTGCCCGCAGAGTGTAAGTACCGCCTACTTTGATGCTACCAGAGGACGTTGAATAGCTGCTACCTGTTGATATCGGCAAGTAAATGAATCCCAGGAAGGTGTATCCTTTCAGGTATCCAGACTTCGGGATTGTACTGGTCCAGAACCGTTTCTTGCCAGTATATCCGGACTGGGAAACTGTAAAGGACCCGTTAGAGTGGATCTGCTCCACTACGGCTACATGACCGGCTCCATCTTTGCTATTACCGACTTTACCTTTCGCCCAGACAACGATCGCGCCGAGCTTCGGTGTTTTCCCCCGGGAGTAACCGTCCTTATGCGCGTACCAGGTTTCTGCATTAGCGCGCGATAACTTCGGTGCTTTGCCCAGCATCTCATATGCACGCCCCCATGCGTATCCAACACAGTTAGGCAAAACAGACTTTCCACTTACTCTGATGCAGCTGTTAAGTCCGCCGCCGGATGTATGTATCCAATATTTATTGCTCGCCGCCGGAGCATTAAGTCTTGGCGAAAAACTCCTTACATTACCTCCTCGTCTGGATAGACATCTGTTTCTTTTCTCGGTTTATTGTATGCCATAGCTAAATCGGTATCTTTCATTCCTGCTGTAGTTGGATCCGCGACAACGCCGAGGATCGCCAGGAAATTGATCAACAGTCCCAAGAACTGTTCTACATCTCCTTCGCTGATCTTCGGTACAATATCAAAGATTCCAAGTACCTGATAAATAAATGGAACTATAACGGCTACTAAAGCTACTAAGGTAACTTTGTTTTTAAGTCTGAGTTTAAAGTTGATTTTCATGTTTGCTCCTTTCTCCTACAATGTATTTATGGTTAACCTACATTTTTAACTTCAAAGATTCTGTTCGGCACTATCATTTCATTATTTGTCTGCCATCCATTCGATAGCGCTTCCCCTATTGATGTTGTAAACGCTTTTTTTGCAATCGTAATGGTTCTCTGGTTTGGATACGCTGCGACGCTATACAGCCGCGTCTTTTCGTTATTTTTCAAAAAATAGAATCCTCCCGTCGTATCTATCATCATGAAAAACGTAGCTGAGGATGCTTTATCCAGTGGCGTGGTCTTTGCTCCAAATTGTTCTTCTGGGCTTGGATTTTCCCAGACCATATTGATTTCCGTTTTGTGTTCCAACAGTAACTGAATGCATTCATCCGTCATTCCATTAGGCATAGCGTGCACCTCCTCTCACGGTTTGGTGCATCGTGTTAACTAGCTTGCCCCCC
>ENA-OOMW01000041-OOMW01000041.1-viral-metagenome-genome-assembly--contig:-NODE-41-length-10274-cov-1.853159_pt1 | contig 10274 bp, 28 predicted proteins | sample MGYA00245306_ERZ501074 | MGnify/ENA primary metagenome ERZ501074 (study PRJEB25959, sample SAMN05341353) | viral metagenome | host: human-associated | place: USA: California | collected 2014-04-26 | study... | reverse complement strand
GATTAGGAAAACAAAGAAACTGGCTGATCATAATACAAGTTGGTTAAATTATATGTGTCAGGAAATTGGCTTCGTAAGAAAAGCTAAACCAACAGAATAAAACCAAAGGAAAGAACTGTTTCTTGAAAAGAAAGCGAGGTAAAAATATGAAAACAATAATTGATAAAAGCGAATGTAAACCATTAAGTGACAATATTGAAGGTAAATTGGTAGTAATTAAACCAGATTTTTTCAAACCAGAATTTAGAGAAGCGAAGTATCAGCTTGTGCTTGCAACTGGAGGTTTTGGTTGCGATGCAAGTAAGATGGGAAACGCAGTATTTGTAACGGAGTGTTATGAAAATCCAGAAGAATACAGACAAGAAAGATACAACTTGATTGGCGAACCTACAGAAGAAATGATTGCTGAACGGAAAGCGAAGTACGGAGATTTCAATAAGAAAGTACAAAAAGCATTAAAAGGAGAGTGATTAGTATGAGAGATTTAAAACCTGGTGATGTTGTTCATGTTCAAGGAATTGTTTGTGAGATTGCAGAAATTGCATGGCAAGAGCCTTGGGATTGGAGAGAGGCATATTACTTAGAGTTTAGAGATACAAACGGAATATACAGAAGTTGGAAACAAAATTTCGATGGTGGTTATGCTGAGTTGAAGGTAGAGTGATTAGTATGATGACAAGATCTTCATTTCCGGTTTGCTTCGTGTAAACCGGATTTCTTTTTATGAGAATATATTAAGAGAAATAAAAAATTCATAGAATTATTACGCATGGAGTTTTGAATAGTGGTATAGAAAGGATGAGAAATATAAATACACCAAAGTATATAATTATTACCAAGAATAAAGCAAATGAAAATAATCCTGAAGATGTTATAAATGAGCAGTACGAGAAAAGGGAAGTTTTCGGACTAAATGGTTCTGATTATATCTGTCATTATTTTGGCAGCGACATTTACAGAAGCGTTCCTGATATTGATGAAGCAATTCAATATTTAAACATCAAAGAGGGTTATGACATGGTTCAATTCGACAATGGGAACATCGGGTTTGTTGCCTACTACGATGAAGCCGAAAACGGATTTGAGGTTATCGGATAAACAAAAGCGAAACGGAACCGAAGCTTGAGCGAAACAATGTTTTTTAAATTTCAAAATGGAGGGATTTTATGAGTTATTACAATAAAGAAGAACAAGAAGTAATCAATGATTGGCTGGTGTCGGTTGGTGCGCCTTATTTAGCAAATGAGGAATTCTTCGAATACAAAAGAGGGCAGTTGCTTGAAATTGCGAAAGCAAAAGAGGACAGCTTGCTGACATGGGATGAATGGCAGCATTTACAAGTCATGATGGATATGGAAATTCCATTAAAAATGTCTATTAGATTTGTTGGCATCCTTTGGGAGAATGATGTCGAAGTGTTAGAAATGAGTACAGATAAAAGTCAAAAATATGAAGACAACTGGAAGAAACATCGGTTACAGAGGGAGTAAAATATGTATACGTTTGAATTTACCTATGATAGAGACATTGATGATTTTGGGTCAATCCGGTTTTGCGCAAAAACAAGAGCAGAAGCGGAAACGCTGTTCAAGGAATGGTGCGAAGAAAACGACTTGGAGATAGACGAATATGACGTAAAAATAACGTACGACACCTATGATGCACAAGAGTACGGCGATGATTATATGCCATGTGTCGATTTAGGATTGATGAAGGGAGACGCGAATACTGTATGGTGCGATGAGGACATTGGCGCTGCGCTGATGGATATTGGAATTGAGCCTAGCGCAGAGAATATTAGAAAAGTTGCAACTCCAGAGTTCATCAAGGGATTCTACAATCTGATGATTCAACACGGAAACGAAATGATCCATCAGAGTGTGAGCGAATTGTTTGACTAAAATTAAAACTGCTGAAAACAGGTTAAAACGGAAAGCGGAGGAACAATTATGAGTCACATTGTTAAGACTGTTTCGGAACGGAAAGAAATGCAGCACGTAGAATATGGAATAGAGTTCCAGGCAATCGGAAAGGAAGAAGGTTGTGGATGTAGATTCCCGTGCAACAAAGATGGAACGCTAATCCACGATGAGAATTTCGATATTTGGTTTCAAAATTATAAATACTGTCTTTCTCATCCAGAGTTATTTGAAAATCGCGGCGTTGTAAAAGTAAGCTGGTGGTATACAGAACCGACTCATGCTATTTGCAGTTGCGGAGAAGAAATTTTGCTGCAAGGAGATACGATGTGTCCGAAGTGTGGACAGTGGTACAACGCATTTGGGCAGGCTTTGAAAGATCCGGATGAATGGGAAGATGACAGATTTGACGGAGATTTTATTGACGACGATTTGTTTTATTGAACGGAGGTTTGATATTACCATTTCATTGCAGATTGGAGTGATTTAATGAAAACAAGAATATTAGAATATAATGCAATAGTTGGATTTGTAGACTATGGATATGCAGACAGTGAAAATAACGGTGGTTACTACACAAAGATGCGGTGTAAAAAATGTGGTGCAGCATGGCTTGCTGAAAATCATGTAAGCGGAATTGATACTTGCCCTAAATGTGGAGCAACAGGTAAAGGGTGGGTTATTCCAGTAGGATAAAGAGGTCTGTGAAGCAGGAAACTCATTGGTTTTAGATAATAAGTGGTTCACCGGAGGTTTGATATGAAATATAAAATTACGGATTTATAAAAAGACAGGTGCGGATAAGGGAAATTTAGACCACTGGGCGATTAAAAGCGACGAAGAATGGTCAAGAATTGCTTGATGAGAGCCTGATTGATGCGGGAATTCGTAAATATATTTATGTAAGAAAGGGCAGAGTTAAAATGAAGAAAATTATTGAATATGCAGCTTTTATGTGGGACAAATTCGACGGAGAATACAAGGAAATTGTGTTTCCTGTAAGATCTTTAGTGTTAGCGAAACAGCGACTAGAAGAATACATTAAATTTGGTTGGTCTGAACGCTGGGACACTAAAGATGCGATTATCAAAAAGCGAGTCATTGAGACTTACACAAGTGAATGGAATAATGTTCCCGATACAGATTGCTGCAAAGCGGAAAAGGAAAGGGATGATTTTTCACATACGCCTCGCCAGATGGCGGAAAAACTCATCGAATTCCAGAGAGATTTCACTGACGGTTGGGACGATGAAGATGCAATTTCCTGCGAAACAAAATGTTTGGAAAAGCTGTTTGACGAGTTGCAGGAAAGCGAAGAGTTTAAGATTCTTGCATATCATTTGGATGATATGTTTTGCAGTAGTGTTTTTAATATTTAACAATACAAAATAGCAATTTCAAATGGAAAGGATGGTTGGTTTATATGAAAAAATTCACGGTTAGATATTATGAGTGCTATGAAAGATTCTATGAAGTAGAAGCAAACAGCAAGGAAGAAGCTGAAGAGAAACTGATTGATGCTATTAATGAAGGTAGAGAAAATCCGCCAGATCAGTGTTATGACGCTGACGCAGAAGCCACAGAAATGGAGGAGTCATGTATGACGAAGAAAGAGTTGAAGGATAAATTGATGGCAGGTGCATTTCTTGTTGATTTGTTTAATTTTACAGATGGACAGGAATGCTTAATTTATAAGGGAAATTTTGAAGTATCTGATAATATTATTTATATTCCAGACATTTATTTAAACGGAATTAAAACAGGATCAGTGTTAAGTGACGAAGAAATTGAAAACGTGCTTGACAATTGTTATACGGGAAATGATTTTATGACGGAATGTAACGGTCATGAAGATTTAGCAAGAGAATTATTTGACTTTGTTGATTGGCAACATCCAAATATTCAAGATTTGCTAGATGGATATAACGACGAAGAGTTTGAAAGAGAGCATGGCTTTCCAATGGAAGAGTTGATCTGAAATAGGAGATTCAACGGAGAAGGCAGCATAAGATAAGAGAATATATAAGAGGTGGAGAAATCTGCCTCTTATTTTATTGGAGGGAAATATGAAAGCGTATAAATTATTACGGAAATTGTCAGATGGAAAATTATACCCGCTATTCATTCATAAGACATATTCAACACCGTTTAATGAATGGATGCAAGCAGAATATTATCCGACAAAGGGATTTGCAGTTCGATGCGGATGGCATTGTTGTTTTAAACCATTTGCACCTCATTTATCAATTCGACTTGCAAACGGAGAGCAAAGAGTCTGGGTTGAGTGCGAGGTTGAAGACTGGACAAGTTACAACAGGCCGGAAAGTCAGGGAGGCAGTTGGATTCTTGCGCAGAAAATGAAAATAATTAAGGAACTTACGGAAACGGAAGTTAATGAAATATTACGAGATGCTGCATAGCGAGGAGGATAATATGTTAGATATTACAAGTTTATATGTATATAGAATTGAAGAATTGGCTGTTGGAATTGTAAAGGCAAAATCATACGAAGACGCAAGAGAAAAGGTTAAGGCGGCTTATTTTAAACATAATGATTGCTTTGATTCTGAAAGAGATGTCGTTGAGATAGAAAAAAATTGTAGAGAATAATTCATGGTTTAGTGATAATCCTGATGTAGTTGAAGTCGATGAATTAATATAGAAGTGGAGTGATGATAATGGAAATTAGAAACGTTGTAAATAATGGAGTGCGGATTCCGAACGAATGTACTTGTATCTGGTGCGGATCAAAAATGCGGCGTGGTGGTGCTAATAGAATGGGTGCAGGAGTTAATAGTTTTTCTTTATGGTGCGATAATTGCGGAGCTGTAGTTGTACATGCTTGTGATTTTGGAAAGAAAATTACCGGCTATGAAGTCAAATGGGATGTGAAATAGGCAAGTAAACAAGAGTTTCAAGTGATAGAATGGAGGAATAAAAATGGAATTATTAAAGGAATATTCGGAAAAATATGGATTAAAAGAAGTTGTAAACGACTATAACGAGCATAGACAAACAAAAGAAAATAGCATTGTATTCTCTAACGGATGGGTTGCTTCCATCGTAAAAAATGATGGCATTGATGTTTATTATCCAAACGGAAAACATACCAAAGAATATAAATCAGACAAAAAGTATTCAGTTGCGATGTGTGATTATAATGGATATTTTGACTGGAATTTATTGAATCAATACGGAGCAATTGAAGGTTGCATTTATTGTAATACGGAATTAGAGATTTTGATTGCTTGCGAAACAATTAGGAGACTTTAGAAAAACCACAATGAAATGAGGATTTACTTAGAAAGGAAATTAGAAATCATGACAAATTACGAATCAATTAAAAATATGAGTATTGAAGACATGGCAAAAATGAATGTCAAAGCATTTATGTATATGAACGGATATAGAACAAATGTAGAATATCATACAACCAATCAGAGCATTTTTGATACAAGAGAGGAAGCGGAAGAATATGAACTGAAATGGCTACAATCCAATGAGGACAGAGAAACATTAGATACGATTACTTTTAAAAACAGAATGAAACGATAATTTCAAGATAGGAGGAAGTATATGGAATTTATATCAACAAACGAACACAGGGAAATTTCTTTACAAGAAGGTTTAAATCAAGTCCAATTAGGAAATACAGATAAATTATTTTCTGATGGGTTGGAAACAGATGAGTATATATACTTTGACCATAATAAAGGGTTTTGTTATGAAGATGGCTGTGTTATTGGTGGAACATATGATCAGACACTAAACATACTACATTCCCTTAAATGGTGTTTCCATCATAAATTCTATGTAAAAAAAGCATAAATAAAAGTAGATGATTTAGATATATAAATGAAACGATGATTTCTTAGTTTAGAAAGTGAGGAATAATATGAAAGCAAAAGCAAAACATGATGTAGAAGTATTAATGGAAGACAATCGCTTTAGTAATTTCAAAGAAGGAAATGAATACAGATGTATGATGCGTGGCGAAAATATGATACTTATTGATGAAAACAAATGTGGATTTACAACTGATATGGAAACATTTAATGAGGATTTTGTTTTGATTAGATAGAAATGAGGTTGATAATATGAAATTATATTGGGTATCATTACTTATTCAGGATACAGAAAATAGTAAGCCTTGGGTTTCTGCAATGTCAAGTGGGTGTGCAAATCTCGGAGAAGCTATGGAGACAATTAACCGAGGTAGGAATAATTATAGAGTATTGTCTGCATGGATTGATACATTTGATGAAAGTGGAAATAAATCTACGGTATTTCATGAATGTTATGTTAATGTCATAGGCAATGTAGAATAAGAAGAAACGGAAATTTCGACTTAAAAATGAAAGGAACATAAAACTAATGAAAATGTATGTACCATTTTATTATGAAAAATGTGGAAAAATCAAAGTTGAAGCAAAGCAATATTAAAAGAAGCACAGGAAAAGGCGCAAGCTATTTTAGATGAAATGTCCTGGAAAGACTGCGGAAGACTTGCTGAATGCGTAGAGGATTCTGCTGTAATTGATTACGAGGGATTGGTTTTGGATGAAGATCAGAATATTATAGAAGGCTAATAAAAAGCACATTTTAAAGACTTGAGGTGATTTAATGAGTAGAAGAGAAATTTATGTATGTGATTGCTGCGGAAAAGAAATTCCAATTGTCAAGAGGAAAGATATTTTTGGAGTAGAAAGAGAATATTTACAGAGTGGACATTTAGAAGCGTTGCGTTCTGGTGGAAAGAATTTATCAATGTTCGGAGTTGATTTTTGTAAGGATTGCGCTCACAAAATTGATATGGAAATTATGGAATGGAAAATGAGTGTACTTAATAAATAAGCATATTTTAAAGGATGGTGACGAATATGATCCTGTTACTAGGCAAAAATGATGCGGTTGAAAGATATGCAAAAGAAATACTGAACATCGATTTGGATAACGACATTGCGTATTACCCAGATATAATAACGCATTATAGTGAATTATCACAATGGGTAGAATTAGCCAGAAGAGAAAATCCACCTGTTGTAACAACTCAGAGGCTTGATATGATAAATGAATTTCTTCATTCGGACTTAAATTTTAAAGTAATCACAGCCGTTGAAATTGATGGCAATATCAAAGGAAGAGTTCTCGAAAGTAAAGAAAAAGCTACATACGTAAAAGAAATACTTGGATTAGAACTACGATGAAAACCGCATTTCAAAGTCGGAATTGGAGAAAAATAAAATGGATAAAAATATACATTGGTATGAATTATGTTTCTTTGGCGATGAAGATACAGAAAGTGAAAAATATGATAGTAATAAAGCTTGTAGCTATGTAATAAAAACGGAAATTCCACCTATAATTGATGATAAGGTTGCATTGGAAATTCTGTTTGGAGAGCCAAGAGAACAATGGGAAAGGGAATTAATTGAAAATTGTACTTGTGTTATGGAAGTAACAGAAGATGAAGCGCAATTCTTTGATGTAGAAGGACTTACAAAGAGAGTTGAAAGTAAATATGGAGCATATTATACAAGACAATGAAAATCTCGTTTCTAGGAGGCATGAAAAATATGGACATTATAAAAAATTGGTTTAAAGAGAACGGTTGTGAAGTTGATGAGTGTTATGAAACATTACAAGCGAAAACAGACACGGTTTTATTCCTGGTTGTAGAGCCACATAGCGGAACAAATGGAAGATGGATGCTGCGAGTAACTGCGTTGGCGTCTTTTGACAGATGGGCGAATTCAACAGCAGTAGAGGAGTTTTTTGATACGGAAACAGATCTGTGCAACTATTTGGAAAATAATCAGTTTGATATTTACAAAAATGTATTGAAAAGATTATCGGAAGAATACGAAGAAATGTACAGAGTTAATTATGAATGCTGAGATTTAGCAATGGAGGTATGTATTTGATATGAGATGGATAAGTCGTTACGAAGAATATCCGATATATGAATCGGCAGAAGGCGGTTACTATTATGCCGGAAATCAGATTGTGGAATCTGAACGGAAGTCAAAAAGACAGTGTAGAAAAGACTTTGAAGAAATCTGGAAAAAATGTCTTGAAGAAAACAAAGAAAATGGATTTACAAAAGAGAACGAAGACGAATGGGGAGATATTATAAGGAATACGCATATTTTTCCATGGGTTAGATTCGATGCGAATTATATTTTCAGAGATGGCTATCATATCGGAGAAGGCGAAAGCTATGTGATAGAACGAAAACAAGGAAGTCAAGAATGTGGCTATGAACCATATTGCTAAAAGGCAATCGAATAAAATCTTTTTAAAATGAAAGGCAGGTATCAACAGGAGGAATGTTATGCAGAAAAATACAGCAGGGATAGAAAAAATCATTGCTAATTTAGCCGCCAAAGATTACTCTGCGTCCATGAATAGACTGACTGCGGCACAAAGAAAAAATATTGCAACTCAAAAGAAAACACTTGCAGATTATGGCGGTGTCATTTTGGGAGAAAAGACCAGAGAAGCAATGGAAATTCGGGATGACTACTTACAAGAAAAGATAACCGAAGAGGAATTCAAAGCATGGTGTTTGAAATACAATTTAACTGCATGAAGAAGTGTTTGGAATGCAATGAAAGTTTGCTTTCGTATAAGGGAAATTGATTAGACGGATGACTGTTAGGTTGTCCGTTTTTGCGTGGAGGGATATAACATGAGAAGAGAAAATGAGAATGAAATTAGAGAAAGAACGGAAGAGTGGCTGGATGAACGCAGGATGATTGCGGAAAATTTCCCGGAGAGGCATCAAGAAAAGGCGTATTATGAAGGCGGTCTGAAAGCTGCTGAGATGCTTGGGTACTCTTGGAATTATAAAAACGGAAGGCATACACTTTATAAATAAAGCGGAGGTTTAAATATGGTTGCGATAACGGAAGAAAAGTTAAACGAGATGTTTGATCATTACATCGATCTTGAAGCAAAAGAAAGGCAAGAAAGTCATGGATCTTATAATGAAGCCTGGATATCCGGCGAATGTGAGGAAGCGCAACGATGGCTGAAGATGTTTGGCGTGGATGTGTCGTATGACAGGGTGAAACCGCTAGTTGAGGAAAGATGTAAGAAATACGGATATTAAGTTGTTTGCAAATCCTGTTTATTAGACAGGCAAAGTGATATAATATAAGCCAAAGGAGGGCGAAAAGATGAATATTAGTGAATTTAGCACAAAAAGACGGGTTGAAATTTTACGGCAGCTGGATCGGCGGCTGGCAGATATGAAGGTGGTTTCCAGAGGAACAATGTGGGCACCATACGGACTTAAAGCAACTGCGGAAAAGACGCAAGAGAACTGGGAGCGAATCGCAGCAGATGACGAAGAGTTTTCGCAAGCAATTTTGTATTATGCTTTGTGTACGTTGGAGCCGTATACATTAGGACAGTTTGGTAAAATCGGATAAGGAGAAAGTCATGGGACAGCTTATTATTTTCTTAGTAATAGTTTTGATTTATTTAATTCTGCGTGGAACGAATGGTGGTAGCGGAAACGAAAGACATGGAGACGGGAATAGTATGTATGACTATTCCGATTATATAAACAAAAGAATCGACGACGAAGTGAAGAAAGGCATGAGGTAAAGGATATGTTAAACGCTTTATTGTATTTTGGTATGAGAGCAATTTGTGCGGTGGGAAATGCAATTGATAATGAGAATTCAAAGCGGCAGAGTAGAAAAATTGATGCCAACGGAAATGTAACATGCTATGGAAATGATGGTAGATATTATGTAAATGGAGAAAAAACATACACCGTAGTTCAGACGGACAAATACGATCACCAGCATTATCTTACCGTCGGTGAAAACAGTGGGAAAGTATATGAAAGTTCATTTGATAAAAAAATGCAGAGGATGCGAAAGTATGACGAAGAGGAGTATCAGAAATCATTGAAAACAGGCAAAGCTGCGTATAATAAATATGATCCCAGATTTGAAACGCCTGTAACAACGGAGATAAGCACGGGAAAAATTATAGCATGTTTGTTTAAAGATGATGGTAGAAGAACGGGAAAGGTAGAATGTCGGAAGTTTTATTGGGATGGCACTACGGGTTTTCATGGATATACACATACGGCAGACGGAGATCTTGGTGTTGTTATTTCAGAGGATGAATACAAAAGCCTGAATATTGTCTGTGGTACATTCAGCTGCATACCGTCCGATATCACTGTCTACCGTCGCCTAATGGGGATTGATTGATCATGGAAACGATTAACGAAATTCTTTTGCAAATGTATAACCAAGGAATTCAGGACGGACTTGATAGAAATATGCGATATAAAATAGATGAGTTAAGACAAAAGAAACTTACGAATTAATC
>ENA-OOMW01000040-OOMW01000040.1-viral-metagenome-genome-assembly--contig:-NODE-40-length-10369-cov-1.812048_pt1 | contig 10369 bp, 14 predicted proteins | sample MGYA00245306_ERZ501074 | MGnify/ENA primary metagenome ERZ501074 (study PRJEB25959, sample SAMN05341353) | viral metagenome | host: human-associated | place: USA: California | collected 2014-04-26 | study... | reverse complement strand
TATCTTGACCATTTCGGTGCTGCATACAAGTTCCGCTACAACAGACTGGAGCAGAGCACGAGCAACCCCGAGGCTGTAGCCAAGCAGGAGATTGAGTTCTCGGACTATCTGCAAGATACGTTAGGCAGAAGGACGGGGAAAGCATTGACACGAAATACGCCGAATGGGCGGAGCGGTTCCCTGAGCTTTTCAAGGAAGACCAGAACACGAGCCAGAGCGAATTGCTGATGGACATTATTGCTGTGCGGCAGAGCTTAGATCCTGTGGTAAAAAATCCTTACTTTGAGGAAATAGAGGAGCACGCAGAGGCTTGTGTCTATGAACTGCTGGGGATGATGAATGATGTTGCTCTGGAAAAGCCAACCTTTGCGGACAAATACGAAGAAAAGCTGCGGAAGCTGCGGCAGGAGAACAAAGAGGCATTGAGAAGGGCGAAGGAGCAGGCGAAGAACGAAAAGAAGCTGCTGCGGGAGAAATACGCCACCAATGCGGAGGCGAGGATTGCGGCGGTGAAGGAAAAATACGAAAAGAGAATTGACCGGAATGAATACTGGAGGCTGCGGAGATTGGCGGTAAAGGATGCAAAGGCTTTGGCGGAATGGATGAAATCTCCCACAGACAGCAAGCACATTCCGAAAAAATTCAAGGAAACGGTTGGCACGATACTGGGGCTGATTGAAACAGAGAAACCAGACCTCAGGATTCCCTTGCAGAGCTTTGTCGCCATGAAGGGCGCGTTGCAGGAGCTTTACGGCGATCAGGAGGGGCTTTACCTTTATGTGGAACAGGACGATCAGGTGATAAACATTCTGGACAGATTCATCCAGAAATACCCCGAAGGGGCAAATCTGGACACGATGAACGGCACAGACATGAAATATTTCCGCAACCTGATGGCTTCGGTGAAGAAAGCCTGCACGGATGCGAACAAGCTGCACACAAGTCAGAGGGAGAAAAGCGTGATTGAGGTTTCGGAAGGGTTTATCAAAAAATCCAAAAAGAAGAAGGATGCCAGAGAAACGGGCATAATTCGGCGGATGCAGGATTTCCTTGGACTGGAAATGCTGGATGCGAACAGCTTTTTCAAGCGCATAGGCGGAGATGTTTACAGCGAACTCTGGAAGGGGCTGCGAAAGGGTCTGGATAAGAAGATAAACCACTGGAGAGAGGCAATGGACTTCATCAATGAGCTGATAGACCCGAAAACTGTGCGGAAATGGACAGAGGAAGCGGCGAAGGAATTTGAAATTGGCGGGACGAAGGTGCAGCTGACGATTCCGCAGATAATGAGTCTTTACTGCCTGATGAAAAGAGACCAAGGCAGACAGCACATCATCGGAACGCAGATTCCGACGGAGAACGGAATTCTTGACATCAGAGGCGGCGGCTTCAAGGCAGAGCCAATCAGCCACACCCAAAAGGGGAAGAAAGCAAAGATTGAGAAAGCAAAGGTAGTAGAGCCGACGGCGGCAGACATTCAAGCCATTCTGGGCACGCTGACGGAGGAGCAGAAAAAAGCGGCAGAGGCAATTCAGAAATATCTCTCTGAGGATGTAGCGGCCTGGGGGAACGAGACAACCATGCTGTTATTTGGCTATGAGAAGTTCACAACGAAGAATTACTTCCCGATTGTGAGCGACAAAAACTTTGTGAACCAGCTGGTGACAAAGACAGATGATATTGCGCCCTCGCTGAAAAGCCTCGGCATGACGAAGAACATCAACCGCTTTGCGAACAACCCTGTTATGATTCAGGACATTTTCAAGGTATTTGCGAACCATGTAGATCAGATGAGCAATTACAATGCCTTTGCGGCATCGGAAAGCGATTTCAACAAATTCATGAACTACAAGAAAAAGCAGGAAAAGGGCAAAGAGAAGGGAAAGGTGGACACGGTAAGAAACGAAATGGACAGAACGATGGGGAAGGGCGGAGCGAAATACATCAAAACCCTGATGAACCGCTTGGTAACGGCATCGGAGCTTTCGGATGACAGCGACTTTGCGAAAATGCTTGTCAGAAACATGAAGGTGGCAAGCGTAGGGGCGAACCTGCGTGTTATCGTACAGCAGCCGACGGCGTATCTGCGTGCGGGCAACTCTCTTTCGATGAAATACCTGCTGAACCCTGCGGTATTCAAGAAAACGGACAAGGAAACCATTTACAAATACGCCCCGATTGCGCTTTGGAAAAGCTGGGGCAACTACGAAATGGACACAGGCAAGACGATGTATGAACAGATGATTGCGCCGACGAAGGCTGCCAAAACAAAGGAGCTGCTGATGGCGGGCGCAGGCTGGGCGGATGAAGTGACATGGAGCCGCCTTTGGAACGCCTGCGTTCTTGAGGCAAAGGACAAGCATAAGGGAGCGACACAGGAAGAAATCTACACGATTGCCGGAGAAAGATTCGGGGAGATTGTAGACGAAAGCCAAGTAGTAGACAGCGTACTGCACCGCAGCCAGATTATGCGGAAGAAGGGGCTGTACACACAAATGACAACCTCTTTCATGAGCGAACCGACAAAGACATTCAACATGGCAAGCAATGCACTGGTGGAACTGGTGCGGAACAATACACCGGAAAACCGCAGGAAATTTGTCAGATGCTACATGACGATTATTGCATCCAGTGTAGCGACGGCATGCGCGGCGGGACTGGTAGATGCAATGCGCGATGATGACGACGATGATACCTTCCTTGAGAAATGGAAAAAGGCAGTTGCGGGCGACTACAGCAAAGCGGAAACGCCGAAGGACTACATAATGGCGGTGCTGAGCAACAACATTGCTGACAACCTGAACCCGATGGGGATGATTCCTTATCTGCGGGACGGTTGGAGCTTATTGCAGGGGTACGATATCAACAGAACAGACTTTGACTGGCTGAACGATATTATGAAAAATATCAAACGCTGGGAGAAGTTTGCAGCAGGAGAAAGCGAATACACTCTGGCATCCCTGCTGCTGAACACCACAGGGGCAATTTCCAAAATGACAGGGGTTCCCATTGGCAGTGCGGAAAGAGATTTGAAGGCTCTGACAAACTGGGTGGTGCTTCATATTATCGGGGACGATGAAATGAAATTCAATTATAAAAAGCTGAGCAGGGATGTCGGTTCGGAAAAGAACGCCTCCTACTACGCGGAGCGGATGCTGAAAGCAAAATTCAGCGGAAATGATGACCTTGCAACCAGAATCTACAACGAAATGATTGCGGCAGGCATAAGCAATGAAAAGATTGACAATAAGCTGGAAAGTAAGGAAAAGAAGCTGCTGAAAGAAGAACCGGAAACAACGGAAGGCGCAGAGGCTTACGCAGCGGGCGACTACGACGGATACATGAACGCCATAGACAGCCTGACGGCGAAGGGCTACGGCAAGGGCTATGCGGTGAAGGTGATTGAAAGCGTTTACAAGAAAATGAAGGGAGGAGACGACGAGGAGGAAACCTTTGAACCCATTACAAACGATTACTGGGACAATGAGCCGGACAAAGACCCTGCGGGGTATGAAATGATGTTTAACGCCTACATGAGTGGGAACACAAACGACTACAGCCGGATGTGGGACAGGATGGAGGCAAACGGAAAGGAAGAAGGAAACATCAAAAGCAGCATGAAAAGCCGCTTGAAGAAGGCATATCAGGCGGCGAAGGCGGAAGGCGATTACCAGAAGGCGCAGAGAGCGAAAACAGAATTTCTGCGGCTGGGCGGCAAGCCTGAGACGCTGGAAGGCTGACAGATTTAGGGAGGGTGCAGAGCATCCTCCTTTTTCTTATAATAGGGAAAACGGGAGGAGGGAGAAAGCATGGGGCAGACGGCAGGATATGTTGCGATTATGATTGCGGTTGGTTCTATATTTTTCGAGGTATCGAAAATCAAAATCAATCCGATTTCCTTTTTACTGAAATGGATTGGGAAGCGGATGTTTGAGCCGATGAACAGCAGGCTGGACGCAGTAGAAAAGAAGATTGACGAAAATGAGATTGACCGTATCCGCTGGGAGATTCTTGAATTTGCGAACACCTGTCGAAATGGGAAGCGGCACACGAAGGATGAATTTAGCCATATCATTGCGCAGAACGACAAGTATCACAAGATTCTTTCGCTTTACGGCATGAAGAACGGGCAGATTGAAGCGGACTATGCTTACATTGAAGGGCTTTACCGAAAATGTCAGGCGGACAATGATTTTTTATAAAAAGGGAGGATGGCATGAAAAAGAGAAAAGCAAGAGCAGATCCCAAGGAGCTGGAATTTTCCAAGGTGATTATGAAGCAGGAAATGCAGCTACTCTGGATCAACACGATAGGGGTTCTGGGGTTGGCGTTTTACTGCGTACACAACAGCTTTGATGCGGCGTTTCCATGGCTGAGTGCTATGGTGAGCCTACCTTGGGCGGCGTGGGGTGTGAGCAAGACGGGATACACGATGAAAAGCGTGAAGGAGAACACCAGCGGCGGGATAGTTTACGAAAGTGCAATGAGAGAGGAAGGAGAGAAAGAATGAGATACGCAGAAATGATAATGGAAAACTGGTACTTACTGGTTGCGGCTGTGGTTGTGGCTGCATTGGCAGCGGCAGCGGCGGCGAGATTTTTGGAAATGCCTTCTGCGGAGCAGCGGGAAAAGGTGAAGGAATGGCTGCTTTTGGCAGTGACAGAGGCAGAGAAGGAGTTGGGCAGCGGCACAGGACAGCTGAAGCTGCGGTATGTGTACGATTTATTTTTGCAACGCTTTCCTGCGGTTGCGAAAAGGATTTCCTTTGAAACCTTTTCCTACTGGGTAGATAGGGCTTTGATTGACATGAGAGAAATGCTGAACAAGAACAAGGCAATTTACCGCATGGTAAAGGCGGAAGAAGGTGCGGCAAATGGTACAGATTAAGGTGGACATTGCCGCAAAAGGAAATTTCGGCGGAAAGCGGGACAAGAAAGAGATTAAATATCTTGTGATTCACTACACTGCAAACGACGGGGACAGCGCAGCAGGCAATGCAAATTATTTCAAGACACACATTGTAGAGGCATCGGCGCATTATTTTGTGGACGACAACGGCGTGATACAGAGTGTGCCGGATGATTCTGTTGCATATTCCGTCGGTGGAAAGAAATACCCTTCCTGTAGCAAGACGGGTGGCGGCAAGCGATACGGCAGCTGCACGAACAGAAACAGCATATCTATTGAACTGTGCGACACCAGAAAGAACGGAAAGTATGATTTTTCGGAGAAAACCTTGGAGAATGCAGCGCAGTTATCCAGACTGCTGTTGAAAAGATACAACATTCCTGTGGATAACATTATCAGACATTTTGATGTTACAGGGAAAAACTGTCCTGCACCTTTTGTCAGTGATGGAAAGGCATGGGAAGCGTTTAAGGAAAGGATTGTGGACGAAGTGAAATATTATGAAGAAATGAAGGATGTGCCGAAATGGGCACAGCCGATGGTGCAGGATATGATTGATAAGGGGTGCTTTGGGAACACGAAGGCACTGCACCTGAGTGATGATATGCTGCGGACGATGGCGTTGATGGAACGGTATCACAAGAAAGGATGAAGCGACGTGAAAAAATTGTTTATTTCTCAGCCTATGAAGGGCAAAACGGATGAAGAAATTTTGAGGGAGAAGGAACAGGCGGTCAGAGAGGCTGAAAAGTATCTCAAGGAAAATGGGATGCAGGAAGGAGTACAGGTGATTGATTCCTTCTTCCGGAGTGCGCCTGTAGGAGCGAGACCGCTTTGGTTTTTGGGTAAAAGTCTGGAATTGCTTTCGACAGCTGATCTTGTATATTTTGCAAAGGGCTGGGAGGAAGCCAGAGGATGCAGGATTGAACACATGTGTGCAGTGCAGTACGAATTGCAGATTATCGGATAGGAAGTTACCAGAAAACGATGATTTGTGATAGGTTGGATTGAAAACCGAAAGGTTTTGTAGGGAGCGGCGCACCTGATATTTTTGCTAGCAAGGTATCGGGTGTTCTGCTTCTCATTTTTTAAAATGTAAAGTATAGTTATCATAAAATGATAGAATCTTGAAAGTTAAGGGGGATTTGGAGGGGTAACTTATCAGAAAATGGGATTTATGATAAGCTGGATGGGAGATGCGCATTTATTATTTTGTTGAAGCCAACAAAATGGTATAATAGAACAAATCAGAGGAGGGACATTTTAGAATGAGAGAGATATTAGTTGGCAGGAAGTATAGGCATTTCAAGGGAAACGATTATAAAGTGCTTGCACTGGCGGAGCATACCGAAACAGGCGAAGAATGTGTTGTGTATCAGGCTTTGTATGGCGAAGGGGAAATTTATGTGCGACCTTTAGATATGTTTGCATCTGAGGTTGATAGGGATAAATATCCGGATGTCTCCCAGAAGTATCGGTTTGAATTGGCGGACTGAGAGAGGGTTTCGTATAGGGGAACTCTGGATTCTTAGCTCAGCTGGTCAGAGCATCCGGCTCATAACCGGACGGTCCTCGGTTCAAGTCCGAGAGAATCCATTTTGACAATATTTGTGATTTGATATACGATACTAGACAGATTTTGAGCAGACGGAAAGAATAATTTACATGAAGAATGTCAAGGGCATCATAAGACAAATAACAGGACGGCTAAGGCTATCCTGTTATTTTTATGCAGATATACCTTAATGGAGTAAGCACCCCCATACTTCATTAGAGTATAGGCTTACTGATCAATTAAAAACAGCTCAAGGCTGCTATCATGTTTATGAAAGATTATCTTATCACAGATAGATTTAAACGCTTTTCGTTTATCTTCCATCTGGCGGGAATCATCACGCAGGATTTCAATAACGGATGCAATTTTTGTTGAAAAGGCGGCTTGGTCGAAGGGCATATTCTGCCGTTCTTCAATCTCTGCGATATGCTCCTTCAATTCTGCGATTTCCTTTTCGATATTCATTTTATTGGAGCGGTATTCCTCCAGAGTATCAATATCATTCAAGTAGGCATCCTTTGCCTTTTTCAATCTCTGCTGTGCTTTGGCAAGGAGCGGCACATAAACATCCAGTTCATCGGATGCAGGAAGTTCGCGGCGTACGGTGTAGCGGCAGCCTTCGGTATCCGGATGTGCGGCAATTTTTTCAAGTTCGGATAAAATAGCAGGAATCAGTCTGTTCGATGAAACGGCGTGAGAATCGTGGCACTGTCCGTGATTATAGCCGCCGCACTGAAACTGAACGGCACCGTTTTTATATTTTGTGCCGACAATCAGACTTCTACCACAGGAGGAGCATTTTACCATGCTGGAAAGCCAATGAATCCCTTCTGTATCGGGGCGTTTATGCTTATAGTGGGTTTTCTTCTCGGCGTGGAAACGGGAAGCGGCTGCCTCCCAAACATCCTCTGAAACAATAGGCTCCCAATTTCCTTTGGAGACGATAGAGGCGGGGTCAGAATAGTCACGGTTGTGCATACGTCCGGGTGTCCAGCGGGAATACCCCTTATACACGGGATTGTTAAGGATATATTGGATGGTGCGATTTTCAAAGACATTTCCTCTATGGGTGCGGTAGCCAATTTGGTTCATTTGACGAGAGAGGGCAAACATGGAGGTGCCTGCGATATACTGCTCAAAAATATAGCGAACCATCTTCGCCTCCTCCGGAACGATGGTGAGGCTTTTGTTTTCGTTCTTATATCCGAAGGGAGCGGTTGCCTGCCATTCGCCTGCCTGTGCCTTTTTAATCATGGTCTTATTGACTTCCTCTGCCAGATTCAGAGAATAGTATTCCGCCATAGCCTCAAGCATGGATTCGTAGATAACGGCGAATTTATCATCCTGTGGAATAGGCTCTTTAACGGAGATCACCTTCACACCGTCCTTTTTCAGCAGGGCTTTATACAGAACGGAATCCTCCTTATTTCTGGCGAAACGGTCAAATTTATGTACGATGATATATTGAATGTGATTGGATTTTTTCGGGCCTGCCGAATCATGGCTTGAAATGCAGGACGCTTATCGGCACGCTTGCCGGAAATGCCTTCGTCCATAAAAATAAATTCTTCGGGAATGTGATACCCATTATTGCGGGCATATTCTTTAATATCCGCCAACTGAGCGGCGGGGGAATAATCGGTTTGCTCGTCCGTGGAAACGCGGACGTAAGCAGCTGCGATAATCATAAAAAAGACCTCCTTTATTTATAAAATGCATGAGAAGGGGTTTATTGGGGAGGGTTGCAATCTTTGCAAGGGGTATAGCCTTCGGAGATAGCAGCCTCTTTATTATAAATCCAGATAGGATAGTCCCAATGATAGCAGCTATATGTATGATAGCGAGAGCCTGTCTCGGTAACGATTACTGCTCCATTGTGATAAAAGTCGTATTCATCACGGATAGAGAAATATCTATCAGAAAGTTCTTTATAGTTTCTATCGCTGTATTCAGAGGATGCTTCGAGGGAAGAATACTCTTTTTTTAGAGTTGCATTTTGTGAATATTGATAGGCATTTCCTGCCAAGCTACACGCAAGTAAGGCGGCACATAGAATCAAAGGAACGACAAAGCATTTCTTTGGTTTATCTGTGGATGGCGTTACTGGTGCAGGAGCAACGGAAGGACAAATTTCATCAAGGGAAAGTTGTTGTTCCATAACTGCGTTATCGGTATTGCTTTGATTTTTAGTCTGTGCCGCTTTCAGTTCCTCGACCTGCTTTGCGTATGGGTCTGGATTCCTCTTTTCTTTATTAACAGGCTTTATCCCGAGTTTGGATTTAATAAAAACAGAAAGGCGAGACCAAAGAACAACCATAATACATATCATTGCACCTGAGAGAAGTCCGACGAAAGCTTTCTCCAATATGTTTTCTAACATAATATACCTCCTAAAATGCTTTCTATTTAGCGGTTTTTTATTAAATTTACAAAGCCATAGATGCAGATTGCAATATTAAGAGCGAGAAAACCATACTGTATAGTAGTGAAAACTCTATCAGACATACCATGAGTTTCTTTTTCTGATTGTTCAGTCTGAATATTTTGATTTGTTTCAGTAGGGGCAGTTCCGTGATAAGCATAATACCAGACTTCTTCTATTTCTGGATCATAATATTTTTCATAATCTTCATCATCATAAGAGGCTTCATCATTATAGCTTTCTTCAAATCTGATACAGTAGCCGAAACGGTATCCATCGCAATATCCATAAGCATAGGGGGATTCCTGTGGATAGTCATTATCTTCATATTCCGTCCATGGATTAAAGGAATCTGTGCCATTATGGTAATCGGAATAACCATCGTCTTCGCCATTCCATGCTCCAATATCATAGCCGCAATCAAAGCCATCGACATACTCATCCAGAAAGGGTTGGTACTCCCAAGGGTAGGCAGTGTCATAGGCTATTTCAGCTACATCGTAGGGACAAATACTGTGATAGTGCTGATGTGCAGGATAACCGTGGTGGTAATGATACCCATTAGGCTATTATGTCCTCCTTTTTCATCCGTTCTGCCGGGGTGGGCGGCGGAGGCGGCGGGGAAGCACAAAAGCAGCAGGAGAAAGAGGGGGATAAACTTTCGCATGAATTTCTCCTTTCAGAAATCAATGAAAATGACATTGTTTATGCGAGTGATGCGCCGTTTTTTGTATTAACGGCGTATTTTTCTTGTTCCAAGAGAACAGACATGCGCTCTGTGATTTTAGCTTTATCTATATCATCTAATTTCATATAGAGTTGAAGGGCATCAGAGCAGTTCTTTCCGAAACAGGCTTCAATCTGATAAAGAATTTGTGCAGGACTGTGTTCGGGATAGGTTCTTTTTTCTTTCGGAACATCATAGCCAATTAACCATGCCTCATTAACATTCAGTGCATCAGCAATCACTTTAATAGTTGGGCGTTTAGGTTTTCTTGCTCCAGAAAGATACATAGAAATTGCTTGCTTTGATAAGCCAATCTGGTCTGCCAATATGGTTGCAGATAGAGAGCTATTATCATTTAAGCACTGTCTTAGTCTCTCGGGAAATGAGCTAATAATTTTAATGCTCAATTTAAATCACCTCTTTTGCTCAATTATTGCACGAAAAGTTCACAACGTCAACAAAGAAATGTGAAAAATGAAAAAATAGTTCACAAAATGATTGACAGAGTATTTATTTAATGATACTGTAATAGTACACAAAGTGAATTAAAGGGGGTAGAAACATGAACAAAGAAAGATTCAGAGGTGTTATTTTTGGAAAATATAAAACGATTAAGGAGTTTTCAGATGCAATCGGATGGAACAGAAGCAAAACATCAAAGGTTTTTGAACGGAGTACAAGAACCTGATAGCGAAGAAATGAGAAGATTTGCAGAATTTTTCCAGTTATCTCCGAATGAATTTTTAGAAATTTTTTT
>ENA-OOMW01000039-OOMW01000039.1-viral-metagenome-genome-assembly--contig:-NODE-39-length-10526-cov-2.823733_pt1 | contig 10526 bp, 19 predicted proteins | sample MGYA00245306_ERZ501074 | MGnify/ENA primary metagenome ERZ501074 (study PRJEB25959, sample SAMN05341353) | viral metagenome | host: human-associated | place: USA: California | collected 2014-04-26 | study... | reverse complement strand
GATTCGAACGTGAGCGGAGCGCTGCAGGGCAAAACGCCATCGGCAGGAACATCTGCATCGAGATATGCCCAGGAGACACAGAACGCCACCACCTCGCTGTACTCAATTCTATCGGATATGGACGTGTTCGCAGAGAAGCTCGCCACCAAGAAGTGTATGACCATACAGCAGTACTACGAGAACGGCAGAAAGATACTGAACAAAGACAACAACAGCACCATATTCTACGACCGATATACGGCAAGAGACGTACACTTCAAGACAAGCATCAAGAATGCAGCCGCCTCTACCACATATCAGTCTCAGATAAACGACAGACTTGACCAGTTGCTGCAAATGGGTGCTATCAACGTGGTGCAGTATCTGCAGAACATCAATGCTCCATTTGCAGACAAGCTGCTTGCGAGTGTTCAGGAGCAGCAGGCACATCTTGAGCAGATGTATCAGCAGCAACAGCAATTAGCAATAGCACAAGGCGGTGGACAGATAGAGAACGGAGTGGTGCAGGGGCCAACCAGGAAACGGTGAACCAAGCACAAGAGTATTTACAATCAGCATAAAGCGATATGGCAGAAGAGACAAAATTGATAACCATCAGCATGGAATCCATCGAAAGCGATGTGATGAAGCAGGTTTCTGTTATCGCAAAGAGGCAGAAAGACAAGGCAGGCGATTCTCTGTTTGGAAACACGACTTTATCGGCAGTAGAGAAAGTTGTGATAAGGCAATACATAGAATCTGCAGTTCGCAGTTTTGCGGGCGAACTGGCACCAGTCGTAAAAACATATATTGACTCTTCTCTTCCTGCATCAGTCACTTTCAATGTTATCAGACTAAACGAAGGACACAAGAATGCTTTCGAGAGTTGCTTTAGGGGATACGTGAGAGCATATACAACCTATATGGTGTTGACTTTGAGCGGTACAGAGCAAGCCAAAGTTTATTCGGATGAAGCAAATATGCTTCTGAAAGATGCAATAAAACTTGTGTTCGACAAAGAGGCTCCTTCGGCTGGAGCTAAAACGCTGAAAGATATGACAGGTCCATAGAGAGTGATCCACAGTTAGAAACCATTAAATAAGGAAAGATATGATATTAAAATTTCAGATTATCAAATCGGTAGTAGTTGACGAGGTAAAGAGGGCAACCTACCTAAAGGCCAAGATAGATGGCGCTACAGACGACAGAGCCATCAAGATGAGTTTTAACGAAGCTGCTGGTGACGAAGCGGTTCACGAAAACACTTTAACACACGATTTCCAATCAGCATTGGAGATTACAAAGGTTATACTGGCAGACTATTTGGCTCCAAACGCTCAGACATCAGGCGATAACGTTATCTACTACAACGATAAGGATGACGATATAGTAGAGTTTGTTATAGTCGTATCTCGCAGGTGTAACGGAACACTCTCTGATACTTTGGCAAGATTAGTGGCAAAGTATGTGGAAGACTATATGATATATCAGTGGTGGTTAAAAACTACCAACCTTAAACAGGCTGAACCTTACTTGCAGTCATTGACATTTGACGAGCAGAACATTCGCAGATGCTTTGTGCTGAGCGGTCCGTCCGTTCCAACCATACCATACACCAAGACGCTGACAGCAAAGGTGGATGGAAGCGACAACGGAGGCGGTGTGACTATTGAACTTGGCAATAAGGAAACTACCCTATCCTATTCTATTGACGATAGCGCAATAGACGATATTGAAGCCAGAAGCAGCGACCCCAGCATTATTGAAGTACAAAGAAGTGTTGAGCCTCATGCTTTCTGTCTCGTGCCTATAAATACAGGTGTGACAACCGTAACCATTTTCTCCCGTCATAGCGACAATCTAAAGAGGGAAGTAGAGATAACCGTAACAAAGGAGGAGTAATATGGAATTCAATACATTACACCCCATGCACCATGACCGGGAAAGGGGATGGGAGGCAACGCCCAACCCCTTTGCACCGAAGCAGCCTATGGCGACCCGCTACCACACAGACAAGCATATCTTTGTGTATGCCAACCAGCTTTGGTACGACATAGATGCGACGACAAACCTGCTGAGTAGAAGCCGCAGAAGCATCAACGATGCGCAGGCAGACACCCTGCCGACAAGTGAGAATGACCATGAGCGGCCTTTGTTCTACCGATGGTTTGACAAGTACATGAAGAAGGCAGAAGGATTGCTGAGCGCCTATCTGATGAAAAAGGAGGGGTGGTAAGAGACAATGCTATCAAGGAGTGGGACGAACAGGAGATATGGCTAAGGATGCCAGACTACTGGGATGATACGAGGTATGACTCCTTGGTGCAGGCCATACATAACTATATATCGGCAGGGGCGCTGTATGAATATTTCAAACTGACATTGACGAGCAAGGATCCGCTGACGGCAGACAAGGCTGCAGAGGTAGAAGATGCAGAATTAGACATACTGGACGCATCGAATGCTACGAAACCCGGCAGTGTGCATAAACCCTATAAACCATTTTAGAGAACATGGAGGACTACAGCGATATAAAGACGGTGAGGGAGGTGATGGCAGAGAAACGAGAGAAAGCCAAGCGTATACTGCCCGCCACGAAGAGCGCCCAAAAGGAGTTCTTGAGAGACTTCCTTGCCCGTCATCAAGAGAAGTTTGAGGACTGCATGAACCAGTTGGCCGAGTATGATCCAAAGACATACGCAACCATATACAAAGACCTGATGAAGCACATGATACCCAAGCAGAGCGAGGTGAGTGTGACGCACGGACTGGACGAGGACTTTAAACAGCTGGCAGCGCTGAGTATGACCAAAGTGGGAGAGAATAATGAGATAGACGTGTCGAAGGTGCCCGAGATAAAGGACGCTGACTTTGAGGAACTACAATCATTAGCAGATGGCGATAGTTAAAGAGGCAGAGTATATTGGCTATGCACGTAAAAACAGTGACAACCATGAGTGGAGAGACGGTTATCATGTAAGGTATACAAATCCAGATGGTAGCTTTTATGACTCTTGGTCTCCAAAAGATGTATTTGAAAAAGCATATCGTGAAGTCAAAGGTATGAGTTTCGGAGAGGTAATAGAAGCTTTGAGGGCTGGTCTTGCGGTAAGACGTAATGGTTGGAATGGCAAAGGTTTATTTGTCGTGAAGCAAGTTCCTTCTCATATTACTTGTGACATCATTCCTAATATGCAGTCACTCCCTCAGTCTGCCAAGAACATCTTGATGGGCCGTGAGAATCCTCACATTGACTACACCAATCAGATGTTGATTATCAATCCTGATGGCAGAGCAGACTCATGGGTTCCTTCTTCGTCTGATGTATTTGCGGAAGACTGGGAAGTTGTAACAGAGTAACAAACCACTCTCTCCTTGGCAACAGGGAGAGGTAAAAAAGAAGAAAAATGATAGATTTACATAGTCTGAAAATTGGAGATAAAGCTATTGTTCATACTATTTATGGCGATTACATAGATACTGTAGAAGAAATAATTCCTGACTCAGATAGAGAATTTGGCTTCGGAGTAGTCTTCAAAGAATGTTGTTTAATACAAGACGATGAAGATGTATCACCTTACAAGGAGGATAAGCAATGAGCAAAGAAAAAGTTAAGGATTTAATATTTGCAGCACAATGTGTAATAAGCGAGTATAATGATACGGGAGATAGCAATTTGCTTGATGATGCAGACGAAATACTTTGTCAAGCACTTAAAGAGTTGGAGGATTGATCATGATACAAAAGCAGACATGGAAGGATGAAATCAGAATTTTAATAACCGATGAGGAGAGCCATGGTTCAGTCCAAATATCCATTCCGCTTTATGTTAGTGATATTTTCGGAAAGGCTGATGCTCTAATATATGCACTCTTTGTTGATGGTACCCATAGAAGATGTGGCGTTGCAAAACACCTATTACAACTCGCAGAGCAACAGGCTAAGCAAAATGGAGTGAAGACAATCGGATTGGAATTTAATAAAGATGAATCTGATAGATTTGTTCTAGATTGGTATCTCCGTAGTGGTTATAAACCATTTAATAAGAAAAGTAATTTATTAATTAAGAAATTGAAGGATTGATCATGGACAGAAATAAAGCTAAAGAATTTTATCCTATTCTGCAAGCTTATGCCGAAGGAAAGGTAATTGAGTGTAGGACAAAACCAGACCGTCTAAAAGGTGTTGTAGACATTCCGAACAAATGGACCGAAACGAATGAAATTTGGTGTGTGAATAGTCTTGAATATCGCATCAAACCAGAGCAATATCCTAAGGACCGCCCATTTGCTAACGCAGAAGAGTGCTGGAAAGAAATGCAAAAGCATCAGCCGTTTGGGTGGGTGAAGGAAAAAGAACGAAATGTGCGAACAGTAATAAACTATGTACATAACGATGGGGTTATGTTTAGTTGTGGCTCTGTTTTGTTTGAGCGTTTGTTTGATATTTACACCTTTGCCGATGGTACTCCTTTCGGTGTAAAATTGGAGGAATAATATGGTTTGGTGTTTTTGCGATAAGACCGAGGAGTATCGGGAGATAAAACCTTATTGGATTAAACGTCTGACCACCAACTGCGAAGTAGCTTATGATGTGGCGGCAGAAACACATTGTGGAGAGGTGCTGTATCGTCCTTACACCCACGTTCTATTCGTCAACGGCTACCGTAGGGATAGCCCGCGTATTGAGAAGGAGATTTGCGGCATCACTATCGGCAAGCCAAAGAGAGGTATGTGTCCAGACGGATGGTTGGATCATGAATTCTTCATCATTAAGTTCAAATAATCAATCCCCACCCAGCCATCACGGTTGGGTGGGGATTTTTACAATGAATATAATTCAAAAAAACTTAAAACATAATAACTAAAACCCATAAAACTATAACCTATTCACTAACCTATCTAAACATTCGTCCAGTTCTTTCGGGTACCACACTTTTTCGGTAAACCCGAGTCTTTTCTTTCCAGCCGGCAACTTCCCATCCTTCACATATCTTCTAAAAGTAGAAGATGGCAGCCTGGTATATTTACAAGCCTCAGCAAAGCTGATAGCCTCATCCTTGTTGGCCAGCCGATGGAGATAGTCAAACAGAAAGGCCGACTGCGTTCTGTTGACAAGACATCTGCCCGACCTTATCCTGTCGTGAAACTCCATCAACAGGTTGTCTATAGCCTCCAGTTCCTCGCTTATCTTCACCATATCAATGTCGTTTATACAGCTTCACACCAATCACGAAAAGCAGCGCAATCACCAATGCGGCAAAAAACTTCCCCATCGCTACAAAGAGCCTTTCGCTCCTACTCATCTCCTTCTCCACAGGGTAAGCAACGTTCACACTGTCACGTTTCACGACTGTGTCCTTCTTTACCTTATATATATTATGATACCTGTCCCTATACAATGTCTTGTTTACGTACAGAGTATCTCCCTTTCTCTCCACATACACCGAGTCTTTCAGATACACACTGTCCTTTCTTACGGTCGTGTCCACCCTCGTTATGTACTCAGTATGAACCTCAGGCACACTCACGTACTTCGTCTTGCAGCCTCCAAGTACCAACCCGGCTAATATCACCAATATCGCAATGTTAAACTTCATGAGCACAATACCTTTTTACATTTTGCCAACCATCTTTTCCTGCTCGCAAGCCCGTTGGTCCCTCCGTTAATACGTTTCGTCACTGCCACTACATTGTCCTTGTCGGCCAACTCGTTCAGTCCGTGCTTCCACCACCACCAGGCACCACTCTTTGTAGCCCCGAGAGGCTTTTCCAGCAGTTCCGGATTCTCCATGATGTCGCCCTTGCAATATCCAGAGTCCTGATAAGCCTTGTAGTTGGCTCTGCCTGTAATGTGCATCAGCCCTCTGCCCTTATATCTCGCGCCATCACCCTTCATGCTGTTACCGAGCATCTTGCCAAGCCTTCCATCCTCGTATTTTCTGAAGTACGATGGCTTCCCGAGTTCTCTCATACATCTCAGCCCGCTGGTCTCATGGCATACCTGAGCCATGAAGTGAGCCATTCTCAGGGGTGTATTGATATGAAAAACATCACACCACTCGTTGATATAATGCAGAAAGTAGCTCACTCTGTCCCAGTCTTCCAGGATTTCATACATCTGCAGTCTCGTTATCTTCATTCCTCTGCCTCCTGCTGTTTCTTTAGCACCTCAGCAAAAGCCTTTGCCAGGTCGTCTTTGTTCTCCAATAGTATGCTGATTGTCTTTTCCTGCTTGCGTATCTCTGCCTTCTGCCATGACTTTTCCCTCACACTCATGAATTCGCAAAACACGCAGTACCCTGCCCATATCATCGAGAATACCGGGAACGGCATCACGATGCAGGCTATCAGGTCTATGCACACCGTTACCATGAATGGCGAAAAATACTTTCTTGCCTTGTCGCAGGTTTTCTTTAGCCCCATGCTGGTCGTAGCCTCTCCGTTCTGTCTCGCTTTCTTGATGCCGAAGAACAGGTCTACGGCCATAGATACGATAAGAGCACCCATACAGATAGCTATCACCAGCGCCGATCTGTATAGATGCTCTTGCAAAAATGTATGTATTATCTCTGTCATATCTTTGATTTTTGTTGCCTACAAAGATATGCGCTTTTCTTTCACCTTTTTCTCTTAGTAGTCTTACCTATCCCATCATGTACCAGAATATCTTATCTGTAGGATGAACAGTATCCTCGTCCGTCAGAAAACTTACCGCCAACTCGCTCATCCTCCCCATCAGACTGCCTTTGTCCTTCGTCCATTTTCTCACCAACTCTATGTGGTTCGAATACATCAGGTTCATCGTTACCGCGAAGTCCCATAGATTGTAGTCCGGTATGTCCTTCCCTACGCGTCTGTACTCCTTTTCAATAGCCTCGTAGCTCACAAATGGAGCATAGCTCCTGTGGGTATCACTGTCGTAGCAGTACATCTGTGAGATGCAGCCTCTCGCTGTCAACTCGTCAAAATGACTCACTCCGTTCTTGTAGTATTGTATGGATCTGTAGGCATTCTCCTCCTGCTCCTTACTCATACCACACTCTCCTTCTTCCAACATTCTAAGCGCATTTCGTACCTCGCTCAAAAGTAAGTTTAATGAATCCATAAATGTAAAGTATAATTGTGAATATAATAAATATATGATGCGCCTCTATCTGTTCCGGGCGTATCATCCAGCTCTTGTAGTATATTCTGATGGCATTAATACCGAAAAAATAAAGGAAGGGTATTCTGAACATCCAGCAGTATTTATAGAAATAACTCGCTGGCAGCATGGCAAGCGGCATATAGACATAAGCCAGTATATACAGCCATATCACGCAGTTGCCGTTCATATCTGTGTCAAGGATAATGGGACGCGAATATCTCGAATAGTCCCAAACTCCGTACCAGTGACCGAGCATTAGCGGGATGGGCATCCACTTCACCCCAATCTCATACAGCTTGAATATGCCTCTGTCAAGCAATCGCGAACGTATCGCACGCCGCTCTTCTTCCGAAAGCGGACTTTCTTCTTGTTCTGTTTTCATAACTTTCAGTTTTTTATTTATTTTTGGTTAGTTTGAGCTAATTGTACACCAAATTCGCCTTTTACATTACAATTCGCTACAAATATAGATATTTTATAATAATACGTTACTTAAATAATATATTTTTAGAATCTTTAACGATAAATATACTACTTATTATTTGGATTTTGTCTAAATAATGCATATCTTTGCAGCGTACTATAATAAAATAACCTATGCCAAGAAGAGGATTTGACCTTACAGTCGCTATGAGGCGCGATTTACTTAGCGCCTACAGGCAAGTCTACACCAACTGTCATTCTCAGAAGGAGGCGTGGATCAAGACGGCTCGTCATGATGCTCCTCGGTTCTATGTCAGCCCCAAAACGGCTTACAATGTCCTGCGCTATATGGTACGTGGCGATTTTACTGTGGTCGATGCCAAGAGCCCAAGAGAGCAACGTATGTACTACGAACTGTTCCGCAGACTCGACAAGCTGTCTCAGCAGAAGGAGTTCATCGGCAAGTCACTGTGTTCATCACTCCCTTCTTGGTATCTCAGCCTGCGCCAGAGTTCTATGCAAGCATAGAAACAGTGCGAAAGGCTATTAGTTGCGGAAAGAAATATGGAGAATATTATCATCACAAAGAAATCTTCGGCAAAGACAAACTTTCTGATAAAGACCTTGCTCACTTGCGTAAGTCTGGCGGTTTTCATCGCCCGTCCAGATAATGCAGGCTTCTTCCCCGGAAGTAGCTTCGTCTCTCATCTTACATATTCGTTTTGTCACGCCAACATTTTTCATCTTGCAGCCAACCTCGTTGTCCTGTGGTCGCTGCGCAATCGTATATGTCTTTGCGCAAGCCTCTTCGCTGCGGTTTTGGCGAGTTTCTTGCCGACGTATGTGTCTCAGCCCACTGTCGGGCTCTCGGGAGTTATCTTCGCTGCCATAGGCATAATGTGGGGTAAGACTGGCAGATTTTGGGACTCCTGTTGCGTGGTTATGCCTTTCATCGTTCTCACGATGCTCATGCCTGGAGTCAACGGCATACTTCACCTATGGGCATACATGATTGGTTTTATCATCGGACGTATTGTTACTAAATATTCACACATTCCATACTTTTGAAGTAATTTGATTTCACTATCAAAAGAGGCGGTTGCTCGTGATGAGTAGCCGCCTCTGTTCTTTTGTCTTATTTGTCTTCTCTCCGCTTCTGTACCTCTATCACGGTTCCTGCATACGAGTCAGATGCCCGAAACCCAGTAAGCGTGTATCTTATCTTGAAGTATGCCCAAGCTTACCGCCAAGACTGTTCAGCTTCCTCCAATGTTTGGCATTGTTGCTTCCCCATACTTCCAGTTTCACCTTGCCGTTATCCGATGTGTCCATAAGGTGTTTGACGGACCTCAGCGATTTCTGCATAATGCTTCCTCCCAGTTTCAGGCTCTTGTCGTAACGGTTCCGCTGTAAGTATTATCGTCATGAACGATGTCTGGCTTGGTCGTAAGCGAATAGACGTTTCCGTCCGTATCTTGTATCAGATTGTCTGGGTAGTCGTTCGCCATCGCCTTTGCCTTCACTCCGTTCTCCACTACCGAAAAAGTCTTGTCCACCATATTGTAGATATACTGCCAGGGGTACACCTTGCTGTATATCCTTAGGAGTGAGTCTCTGTAGTCGTAGGCTATAAGGCAGTCCTTTAGATAGTTAGCAAATCCGCCATCCTGCATGCTTGACCTACCTTTTAGCTGTTCACTCATACAAGCAACTTCTGCTCCGCTCGCTGCCATCAACCCCTTCTCCGAAGCAAAGTACACCAGTTTGTCAGTAGGCACAAGTGGAGAGTTCTCAAGGCATACTTCTCTCGATATGGGGTGTATACTGCCGTACATTCCTTCGTTTGTCACGCTCATGGCGTATATACCTTCTGATGTGAATACCATCAGTGGATATTGACCGAACTGGCCCTGACTGATAGCCTCTGTGTTCGCTATGATCCCAAGTATGCTTCCCGTTCCTACGGTGTTATCTCCACTCGCTTCAAATAGGAATGGGTTGTTCACCACAGAAGTGTAGATATTTGAGTCCAGCGTCTCGTGGGCATTCGGATCCACCACCGGCCTTGCATTGTTATCTTCAAATCCGTCATACGTTATTCTCGGGAATGGCAGTTTGTCAAAGCAGTATGCTCCGTTCAGCCTTGGGTGTACTTTCAGTTTTATGTGGGCTGCGCTCCCAGTGTCCTTGTCTATAATCAGCATTTCTGTTGCATTAGGGTCTGGGTAGTATATCCAGCTGCTTATCATCTCAGGCAAGGCCGTGTAATACCCGTCTGCTTTCACCCATGCGTCCATGCTGTTAGCTACTATATGTGTGTATATTTCGTATTCCTGCGCATCATGGGAAGCTGGATAACGCCCGACATTCCAGGTTTCTCTCCTGTTGTGATAGGTATAAAGTCGCTGAAACCGCTGAATGGTTTTCTCTTCACACCTGTCATATTCAGACGGTTATTGTATGGGTACACTTTCTTCGCCACCATAGTTGCCCATCCGTAATAATCATCCGTCTTTAGCTGCTCTTGCTCCGTCAGCGTTTCTACCACATGTTTGGCTATAGGAGCATATTCAAGTTTACCATTCGCCTCATCTGTCTTTATCGCAAAGAGTTTGTAAAACTGCGTCTTGCTCATCAACTCATCTATAATCTCCCTGTCCGACTTTACATGCTTTGGCATGATAACCGAACGTGCCTTGTATTTATCATAGGTAAACTCGTAACTATGATTGAAGTCAACAGTGAAATCTATTCCACCGCCTAAACCTTCCCGTTTGCCAGAAACTTGGTTCATATAGCAGTAGCCATCCATTTCTAACGGCTCTTTAAACTCGAAATCTCCATCTATATCAAAAGGCCTTACTTCATCGGAAGCAAACACTACAATCTCTTTCACAATGTCTTTCCAGTTGTCAGCACCCTCTATAGAGGCTTTGTAGTATAGGTCACTATGTCCGATGGAGTATATAAAAAAA
>ENA-OOMW01000037-OOMW01000037.1-viral-metagenome-genome-assembly--contig:-NODE-37-length-11660-cov-1.817047_pt1 | contig 11660 bp, 8 predicted proteins | sample MGYA00245306_ERZ501074 | MGnify/ENA primary metagenome ERZ501074 (study PRJEB25959, sample SAMN05341353) | viral metagenome | host: human-associated | place: USA: California | collected 2014-04-26 | study... | reverse complement strand
TTACGACACGCCACGTGTATTCAACATTGCAGGAAAGAACTCTACCATTGTGGAGTACGACCCGAAGAAGATACGCGACGTAGAGTTTGACCTTTCGATTGTGGAGAGCACAGCAACCCCAGCATACGTGAGAAGAAACGCAAGGAGCATGTAGCCAATGGTGAGGATGCCAACGCTTCATACTATGCAGATATGGCAGCAGCACATGCCGAGGCCGGAAAGAAACGTGAGCAGTTCAAGCGTGATGCAACAGAGGAATATGGTGCCGACCTTGCCGGACGTATCGGTGAGAAAGGCTTCGAGAAGATGAGTGCCGAAGAACTTACGTTCTGGGGCAAACTGAAAGCCATGCTCCAAAAGGCTCTACAAAAATTGTTGGACGGATTGAAAATCCCCGGCAAGAGGAAGTGGGGTGATAAGGACTGGGCGTTTGTTCTGCATGAGGCATACAAGCGTAAGAAGAATGGTGGTAAGCCTACCGTGTTCGATGCCGCTGATACTGAGGTTATGCGCAGGAAGACAGGTTTCGGTGATACTAAGTTCAGTGATGGTAAGCGTGAACAACAGACTGCTAACGAGCGTTTCAACAATGAACTTACACGCTATCAGAATGGCGAAATGGATAAGAATGAGATGCTGCATCTTGGCAGACCACAAGGAGTAATGCGTACATTCCTCCCAAACTTGCCTATTGTTATGCGTCAGCGTGTAATAAAGAAAGGTTCAGAGAAGAAGCATGAAGTAGATGTATCTGCCATAATGAATATGCCGCAACACTTGTCTTCGCCTATATTCGTGTTCCAACGTAGCGAGGACACAATTGGTGTGCTTACAGACATGAGAGACCGCAATGGCAAAAATGTGTGTGTGGCTATTGAATTGAAGAGACAGATACAGCAGGGTGCGGAATATCTCGAAGTGAATGATGTGCGTTCGTTCCACGGCAGGGAGTTCAAAAATATTGTAGAGCCGATTGCAAATAACAAGACATTGAAGTGGGTAGATAAAGAAAAAGGACTCGCTTATCTCTCCTCAGCGTCACAACCGGTTCAGCAGGAAATAGACAAGCAAGTCCTTGATACTGCGACAAAGGTAGTCAAAGATTTTGTAAATCCCAAAGTTTCTGACGAAAATGTTGCAGATGAGGGCATTATGTTCCGCGACGGTGACAGTGTGGAGTACAACAAGGCGATGGCACGTGACATATATGAGCAGCGTGTAAGTCGTGGAATGTACCAGATGCAAGAGGCACTGCAAGACAGTATGCTCGGACTGAAAGAGGCTATGGACGCGATACTCAAAGCAGAGGGTAATGGCAAGACATATATCGAGGATGTGGCAGGGTATGAGAATGCCTATCTTGGTGAAAATCGCCTTTCTTCTGTGAACCAAGCAGAGTGTACCGCATTTGCGCAGACATTGTTCAAGCCAATGCTTGAGGAGGTGGCGAAACTTGCCAAGACAGCGGACGAGCGTGCTGAGTTGACAGACTATATGATGGCCAAGCACGGATTGGAGCGTAACGAGGTAATGGCGCGGAGGGCTGCGGAGAAGGACGCTCGCTCGGAGTTCTTTGCAGAAGTTCTTGCTGCTCAGCAGGCTGTTGACAATGATCCGTTAGACCAAGATGCGATTGATGCTTTTGAAGACGTAAAGCAGCGAATGCAAGATCGTGAAGAAGAACTTTACTTGATAAATCGCGAACGAGACTATGCAGGACTGACCGCTTTGACTGGAATGGACAATGTGCTTGATGCGGAAACAGAGGCGCAACAAATGGTATCCGACTACGAAAGAGACCATTGGGTTGATGGCTTGTGGGACAAGGTGAATGCCGTAACGAAAGCCACATTGCAGAAAACCTACGAAAGCGGACTTATTAACAAGGCGACCTACGACGACATCAGCGGAATGTATGGGAATTATATTCCTCTGCGTGGCTTTGACGACAAGACGAGCGATGAGGCGTATGCATACTTGACGGACAAGCACAGCGCATTTAATGCTCCAATCAAGACCGCCAATGGACGCAAGAGTAAGGCTGACGACCCGTTTGCCAATATGGAGGCTATGGCTGAAAGCGCGATAATGCAGGGTAACCGTAATACTTTGGTGAAGCAGAAGTTCTTGAATTTCGCGCTGAACCATCCGAGTGACCTTGTGAGCGTGAGCGACCTGTGGCTATGGCACAATGACGTTGCAGACGAGTGGCAACCTATCAACTCTGGCGACCTGCAAGGGACGGAACGCATTGAGGAAGATGACAGTCCTGCTGAGGTGGAGCGCAAGATGCGAGACTTTGAATATGCGATGCAACAAGCCGCGAAGAACGACCCTGCACACTTCAGAAAGCAGAAGGACAATCCTGCTATTCCGTACCGCGTTGTGGAGAGCCGTGACCTTCGACAGCACCAAGTTTTGGTGAAGAGAAACGGCCGCGACATCATACTCACCATCAACGGCAATCCGAGAGCTGCACAGGCGTTGAACGGACAGACCAACCCAGACAATGACGTGTCAGGTGCAATAGGTGCAATCATGCGATTAGGTGAGACCATAAATCGTCAGTTGTCGGCATTTTACACCACGCGTAACCCAGACTTCGTTGTTTCGAACTTTATGCGCGACATGATGTATGCCAACACTATGGTGTGGGTAAAGGAAAGTCCGAACTATGCTTGGCGTTTCCACAAAAATGTTGCAAAGGTCAATCCAGCGAAGATGAAGGTACTTCTTGCCAAGTTGCGCAATGGTACACTCGACTTGAACGATGAAACGGAGAAGATGTTCCATCTGTTCATGATGAATGGTGGTGAGACAGGTTATGCCAACATCCGTGACATCGAACAGCGTAAGAATGACATCAAGCGTGAGTTGAAGAAGAGCAACGGACAGATGCCAATCAGAAAGGCTTGGGACTTGTTAGGCGAGCGTCTTGACGAGTACAACCGTGCCGTGGAGAATTGCGCACGCTTTGCCGCCTTTATGACCTCACGTCAGTTGGGACGCACGATAGACCGCAGCGTGTACGATGCCAAGGAGATAAGTGTGAACTTCAACAAGAAAGGCAGTGGCGCAAAGTTTTGGAAGACAAACGGACAAACAGGAATAGGTAATGTAGCTGCATTTACTTCAGGGCTTGGTCGCAGTTTTTATGTGTTCTGGAACGCAGCCCTCCAAGGTTCTACTAATTTCGGTCGGCAGTTCAAACGGCATCCGAAGAAAGCCATTGCAGGAGCCGCCGCAATGTTCCTGCTTGGTGCATTGATGGCGAGCTTTGGCGGTGGTGACGGAGACGACGACAAGGATGGCAAGAACGACTACTTCAACCTACCCGAATATGTACGCAGGAGCAATGTGGTGTTCCGTTTACCCGGCATGGACAAGTCGTGGATAAGCATGCCGTTGCCAGTTGAGTATCGCGCAATGTACGGCATGGGCGAGTTGATGGTGAGCGCGATGAACGGTAAGGAACATTACACTGCAGGGGAACTCGCACACCAAATGGCAAGCCAAGTTAGCCAGATGTTGCCAATCGACATTATGGAAGGTAGCGGTGGTTTCAAGGCATTCGTTCCGAGTGCGATAAAACCTATTGCCGAAGTGATAGGCAATGAGAGTTGGACAGGTATGCCAATCTACAAGGACACTCCTTTCAACAAGGATATGCCCGAATGGACTAAGGCGTACAAGAGTGCCAACAAATACTTGGTTGGGTTGTCAAAAGCACTGAATGAGGCCACCGGTGGTGATGCCTACACAAGTGGCAAGATTGACATCAACCCTGCGCAGGTGGAATATTTGCTGAACGGCATCTTTGGTGGTGTATCGTCAACCATTGATAGGCTCACGAAAATGGGTGAAACCGTCATTGGCGATCGAGAGTATGATCCTCGCAGTTTCCTCTTGCTGAACAGACTTGTGAAAAACGGTGACGAACGTACAGAATACAGAGCCGTTAATAATGAGTATTTCAGAATAAAGGAAGAAAGCGAGAAATTGCGTACGAGGTTGAACCATTATGAGAACGACACGGCAGACGGAGTGTTTGATTATGCGGAAAAGATAGCGTGGTTGAACAACTCGCCCGAGTATCGCATATTGGAAACGTACGAAGATTATTCGGGAGCCATTGACGATATCAACGAGGAGTTGAAAGCCGCAGCCTCGGATGAGGAGCGCAAGGGGCTTGAAGCCGAACTCAACGAGAAGAAGAAAGAACTTGTTGACGCTGTGAACAATATTCGAAATGGTAAGCAACAATAGTTAAACAACAAAGGACGGTGCAAGGAATTACCTTTGCACCGTCCCAAATTATAAAAATATGGCAAGAAGAAAATTACATAAGGCGAGTGCTGTCATGCCTCATGAAGGAATGGACAGCGTAGCTACAGCCAAGCACACGTTGGGCGGTAACCGTGCATTTGAGGTATTGTGGCAAGCCCAGCAGTATTGGCTTGCTATGGATACGTTCCGCAGAGACCGTGAACGTAACAAGAACTACACCTACGGACGGCAGTGGGATGACTACGTTTGTGTGAATGGTCGGAAAATACGCGAAGAGGAACTCATCAAGAAGCAAGGTAATGTACCCTTGAAGAACAACCTCATTCGTCGTATGGTACAAGCTGTACTTGGTATATACCGCAGTCAAGCCAAAGAACCCACTTGTACGGCACGCGACCGCGACGAGCAGCGTTATGGCGAGACGATGAGTACCGTGTTGCAATGTAACATGCAGCTGAACCGCATGACGGAAATAAACGCACGATGTATGGAGGAGTTCCTTATATCGGGCTTTGTCGTGCAGCGTAAGTGGTATGGCTGGCGAGAAAACAAGCTGGATTGTTGGACTGACTATGTACAGCCCAACAACTTCTTCATCGATAACAACATGAGGGATTTCCGAGGTTGGGATTGCAGTTGTGTGGGCGAGGTGCATGACATATCGTTTGAGGAACTGTGCGGACGCTTTGCCAAGGACGGAAACGATTACAACCGTCTGGCCGAGATATACAAGTTTGCCAAAGACAAATCGTATCTCAGTGCTACGTTTAATCATTTTGGCCATCCTTTGCAGGGCAACTTTGATTTTTTTGTTCCGTATGATGTGACACGTTGTCGTGTAATAGAAGTGTGGAGGAAGGAAAGCAAACCACGTGTCCGCTGCCATGACGTAAACAACGGCGATGTGTTCAAGATAGACATTGAGGATTTCCAAGCCCTTGTAACAGACGAAAACAACAAACGTTTACAAGAGGCCCGTGAGCTTGGTATGGACGAGAGCGATGTGCCGCTTATCCGTTGGGAGTGGTTTATGGATAGCTACTGGTATTATTACATGCTCACTCCGTTTGGTGACATTCTGGAAGAAGGCGAAACCCCATACGAGCACAAGAGCCATCCGTATGTGTTCAAAGCATATCCGTTCATCGACGGTGAGATACATAGCTTTGTCAGCAATGTAATAGACCAGCAGCGATACACAAACCGTTTGATTACGATGTACGACTGGATTATGCGAGCTTCGGCAAAAGGTGTGTTGTTGTTCCCGGAAGACTGCTTACCGAAGGGAATGTCAATGGACGACGTTGCCGACGAATGGGCACGCTTCAACGGCATCATCATGATCAGGACACCGAAGGCCGGAACGCCATTGCCTCAGCAGATAGCCAACAACTGCACACAGATAGGTATCTCAGAGTTGCTGAACATGCAGTTGAAGTTCTTCGAAGACATATCCGGCGTTAACGGCGCATTGCAAGGCAAGCCCGGTTATTCGGGTATGTCGGCCAGTCTGTACAATCAACAGGCACAGAACGCCTCAACGTCTCTGCTTGACTTGCTCGACACGTTCTCTTCTTTCGTAAAAGAAGGTGCGTATAAGGACGTGAAGAACATTCAGCAGTTTTACGACACGCCACGTGTATTCAACATTGCAGGAAAGAACTCTACCATTGTGGAGTACGACCCGAAGAAGATACGCGACGTAGAGTTTGACCTTTCGATTGTGGAGAGCACAGCAACCCCAGCATACCGCGCTCTAACCAACGACATGCTTATGCAGTTGTGGGAAAAGAACGCTATCAGCGTGGAGCAGCTGTTGGAACACGGCGACTTTCCATTTGCCGACGAGTTGCTGCAGAGCATCAAGTCACAAAGGGAACAGCTGGAACAAGGCAAGGTGCCGGACGGCATTTCTCCGGAACTTGCGCAGCAGGTTCAGCAAAACGCAAACGCATCTGCCATGCAACAGGCACAGCAGATGCTACAAGCGTCTTAATAAAACTATCAGATGGAAGCCTCGGAAACGGGGCTTCTGTCTTTTCTAAGTGTACGGTTAACAATAGGAACCCATTCAGGCATATCCATTTCCCGGAAGCAGATATGCAGACCTATTGCACGTGTCATAAGCAAGTCGTCATGTTTGCCAGTAATAGCACCATACGCACCGTTCTGTTTTCGCTCATAGGTGTTGTATTCATCCAGACAGCGTTTGTCGCGCTCGATATAGAGTCGGTCGCGTACCACCTTGATGAGGGTAGAGATAATCATCGGCTTTGTTGACACATTGGTATGGAAGCCATATTTACGCGGTGCGCCCTCCCTTATTTCATCCTCCGACTGCTTGCGTGCATACAAGTTCGGGTAGATGTCTGAAATCTGATTGAGTATATATTGCGACTGGTCGCCACCTTCCACCTGACGCTCCTTGTCGTGAGTCTCCAACGTGTTAGACTCAATGACCAGAAGAGAATTGTCGTAGAACGCCGCTATCTGTGCTGCACGCCAAGCGAGTTGGTCTATGTCGCAATGTCCGTACCACTGAGCCACCACAGACGGCGGCTCGCTACCATCAATCATACTAAGCCTGTCGAATACCACGATAACAGACCAGTCAGCTTTATTGGAACGTCCACCCACATCGACAACGGTAAGATAACGGTTGACAACTTCGTAGCCTTCGAATGTTTCCGGCATTGCCCATATAGAAAGCAATCCTTGCCTGTCTGCACAGAAACGGAGATTGGAAAGTGCATCCTCTCCTTCGTCTCCATCAGCATATACCTCACCGATATACTGAGGCTGCTTGCAGAACCGCTCGAACTTCTTGACACGGTATTTGTCGAACACCATAGAACCAGAATGAACGAAAGCCTCCACATCATCAGAAGGGAACTCGGAAGCCATTACAGCAAAGTCGTCCTTACCTGCACGCTCCTCTATGTACCAGTTGATAGCCTCCAGTGTAGCCCCTTTCTCCCATAACGACCAAAGGTAGCGTCCGGACTCCTCACGATTTGACGGCACATAGGCATTCTCTCTATTCTCATACAGCCATTGTGCAAATTCACGCATTTCGTCAGCCGAAGCGAACTGTTTGGAATACTGCTCAATCTGAAACCACGATATAAAAAGAGCTTCATATTGTGATTTGATTGTAGGATCTGCAGCAGCCGTATATTCTGTGTGGAAGAAGTTTCCTGTTCCATTCGGTGTACTCTCCATTACGATCATCGTGAATGGTTCCAAAAGAATACCGGAACATGCCGAACGCACGATGTCCTGCGGTGACTTACCTTCTGTCTTTTGCCACAAACCGACCTCTGACAAATGCACAAGAGAATAGGCACCGCCACGGCATCCATTAGGACGCTCAGCAGTGCCAACCTTAATCTTGCAATTGCGTTGTGGTACGCGATGAGTGGAGCCAGACTTACCTACACCAACCAACTTCGGCTCGTTCTCGGAATATGCCTCACCCAGTTTGTGCAGGAACTCTACCGGGTATCTGTCAATCATGAGGTCGAACATATCCTTGATTTCGTCAGAAGCTGCTCCTTGATGTGCAATGATAAGTGAATTTAGTCCCTTTCGATGGTTGAACTGAAGCCATGCCATGTAGAGCTGTGTTGTAGTAGAACCACCCCACTGTCGAGCCTTCAACAATATTAGTCGTATAGGGAGACGAGCTTTTCTCTTCGCCTCAAAACGAGACACCAAAATACGCTGCGGATAGTAAAGCCGGAACAACACGTCCTTACCAGCCTTCTTGTTGTGGATATAGACGAGCGTAGCCGCCCAGAAAGGGAAGTCGTGTTTGAAGCGTAGTCGTATGAACTTACGCGAGACCTTGATGTAATCATCATCGTTTGGCTCAACATGGAGAACAGACGAAAGAAACTTGTCGATAGACCAGCCTTGACAAGTTTCTTCACCATTTGTATTTTCATCATCTCTACAGGGAGCCATTGGACGGGTATGGCAAAGTCAGAGATACACACTCGCACACGTTCCCCTATGGACCCTTCACCCGTGACCGGGTCGAAGTGAGCGAACATCACCTCATTTCGCCGGTCGTTTTCAGCGAGTAAGCGTGCAATCTCTGTATCTATCATATTGGTTGTCATACCATCCATTCTTTATTCGGTAAATAAATTCGCCCACTGTACGAGGCGTGAGATAGAATTTCGGTGCAGGTTGATTTACTATTTTCGTCACAAGTTCGTACACCGATTTGTCGGGCTGTTTCTCACGTAGTATAACGAACCTTCGGTAAATCTCCTCAAACATTTCACGCTTGTTGCTCCTCATCCTTGGCATCGGTTTTCCAGCTGCCATTGCTGAAATGACAATAGCAGCCCTCTCCTCGCTCACCCAAAAGCGAGAAGCCGGAGACTGAGCGACAAGTTCGAAGATGACCGGCATCACGATGATGGATGCCTCTGCGAGTTTCTCCCGATATGCCTCATGAGGTCGTTATTACGTTCGCGTGTAAATTCAAGAATGCTGCCAAAGTATTTCATAAAAGTGCCCGATTGTTTCCTCAAAGTTACAGAAACGAGGTCACAAAAGTTAAAAGTCAGTCCACATCTTATATAGGTATTTTTGCAAATGAATATGACACATTCTAAAGATTTTGAAGATAATGGCTGATAACAACGGAGTTAAGAGCAGACGCGACCAACAGTTGGAACGGCTGCGAAAGAAATATCCCGACAAGAAGTTCGAGGATGATGAGGAGATTTACGATCAGATTTACGACGATTACGACCAATACGAGCAGGATCTTAGCGGCTACAAGGACAGGGAAAAGGCCATGTCCGACATGTTTGCCGCTGACCCGAGAAGTGCGCAGTTCCTTGCTGATATGCACAATGGTAACGACCCCTACGTCGGGCTTGTAAAAAACTTCGGCATAGAAATACAGGACGTACTTGACGATCCTGAAATGCAGGAGAAGATAGCCGAGGCCAACAAGGACTATGTGGAGCGTGTAGCCAAGTCAAGACAGCTTGACGAGGAATATGAGAAGAACATGGACGCAAGTCTTGAAACCCTTCGTCAGTTCCAAGAAGAGCGTGGCATGAGCGACGAACAGATTGACGCTGTAGTTGATGCCGTTTTGACCGTGGTTCGTGACGGTGTAATGGGCAAGTTCTCGAAAGAGACTCTTGCAATGTTCGTGAATGCCATCAACCATGACAGTGATGTAGCCTCAGCAAGTGAAGAGGGACGTGTTGCCGGACGCAATGACAAGATTGTGGAAGGCTTGCGCAAGCGAGACAAAGGCGACGGCACTGCGCCACTGAACGGCAAGAATGGCGGTGCGCCCAAGAACAAGAGAAACATGGACATCTTTGACTTTGCAAATGCTGCAAAATAATACGTCATGAGCATTAGTGTAGAATTTCCAAATACAAAGCCACGTGAACCCTCACAAGGAAGTGCAGGATTGCGAACACATATCGGTGGTGCCTGTACCACTGTAAGTGCGTTAATGGAAGCAAGCAAAGCTATACATAACGAAGGCTTTGTGAAGAAAAGCATTGTCAAGGTACCGGCAAAAACGAAACATAACAATAACAAATAAAAACAAATTAAAATGAGCGTAGAAGTAACAACAACCCAGCAACAGAACTCTGGCAGTGCAAACACGCCAGATAGTCCTGAACTTACTCCAAGTGCTGGTTCCGCTGGTCTTCAGACACAGTTAGGTGGTGCGCTACTACCGTCAGTGGAGTAGAGAACGCATCAGGAGGTATGGGCGAACTTGTAATGCCCGAAGTTGACAAACGAATTTTCATGTTTGAACGTAATCAGAACTCTTTGATGCAGCTTATGCTGATGGCAAAGTCCGTGAACGTTCATAGCATGGAAGTGAAACACTATGCAATTGACCAAGGTACACCAATCGTTACGGTTGCATCTGTCAATGGCAACACTATCACTTTGGTCAACGCCGACCAGAAGAAAGTTCGAGCATACGACACTCTTATGGTCAAGGGTGTTAAAGGCTACGACTTTATCGGTGGTACCAATGTCAAGAGCCGTCGTCCCCTCCAGCTCTTTGTAAAGAGCGTGAACAACGACGACACCATCACCTGTATAGCAACCAACGGTGTTAAGCAGGCTGCGACAGACCAGTATGGCAGTCTTCCAACAGCAACCTCTCCAACAGCAAGCAACACCAATATCATAGCAGCAGGTACGAAGTTAGTACGTATGCTAATGCCATGTATGAGACTCAGAAGTGGGTTGACCCCAATACTGTCATTCCTTCTCCAGACGACTTGTACTTGCAGAAGCGAGGTATGACAAGCATCGTATCAAAGTATCTTGCCGACCAGAACATGGAGATACCTTACGACGAGGCTGTCAAGGCAGAGGCTCAGCTACGTGAGTTCAAGGCTGCCGGCAACCGTACGCTTCTCATTTCTCAGCAGAACAAGATGCTTGTACGTTCGAGCATGGGTGACGACCAGTGGGACTATACAACCAATGGTGTTCGTTGGCAGGTGAAGCGTGAGGTGAAGCATCGTGGCAAGTGGACATTTGAGGATGTAATGTCTCTCATCAAGCTATATTACGGTGGTGCAGATAAGCCTAAGTCCGGCCTATTCCTCGTTGGTAACAACCTTGGCCAGAGTTTGCAGCTCATTGACTGGAGCAAGCACCCAGAGGTTACGATGGAGCCTTTCACCAATGAGAGACTTGGTTGGAAGGTGACACGTCTGTACTGCATCTTCGGTGAGCTTCAGATTAAGATTGAGCCTACGTTCAATGATTGCGGCTACGAGAACAGCGGTATCATTGTGGGTGAAGACCGTTTGGTACACTATGTACGTCGTGGCGAGAGCAGCTACACAGAGGACGTTGAAGGTGAGGAGGCAACACGCAATGGTGTTCTCGTCAGTGACGCTCTTGGTTTGAAGGGCAACTGTCACATCTGGTTGATGGTGACGATGACGATGACGACACCGCTCCTGCAGCTGACGAGTTCCGCTTGTGGAGTAGTGACACTGCTCCAACCGAAGCTGATCTCGAAGATGGCGTAATTTACGTTTTCGCTTACGGCATGAACATCAAGTCAGGCACTGCCACTATTACAGTGAGTGCAGGTGACGCATTCAAGTACAATGCGACAGGCGAGAACGAGAAGAAGTGGGTTCGTTTCTACGGTCCTATTTCAGCTGAGTAACTTTTTTGTCAACGCTAATTATGGGGGTGGATGCGCTTTAAGTCAATCCGTCCCCATTTTTAATAAAACAATATAACATGGAAATTAAAACATACGGAGTATATGGTCTCACGGAATGGCACGGTAAAGTTAAGGCCGGCACCCTTGAGGCGAACTTGTCGTTCGTTGGTGGCACATC
>ENA-OOMW01000035-OOMW01000035.1-viral-metagenome-genome-assembly--contig:-NODE-35-length-12235-cov-2.836224_pt1 | contig 12235 bp, 11 predicted proteins | sample MGYA00245306_ERZ501074 | MGnify/ENA primary metagenome ERZ501074 (study PRJEB25959, sample SAMN05341353) | viral metagenome | host: human-associated | place: USA: California | collected 2014-04-26 | study... | reverse complement strand
TACCCATTATCACCCACGGCTTAGAAAGGCTCAAAAAGGCTCAGTAAGGCCCATTAAATAATTAATCCACTATGCAAAAATCCCTATCTTTCAACAAAGGCATCACAACTTCACCGTCCGACCTCCTGTCCGACGACACCGAACTTTCCGCCTCGCGCGACCTTATCTTCCGCAACGGCGAAATGCAGCCCTCCGACATGCAAAGCAATTCGCACAGACGAACAATAGACTGCTCTATATCCACAAAGGTGCCGACTACACCAACGCCATCACCTACGACGGCAGCACACTCTATTGCGGAACTCTCTCCAACGATTCAATCTCCGAAGACAAAGGCTCGTTCTCGGTCGGCATAGTCAACGACATTTCCTCAGTAGGCAACACCCTCGTCGTGGCTACCAACAATGGCTTGCATTACATACTCTTCAAGGAAGGCAAATATATCGACCTCGGAACAGAGTTGCCGAGGTATAATTTCTACCCCGCATTTAATATGTGGACTAATCTTCCCCTTGGTGGTAATACAGGATGCTTTCTTAAAGGCATGACTTCATCTCAACTTTATAAAGCTTCTTATTCGAATGGAAAGTTTACTGGATGTTCAGCGTGGAAAGGTGAGATAAAACCCACTGACAACGAAAGCTTCTTTTTTCACCATGAAGTTAATGAAGGTTCAACAAACGAAGCAAACGTACAAAACGCCATACAAGGCCATGTGCAGAACTTATTAGAATAGTCAAGGAAAACAATCGCTTTGCCTTCCCGTTCTTTGTGCGCTGTGCCATGCGGCTTTACGACGGGTCATACGCACGTATTTCTGTGCCGGTCGCTTGTTACCCGACAGTCAACCGCAATTGCTACTTCACTCCAGTTACTGCAAGCGATTACAAAGAGACCACGGATTTTTCCGAATGCTTTATGTACGCCCCTTTCTACGCACCGTTTCAATATCGCATAGCAGTGGAAGGCATTGACAAATGGAAGGATATAGTAAAGGAGTTTGTCGTATTCGCCACAGACGATGTCATGCCGTTTTATCTTGATAAGGAATGGAGAATAGAATTACCATCAAAAACCTCCGAGACTACTTATCGTACTCTTGTCACAACACCTATATATAGTAATGGCCTTCACCCAGACGTTCCTGTCCTGCAAGATGACGGAATATACCATTTCGAAAAGGGTAAATATGATGCCCGTGACGTTATAGTTCCAACTTACAAGTCCGACAATGAAATCATTAACGAAATGATTTCAAAAACACAGTTCTACAAGTTGTTCTCAGTTGGAGTTGAAAGCGTAAATACGTCTGATTACGTTTCCCCTACTATAGCATCCAATGTGGTTGCTACTCTTACTTCTCAGGAGCAGCTCCCAGTTGACGATTATTATGGATGGACTTCTATCGTGCCACAGAAAGTATTGACTTATAATAACCGTATCAATTTATTCAACGTCATACGTCGTCCTTTCATAGGAGCACACATGTTTACGTGTGCAACGGCTACGGGTGGCAGTTCGTCAAGTGTTGAGGGAACGCTAAGATTCTACGTTCATATTGCGACTTCTGTATCTATGACAGTCGTTTCTTCTACTTATTGGCCACAAGACTTAAAGGTCGCAGATTCTTGGTTTTTCTACCCCGACCCAAGAGCCGTTGATGTGGTAGTTTGGGATACAACAAGCGGCCGTGGTATAAAGATACCGCTCAAAACACATCCGTATCTCAATGGTGCATACGCGTTTAGATACCTACCGCTTGCTAATAGAATGACATCTTCCAACGTGTCGTCTCCGCCTTCTCCTTCCCCCTATTCCGAATCACTCGACTCCCAAATCTTCACCTCTGTTGTCAACAACCCCTTCGTCTTCCAGGCATCGGGCGACAACACCGTAGGCACTGGCTCTATACTCGGCATCGCTGCCAACACCGAGCCTATCTCACAGGGACAGTTCGGACAGTACCCCCTCATCGTCTTCACTACTGAAGGCATCTACGGATTGTCCGTCAACTCCGAAGGCTCTACTCAGCGTCCTACCCCATTTCGCGCGAAGTCTGCAACAATCCAGCATCAATAACCCCACGGGCAATGTCGTCTACTTCACCTCCGACAAAGGCTCATGGCTGTATCTGGCGGTACAGTCCGTTGTGTCAGTCCCCAGCTATCGGGAGCCAACCCTCCGTACTCCGACGCTACCGTCAGCTTCCTTACCTTCGTGCGCAATGCGTTCCTCGCCTACGACTATCGCGACTCGCTGCTGTTCATCTACAACGTCAGCTACGACTACGCATACGTCTATAATCTTCTTGACGGAACTTTCGCCACCATATCCCTCGGCTCTAAGCGCATGCAGCGAGCTGTGTCCAACTATCCCGACACCCTACTGCAAGACTCCAATAATAACGTCTATTCCTTCAGCAAGATACCTGTTGCCCAAGCCGACACTCAGACCTATTCCGGTACGTTCACAACACGCCCCCTCAAGCTCGGCTCGTCCATACAGCTCAAGACCATCCATCAGATAGTCCATCTGTTCAACTCTGCTGGCGGAACTCTCAAGCTGACAGTCTGGGCATCCAACGATTGCCACAGGTGGAACAAGCTGTATTCCCTCCACGGTAAGCCATGGAAGTACTATCGTTTCCGCTACACTCTCTCCAATATCTCGGCATCTGACACCTTCGCTGGCACAGTCATCGACTTCACCCCACGATTCACCAACAAGATAAGATAAAAAAAGGTGCCAGCACCTCACGGCGACAGCACCCAAATAATGAAAAAAGTATTCAATTAACTAACTAACCTTAAATCTTAAAAACGAAAACACAAAACCTAATATGTAGCAGTACAAATGTAGCAAACCATTTACGTTTGGTATAAGCATCATTATCAATATCACAGGCATTCCTGCCTTCAAGTATTCCTTCCATCTTCCCGTCTTGCCCCACATAATACCGAACATCGCAAACAGCATACCCGACATACCCACAGTAGGCTTGTCCGCCACATCGGCATCCAGCTCGCAGCCACGGCTATCACATAGCCTACCGCTACGTTCATGCGCTGTCTCACGCCCCATAGCACAAACAGGTTCGCTGCCATATGCCACACGTTCGCATGCAGAAAACTATAAGTGAAGTGAGGTAGCAGTCCGCCGTGCGCACTGAAACCCTCCAGTCTACTGCCTGCCATCAGCAGCACGACGCTTAGCGTTGTCAGCAGCAGCTTTACTCTTACGTCCACTGCCATACACTTCGCCATGTCTGAAATCCTTACCATAAAGTCTGCATTTGACAAACGTGTCCTTAATCGTGCGGGGAGCCATGAAGAACTCCGGCGCTGGTTGTGATACTATAATAGGGCATAGAAACCACAGCGACTTGCTATATACTCCTTTCTCTGAGTCAGCTCCTGCATCCTCTCAAACAGCGAGTAGTACAGCCTTTGCTTGTTGCTGCCCAATGCGTTCACTATCGAGAAATCACCCACAACCATCCTTCGCAGCTTCTCGTAAGCCTCCTTCGCTGACACGTAATAACGTGGAGCAGGATGCTTCGCTATCTTGTCCCATACCTCCTGCTGGCTCCAGCACTTGGGATATACGTCACGATAGGCTTTTGCCAAGTCTTCGCGCTGCATACGGGTTATATCATAATTCTGTTTGGTCATAAGGCTGTGGGTTTTCGATACAAAAATACGCAAACTTAGTCACATAACCAAGTTTGCGTATCAAAATTAAACACTAATAATCAATAATTAGCAATTAATAACCCTAATCACCAAAGGCTCAGAAAGGCCCAGTCGGCTCAGTAAGGCTCAATCCTCAATCCTATCCAAATCAGCAACAGCTTCCTGCATCTTTCTGTTTATATCCTCGTTAATTGAGTTTATCACAGTTTGGTCTTTCGCTCGTTTCAGAAGTTTGTTCTTCGCCGTAATATACTTATCAGCAGCCTCGTATATCTTAAGCATCTTCCCTTCTTTGGTTTTCGAGAGCTTATACTTAGTAGCAGCATTATGGATATTCATTACAACATCCGAAGTATTGGTTTTCAGCTGTCGCTTGTTGTATTTCAACTGCTCCAGCTCGTTGACATAGTTATACCATTTTGATTTGGTACGCTGCATGTCATTGCCCTCTTTCGGAGTGTAGTTGAATACACGATAGAATGGTATAGAGTTCGGGTCGACATTCTTCCATTCCTTTTTGAAGCCTTCTTTGAAGCCCTTATCATCTTTAATACCCGACACGACACCATTTACAAGTGATTTGCCCGTCTGATAGGTTCTACCAATCGTAGCACCTGTTCCACCAGTATAACCTTCCACAATATGTTGCAATCCATAAGGAGCTGTAAAGAAGTCCGCAGCATCAGCCATCATGCCACTACCCTTCAAGTCCTCGTTCGTATCATCGATACCGTTGAAGGTCTTGTTAGCCCACTTGTTGATAGTCATATATACATCGTTCGTGTTATCGTAGGCACTCTTCCATCTTGGTGCTCTATCAAGATAATCCTTATCACGATATATAGGCCTGCCCGTCCAGTTTCTGTTGAAAGCAAGTTCTAATTCAGGCTTCGCTACAGTCGGAGTCAGAGAGAGAGCAACGTCTTCGAGCGATTCCTTTATTCCACTCGACGGAGAATGATGTCCTAAGAAGTCTGAGGCAGGAACAAGCTGTGCCATCTGTCCGATGACATCAAAGCCTATAGGAGTGTCACTCTTTAGACTTTCATCCACCATGTATCCGGCAGCAATATCACCCAAGCCATAGAAAGCTCTAAGCTCTATACCCATAGGTATTGTCTTGAATTTACCGCCTCCCCAATAGATGCACAAGTTATTGCGACGCTTCCATTCTGGCAATTCCGCGTATGGGTTCTTCACGCCATTGCGTTTCTTCTCGTCCTCTTGACTTATAAGCAGCTGATTCAGCAATGCAACTGCAATATTCAGTCCAAAAGGCATTGCGCCGAAAGCTATAGCAGCCGTCTTTGGTGCATGTTTAATATTTTTGGCAAAAAGGTTTGCGCCTTGCACACCTGCGTTATAGAACATGGTCTGATTCTTCATGTAGCTATTGAACCATCCTACCGACTTTCTGAATGCAGTATTCGTCTTTCCGTCATGTTCTGTCTTCAAGCTCTTTACTGCATCGCCCGAACCATGACGGTTGAAGTTTGAAGAAACCTCCTTAGCGTCATAGATACTCTTGCCAATGCTTCTACCGCGCTTTCTTGATACACAGTAGGTAGAGTAACGTGCAACGTTTTCTACTATTTCGTTTGCCAATTCAACAAGCGCACCGCCTTCTTTCAGCTTTTTCATAAGCCATCGGTCGCCATCTTTGTTTCCTGTCTTTACAAGATTCTCATATTCTTTTATTATGTCCTCATATTTCTTTAACGAAACAAAGCCTGTCTCACCGCCATTGTCCATAAACTCCTTGAACCAACGCTCTTTCTGATTATTTGTATCCAAACGTCCCTCTTTGTAGCGTCTGAACATTCCAAGATAACCGCCATCAAAGTTACCATCCTTTCGTCTTACCATAGACCCCCAGTTCTTTGCATACTCCATGCAGAAGTCCCAAGTATAACCCATTCCTTCCTTTGTCAAGTTGGCCGATGCAAACGTCAAGTCTCGCATAAGGTTTGAAGAGATAAAGTCAGGGTTAATCGAAGTGTTTAATTGTGCACATATTCTGTTCAATTTTGCAGACTTTTCTGTTGCCCAATTTCGTGTGCCCGAGTCTCTGAGCAATCCATTAATAGCTTGTGCTGCTCTTGGATTTCCCTGGCAAACAAATCTGCGCACTCTACCGTTTACATATACATTAACTATGTGTTGGTTCATGTCGCTGCTGCGCTCAAACTTATAGCCGATGTCGCTTTTCCTTCTCGCTATCTTTGCCTCGCCTTTTGCTTGCTTCGCTTTCATGGTGGTCTCAAAGGTGTTCAATATCTCGTTGATCTGCTCTTGGGTTGAGTTCTCGGGAATGTTCGGCATTACTTCCTCCCATACCTCATTACCGTCAACGATATGCTTCTCTACCCAAGCTTAATCTCCACAAATATTCTGTCCTTAGCGTCGCCCTTCTCGTAGACTTGCACAAAACGCATGAAGTGTTGCTTCTCCACGTTCTTGCCACCATTTATTATAGAAGACTTTGCCAAAGCTGATATCTGTGCCAATACATTGACATCACTAAGACTCTCACGTCCGCTTGCCTTTTCAATTACAGAACCTATTTCGTTCTTTGTGTCGCCCCCGAAATGTAACCGTACACATCTTCAGCAACAGTTTCATCGAATTTTCTCAATGGAACATACCAGTCGAACATTTCTTTCAAATGGTCTCTTTCGTTTTTATCCTTGAATCCGTTGGCATACTCTTGGTCTATAGTGAAGTCGGTAGCTTTCTTCTTGGCATCCCAGAAGCTTTTTACCAAGTCTGCCCCAAGCTGGCTTTCCGTGCTCATCACTTCGTCTATAACGTTGGCATCGTCATATTCCTCGCCTTTCTTCACGTCATAGATTCCGTGCATACCCGAATAGTCATGCTCCTCAGCCTTGAAGTCCTTGTCCAAGTTCTGGACAATCCACTCGTCCATCTGACGGTAATACTCTCTCAGGTCTATCTGTCCCGAGTCAAGTGCTCTTCTAAGGTCGCTTCTCTCGCCCTTCCAAGCCTTATCCAGATTGTCAAGACCCTCAGCGTCCGCACCTTCTGTAGTTTCCATTTTTCTGAACCAGTCTCTTACGAATAGTACACGGTTTCTCTCCAAACCATGCTTCTTTATAAAGTATAGGTTGGCGTTTCGTGTCTGCTCTGCTCCGTCCTTGCCGGGCATTGCCGATACCACTTTCTTGAAGGTATCACCTAACGGCGCAGTATACTCTCTGTCGTATCTCTCACACATCTGCATAACCATGCTGCCCATTCTGTTATGGCATTGCAATGGATTGAAAGCCGAAGGAATATCAGTATAAGCATCCTTCACACCCGAAATTATCTGCATGGCTTCCTGCAACGACTGCATATCGTCCACGGTACTCTCCTTGAAAGCGTACCATTTTGTGCTCAATCGTCGGTTGTATTCCTCAATCTTCGATGCAGTCATTGGCGAGGTTCTATAGTGTACGTGTCCGTCCGTAGCCTCGTCAAAGTCTTTCTTGTTGAGGTCTAACAACCCATGCTTCTTGCCGTTGTTGTCGTACATCATGCCGTTCTCTTCTATGACGGATGATACATTCTCGTGCTCTATCTTCCACTTCACGCATCAGCCTCATCTTCCACCACGGATCATTACCCTTCTTCTGAACGTTCTTCGCCAGCCACAGCATATACTTCACGTCCTTCACGTTAGGCGATATTCTGTAGCCTATCTCGTGCAAGGCATCTGTCACCTTGTTCTTGATGTTGTTCCAGAACCCGGGTTCGCCCTTGCCCTTCTCGGCACTCTCGGCGATGAACTCCTCTATAGCGTCATAGAATCCCATAGAGTCCTTGCCCATACGTTCCTTCACATAGGCTCTCAGTTCGGCATTCACAGGATTGTCCAAGTCCAGCCACAGACCTCTCATATAGTCGTTGAACTTGTCTCCGAGCAATCCTCTCATGCCCTTATGTCCCACGGTCTCGTGCCAAACGGTCTTCTCCGCAGTATACGAGTCGTGTATATTCGGCATATACAGATGCACCTCGCCTGTATTCTCGTCATACCAGCCAGTCACCTGCTTGCCGTTCTCAATGTCACGGCGCACCTGCTCGTTGCCAATCTCCTCAACCGAGTTCACCATCTTCACCTTACCACCAGTCTTCTCCACAGCCTTGTCAATAGCCTTACCAATCCGCTCGCTAACAGAAGGCGCAGCATCGCCATCAACCAAAGGCTCAGTCGCTTAGATAGGCCCAGTGAGGCATAGCCAGACTTATCACTCTCTTTCCTAAAGAAAGTCTCCCCATCTGTTAAATTTTTACTCTCATCAAGCAATTTCTTGCCCGAATCGTAGGATTTCTCAACTCCTTGCAGTAACTTTGCAGTATCAATAGAGTTGTTTGATGAAACCAAAGGTGGTCTGTCGGGATTTTCTCGCTTTCCAGGGGAGTCAAGCAGCTCTATTTTTGTTACCTCATAGCTATGAGGTTTGTTTTCTTCCCCTCCTCTGAACTCTTGCATAGTAGTCTTCACACGGTATGTTTTACCGTCTATCTCTACTGCGCCATAAAGTCTATGCACCAAAACTCCTTCTCCGTATCCATTCTCTACACTACGCAATCCGTCCTCACCCTTCTTGTAATCCGGGTGTATCTCTGCCTCGATGCTTTCATGTATAACATCTGTCAACTTTGGAAGAACGGAAAGGTGAACAAATGGGTCTTCGCTTTTTGATATTGCGCTATTGGAAAGATATTTGTCTATTGCTGCCTTGCTTATAATATAAGGTGTGCCATCGCGCATAGTCGGCATATCGCCATTCTTTGTAGCGAGATTGTCTTTAGCCCATATACGTGCATTTTTAATAGCATCTGCCTTGTTTTCTCCAAAGCCATGCTTCTCAACCTCTACCACCTTCACCTTCTCCTTATTCAGATTAGGCATAACGATACCTTTCTCCTTAACTGCTCTGTCTCTCACAGCGTCAAAGTGTTCCTTACTGTCTGAGAAGGTGTTGCCAAGTTCCATGCGGTAATGGGTGTTCGCCTTGTTATACACCTCGGCAGCATGCTCGATTCTGTACATCACACCCTTACCCTCGTACTTCTTCTTCAAGTATCGCTGCATTTCCTCCTCGGTCATGTCAGCCAACTTGCAAGTCAGTTTCTTAAGCTCCGCAAGCACAGCCTGGCTCGTCTCGTTTCTTGTCTGACGTTCCTGCTGTTCAAAGGTCTCGTATGTACTGGCAAGGAATTTCTTCTTCTGCTCGGCACTATATCCATCCATGTCAAACGGAATGGAATAGTCATTCCAGTCGCCTCTAACGCGCACGTTGATGCCGCCCTCGTTAAAGTCTACCGTCACATTCTTCAACTCCTTCAAATCCTTCACGGTCTGCTTGCTCTTCTTCATCATTATCGCATTGGTGTCGATAATGCGGTCGGGCATTTCCACGTCGCGCAAATCCTCGAAGAAGTCCTCTATCTTGTCGTAGTGACCGCCCAAGTCCCATTTCTCTACGCTGCCAGCCTTGGCACGCATAGCCTCGTTGCTTATTTTGTCCACTACTACCACACGGCAGACAACATTAGTACCTGCCTGTTTGAACACGATGTCGGGCAACTCTACCTCCGCACGCATTACGGCGGTCTTCTCGCCCTCAATCCATTTCTCAAACTTCTTGTCTGTCGAACCTCTTGGAATAAGGGCCACAACACGACCGCCTTCCTCCAAGTGCTTGAATGCCTTACCCAAGTGAGCAATGGCTGTCGCTCCTGCCGTACCAAACGGTGGGTTCATTACTACTACGTCGTGCTTGTTGCTGATGTCGTAGTTCTCGAATATGGTGTTTTGGAACTTCCGGCCCAGTCCTCCTGCCTTCAACTGTAGTTTTGTGAACAGGCTCTGACTCGGCTCTATCGCTACCATTTGATTGCCCTTAGGCGCATATCTCGCTATAGCACCATGTCCTGCACTCGCTCCAGCACTGTATCGCCTTCGCCCATATTCGCCCATTCCATCATCTTATAGCCTAATGGTTCAGGTGTTGGAAAGTAGTCTACACCCTCTCTGTTGCGGGAGTTCAGCTTCTGGTTAGAGTAGTAGTCAAGCACAGCATTGTCAAATCCGTCTGTGCTTTGGTCTTTAGGCGCGTCAAATTCCTTGCCGCCTACGCCCTGCTGATCGATAGGCACTACTCCGCTATGCTCCAGTATACCGTTGGCGAAACTGTCTCTTAGGCTTCTTGCCTGACTGCCAAGCGCAAGGTTCTCAGTTGTCGATACCTGGTTGTTGAACTTCTGTCCGAACAGCATCATTTCTGAGTTAAGTCCCAATATCGGGTACTCAAATATGGCGTTGCTCTTGTTGCCGATACGGTAGGTACGTCCTTCAATCTGCAATGCTGTGATAGGACTCTGAGGCAACGCCAGTGTAATGCACACACGCTGATGCTTGCCAGTAGTGTCATGCAGCGAGATACCTTCCTTTCCGCTCGCCTCCTGTATCACGATGATGTTCTTGCCACTATCGTCGCTATTGAAGGTGTCCACTGCCTTGTCCTTCGCCTTCGTGCTTTCCTTTCCACTGAAGAACAATACCTTGTCCTTGCCGAACACCTTGGCTATCTGCTCTCTCGGCATGCTGTAGTCCAATGTCTGCTCCCACTCCAACAAGTCGGCATACTTCTTTCTGAAGTCCTTCACAGCTGTATAGCCTTCTTCTGCTCTTCGCCTGGTTTCATTAACGCAATCGAGCGGTTTGCCTGCTCCAGCATCGAGGCGAACGGCGGCTTCAAAGGCTCCTTTGTCTCCACTCTTCGGTGGAATATCACTACCTTGCGTCCTGCGTCCAAATGTGCCTTTATGCGCTCTATGATGTTTGCCACCTTCATAGTCTCAAACAGAGCGCTGCCATAATTATAGTCGCCTATCGTCCTACGGTAAGCGTCTGCCAACACTCCGTGTCCTCTTACGGCATCCTGCACAGCTTGGTTGAACTCCTCAGCATGGTCGGGAGATACAGTCGGGAAGTCTCTTGAATAGTCATACGGACTGTCTATGATGCGTCCGCTCATAGTGCCTAACGTATCTTGCAGATAGTCCGAGAACTCAATCTCCTGCTTGGCTACAGCCTCGGGGTTGCTCGTGCTCTGCTCCAGTCTGTTGTAGCGGAACTTGTATGCAGCACCGAAATGGTCAAGATAGAACTGTGTGCGTCCGCTAATTCTTCCGCCCTTTTCCACTTCGGGATACTTGAAGATGTAACCTTCCGCATAGTCAAGGTTCTCACGAGTGTTGAACGGTGTTGCCGAGAGGAAGATTGTCTTCGTGTCCTTCCACTCTGCCTTTGCCTGCGCTTTAAGTTTAGGCTCAACTTCGTTTGTGTAATGGCTCAATGCCTTCACAAACTCGCCGTGTATCTTGCCAAGCTTCGGGAAACTGGCATAATCCCCAGGAGTAAATCCGTTTCTCTCCTTCGGCAACATTCTGCTTGTAGCATAAGCTACGTCACGTGGTGTCGCGCTCGGGTGACTCGCTTTGTATTCGTCCTGTATACGTTTCACTTCCTTGCCGCGCTCAGCGTCAAACCGCTCACCAAGGCTTTTCATCTTCTGATAGTCCTTGTTCGTCTCCTGCAATCTCAAGAAACAGTGGTTCTCGCTTCTGTTCGTCACCATGTAGTGCTGCATACTGCGTGCCGTCTCCGTACCATTCTTGTTCTCCATGATACGGTGGCTCTCGTCGTATATCACAGCGTCCCACTTGGTTTCCAGCAGCTTCTTATTCACGCCGAAGTTGGCGAATGTAGTGATCACTACGCCCTCACCGCTCTCTGTAGTAGCAGTAGTGCCACGCTCCTTGGCTATGCTGTCAAGGTCGCGAATCTCCATGTTCAGGTTGCGTCCGTCCTTTATCCAGTCGCTCACCTTCTTCTGACTCGGGGTTACAATAAGTATACGTCCCTTGCCTTGCTTCACAAGTCGCTTGGCAACGCCAAGTCCCGTAAATGTCTTGCCCGTACCCGTGCCGTTGGTGAACATGTAGCCCTTGCCGTAGGCGTGCTCTCTGTCCGCGTGCTCCTTGCCGAAGAACTGCGTCTCCGCTCTCAGTACGTCTTCCTGCTGTTGGGGTAGCAGATAAGGCAGAGTCTCCTCGATATTCTTCTTGTCGCCCACCTTCACCTTGATAGGCTCGGCGGCCACCTGACGCTTGTACTTCTCGGCATTTGGCGTAGCTATCTCCTTCTTCATGCGCTCCGTTCCGAGAATGCTTGCCCATTCGCTAAGCTTATGGGTCACACCGTCAACCTCGATATTGGAGTTCCACATGTTCTTGATGTAGTCATACACCTCCTCATCGCTAAGGCCGAGCTTTGTTAAGTGACCGCCGAAGCTGCCCTTCATGGCATCTATCCATCGTTAAGCTTCACAACGCCCTTCTTGATGTGGAGATAGCCCAACTTTGTCAGCGCAGGCAAAGGCAGAGTGGAAGGACACGAAGACAATCTTCCTCTCGGCAACACCGTTCAACACTCGTGAGAACCTTGACTATGCGAAGATGATCATCAT
>ENA-OOMW01000034-OOMW01000034.1-viral-metagenome-genome-assembly--contig:-NODE-34-length-12256-cov-2.549180_pt1 | contig 12256 bp, 12 predicted proteins | sample MGYA00245306_ERZ501074 | MGnify/ENA primary metagenome ERZ501074 (study PRJEB25959, sample SAMN05341353) | viral metagenome | host: human-associated | place: USA: California | collected 2014-04-26 | study... | reverse complement strand
GATCGGCGATTGCGGCGGCGGGTGCGGCATTTTTCGGGCTTGCCGAAGAAACACGCGAAGCCCGCGAAAACATGGGTAAACTTGAAACCAGCTTCACGACGGCGGGACATTCGGCAGAGGACGCGAAAAACACCTATACGGAGTTGTACGGCGTTCTTGGCGACGACGGACAGGCAACGGAAGCCGCCGCCCACCTTGCGAAGCTGACTACGAACGAAAAAGAGCTTTCGGACTGGACAAACATTTGCACGGGCGTTTACGCGACATTCGGCGACAGCTTACCGATTGAAGGTTTGACAGAAGCCGCGAATGAAACGGCAAAGACGGGATCAAATCACGGGTAATCTTGCCGACGCGCTGAATTGGGCGGGCGTTTCCGAAGATGATTTTCAAGCCAGCCTTGACGCTTGCACATCGGAGCAGGAGCGGCAAGCCCTTATCACGTCCACGTTGAACGGGCTTTATTCCGAAGCGGCGGACAAGTACAGAGAGGTAAACGGCGACATTATCGACGCGCAGAAGGCAACAGCAAATCTGAACAGCGCTATGGCGGCGCTGGGCGCGATTGCTGAACCGATCATTACAAAGCTGAAACAGCTTGCGGCGGAGCTTTTGCAGGAAATAACGCCGTTCGTCGAGCTTATCGGAAAAGGCTTGACGGGTGCGCTTTCCGGTGCAGAGAGCGCGGCGGAGGACTTCACAGACGGCTTGCTGGGTATGGTTACGTTCGCGATCGAAAAGCTAACGGAAATGTTACCGACCTTCCTTGAATTCGCGGTGAAGATGATCGCGAATATCGCTACGGGCATAGCTCAATCGTTGCCGACGCTTGTTCCTTCGCTGGTTCAGCTTGTAACGGACATCGTGCAAGTTCTGATCGACAATATCCCGTTGCTGATCGACGCGGCTTTACAGCTTGTAACAGGGCTGGCGGAAGGCATTATAAACGCGATCCCCGTTCTTGTTGCGGCGCTTCCGCAGTTGATAACCAGCTTGATCGACGGTTTGCTTTCCGCAATCCCGCAGATCATTCAAGCGGGTATCGACCTTCTGACGGCGTTAATTACCGCCCTTCCGGAGATCATCACAACGATTGTTGAAGCGATCCCGCAGATCATTGAAGGCATTATCACGGCGCTTACGGAGAACATACCGCTTATCATTCAAGCGGGCATTGATCTTCTTGTCGCGCTCATACAGGCATTGCCGCAGATTATAACGACGATCGTTCAAGCGATCCCGCAAATCATAAGCGGCATTGTAAACGCGCTGATCGGCAACATCGACCAAATCATTATGGCGGGCGTTCAGCTTTTCGTGGCGCTCATTCAGAATTTGCCGACGATCATAGTTGAAATCGTGAAGGCAGTTCCGCAGATTGTTTCCGGCATTGTGCAAGCGCTCGCGTCGCTGGGCGGCGAAATGATAAACGCTGGCGCAAACCTTCTTCACGGCTTGTGGGAAGGTATCAGCGGCGCGGCTTCGTGGTTGTGGGAAAAGGTATCCGGCTGGGCTTCGTCCCTTGTTTCGGGTATTAAGGACTTCTTCGGCATTCATTCCCCGTCAACGGTATTCGCTGAAATCGGCGGCAACATGGCGGACGGCGTGGGCGTAGGCTTCACCGACAACATGGGCGGCGTTGAAGGCGATATGACCGCCGCAATGGGCGGAGCGGGCGCGCTGACGGCGGCGGAAGCAGTAAACGCCGTGAACAACGGCATTATTGCGAACATTGAAGGCTTGTCCGGAGCGGTGAACGCGATCGTCGAGCGGGTTATTACCGGACTGACGGCGCAAGCTCAACGTTTCAATCAAGCCGGACAGGACTTCGACAAGAACATAGCTTCCGGTATGGTGGCGGGTATCGTGCAGATCACGCAGAAAGTACCGCAGATCGCGCAAAGCATTATTACCGCATTCACGGCACAACATCAAAAGTTCGTAACCGAAGGAACGAACATCGACAAGAGCATAGCGCAAGGAATGATCGCGGGTATCCCGCAGATCACGGGCAAGGTTGCACAAATTATTCAGCCCGTTATTACCGCGCTTCGCTCTTACGTATCGGAGTTCACGGCGGCGGGCGAAGAGATGGTGCGCGGCATTTGGCAGGGCTTTCAAAATATGTCCGGCTGGCTTGAAAGCCGTGTCCGCTCTATGATGAGGGATATTGTGGCGGCGGTTGAAGAGGAAATGGACATCAATTCCCCGTCGAAGGTTTTTGCCCGTATCGGCTCTTACATGGCGCAGGGCTTGGGCGAGGGCTTCGCCCGCGAAATGCGCGACGTTGAAAGCACGATCCGCCGTGAAACATCGAACGCCGTTCCCGAATTCCGTTCCGAAGAGGGGCGCGACAAGCGCGGCGGCAGTACGCCTTCCGTTGAAGTCGTGCAAAACATCTATGCGAACGAAACGAGCTACGCCGAACAGCAAAGACAGGCGGCGCGGCAGTTCCGGCAGATTGCGCGGGAGGTTATGGCATGAGGACACAAGAAAAATTGATCTACACGAACGAGCGCGGGGAAAGCATAGAGTTTTCCCCCGCTTCTTCGTATCACGTAAACTTCAAGGACGTTACCGGACTTTCCGACGTGCGGAACGCTATTTACAGCACCAACAGCATGGGGCAGGACGGCGACACATACTTGGGCTATCGGATCGAAAGCCGCGATATTGACATCGTGGGATACATCAAGGAGCGGGACAAGCAAGCGGCGCAGAACCTACGCCGGAAACTGAACCGCATATTAAATCCGCAGTACGAAGCAACGTTGACGTATGTTTTCGGCGACTTCCGGCGGGTGATCGGGTGCAAAATCGACGACGCGCCGATCTTCAAACGGAAGCCGATCTTCGAGCAATTCACGGTCAATCTTTCGTGCCTTAATCCTTTTTGGAGAGAGGAAACGGAAACACGCGAGGACATAGCAACGTGGATCGGCGGCTTTGAATTTCCAGTTCCGGACGGGCTGGAGCTTTACGACGGGTGGGAAATCGGCTATCGCCAGCCGTCGCTGATTGTGAACGTCTACAATTCCGGCGACGTGAAAAGCGGTATCCGGATCGAGTTCCGCGCGATCGGCGCGGTTACAAATCCCGTATTGCTGAACGTCGATACACGGGAGTTTATCAAGCTGAATATTTCGCTTGTAGCGGGCGACGTTTTAACCGTTTCCACGGGCTACGGTGAAAAAGCCGTGAAGCTGAACCGTGGCGGCACGATTACAGACGCGTTCCGCTATCTCGACGTTGATAGTTCGTATTTGCAGATCGCCGTGGGCGACAATCTCTTCCGTTATTCAGCGGACGCGAACGCCGAAAATCTCGAAGTTTCGATCTATCACAATAACTTGTATTTGGGGGTGTAGCGCGGTGGAATTATACGTTTATAGCCGCGATATGACACTTCAAGGGATCGTCGAAAAGATTTCGTCCTTGATATGGACGCGGCGTTATTGGAGTTGCGGCGAATTCAAGTTGCTTGTTCCCTTCACGGAGGAACACGCCCGCTTGCTGGTGAAGGAAAATATCATCATCAAGCGCGGCGGCAACGAAGCGGCGGAAATCCGCTATATTCACATCACGAAGAATTCACAGGGCATGGAGGAAATAGAGGTTCAAGGCAAGTTCCTTCTTTCGTGGATCGGCAAGCGCATTTTGACAACGCAGATCATCACGAAGGACACGACACAGAACATTCTATACGCCATTGTGAAGCAGACTTGCACGAACGCAGGAGCGGCGCGCAAATATCCCGAATTTCAGTATATCCACGACCGACGCAGACACCGGAAGTGGGCAAATCGACTATACTTCCGAACAGTACGTGAACGCCCAGCTTGCGGCGGAAACGGCGGCGAAGGCGGCGAAGCTGGGTATTCGGGTTCTGACAAATGCCCGCACGGGCAAGCATACCTTTTCCGTTTACGAAGGGCGCGATCTTACGGCGGGCAATACCGCAGGGAACGCGCCTTGTATCTTTTCGCAGGAGTTCGACAACATCGTTGAACAGGAATACACGAACAGCGTTGAAAACCTTAAAACAACGGCTTACGTCGGCGGAGAGGAAAAGGAAGGCGTAACGCGGAAGGTTGCCGAAGTCGGCGGCAGTTCGACGGGGCTTTCCCGCGACGAAGTTTTCATCAATGCAACGGACATCGTGCAGGAATACGAAAACGAGAGCGGGCAGACCGTAACGCTTACAACGGCGCAGTATTTAGCGCTTCTTTCCGCGCGCGGCGTTGAAGAGCTGGAGCAATACGCGGAAACGCTTGCTTTCGGATCGAAGATCAACACGAACGCGAATTTGAAGTACGGCACGGACTACGATTTAGGCGATCGGGTAACGTGTATCAATAAGCGCTGGAACGTCCGCATTGACGTTCGCATAACGGAGATCGCGGAAACCTACGAAACCAGCGGCGAAGAAATAGATATTACCTTCGGCGAGAGCTTGCCCGCGCTTCTGACACAAATTCGGCAGATTACGAAATAAAGGAGGGCTTCACAGCATGGAAAAATCAAGTTTCTTCAACAGCGTTTCGCACGATCGCACGTACAAGGCGGAGGATTGGGCGGAATACTTCGCTTCGTTCATCGGGAACGGCGTTTTCCCCGTCCCTTCGACGGGGCTTCAATCGTTGCAAACGACGGAATGAAGCTGAACGTTAAAACGGGCAAAGCGTGGATCAACGGTTACTTCTACTTCAACACGGGCGATCTTGCCGTCGAGCTTGACACGGCGGACGGACAGTTGAACCGCATTGATCGCGTTGTCGTGCGCTGGGATTTGACAAACCGCGTTATGTCGGTGAAGGTCAAATCTTCTTCGTTCAGCGCGTCCCCTACCGCGCCCGCATTGCAGAGGGACGCGGACGTTTACGAGCTTGCGCTGGCGGACATCTACGTGGGCGCGGGCGTAACAGCTATCACGCAAAGCAAGATCACGGATCAACGCTTGAACACGTCGATTTGCGGCGTTGTTGCCGCCGTCGTTCAGCAGATCGACACGGCGGCTTTTAACGCACAGCTTCAAGCGTGGTTCGCTGAATATCAATCCCTTTCGGCGGCAGAGTACAACACACTTGTTTCGTATATGAATTCGCTGAAATTGCAGGGCGACACGCAATACAACGCGTTCGAGCAACACATGGCGGACTTTGAAACACAGGCGGCGGCGGATTTCAACGCATGGTTTAACGGCTTGCAAACCGTCCTTGACGATAACGCGGCAACAAACCTTCTGAACATCACGAACGCGCTTGACGCGCGCGTGGATATGCTGGAAGCGGTGCTTTTCAATGACATTACGACAAATCCGTTCTTGATCCTCTTCGATGATCTCGACGGCGTAACGTCTACGGGCATTTGGAACGAGAGTTTGCAGAGGATCGAATGCTGACGCGGTACGCTTGTACGGCGGCGGAATTGTCGTGCGTGATCGGAAACATCTTCGCGGAGCTTTCCCCACCGTGCGCGGCTTGCGGCGCGGAGGTATTACAGATCACAGGAACAACGGTTACAGGGAACGCGGCAACGCTGACCGTTACCGAAGCGGGCTTCGATTTCGACGGGTGCGCCGACGATACCGCTATGATCGAGCGAATGCGGAAAGGACGGTGCATATATGCAAAGACCGGAGCGGGAGCGGAAAGAACCGACGGAATTCAACGTGATTGTGAAAGCGAAAGACCTTGTAAAGCACACCTTCACGATCACGAATTCGACGGAGCGCTACCCGAAGAAATACCGCTTCACGCTTGTAAACAGGATACAGGATAAAGCGGTGGACATTTACGAATGCGTCCTTGAAGCGAACGAATTAGACCTTCGGGACGCGCAGGAATACAGACAACGGCAGAAGCTACAAGCAAAGGCGCTGACCTATTGCAAGGAGCTTCTATTTTTCATAGAGCTTTCGCAGGAAATGGGCTTTATTTCTATGAGCAGTTGCGAATATTGGTCAAAACTTGCGCTTGAAGTGAAGTACATGACGACCGCGTGGAAGAAGCGGGACAAAACGAGAGCTTGAAAAACGTTCGGGGTACATCTTGATACGCCTAATTCGTCGAACGCCAACAACGTCCGCAACGTCAATTCGGACGGCTCTTTGAACAACAACAACGCGTACAACGGCAACAATGGCGTTCGCCCGCTTCGGTGGACTATGTGAACGAGTAGGCACAGCCGAAAGCAGAATACCACCATCAAAGGAAGGTGTATCCCGTCGCCGCTATCCACGGCGGGGACGAATACAGGATCGCCGATACCGGAGCATACCGCCTTCCGGCGGCTGGCAAAGGTTATAAACAGCGAGGATTTTTTATTATGACAGACTTTGAAAAGATACACAGTTTTGAAAGCCTATACAATGCCTACCGAAAGGCGCGGCAAGGCAAGAGGTGGAAAGGAGCGGCGGCAAAGTTTGAAGTTAATCTTCTTGAAGCGCTGAACCTATTAAGCGCGCAGATCAGAACGAAGCGCTATACCATGTCCCCGTATAACACGTTCGAGGTATACGAACCGAAGCGCCGCGTGGTTATGTCGAACAGCTACAAAGACAAGGTTGTTCAACATTCGCTTTGCGATAACGTGCTTGAACCGATTTTGACACGATCGTTCATTCGCGATAACTACGCGTCGCAGGTGGGGAAAGGTACGCATTACGGGTTAGACAGGCTTCAAGAGTTCATGCGGAGGTTTTACAGGAAAAACGGAATTGACGGCTGGATACTGAAAGGCGATATTTCAAAGTATTTCTATTCGATCCGGCACGACGTTTTGAAAACCTTAATCCGCGAGAAGATAACCGATCCGGACGTTTTGTGGCTTGTCGATCTTATCATCGACAGCACCGAAGGCAACGTCGGAATACCGATCGGCAATCAAACTTCACAGCTTTTCGCCCTTCTCTACCTTGACGGGCTGGATCACTTCGTAAAGGAAAAGCTGGGTATCAAATATTACGGGCGCTATATGGACGACTTCTTTTTGATCCATCACGACAAAGCATATTTGCAGGAGTGCCGGAAGCAGATTGAAGCGTTCGTACAGGCGCGCGGGCTTTCGCTGAATGCGAAAACAAATATCTTCCACTTAAAACACGGCGTTGATTTCTTGGGCTTTCATACATACTTGACCGAAAGCGGCGCGGTGATCCGCAAGGTGCGCCGCAGGAGCAAGAACAATATGAAGCGGAAGTTGAAGAAATTAGCCGCCATTCACGCGGCGGGACGGATCGACGCAAAGACCGTTGAACAATCCTATCAAAGCTGGAGAGGACACGCCGAAAAGGGAAACAGTTATCACTTGATCCGGCGGACGGATCAGTATTACAACAGCTTAATGAAATCAAAGGAGGCGGCACAATGTCAAAAACATTAGGCAGTTTGTCGGTGGGTGCGAAGATTGAAGTTCCGGTTCTTTCGGCGTATCAATCGCGCTTCGGATCGAAGATCGTTTTCAAGATCGCCGACAAGAACCACAGCGGCTACCCGTCGAATTCCGTAACGCTGATTACGGAAAAGATCATTCAGTTAATGTGTTTCGACGCGAAAGAGCCGAGCAACAGCAACAGCGACCGGAAACAATACGGCAATAACCGCTATCAGCATTCAAACATTCTGCAATGGCTGAACAGCAACGCGGCGGCGGGCGCATGGTACAGCGCAAAGCACAGCGCGGACGCGCCGCCTACAAACGCGAACGTATGGAACAATTACAACGAGTACGACGCGTGGGCGGGCTTCCTTGCTATGCTTGATCCGAAGTTCGTTGCGGAGCTTCTGACAACAACGCAGACCGTCGCAAGAAATACCGTTACCGACGGCGGAAGCTATGAAACGGTAACGTCAAAAATGTTCCTTCCGTCCACCACCGAAGTGGGGCTTGCGAATGAAAACAATATCGCAGAAGGAACGCTTCTTGCGCTATTCAGCAACGACGCTTCCCGCGTCGCTTATCCTACGGCGCAATGCGTGAGCAATTCGGAGTACACGAACAGCAATTTCAGCACGTCAAAGGCTGGTATTGGTGGCTTCGAACGCCTAATTCGTCGAGCGCCCTCAGCGTCCGCTACGTCAATTCGGACGGCTCTTTGCACGGCAGCATCGCGTACAGCGGCGACGTTGGCGTTCGCCCGCTTTGTAATCTTAAATCTTCTATCTTGGTATCTGACAGCCCGAACAGCGACGGAAATTATACGGTAATCTACAATTCCGCACCTTCCGCGCCGCCCAGCATTACCGCGCCAGCAACGTGTTACAGCGGGCAGAACATCAACATTTCTTGCGCGGCGGCGACCGATCCGGACGGCGACGCGCTGACCTATTGTTTCGAGCGCTCATACAACAGCGGCGCGTGGACACAGGTTCAAGCGTCCGCAAGCAGGACGTTCACGGAAGCGGTATCGACCGCGTGGAACACGTTAAAATACCGCGTCCGCGCAAAGGACAGCTACGCAATTATTCCGCATACACCACAAGCGGAGATATTGCCGTAATTCATAACCAGCCGCCCGTGATTTCCGGCAGTAATGCCGATCTTGGGATCAAGCGCGCCGATTTCACCTATCAATACAGCGTAACCGATCCGGACGGCGACACGGTGAACGTTGTTGAAAAGATCGACGGAAAGACAATCGCGACGAAGAACGGGATCACGCTGGGCGCAACGCAGACGCTTTCCGTTTCCGGAAATACCTTCACGGCGCTTACGAACGCAAAGCACACGATCACGATTACGGCGACCGACAGCGCGGGGAATAGCGCCGTCCGGACGCTGACGTTCACGAAGTCGATTGCGGCTTCGTTATCACGCTTTCAGCGCCGCTGGAAGCCAACAGCCAGCCGACACGCGCGAATATCAAGGTAACGCGAGATATTCCGGCGGGCGGCACGTTCAAGGTTGAAGCGACGAACAATCCGTTTGACGCTTCCCCCGTTTGGGAGGATTGCACGAACGCGGTTGTTCAAGGCGTTGCACACGTTTTCGCAAATAAGATCAACACGGCGGCACAGTACGGAATGAATATCCGCGTAACCGTCCAGCGCGGCGACGCGCTGACCGCTTGCTGGGTATCGGGGATCGGGGGAATTTTGAATGAGCGTAATTCACAAGAAGAGCAACGGCGGAGCTTCCACCGAAATTGAAAAAGAGGTTCGGGAAGTCAAAGCGGCGGGAGAGCAAACCGCCGCTTTGCTTGCCCTATCCTTCAAAGCGCAGATCGTGCAGGATCGCGCCGCCGGAACGAACGTCATTTCCGACGCGGCGATCCTGCAATCGGCGGAAGTGATCGAATACGACGAATACGCCGACAATCACGCTTACAACACCGTCGGCGAAATCATCAAGCACAACGGGCGGTATTACGAGATCAAAGCGGCGCACACGTCGAACGCGGCGGCTTATCCCGTTGAAACCACCTTCGCGTACTATCGCTTGATCGAGCTTTCCGCGACCGGAACGCTTGACGATCCGATCCCGTATCCGGAAACGGCGGGGATCGTCGTTAATGTCGTTTCCGGCTTGTATTACAGCTACAAAGGCGCGGTATACCTTGCAAAAGCAGATATGCCGAATTGCGTTTATCCGCCGGACACGGCGGGCTTGTGGCAATGGGAAAAAGTAACCTAACGGGAAGGAGGATCAACGATGGACACTTTCACAACGGTTCTTTCCGTCTTTTCTACCGTATGCGCTATCGTGTTCGGCTATATCGCTTTTGTTCGTAACAGGGACAAGGACAAGGAAAGCAATGTGAAGCACGACGCGACCGTTTTAACCGAGATCGGATACATCAAGGCGAACACGGACGAAATCAAGGCGGAGCAGAAGGAACAGCGAAAGACGAATACGGAGTTCGTAACGCGCTTGACCGACGTTGAAGCGTCGGCGAAACAGGCACACAAGCGGCTTGACCACATCGAAAAACGAATGGATCAAGCAGAGTAACACCAGCGACGGCGGGGGCTTCCCCGCCGCTTCTTCATTGCAAAGGAGGGTTCAGCAATGAGCAATAGCAAACTTATTTCGTGTACGCTGATTTCACCGAACAAGAACAGCCCACGAAATCACAAGATCGACACGATCACAATTCATTGCGTCGTCGGGCAATGTTCCGCCGAGAGGATCGGAGAAATCTTCAAGCCGACTTCGCGACAGGCAAGTTCAAACTACGGGATCGGCTACGACGGGCGGATCGGGCTTTACGTCGATGAAGCCGATCGTTCGTGGTGCAGTTCTTCGGCGGCGAACGATAACCGCGCAATCACGATCGAGGTTGCAAGCGACACGAAGCACCCATACGCCGTGAATGATAAAGCATACGCGGCGCTTCTTGATCTTGTCGAAGATATTTGCCGCCGGAACGGGATCAAAAAGCTGGTATGGAGTACAAGCAAGGACGACCGCGTAAACCACAAGAACGGGTGCAATATGACCGTTCACAGGGATTACGCGAACAAGTCTTGCCCAGGCGATTATCTGTATAACCGGCACGGCGAGATCGCGGCGGAGGTAAACAGGCGGCTGGGCGTTTCGGCGGTGGAACAGAAGCCGGAGCAGAAGCCGCAGGGCGACGCGAAGAACCTTTACCGCGTCCAGCTTGGAGCGTTTGAGAAGAAGGACAACGCAACAGCGTTCGCGGCGAAACTGAAAAAGGAAGGTTTCGATACGTACATCGTGCAGATCGGCAAGTATTACAAGGTTCAAGTGGGCGCGTTCAGCGTCAAGAAGAACGCGGAAGCTATGCTGGAGAAGTTGAAGAAGGCGGGACACGACGACGCTTTCATAACCTATTCCGGCACGTCCGGCGGGACATCGGCGCGGAAGATCACAACGGGAAGCAAAGTGCGCGTGAAAGCGGGCGCGAAAACCTATTCCGGCGGAAGCCTTGCTTCCTTCGTCTATTCCCGCGATCACATCGTCAAGGAGCTTTCCGGAAAGCGCGCCGTGATTACCTACGGCGGAACGGTTGTCGCGGCGGTGAACGTCGATGATCTAACGCTTGTTTAACACACGCACAACGCACGGTATGCGTTACACAACGCGCGCCGTGCGTTAATTGCGCTATGAAAGGGGACGCAATGAAAAACAAACCTTCGAGCGGGAAGCGGGTGGCGAAGCGCCGCTTCTTCAAGGCTGACGAACGCTTCGCAACGAAAGCCGTTATTGTGATCGCAATTACAACGGCGGTTTTCACCGTCGCGCAGTACGTTTCATTCCTTATCACGCGGCAGGAACAAACCGTTCTGATCGAATGGTATTTCCGCGCCGTCGTGATCGAATGCGGCGCAATGATGATGAAGCGTCTTGCCGAAGTAATCGTCGGCAGGATCAAGAAAAAAGAAAAAATCGACATAACAGAAAGCGAGGATACAAACAATGACTATTGATCTTACCAGCATTGCAAACGCCGTGATCGCTCTTATCGCGGCTATTATTACCGCCTTCGTGATCCCGTGGATCAGAAGCAAGACGACCGCCGCACAGTTTGAGAAAATCAAAATGTGGGTAACGGTTGCCGTCGAAGCCGCCGAACAGCTTTACACCGGAAGCGGCAGGGGCGCGGAGAAGAAAGCATACGTTGTTGAATTTCTGAATAGCAAGGGCTTCAAGATCGACGCGGAAACGCTGGATAAACTGATCGAAGCCGCCGTCTTTAATCTTCCGGACTACTTCACTATTTCCGGCATTCCGGAGGATACCGACAGCAACAAAGAGTAATTGACCGCGCGGCGGATCGCGCTTCCCCTTTCAGCCTTCCGCCGCATAAAGAACAATCCCCCGTGCGGGCTTTCGAGCCTTGCACGGGGGATTTTTTTGTTTGGTTCAAACTTTCCGAAAACGGATTGTAATTTCAGCGCCGTAAATATCGCTTGCGCCGTGATATGCGGAAATGTGCGTCACGCCGTCGCAACGATCGAAGTTATCTTCGAGAAATTGCGAGTATTCGGCGGGGACATATCCGGCTTTTTCGTCATTCAGCAAGACGGCGAAAGCGGGCTTCCCTTCGTATTCGCCGCGATCAAGGGTAACTTCGGCGGCGTTCTCGCCGAAAGGTTCGTCCTTCCAGTACAAGCGGCGCAATATCGTTTGGCGGCTTTTACGACCGTCCTTAAAGGTAACGCCAGCAATCTTCGTTGTTATAAATTCGTATGGGCTTTCCGGCGGCGCGGCATTCTCGTTCTTTGCGCTGGCGGCGGGTTCGGGCTTAACCACGGGAGCGGGCGCAGGAACGGGCATTTCTTCTTTTTTT
>ENA-OOMW01000033-OOMW01000033.1-viral-metagenome-genome-assembly--contig:-NODE-33-length-12268-cov-7.929568_pt1 | contig 12268 bp, 15 predicted proteins | sample MGYA00245306_ERZ501074 | MGnify/ENA primary metagenome ERZ501074 (study PRJEB25959, sample SAMN05341353) | viral metagenome | host: human-associated | place: USA: California | collected 2014-04-26 | study... | reverse complement strand
TCACTATAATGTACATATGTTCGCAATATTCCCCTAAAAACTAGGTAGTTATATATGCCTTGCTTGCTTATCTCATGCCTAAAACAAGGTAAATTTAACATAACATATGTTATCGGACGTAACTTGTCACCTTGGGAACGTCAATGCTGTGTATGCTATTCAAATGTAGTGTATGCTATTTTGACAGCAGACTTGAAGACCCCGGGGCACGGGGGGAAACCAAGCAATCTCTATATTATATATACCCTTTCACAATTTTTGGCAATTTTTGAAGTTAGGAGGTATTATAATGCCATCTAAACCCACTCGTAGAAGACCTAAAGGAGAGGGGTCTATAATAACCCTCCCTAGTGGTAAAGTGCGTATCAGGGTAGAATTAGACCCTGTGGATGGCAAAAGGCGATGGCTATCAGCCACAGCAGACACAAAAAAGGAAGCTGTGGAGAAGCTGAAGAAGCTTCAGAGAGACAAAGAGGATAAAGGTCTGCAAGTAAAAGCAGAGGAAGACACAATAAAGTATCAAGGTGAGGTGTACCTTAAGCACCTAGAAGCTCAGCGGATGTCAGGGTCTGTAATAATCACCACAAGACGTGTACTTAAGCTCCTAGACAACACAGCTAATGGCTTAGCGTTATCTAAGGTTACCACACATACTATAGATACCATGCTCTTAGAGTGGCATCAAAAGAACTATTCAACTAATACCTATCTTAATTATATAGGACGCTTAAGGCTCTTTTTCAGATGGTGTGTAGAACAAGACCTTATTGGAAAGTCACCTGTGACCTCAATGCAGAAGACACCAAAGAGTGATAAACCTAAACATGAAGTGGTTGTCTTATCGCAAGAGGAGCATGAGCGAATCAAAGCTTTCCTCCTGCCACTATGGGAGCATAAGGATAAACCTATGCTGAAGTATCAGTTCTATGCTCTGTATTGTCTTGCCTATGAAACAGGCATGAGAGAAGGGGAGCTGTTAGCTCTTACGTGGGATTGTCTTGATGACGCTGCTAATACAATATCTGTAAAAAGAACCTTAGCTAAGGATAAGAATAACAAGACAATAGTCACATACCCTAAGACACAAGCAGGGTATCGCACAATCAAAATATCTGAGAAGACAACACAGCTTCTTATGTCTTTAAAACCCCTTAGCTTTGACAAGTCACCATATATCTTCTATAATAGAAAAAAGGATAGCTTCTATGCAGAGCAGCGTCTTATCCATACATGGGATTTCACTAGGAAAGGCGCAGGTATTACTAGACCTTTCACGTTCCACGGAATAAGACATACCAATGCATCCAACATGATTTACAAGCATGTACCTATAGCTCTTATAACAGAACGTTTAGGACATACCAGCATAGCGGTCACCTATGCTATCTATGGGCACATCTTGCAGGAATGTTCGGAAAAACACGTTGCTGTGATAGAAGCTTAGCATGTGACACTATAAAGTCACAAACAACAGGTTTTACAAGGGAATACATTGTCAAAATAACACAAGTTTATTACCTAGACAATATATTTCTTTATAATCTATTTGGTATAACCATATATGAAGATTGGTTAAAATATTTTCATTAGAGCCTGTAAAGCTCATGGTTAAGCCATTCTTCAAATCATGGTCACTATTTTGGTCACTATTGATTCAGAAGACACCTATTGATGTACTTATAGACACTATCCTCATCTATAAGCCACCTTTTGCCACATTTGAAACCCGACAAGCATTTAGACCTCACTAGTAGGTAAATCTTGTCGGGTTTGTTTTGTCTTAGAATCTTAGCTGCTTCTTGGGCAGTTATAAGATTTACTTTATCAGCCATTTGTGTTGTACCATAGCACCCTTAGCTTTACCATCTGTATCTACAAGTACAGTAAGCTCTAGTGCTTTATCAGCCTGATAGTTCCTTTGGATAGAGATAGGAACATATGCACGTTCATTTACATAAGACACACCAGCACCCAGCTCCCAAGAGGGGCGCAGTTTAGACAACACAGGAGTGAGGTCTACAGTCTGTTCTACAGTAGCCTTTACTCCCGGTGGTGCATCATTAGCAGAGCCACTAGTGCTATCAGGTGTATTAATAGTACCAGCAGTTCTTTTAACAATCGGCACACTCACTTTCTCGCCATTAATAACAGCGACGTATTTGTTAGACAACACCAAGTCCTCTTCTTTGGGGTTGTCTTTGGTCTCAGCATGGATTCCTGTGGTAGACAAAAGTCCACCCTTGGAATCTGAGCTGGGCATAGGGGGTTCTGAAGCTTTGTTGTCTCCTCTTAGATATAAGTAGCAGCAACCAGCTCCAATAGCAAAGCTCAGTAAAAGAGCAATTATATTCTTAGTTCTCGTGGTAAACATAGTGTTACATACCTATAATGGTTTGCAGCAGACTGTTTGCAATCTGCAAGAAACCAAGTAGCGGTCTATATTCGGGATTGAACGATGAGGATAGCGTATCCACGAACCACAAGAAGACAAACAGGGGGATGGATATTAAAAGACCATAGAGGAAGAAGGTCTTTAGTTTCATTAAGGTTTCTTTCATGGTATATAGTCTCCTTTAAGAAGGTTATTTAAGGTAATAATAAAAAATACCCTAAGGAATCCTTAGGAGGTATAGGAAACCTTAGGGTATCTATAAGTATCTATTAATTAGGTTTATTAGTAATAATAACAATTACCCTTAGGTATCTATAGTATCTATAGTACCAAGGGTATCTAAGGGTTACATATGGAATCATATAAGGTCATATGGTATCTATAGTAACTATAAGGTATCTATAGTTATCTATAGGTATAATATAATGTCCCTTTCCTACTCTTATCGAGTATGTGACCCATTAGTTTCGCAGGTTTATATGACCCATTAGCTAAAGAAGTTATCAACCACAGTAGCTCCTCCGAATTGTGGTTGTCTTTTTCTATAGCGTTCCGGAACAAGCTCAGGATTATATTCTTTGTGTAAGATACCAAAGTCAGAATCCCACCATTTCATAAGCTGTTCTTCTTCAAGTTCATCAATACCCTGTTGAGCATCCCGGTCTAAGCTTTCTAACCAAAAGGCAACAGCCATGGTCACAGCATCAAGTCTGTCATCATGGGCAAGTGCACCTTTATCTCTAGTGAGCCTTGTGAGCTGATAGATTAAAGAATACTTTTGGTCATTCTCATATACCTTATAATCATCATAGATAACAGAGGTGTTGACAATAAGCTTATGACGCATCATAACAGGTTCAAGGGTATCAATGATACGAGCTTCTTTCTGCTTGTTGTTCTTGACTTCCGTATAGGTACAAGGGTGAACCTTATTCAGTACAGGCTTAAAGAGCTGCCCCCACATGCCATCACCGAAGTTGGCTTCAGAGACAACATCATTCACACCCCAAAACTTACACTTATTAGCTAAGATATTGAGGGTATCATCACCATAACCATCACGATAGCCACCAACTTCCATGAGGAAAAGGTAACCATTGAGAATCTTGATAACAGCATAGGCAAGTTCATCCGCACCACGTCCGGAGGGGTCAATAGCCATTACAGTACCTGTATATTTAGCAGTCTCTTTAGACCTGTCAAAAGGGGCATAGAAGAAGTCACCTTTAAGGGCAGTACAGGGTACATCCTTTAGTCGCTGTTCATATCCACTTGCCCATGACCACTTCATAGATGCTTCTTCCATGTCTAGGTCAGCCACAATAAAGTCAGCTACTTTGAGCGGATACTTTTCAGCATCAGAGAGACTAGTGTCTAAAAGAAATTGTAAAGTAAAACCTGCTTTACCATAGGACAGTCTACGTTTAAAAATCTCTTCTTCGTTGAAGCGTAAGGGGTCAGTGGGTTTACCTGCTAATGAGGGGTCTTTATCAAGTGCATCAGCAATAAAGGGATGTAGACGCTTACCATAGTTATCCCTCATTTTTTGATTTTCCGGATAGACAACAGGGAAGATGACACAATTATATCCACGATTCTGTAATTCGTTGTATAAGGACTGTTCAGACTGTGGAGTACCTAAATAAATAATTAGTCCATTGGGTTTGATGATAGAATCAAATTCCTTTACAGCTTCGCTAAGTTTGTCACGCTGCACCTGTGTACCTGAATTAGATGGAATCTCAATATCATCTGCAATCAGCAGGTCAGCACGAGAGCCTGTAATCTGACCATAGATACCTACAGACTTTACAGAAGGTGAGATGTCAGGAACAGCAGGAGCAACATCAAACAAGTTCATTGTGTCTCTGTTGCCCTTGCTGGTATTAGGTTTAAGATGTGCAAGAAAAGGCAGTGTCATAATGATACGCTTTACGAAAATAGCGTTAGCATCCGCTCTATCTTTACCTGCGGAAACAATCTCTACTTTAATTTGGGGGTTACGCCACAGAGACCACACGGCAAAAGCACAAGTGATAAAACTTTTCGCTACGCCACGGAAACCTTCTAAAATAGTACGGTCATTGGGACAATGTTGTAGATAATTCGCAATAGCATATTGGATAGGGGTAGGGGACGGAAGACCAATCATTTTCCATACAATAAAAAGGAAGACCCTAAAGTCCTCCTTAGCTTTGTCAATCTGTTCATCTGTCCATTCAGGCATCAGCTCACCTGCCCATCCAAATCAAAGGTAGGAATCTCTTCCACTACCTTCTGAATCTTTTGTACCCCTTGCGTTTCAGGGGTAGTCTGTAATTTGTTCTGTTTTAAGAACTCACGCACCTTAGCAAGAAAAGCAGGGTTGCGACGTAGCTCAGGGTCATCAAGACCCTCTAAAAGGGCATTGACTTCACCTATAGCAAGCTTATCAAGTAGTTTCTCATCTATCTGCATAGTTTATCACTCCTTTGTATTCATAAATCAATTCTCACACGATTGAGAGGGGCTGGGAGTGCCATTTGAGCAATGAAACACTCCCATAGGTATAATCACATAGGCAAGAAAATCAAGTCATTCAAATAGGCTCTCAGGCATTACTGAGGACGTTTTAACCTCTTACCTTTTAATTCTTCAATGTAATCTGTTTTAGTTGTATCGACAAGACAAACATCATATGTCTTAGATAAGGTACGGATAGCAGCAGCAGTTCCTTTACCAAAACGGAAAGACCACAGAGGACACTTGCAGATATGACAATCTCGGATGTTATCAGAAGTACCTGCACAGTCCATGCATTTTAAACGGATAGCACGAGTGAGTGAGGGTTTCTTAATATCAGCGATATACACTTTTTTAGCCATGGAAGTCCCCTCCTAAATGAATAAAGCGGTCTCTAATCTCCTCAGTACGCCCCTGATTCCAAAACTGACTACCCAAATATCCACAGGTTCTACGTGTCACGTTCATCTTGGTTTTGTCTCTGTTACCACAATTTGGGCACTCCCACTCCAATCTACCATTATCTGTGACAATCTTAATTTCACCATCATACCCACAGACCTGACAATAGTCACTCTTGGTATTCAGCTCTGCATACATAATGTTGTCATAGATAAACTGAATAACAGCCATAACTGCATCAATGTTTTTGGTCATATCAGCACACTCAATGTAACTGATAGCACCGCCCGGACTAAGCAGTTGAAACTCAGATTCAAATTGCAGTTTGGTGAAGGGGTCAATAGGCTCACGTACATTCACATGATAGCTATTAGTGATATAGTCATGGTCAGTGACTTCTTTAATCACCCCAAAGCGTTCACGGAGACATTTAGCAAATTTATATGTAGTGGTCTCCATAGGAGTACCATATACACTATAGCCTAAATGCTCCTTAGCTTTCCATTCAGCACACTTATCATTAAGGTGTTGCATGACAGAGAGTGCAAAGGGTTTCACAGCAGGGTCAGTATGGGATTTACCAAACATTGCCATACAACACTCATAGAGACCTGCATAACCAAGGGAGATAGTGGAGTAGCCATTCTCCAAAAGTTTGTCAATCTTCTCACCCTTCTGCAGGCGAGCAATAGCTCCATACTGCCAATGGATAGGGGAGACATTGGAGATTGTACCTTTAAGATTTTGATGTCTTACACGCAAGGCTTTGTGGCACAGCTCTAAACGCTCATCAAGGATAGACCAAAATTTATTTTTGTCTTTGCCAGCAGATAGCGCAACATCCACAAGGTTGATGGTGACAACACCTTGGTTGAAGCGACCATAGAATTTAGCTTTGCCATTCTCATCAAGATAGGGGGTTAAGAAGCTTCTGCACCCCATAGGTGGATAGCAGTGACCCACACCATCTTCGGTCTTCTTATTCTTCAGCATAATCTTCTCAGACAAATAGTCAGGTTGCATACGCTTAGCAGTACATTTAGCACACATCTCTGTAAGGTAATAATAGGGAGTACCCTTACGGATGTTGTCTTCCTCTAAGACATAAATCAGCTTAGGAAAGGCAGCAGCAATCCATGCACCCTTTTCATTCTTGACACCTTGATAGCGTTGACGAATGATTTCCTCAATAACCATAGCAAGGTCTTTCTTTTCCTGCTCATTCTTAGCTTCATTGAGATATAGGAATAAGGTAACAAAAGGTGTCTGACCATTGGAAGTCATAAGGGTGTTAATTTGATATTGCATGGTTTGAACACCTCTAGTGATTTCAGCTTTCAGTCGCTTTTCTGTGATACGCTTAATATCATCATAAGAATAGTCTCCTGCTCCAATAGCTTCTAGTTCTTGTGCAAATTCTTCTTTAATTTTTTGTCTTGACGTATTGACAAATGAAGCTAAATGTGCTACCGACACACTTTGCCCACCATATTGATTAGAAGCAACCTGTGCCATAATCTGAGTAGCAATATTACAAGCAGTAGCAAAGCTATGTGGCTTTTCAATCATAGTACCATTGATTACAGTGCCATTTTGCAACATATCTTCCATGTCTAACAGAGCACAGTTGTACATCTTTTGGATAGCATAGTCCATATCATGTACATGGATGATACCTTCTTTATGTGCTTTCATGACATCCGGAGGGAACAGGAGCTTTTCAGAGAGTTCCTTAGAGACCATACCTGCCATATAGTCACGTTGAGTAGACAGGATAACAGGGTTCTTATTAGAGTTCTCCTCATTCACATCTTGGTTGCTGAGATTGACAATATCAAGCACTTCACTCAAAGCACCTTTGGTATTACGGATAAGCTCACGTTTATAGCGATAGCGAATATATTCGCGAGCAACATCAGCATATTGGCGCAACATTAAATCATGCTCAACATAATCTTGAATATCTTCTACACCCATAGCACACTCATAGCTATCCCCATAGAGGTATCGACATAATCCTTCAATATCCTGTGCAATCTGCTTTTTTGTGTCTTCATCAACATAGCCAGCCTTAGAGATAGCATTAATGATTTTGTCTTTATTAAAGTCTACGAGAGACCCATCACGTTTTTTAATTTTCAAATTGATACAGACCTCCTTTAAAAATAAAAAGAGGGAGACTAAGCTCCCTCGTAAATCTTACCAGCGTGCAGGATAGCCACGGACATCCACATGGACACCCCAGCTATAAATACCAATACCATCAGCACCAGCAGTTACCGCAGCATCATACAAAGACTGCAACATAACACCATCAGGCACTGCACATCCGCAGCAGTTCCGTAGATATGCTGGCTATTAGACACACCGCCTACCTCAGCATTGTGGGCAGGGCAGCGATAACCACAGGACAGCACTAAAGGCTTACCGATGATAGCACGCATACGCTCTAATACCTGTACAAGCCGTGGGTTGATGTCAGCACCATTGTGGAGACCACCACAGCCACACTTACAGGCAAATTCACTAGAATCAAAATGAGCTGATAATTTCACTTATTACACTCCTCCTTTTTAAAAAAGGTCTTATACAGCAAGACCCAAATTTGAATCAAGACATACATAATGGTGACGATATACACCCAATCAGATAAGGGGATACCCATGAGGGATAGGGTGGAGACACCAATAGGAGGGGTTGTCTTTACAATTTCATTGTTCATAATATCCTCCATAATAAAATAAAAGAGGGTCAGCTTCTCAGCCAACCCTCGGTAACATTATGCAGCAGCAGTAGTGGTAGTAGCAGGTAACTTAAGTTTCAGATAGAGCAGTTCTCTATCCTTATCTGCCAACTTATCACGCAGAGCTTGCATAGTGTTGCAGGTAATCAGAGCACGAGTTTTCTCGCCTTCCTCATGGATAGCGGTGGTAACCTTACAGGTGTTTGCAGCACCCTCAAAGCGCAGGGCATCAATGTTACGATTGATACTCTCACCGACACTAGCTACTTTGTATCCGGTTTCTTTTTCGTTCATGCCCACAGTATAGAAGCCGTCGCACATACCACTTTGGATACCACGCAGACTAGCTTTGATGTCTTGGTTGTCTAAGCCTTCAGACAACTCTGCACGAGTTACAGTACCTTGGAAAGCAGAACCATTACCACCCCAACCACCGAAACCACCAAAGCCACCACCAAAGGCAGCTAAGAGGATAAGGTATACAAAGGGTTATTCCACATCTCATTACCATTAGAACCTTGTTTGGCGAGCATCAGGCATCACCGAGACCTACGCCAGCATTAGCCATTTCCATTACTTTTCAACTCCTTTTTGAACTTGGTTGATGTATGCTTTACCTGCATTGATGTCTTCGTCAGACATGCCACGCTTACGAGCTTCTTCCTCAACCATTGCTAACAGTTCAGGGGAAACCTGTTTTAAGGCTTGCATCATCATCATTTGCATAAGTTTGTTTTGGTTCATGTTATATTGCATAGTGACTAGTCACCTCCTGCTATTATGATAACATGAATTTAGGAATTGAAAGTTGTAACTAAATGACTATAAAGTTACTTGAAAAGGACAAGATATACTTTGTCATATATTTGTCTTAAGGCACGTTTGATACAAGACACATCTTCGTGGTACTCCATAGCAAGCTTTTGTTGAGAGTAGTCACTAATGATGATTTTGTCAAGTATGTCTTGTTGTCTTGGTGTGAGCTTGGCTTCGGTAGTGATAGCCTTGTACTCAGTGAGAGTAGAGGACTTAAGCCAAGCACGAGCTTTTTACGATTCTTTTCCATAATAACTCCTTTCTGCCCACCCAAACCCCTAAAGGGAGACAACAACCCTGTCTTTTATTCAGCTAAAATAAGTTAACAGCTTCAACTTCCTCTTTAGTTGATGCAACTTCCACTTTTTCTTTAGCTTTTCTATAAGCAGTGTGGAGCGTATCACTTCTCAGTGCTACCTGAGCAATGACACCACGCAGGTCAGATGCAGTCACCTTTACATCTCGATTGTCAGCGGTTGTCCATGTGAGTGTAGCGGAAGCACCTGCAACTTCAAGAGCAATGATAGCTGCATTGATACGCTCACGAGCCTTGCTATCGTAGTCAAAAGAGTAACCTTGGTAGATAATAGGCTCTACCTCTGCTTTATCACGCTGATATTTAAGCTCCGCAATCTTACGTTGCTTAATCACTTCTAAGGGTTCTTCCTCATGCGTGATGATTACGCCTAATTCTGCTAAGGATTCATCAGAAATTGATAGTGGGATGAAGATGCCTTCTTTGCCTAAAGCTTCTGACAAAGGGTAGATGTGAGTATATGTTTTGTCTTTGTATTTATATTTTGTTTGCATTTTGTTCCTCCTTTGCTTAATAATCTTCAACTGTGGGTGCCATGTCATTTATTGCTTGTCCCCACGAAAAAGTTACACCACTTGTATAATAGCAATTAAACAGCAATCTATAAGTTTTATTGGGTGTTACACCTACAATGGAATCAATATCTGCGGCATCGTCGACTTCACCATCAGGGTAGTATAAAACCAACCCTCACCCCAAACTTTATTGGTTGATGTATTCTTTATGTTAGCATAGTTGGATGAATCGGGGTCACCATCACCCCCATCAATAAACGATGTTACTTTGATTCTCTTAATCCCCGGTGGAACAGTAAAAGAAATTGTTTTGTTATTTGCATCATTCCACGTCCAATACTTGCTACCATCTTCAACCTTTACACCATTTTTCATCATCATGCGATTAAGTCCCATTATGCACCACCTTCTAACTTACTAGCCTGTACAATGCTCGTCAACGTACCTCCACCATCTTTACTCATCCAAATGTTAAGGAGCAATCCTGCACTTGTAATAGCTACGTCACTTGCGCTACCAACATATTTTAATTTTCCTGCATTGCTTATAGTCAAACTGTAATCTGCATTTGCAGCAAAATATGCAGTAAATACGGATGATTGACTAGCACTTAATGCCCCAGCCAAAGTAGCAAGGTTAAGTGTAAATGCACCTGTTACAGCATAAACCATTGTAGAGGTTACAGGTGTATCGGATGTGCTATTGACAACATAAGTAGTGTACTTCTCTCGATTGAGCATAAGGTCATGGAAATTCTGCTGTGCAGTCCATGTATTAGCCACAGACGTTTTGGCATACCCGGCAAGAGATTGATGTTGCGTCAAATAGCCAGCATCATTTTCTAAAGTAGATACTTTAGTAGGAATACTAGCAGTAACAGTTTGAAACCCTTGTGTCATGTTGTTTTTTACAGTGTTGATGGCAGTATTAACAGCCTTGTTCTGAATAGGGTTCGTAGATGTATCAGACAGTTCAGCATCAACAGTAATGCCACCATCTTTGCCATCTTTACCTCTAGGCAGCGTAAAGTTCAACACCACATTACTAGCAGTACCACTATTGGTAACACTTGCATTGCTTCCTGCTGCCCCTGTAGTCACGCTACCAATCTTGATAGACGCCGCAGTACCTGTATCACCTTTTGCGCCTTTAATATTCACGCTTGCAGGATTCGCCAGACCTGCTTTATTTGTCCAGCTTAATATACCATCAGAAGATACACTAGGGACAAACACATTGACATTCTCACTATAATTCTTAGCATTGTCCATGTAGGTTTTTGCATTGTTCCTGTAAGTTTGTGCTTCATTCGCACTGTTTCTTGCATCAGACGCAAAGTTACTAGCAGTAGTAGCAGCAGATTGAGCTGCTTCTTTACTAGCACCTGCATTATCAGCAGAGGTCTTAGCGTTGGCAGCATAAAGGGACGCATCACTCTTAGCAGTTTCAGCTATGTTCTTGTAGCCTTCGGCTAACTTTGCGCTTTCAGCAGCACTTGCAGCAGATACACTAGCGGACTGTGCACTCTTATAGGCACTATCTTTGCTGTTACCTGCTGTGTTAGCAAATTGTTCAGTCTGTGTCTTGATAGCGTTCATGCGCTGAACAAAGGAATCCTCGGTGTTCTCTAAGTAATTCTTGGTTACAACATCCTGTGCTTCTGTAGGGTCAGCAACATTTGACACACGGCATTTACGTCCTTGCCATACACCACTTTCCTCATCAAGTACAATAGAATTAGTCTTAGACCAATCACTCGCTTCCTCTAAAATATGCAACTGCTGCACTTCTGCAATAGTCATATCTATAGCCTTCAGGATACTTGCATCTGCCCAAGACACCAATCGAGTGTAGGGGTGTTACGATAGATACGCACCACAGCATCTTTAGCTGGTGCAGAATCAAACATAACCATACGATTACTTATAGTGAATCCCTCGGAAACCTCTGCATCATTAACAAACACATGGACAAAGGATGGACGCAAATAATCAAAGGGAACAGAGAAGTTTGTTTGAGAACCATCGGCTGTGTAAGTAATAGATGTAGCCAATTTAATAGCTATATTAATCATCTCCTTTACAAAAAATAAAAAGACCACCAGCTCTAAAAGAGCCAGCGGTCACCAATTCAATTTATTATCTCCTCATCTGAGGAAAATTATCATAAAATTTTTGTTTGTCTGCATACATTGCTTTTTCGGCATATGCTGTGATTTCTGCAATATCTGAGAAGACACCAGCAGAGTAGCCTAAAGCAGCTAGGGGAGGGTTGTCTTTATCCCATAGGGATTTATGGAAAGACAATACATTTCCAAGGAACTCATGGATTTTAATATCAAACCCAGCTACTATAAACTCATCACCTGATATATGATAACAGTTATAAACAGGGGAGATAAAGGTTTCCTTAAGCTTAGCTGCAAAGTCCTTTATCAGCTTATCCCCTGCACTGTGTCCAAAGTGGTCATTGGTATATTTCAGACCATTGATGTCTGCGAAAAGGATACCAACGAAACCAAAGTGATTAGTGGTACTGTCACGCTCAAAGGCTTGCTTATTGTACAGTCCGGTGAGAGCATC
>ENA-OOMW01000032-OOMW01000032.1-viral-metagenome-genome-assembly--contig:-NODE-32-length-12432-cov-10.800975_pt1 | contig 12432 bp, 17 predicted proteins | sample MGYA00245306_ERZ501074 | MGnify/ENA primary metagenome ERZ501074 (study PRJEB25959, sample SAMN05341353) | viral metagenome | host: human-associated | place: USA: California | collected 2014-04-26 | study... | reverse complement strand
TGTCCTGTCTATCGGTATTACTGTAGCCGCCTTTGTGGCGTATATGCAGTATATCCATATGGAAATCCTGTGGTATATGATTTTGGCGGCGATCATGGCAGGATTTATCGTGGCGTTTGTAGCTATGTATGGCTGGGAGAAGCTGACGGAACTGTGGAAAAGAATGAGCAAAACCGATCAAATCAAGAAATGATATGTCAAATAAAGAAACCAGTATGTCATTAAAGAAGATCGTAGAAAGACGAATGATTTTTTAAACCGTTCGGAGTTTGACAAAGAAGCGAGCAGAGGAACCAGGCTAGATAGAAAAGGGAATCGTTTTAGAGGTGGAAGCTGATGTATGACAAGATATTGACAATTTTCAACTTTTATCAATCTGATACCACAGGAGCAGCAACCTGGTATCCACACACTTTGGCGAACGTTGATCTCAACACCGACAGAGGAGCGATCATCAAAAAATATGGTGCTGATTCTTCTGACAATGCCCAGCTACATATTCGTTTTACAGAGTCCAACGGTCAAAAAGTAATTACTACTAAAGACGGTGCAAAACTTCCCTGGCTGCCGCCAAAAGAATGGAAGAATCAAACCAATGACCTTTTAAATCAGACTATCACGTTTTCTACAGATACAGACTTTTTCTGGGAGGGCGAGTGGACTGGTGGCGAGGTGAATGACGATGATTACCGTGGTGGGTTTTACCAGTACATGAACAAAAGCAAGGATAACGTATTCAAGATCACCAGCGTTGGCGGCCCGTATACGGTGATTCCTCATTTTGAGATTCTTGGAAAGTAGGCGCTGACATGGCAAAAACAACTCACTTTAAGGGCTTTTCCATCATTGCTGGAGATCTAAAAGTAAAGCTAAGTCTGTCCCGGTTTGACGAGCAGTACAAGAAAGCGCAGTATCAGCTAGACGGCGATGTAATGAATAGCATGGTTCCGTTTATGCCGATGATTGTTGGCTCTGGATCATTTATAGGATCTACACGTGCGGCAAGTGCAGCGGTGCAAGGCTCTGGCCAGGTCTATGCAGCACATGCCCCGCAAGGTCGCTATCTCTATGAGGGCAAAGTGATGGTGGATGAAAATACCGGATCTCCCTGGGCGAAAGAAGGAGCAAAAAAAGTATTGGTAAGCCAGTACGCAGGTAAGACGGCGGCAAAAGAGAATATTGAGTACACCCACCAGGCACACCCAAAAGCACAGGATCACTGGTTTGATGCTGCAAAAGCGGTGGACGGTAAGAAGTGGGTGAGAAGGGTAAAGGAAACGGCGGGAGGTGGCAAGCGTGGCTGATGTAAAACCGATTGGTTCAGATGCAACCGGTTATGAGGTTTTGACCGTAGCGGTGAAGTCACTGCTTAATCAATATCCTGGGTTATACGATGGAGAAATTGTTAAATTCGAAGAGATGGAGAAAGACAGTGGCATTGCGTTTTCTGCCAATAACGGCGCTCTAGTGTACGCAGAGACAGAGGATGTCTGCGGCAACGTATTCCAGAAATGTCAGTTTCCGTTTTTCGTGATATACCGTACTGCATCAGAGCGGGAGCGTCAGAAGATCTCAGTACAAACATTTCTGGACAATCTCGGGAAGTGGATTTGCAGGGAACCAGTGGTGATTGATGGCAAGGAAACACGGCTTGCGTCATTCCCTACACTGTCGCAAGGCCGGATCATCAAGAGGATCACCCGTGATAACTCTTATGGGCTGGAGCCAAACGCTGACGGTGTGCAGGACTGGGTTTTACCAGTAACCGTACAATATACAAACGAATTTGAATTATAAATCCCTTATGGGTAGAAAGGAAATATCCAATGAGCAGATTGACACGAGGAGCATCAAGGACATTTTTAGACTCAAGCTTTGGCAGCGGAACAACTAAGTGGTGGCGAATGGGTAAGTATACCGATGAGATGAGCGTATCTCTTAACCCAGATATCTCCGTAAACAAAAACGTGTGGGACGAGACGTATACAGAGGACAACGGCTATGAGCCATCTATGGACAGCCAGACCTATTACGCAGATCCAACCGATGCCATTTATCCAAAGATCCGTGATATTGCCATGAATCGTAAGAAAGGCGATGACTGCAAGACTTCTATCTTGGAGGTAATCATCGAAGATACCGAAGCAGCCAAACACAGAGCATGGAAAGAGGACGTTATTGTTAAGGTTGAGGAATACGGCGGCGGCACTGCTGGATTTACCTTACCATTTTCCGTACACTTTGACGGCAACCGAAAAGAGGGATCTGTCACCATCGCAGACGGAGAAGTAACATGGAGTGACGAGAAAGTAGCAACTCTGTAGGAGGATTGAATGGGAAACGTAATTAGAATTGATGATGGCAGTGAGACTTTTGACATCGTAAACCAGCGTGGGGAACTTCTTGGACAGTTTACCTTTATCCCATCAGACTTTGATCTGGTAAAAAGGTATGAGGAGACCGTAAAGGCGTTTGATGGTATGCAGAAAGAGTTAAGCGGCAAAGAGCAAACGGCAACCCTTGATGATATCAAGACTCTGGACGAGCGTATGTGCCAGCAGGTGGATTATTTGTTCAATGCTCCGGTTTCCAAAGACTTTTTCTCAATCACGTCACCATTCACCATGTTAAACTCCGGTCAGTTTTTCGTGGAAAATGTGATCAACGCCATTCGTGGAGTGATCGAACAGAAACGTGATGTGAAACTGAAAGCCGTGCAGTCTCACGTAAATCAGTATACGCAGAAGTACAAATCAGCTCCAGGGGGATCAAGACTTGCCCCATGAAATAATGTTTTCCTGGGATCTGCCGCTGGCTCTTACAGTCGGTGGCAGATTTTATCATATACGGACAGATTTTCGGGCGGCTCTTGACATCATGGCGGCTTTTAATGATCCAAACCTGGATAACGCCGGGAAGATGCAGGTAATGGTAGAAATCTTGTATGAGGAGATTCCACCGGAGGAATTCCTGGAAGAAGCGATAAAACAGGCTTTATGGTATCTGGATTGCGGTAAAAAAGAGGATGGGCGCAAGCGGCCACAGGTGATGGACTGGGAGCAGGATGCCCCGATCATCTTCCCGGCGATCAACAAAGTAGCCGGGCGAGAAGTCAGAGAACCAGGCCAGTATATGCATTGGTGGACGTTTGTGGGATATTTTGAGGAGATCGAAGAGGGAACGTTCTCCCAGGTACTGGCGATCCGACAGAAGCGGGCAAAAGGAAAGAAACTGGAGCAGTGGGAACGGGAGTTTTTGAACGACAACCAGGCACTTGTAAACCTAAAGAAAAAAATGTCTGATGAAGAACAGGATTTATGGCAGCAGGAACAGGATGCAGTAGACGCATTGTTTGAGAAGTAAGGCGGTGATGATATGCAGGTAGATGGAACAGTCCTCATTGATACAGAAATAGACACCAGCGGCATGAAGCCGGGAACCAAAGAGGTAGAAGCCGCCGTAAGAAGAATGGCAAATGGGATTGATGATCTTGGAAAAAAATCGGAAATCGCAGTCCAGAAGCAGGCCGCCGCTTTTGCCAAACTGAATAGCCAGTATGCAGCGCAGGAACAGAAAGTCAAAAAGTTACGAGAAGAACTGGAAGCGTATGCAGAAACTAAGATACCTACACAGGAGTATCTTGAAATCCAGGCACAAATAGAAAAGACAGAACAGAAATTATCTGCTTTGACTGAGCGCCAGGAAAAGTTTTTGGATACTGGAGGTAAATCCAATAGCAGCGCCTATAAAAAGATGCAGTATGACATAGATCAGCTGACCAACACTTTGAAATATGCTCAAGGTGAATTGAAAGATATGGAAGATTCCGGCAGTGCTTTTACGCTCGGAAAAGATACAGATAAGTTTGCCAAGATGTCCGACAAGTACGCTACAGAAGCCGAAAAACTCAAGCAGATGAATGAATCTCTTGGCGCATCGTATAGCCGGGTAAAGAACGAGTTTGACGAGTACAAAAAGCGCCTTATTGGTGTTAACAGTGCTACGAAAAAAACGGCAAAATCAACAAAGAGTTTAAACAGTCAGTTAAAAAAAGGAAGTAAATCCGCAAAGAACTTTGGAAACGCACTCACTGGATTTTTTAGACGGTTTATCCTTTTAAGATTGATAAGATCGGCCGTGGCTGCGGTGTTCCGGTCTCTGAAAGAGGGATTCCAGAATCTGGTGCAGTATTCCCCGGCTACCAATGCAGCGGCATCTATGCTTTTGTCTAGTTTAACTCAGCTCAAGAACGCTTTTGCTACTGCATTTTCTCCGATCTTGGAAGCTGCGGCTCCCGCACTGTCAAAATTTATTGGTCTTATCATCCAGGCGGTGAACTGGACAGCGCAACTTGCGGCGGCACTGACCGGGAAAGATACATACGTTAAGGCTACGGCAGTGGAAGAGGACTACGGGGCGGCCTTAAAGGATAGCAACAAAGAGTTGCAGAAAAAGGACAAGCTTAATAAAAAGATTTTGTTTTCGTTCGATCAGCTGATCCAGGCACAGAAAGACAGTGACTCCAGCAGCAACTCCTATGTAGGACCGACACCAGACAGATGTTTAAGACTGAGGAAGTCTCCAACAATGTGAAGTTGCAGGCTGACGCCATCAAGAAAAATCTGGAAGGACTTTTTGACCCGTTGAAAAAGTCATGGGAAGAAAATGGGCCAGTTGTGACCGAAGCGGTAAAAACGGCATTTGGAGCCATTAAGCAGCTTGCAAGCGATGTATCTGCATCATTTATGCAGGTATGGAACACGGAAGGGTATGGAAAACAAATAACGGATGATTTGCTTATCACCGTAGCAAATCTGGTTTTAACGGTGGCAGGACTGGTTACACAGTTTGACAGGGCGTGGGTATCCGGAGACACAGGAACAAATATTATTCGTAACCTCTGCGATATCATATTAATCTTTACTGGATTTTTGCGTGATGCATCGGAAAGCATCAAAAACTGGGCAAATGATCTTGACTTTACGCCACTGTTGACTAGCTTCAATGCTATCCTTTCTGCGATCAAACCAATCGCCAAGACGGTAACAGATGCACTCCTGGCATTGCTTAACAAGGCTCTACTACCGATTGCAAAGTGGGCGGTAGAACAGGCAATACCAGCGGTATTTGATTTGATTGCTGCGGCTCTGGAATCATTAGGCGCTATCATTGACGCATTAAAACCATACGCTATCTGGCTATGGGATGATTTTTTACAACCCGTAGGAAAGTGGACTGGTGAAGTTATTATTTCTGCATTGAAACAAATAACTACATGGCTAAAAAAATTTTCTGACTGGATTAGTCAAAATAGTGGTGTTGTAGAAAATATGACGCAAGTTATCATTGCCTTTTTTGCGGCATGGGCTTTTGTAAAATTTGTAACAGGTATTACAGAGTTGATTGCTTCGATAGGCCGATTTGCAAAGGCACTTATAGTACTGATGTCTACTGGCATCGGCCCGGTAGTAATAGCTTTAGGATCTATTATAACATTAATTGGTACTTTGGCTAGAAACTGGGACAAGATGACTCCAAAAGAAAAAGTAATAAGCGGAATTTTGGCGTTAGCGGCAGCAGTAGGCGTACTCGCTGTTGCAATGGGTGCGGTAGCTGGTGGTGTTGGAGCTGTGGTTGTTGCCGGATCTATAGCAGCAGGCGTGGCATCTGCATTAATTGCGATCAATGCGGGGAAGCGTGCATCCAGTTCATACGGATCTTCTGGAGGCGGCGGCTATTCCAGATATTCCGCATACCAGACCCCGGCGGTGGCAGCGTCTTACTCTATGCCACGTCTTGCGACTGGCACCGTAGTTCCTCCACGTGCTGGAGAGTTTGCGGCGATCCTTGGCGATAACAAGCATGAGACTGAGGTAGTTTCCCCATTAAGCACGATGAAGCAGGCATTGAAAGAAGCTCTGGAAGAAACCGGAGGAATGAACGGAAACAGGGATATCCATATTGATCTGGTGCTCAATGACCAGAAATTTGCATCCGCAGTATACAAGGCAAATAACCAGGAGAGACAACGTGTAGGTGTAAGGATGGTGACACAGAATGGATAGAACAGGCAACGGAGTATTTGAGATTGACGGCTTAAATTTGCGGTTGCAGGTGAAGGAGCTTAAACGCTCCTTTGCCGTTACCGACACGGAGAATTCCGGTCGTACACAGTCCTATGAGATGCACCGGGACATCGCCGGGACATTTTATAATTACACATTGTCCATTGACGTAGATAAGAGCAACAGGGCTGATTATGACACTTTTTATGATATCATATCTTCTCCAACAGAGTCACATACCGTAGTTTTCCCATATGGTCAGGAAACACTAGAGTTTTTGGCTTATGTGACAAACGGTGAAGATGGTCTTAAGATCCAAAAGACAGAGGATGGACAGATCAATAAATGGACGGGCTTGACTGTCAATTTTATCGCAATGAAACCGCAAAGGAGACCGTGATGACAAACAATGAGGGCTTAAAAATCGTATATGATGATGTGGCGCCATACGCAAAAGAGAACAGTATTCCACAGATCATCAAGGCTGGACTGTATCCAAGAAAAGGACTGTATCCTCATGCTGGCCTTTATCCAAAACAGACCACCATAGAGCGCCAGTTCCCGGATCTCCGGCGTGATGATTTGTCTTACCCTGGATATGCCCTGTGTTATCCTGGCTTCTCCCTGTTAAATGGTGATTATATCAATTTCCCAGAAGATCCGGCGGATTATGGCTATGTATCAAGCGAGTATAGTGATGATAACGGTAATTTTGGATATCAGATCAACAAGCAGGGATTGAAGCCACACCCGGCACTGTATCCACGTATTTTTCTTTTCCCTGGTGGCACACAGGAAACGGTGATGAATAACCCGGCGCTTACGATCACATTTAATGGTAAATTTACCAGTGTAGGAATTCTCTTTACATTTAATATGTTGTCTGGAGACTATGCTAAGGATCTGAATGTTAAATGGTATGAGGATACCACACCATTAGCAAACCAGGACTTTACAGCGGATGGAGTGCGGTATTTCTGCAATCAGTATGTGCATAACTACAATAGGATTGTGATTACATTTAAGTCAACCTCAAAGCCGCACAGACCAGTCTTTTTGACAAGAATTGATTATGGCATTTATAGAGATTTCCTGGACGATGAATTGATGCAGACCGACTGCTTGCAGGAGATCAATGCCATTTCTGAAAATATTTCTATCAACACCCTTTCCTTTACCGTCCGCACGAAGAGTAATATTCCGTTTGACCTCCAGAAGAAACAGAGGTTAGGTCTGTATTTTAATGGTGATCTGCTTGGTAATTTTTATTTAAAGTCTGGCGCAAGGAAAAATAAGACGGACTATTATATGGATTCCCACGATGCTTTGGGAGTCCTGGACGGCAATGAGTACGTGGGTGGTATCTATGCAGGTCGCAAGTTGTCAGAAGTCCTCACAGAGATCTTTGCCAACGAGGATTTTGGGTATACCCTGGATGATGCTTACAAGGATGCAACATTGACCGGGTACATCCCGTACACCACGAAAAGAAACGCCCTTGTGCAGATTGCCTTTGCCATTGGTGCCATCGTGGACACGTCCAATGTAGAGGCGTGGATATTTACCCACAGGCCACAGAAGTGACAGGTGAATTTAACGAGCATACCACATTCACTGGGCTGACACTGGAGCATAGCGATATCGTAACTGGTGTGCGACTTACTACCCATACTTACACGCAGATCTCCGAAACAGAGGAGCTTTACAAAGACACGTTGAACGGGACGGCTGAGATCGTGTTCTCAGAGCACATCATAGCCTTTCTGTCTCCGGTGGAACGATTGTAAAGAGTGGGGTAAACTATGCGGTAGTGACTGGAACAGGCGGTACAGTAACCTTAACGGGCGGCAAATACAGCCACAGTACATCTGTGATTTCCAAAGATAACCCAGATATCATCTTTAACAAAAATATCAAAGAGGTGACAGATGCCACGCTGATCAATCCATCAAATGGGCAGACTGCCCTTGAACGGATTTATGCCTACTATCAGCGGGCAGAGAACGTGGTGGGAGATGTGCTTCTTGGTGATAAGAAGTTAGGGGACAAAGTTCGTGTAGATACCGGGTATGATGGTATAAGAGAGGGAATCATCGAAAGCATTGATCCTACTTTTACCAGGGAAATAAAAGCGAGGGTAATTATCCATGAGTGAGTATCTTGATAACTTGATATTTGACCGAACACAGGCTGATATTGATAGTATGACGCAAAAGCCTATATAGATTACAATGATCTCAACCGGATTGAAACAGCGGTGAAATGGGTGTCCTACGTCCTTAACAGAAAGGGATATAAAAATACCACTAATAACAAGTTAAATTGGCAGCCGAATGACTTCCGCACAGAAGCCGATATGATTCGACTAAGAAAAAATATCGAAGCTATCCGAAGCGCATATTATACACCGGACAGTACACCACTGACACCGATCAGAATCACATATACATCAATTTACCAGGCTAATGCAATCGAACGGATCATATACGATCTTGGAACACTGATAGAAAAAGCGTCCCCAGGACTAAACCATTTATCGTTCCGGCTTGGTACGAGATCACTTTGCAACAGGGAGGTGAGCCTATGAGCTTAAAAACCACATATAAAGACGATATTTTTGCTGGAAAGAAAAAATATAAGATCACCCAAAACGATGATGGAAGTGTATACATCGAAGATATCACGGAGTACACCCAGGATGGTGACATTTATTCTGCTGGAGATGTCAATCGGACAAATACACAGGTCAATAAAAATGAGAGCGATATAGCCGAGCTTGGGCGAGACATGAAAAACGTTAGATATGTCACAATTCCGGTTTCTGGCTGGTCAGCATCGGCACCATATCGACAGACAGTAAACGTGCAAGGAATCCTATCAACGCATACACCAATCGTGTCCCTATATCTTCCAGATGGCACCACAGGAACCCAGGCAAAGGAGCAGGGGAGAGCTTATGGCTATGTGGACAGGATCACCACAGGAACAGGCAATATTACGATTTATTGCTATAACCAAAAACCAGCATCGACATTTCAAATTGCTTTAAAGGGGGAGTAAGATGGCAGAAGCGTTTTTACTTAAGCAGGGCGGTCGATACTATCCAGAAGAGTATACGGCACTTCCGAAAGATGTATCTGCCGGAAAAACATTTTTGGGCGCAGAAGTAGACACCCTTCAAACAGGAAGTATGCCAGCAGCGTCCATAGCTGATGTAATTATTGAGATTAATGGTACTTACAACATTCCAGCCGGAGATCACCAAAAAGAGCAGAAAATAACGCAGAAAGAAGTTCCTTTGAAAGCTGCATTTTCAGCTTCCCCACGAGGAAATGGCGTTACTGTGGAGGTTGCTGGAAATTACATGCAAGGAAATGTTACGATTACTGCCGCTGAAAACTTTAACCCTGCTTATATAAAAAGGGGTGTAGTGGTAGGCGAAGGAAGCCAGGCAATCACTGGAATTTATGAGGGATTTGAGTAATGGGAGAATGTTTACTGCAAAAAAATGGAGTTACGGTTGATAGTACCGCCGTAACCGCTACTGATTCTGATGTACTGATCGGAAAGACATATATGAAATCTAACGGCGATAAGAGTGTAGGCACAAAACCAGATAACGGATCACCCCAGAAAACTTTACCACTGAATGGGTCTATCGTACTTCCTTCTGGTTACTACAGTGGCGGCACTGTAAAATCATCGGTTCCAACATATAACGGCGAAACAATCGTTACTGGAAAAAATGCGGTAACCGTAAAAACCAGTGGAAAGTACGCAACCGGAAACATAGAATTAAAGCCAATCGCCAACCTTACATCCGCAGTCATAAAAAAAGGCATGTATGTAGCAGGCATAGGGCCTGGAACGTGGGAAGGGTATCTCAACGAAGACCCCAACATGCCATTTTATTATGGCACTTTAGGCCCTGGATTTACAACAGACTTGGTAAAAATTACATCAGGTAAATACACTCTCGGTAGCGCAAAAATCATAAAAGATGCATACTGGATATTTACCGGAGGATTTTACGAGGGCATTGCGATTGGATTTGCAAAAGCATTGGATTTTACTAAGTTAAGCAAAGTAAAAATCATAGCCGATAAAATTCAAGGAAAAGGTCTTAGCCTGCTGATAACAGAAAATTATTTTACAGACCAGTTAGCAAATGCTATGGGCAATGAATGGTTGACAAGTCTTGGAGCCATCGTTGATGTAAGAATAATGACAGCCGATGGACAAACAGAATGGGTCCTTAACCTTGACAACTATACATCAGATCAAAGATCAAAAATGAAGTATATATATGTGTTTCTTGGTATCCAGTCATCAGCAGAATGCGAATATAACATTTATAAAATTCAATGTGTATAAGGAGAAAACAAATGGAAGAAAATAAACCACTTGTAACCGAAACCGAAATTCCAGATTCAGACACCGATATCATCAGTGGAGACGGAACACCGATCATCGACACATCAGACCAGAACGTTGACACAGTCCAGGAAGAGAAAGACACTTCGGAGTCCGATGCAGAAGAAAACACGGAAGATAGCAGCACCACCAATACGGAAGAGAACGGAGTGGAAGAGAATACAGCCACAGAAATAGCCACAGATCCAGCAAATGATCCAGCAACTCTTGAGTCAGCACTACTTGTGTCTACCTATGCTGCTTTGAACAAACTGGCTGAGTATGTGCCTACTGAGTACGTCAATAATTCAGAACCGGATCTTGACGCAGAGCATCTCAATAATACAGAACAGGGGCTTTTACGGGTGACTAACCTGCTAAACGGTGCGGTAGATGTGATTAATGATTTACAAACAACCGTGGCGAATCAGGCCAGTGCGATTGAGACACTAAATAGCAAGACTCCGAAGATAATCACTAAAAGTTATTCAAATGTTGCCATAGATTCTTCAAGTACACCAGCATATAAAATATTGGATTCATTTTCTGATCTTGGAGTCCCAGCTGGTGGAAAAGTAATAGGTTTAAATGTTAAAGGTTGGAACTCTGGAACTGGGACATTTAATTTAGCCAAAGATAGTGCTGGAAATAATCTTATTCTGATCGCTCCGAATGGTACTTTTGGAGGCATCACTGTCGAAGTAACTTATGTTTAAAGGCTACAATATCAATAAATATACATTAGGTTCGGCCATGCCAGAGGGTGCTATTGTATCATTTATTCCAGTTGTATGATTTAAGCGATACAATACGAACAGGATACATATGTTGCTATTTAAACGGAACAAATAAATACCAAATCACCCGGTGCTGGGCATTTGTCGAGTTGGTAAGAGTACTGAGTATATCTCCTTTATGTACAATTACCGATCCATTGGAAGCACCTAATTTATTAGGATTTCGAAGCGCAAATACCTGCACACCGGAAGCTAATACACTCTTTCCAATTAGATTTATGACAAAATAAAAATCGGAACCATCATATGCAATTTGAGAATCTGCCGAAATGTAAACTATTCCATTTGCTGGAACAGAAAACCTAGAACCATTTGTTCTGTGTGAAGTTTTTAAATCGACAGAATTATCATAATCCAATTCATACATCTTGCTATTTAACAACGTTGGTGGAGAAAAAAATAGGCGGGCCGTGGTATACACCCGGTGCCGCCTTTCACTTAACATTTAATCCTCCTCATATTTCTGGTCGATGGCTTCGACCTGCTCATCGTACCACTGTCTAGCAGCTGCACGCCTGAGTTCATAATTGTCACCAGTGCCAGGAAAGCCTTTTTCCTCGCACTGTCTGGAGATCTCATTACATTCTTCGATGTACTGTTCTTCCAGCCGGCAGATCTCTTCGATGTCTGCCATTTTGTAGAATCCAGACGCCACCATTGCGGCTCTCATTTCATCAATTCTTTTAATTGAATATTTATACACTTAAATTTTAAATACTTCGTGTTGTATTTCGTGTTGTATTTTTGTCTTAAATACTGTAAAATAGTATCAAATATGATATTTAAGTAAAATTTACGAGAGTTAAGAATACGCATAAACAAAGGAAATAGAGCAATTACGCAGTTTTTGGGTGTAAGCGTTTGACGGGTTCGAGTCCCGTCTCGCGCTCTCGAAAAGTCTAGTATTTACTAGGCTTTTTTCTTTTCGTGTTGTATTTCGTGTTGTATTTTACTTTCGAAATAAGAATCTATCTTGTTATCTACCATTTTCCTTTCCTCAGAAAATGTTTGAATATACACTTTTTTCATTATTTTATCATTCTTCCAGCCACCACGTTCCTGGGCGTAATTGTCCGGGATCTGCAAAAGAGCCATTACCGAAGCGCTTACGTGTCGCAGATCGTGAAAAGTTATCGGCTCCATTCCAAGCTTTTTTT
>ENA-OOMW01000030-OOMW01000030.1-viral-metagenome-genome-assembly--contig:-NODE-30-length-12491-cov-9.586622_pt1 | contig 12491 bp, 20 predicted proteins | sample MGYA00245306_ERZ501074 | MGnify/ENA primary metagenome ERZ501074 (study PRJEB25959, sample SAMN05341353) | viral metagenome | host: human-associated | place: USA: California | collected 2014-04-26 | study... | reverse complement strand
AAAAAATATGGGAAAGGAAAAAATTCTTCTGATGATAATATTTGGGTGCTCGCGGACGGGGCTTTTATAAAGATTACTTCGAGTTCATTTATAGTAAAAACAGATTTCAGAGGAAATTATGCAAATAATCTACCCGCAACATGGGCAACCACTTTAACTGTGATACGGCCAGAATATGTTTCTTACATCGCTTCTTACACAACAACGACAACCTACATTTGTTCTTCAGACCCGAATGCATATCCAGACCAAGGAAACACAGACTCATCAGGTGCAAAATACTGGAAAGTAGGTCAACCTTGGGAATTTTTACCGAAGTTAGGAAAAGTTGAGACAGGGTATTATAGTGGGACTGGAAGTGGGAATGTTACGTTGACGTTTGAGAATGCACCTCAGTTTTTATGTGTTGGTGCAAAGAATGGAGGCGGGATGCCCGAATGGATTGGTGGATAAAAGATTCAGACCGAGCTTTCGAGTCGCCACGGGATTCTTATATTCCAGTGACAATATCAGGGAATAGTCTTTTATTAAGCAGTTCTTATCTCAATAGGAATGGTGTAGCTTACCAATATTTTGCAATTACTCAATAAAAGAAAATCCTAAAATAAAGGTTTTTACAAACACAAAAACAAAAGCAAAAATCCACAGAGATAGTTTCTGGATAAATCCAAGATTTTATTTATCTATCTTGGAAAGGGCTATTTCTTTAGATTCTCTTTGCATTATTTTTAAATTTTTAATGTTTAAATCATTTTCTGAAAATCTAAAACCTTTAGAATAAAGGCTTTTACAAACACAGAATAAAATCTTGGTTTCTTCTCTCCTTTGCGGAAGGGAGAAATAGAGTAATGAGCAAAAATATAGTAATGCAAGAGCTTACTGCAAATCGGTATGAAGAACTCTATCCTAAAACAAATACACAAGAAATAATTAGCAGTAATACAACAATTAATCAATTTCTTGGTGGGGGAGAAAGTTTAGAAGATGCTTTGGGGTATTTAGCTGGACTGAATCAACATTGGTGGTTAAAAAAGAGTGAAGAGAATGTTTATGGGGTTGTTTAGACAGAAGTAACAACTAATATTAAGAGCTCATCTTTGGCTTATGGACGTTTTGGAAGAGAGAGTAGCAAAACAACTTTACCACAAACAGTAAAAGTAGAATGGTCTAATTCTTTAAAAGCAACTGCTAATGGATTAGAAATGGTAAATTCTAACATAGGAACTTTTTAGTTTTATAATTGTTGGTATGAAAATGGCGATGATGGAATATCATCATTTTATTTTGAACCAGATGCTCTAACATGGCCTTTAACAAATGGAACAGACCAAGCATTAAAAAACAAGTATGTAAGATATAATGATGGTGATATTTATATAGCTCCTAATGGTCTAAGTATAGAATATGTTTCAGATAGTAGACAAGGTGCTAATTACAGCAATATTTATTTAAGTGTTAGAACCTTTACTTCTGGTAGTAAGAAATACTCTGCTTATGTTTGTTCTTCTGCTCTGTTGGGAACTTCCTCAGTATATTCTTATGTTTCATCTACTAACCCGTTAGCTTTTCCTGATGATGGAGAAACATAGGATAATGCCCAGTATTGGTATATAGGACATCCATTTGAAAATGTTTCGAAATTTGGAAAAGTGGAATTGCGGCGATATTATGGAACACGGTCAGGTGTCCCAAGTGTAACTTTTGAAGGGACTCCTATGTTTTTTGCAACATATGATAATACCTCTACAAATTCATACACGACATTTTATATAAGAGATTCAACAAAAGACCCTGCATTTTTAACAAGCGGAGGAGGATATAATAAAGGAAAGCCAGTATTATCAGGCAAAACTTTAACATTTGGAACTCAGTCTACAACCAATGCCGCTAATGTTCTGTATACTTGGTTTGCAATAACACAATAAAAAGCAATAAAGGTTTTTAAAAGTTTTGAATAAATTCGAGCTTTTATTTGCCTGAGCTCGAAAAAGGGCTAATTCCTTGGTTTTCTCAATATATTTATTACTGAATTTTAATCAAGAAATTAAAATTTTGAAATGTTTTAATGTTTGAGTCTTTATAAATAAAGACTTTTAATAATCTTGAATAAAAGCTCGAATTTCTTTTGGTCTCCTCAAGAAAGGAGATATAAAAGTTGAGTAAAAATATTGAAATGCAAGAATTAACCAATACTCGGTATGAGACTTTGTATCCGAAGACTTCAACAACTCAAATTAATGGGATAGAAAATTATGATTGGCAAATAGGGGATATTAGAAGCACTGCTCGAACAGATTTGGGTGATAAGTGGCTGTTGTGTAACGGTTCTGTAATAGATACTTCTGATGAATATTCGGAAGTGGGAGATTTGTTGGGAAAGAGTGCAGGAAGTTGGATTCTTGAAAACACTGTTGCTACAAATAATTTTTTTACTTCAAGCGTACGTAGCATTTGGGCAGGATATGTAAATGGAAAATACGTTGCTATGGGTATAGATTTTAGCAATTCCAATAATGTAACAGCTAAAATAAGTTATTCAGATAGTTTAGAAGGTAATTGGACACAAATTTCTTTGAAGAATCCTTCTATGATAAATTCGGAGTATATGTATAATGCGGGAATAACTTTTTTAAATCGGACTTATTATGCTGGTGCTGTAATAACTATTGGATTTATGACTCAGCTATGTGTAATTTGGGCTTCAACAGATTTAAATAACTGGTCTTTAGTATATAACAGCGGCAATAAAAATTGGGGAATTAGTTCGGTTGGAAGAATTATGGCGAGTTCTAATAAAATTGCTATGCCTGTGTTTTGTAGCGTAGAGGAAAATTATACTACATATCGACAATTACAGGTAGTGTAGATGTCAACAACAAACAGCACATGGAATATAGTTCAATTATATTCTTTAGACAATTCTTATTGGGATGGGGCAATTTATTTGTATCTGTGGCTAACGATGTTCTTTTTATTACTTGTTGGGTAGATGAAGCAATTAATTCAGGTATGAAATCTTATTCAAAATATTAGCTTATTTTTAATTCCATCTCAGCACAAGGATGGAGTCGTTCTACCTTTTTGGGACCTGATAGTTCAGGAATGAATCGTGGCGTATCGCAAACTAATGTTAGCAATGTGATATATATTAACGGAACTTATTATATTGTCGGAACGCATATTTTTTCTGGATATGATTATAATGCTATAGGATATGGAGATTTATATTCTTCTACTTCAGCTCCGAGTGGAACAATGACATGGAATTTAAGCTCGACACAAGGAAGAAATATAGCAGCACCTCGCTATTTATTACAGGGAGGAAAATTTTACGTTTTTTATGTTAATGGAAAATATTCTCAAATGGATAGTTTAGATTCTAATTTGCCTGATGCTATAACTATTACAAATGTTTCAACGTTGGGAGAGATAGGTTTATTGTCTACTTCTCGACTTATTAGTAATAATTCTAATTCGGTATTGGTACTTAATTTAATGGATTGGACTTCTATTCTACCTAATATAACCGTTGATAAGGGTTATGCTTACATTAAGGTAAAGAATTAAAATTAAATAAAAGGTTTTAAGGAGCGTCAAAAGCGTAAAAAATGAAAATTTTATTCGCCTGTTTCTTTAAAAGTAAAATTTAATATAAGTTTCAAAAGAAACATAAAACAACAAAAATCTAAATAAATTCAAATTTTTATTTGATTGTTCAAACACCTTATTTTACTTAGAGAAATTTTAGTTAAAGATAAAATCTAAATTTTTTTCTATTAAAAGGGCATAGACGAAAATAAAGATAAGTCTTTAGATTAAAGTAAAATCTAATATAAAATTCAAAGGGTAAATAAAAATTTGATTTAATCTGTATAAAACGCCTGTTCTACTTTTTGAGAAGAAAGGAGAATTATGGCGCAAAATATTGAAATGCAATGTAAATAGAGTGATGGTTCATATGAGACTCTTTTGCCAAAAAGTTAGGCAAGTCTATTGGAGATAAATAATACTGACCTCGGAAATCATCTTGGTGGTAACACTACGGTTGAAGGTGGTTTGGATTATTTAAGTAGAATGTATGCTTATTGGTGGAAGAGAGTGACAAGAGTATCGAAATACGAATTGAGCTATGATGCCGCTGGAGGCTCGTGGCCGAGAGCGATTTTTTCAGCCGCTTGGCCGAGCGACAAAATTGTTTATTTTCCTTTTTCAGTGGGTTTAAAAATAGAAATAGATTAGATTAGTGGAAAAATAAAAGAAGACGACTGGAAAACTTATAATATGTCTATAAAATATGACCCTTATAATGAGTCTGCTTAGTGGTATAACAATAGTGTTTTTGTAGGGTCACAAGATGTGGTGGGAAAAATTGTAAAATATAATGATGGTGATAATGATTATTATTATGCTTCCTCTAATAATAGTTCTTTTTATGTCACGCATACAGAGAGTAGTCCCTCCAGTTGTATAATTTCTATGAGTTCAAGTTCGGGCTATTCGGGGAACGCTTGTAGGGTTAGTGTAAATATGACTTATGAGGATGGTGGAACAGATTATGTTTATTCTTTCTCACGAGGCGCATATCCAGATTCAGGTACAGTAGGAAATTATACCTATACTTATCTTGGGATTCCGTTTGAGAATGCGATGAAGGATGGTCCAAAGTAAAGAGTCCGCGAACGAAGCAAAAGCTTGAATTATTTGAAAAAGTTGCAAAAAATCTCTATTAACAAATAAAATTGCATTTTTATTTACTACAAAATTGAATAAACTATGGCAAAGTAAGAGTTTTGAAGTGGGAATTAAAGGTTTTAATGAGTTGCAGAAAAAGGAACGTTAAACTGAGCATAACAACATTTCTTTAGTGTCAACTTAAGAATTTTTACTTTTAAGTTTAAACCCTTAAAACAATCTTTTTATGTTTACATAACAGCCCTTTTAAAAAGGTTATTTTAAAGGTTTAATCCTTGATTTCGCTTCTCGCAAGTGAATATTTTCGAAAATATTTAACGTGAAAGGAGGAAGAAAAAACACAGATTTTAGAATAATTACTCATTTGTAATCAAAATTCTAAAATTGAGGTTTAGGTGTTTTTTCAACTTTTTAATGTCAAAAAACATTCAAATGCAAGAAAAAACATCTTCTGGGTACGATATTCTATATCCGCAGACTATAGCTGCGCAAATAGAAGATGTATATTCAAAAGATGAGACAATAACCACCGCGACCAAAGCTTTGTACGGTCTTGGTGCGACAGCAACTCCTAATCAAGTGTTTAGTGCTATTAGCACTGCATTGGATGGCAAAGCAAGAATTTAGACGGGAAGCTACGTCGGAACGGGTACTTATGGAGCATCCAATCCGTGCAGTTTAACGTTCATTTTTTAAGGTGAATGCAATGGGAACTGCTAAAAACATTTTAATGCAAGAATTTAACGGAACAGATTACGACTTTCTACTTCCAGAAACAGATGCTTATACTAAAAAAGAAGCATTAAGCCCCATGGTAAAAAAATACCTTAAACTTAATGATGTATCAACTCCTTCAGATGCTTTTTTGAAACTAATATTTGGAGTTGACGCAAAACTTTATTGGGTTAAAGTAATTTTCCCTGACGGAACACCTGCTTCAAATATTAACATAGGTGGATTAACTGCTCCCTCTGGCTTTAACATGGTAACAGATGATAGTGGGCAAGTAATTCGGAAGAATACTTCTACAAATCCCACTGTAACAGCCTATACAAGATTTTTAGATTATAAAACAACTCAAGTTGTTGCTCAAACTGTGGATGAGGGAATTACTAATGTTGTAATAACATTAGAAGAATAGCCTTTAAACGAAGTCCTTTATTTAGATTCTTCTGTTTCTAACTACTCTGTTAGAAGAGATGTAATTAAACATATTGACTGGACAGTATAGGCGGAGGAGCCGATGGAAGAGGTAACACTGGGGGCAACAAGGTTTTAGAGGGGGCGATGGAGGATGGGCTGGACACGCCTTAAACATCAATATAACTCCTCAAAATATAATACAAGTCAACGTGCCACGACGAGGACAAACCCAACTGCAAAATAGCATAAAAATAGATAATGATTTTTATCCAACGAGTTGGAGTGCAGGGGGAACGGGTGGTAACGGAGGCGTAACAGATGGAAAGACATCTGATGGTTCTGCCGGAACAAATAGTAACAACCATATTTTTAATGATACATCTCTCCCCCTTTGTGGTGGAGGTGGTGGCGGAGGACGGATACATTAGTACAAATGGAATGGCGGAAATAGGTCCTCTTGGTATGGCGGTCAGCCCAATGGCGGATATGGCGGAACTATAGTATGGGAATGGGGTACAGACAACCATAGTGAATATCAAGCTTCTAACGGAAAATTCCCACGGGGAGGCGGCGGTGGACGGGCTTCCGGCCGGTATGGAGATACTTATGTTGCAGGAGGCGCAGGTGCAGCTGGTCGAGTTTATTATCGCTTAAAAACAACGTAAATTGTTCGAAAAAACTCCTTGCTTAGTAATAATATTTTCATCAACATACATATATACTAATCCACCTTATTCTACTTAGAATTATTCAATTGATTTACCCTCTTGTTTTATTATTCCTTATATAAATAATCAATCTAATTCAGGATATATATCAAATTGGTCAAATAACTATAATAAGGTAACAGTAACTTGGTTAAATGATACGGTTACTTATTTTACTTATAATGAAAGATAGGACTTATATGGAGACCCCGCATATCAATGTAATAAATAGGGGACAAATTATTATTGGTTATCTTTTTAAATATTAATTGTTCGATTTCATAGGTGGATGAAATGGCAGATAAAAATATACTTATGCAAGAGTTTAATCGGAGCGGATATGATAATCTATATCCACAAATAATTCCGAGTTTTAATCAAGATATTAATTTAAATTCTAATAGAATTATTAATCTTGCCTCTCCACAAAGCAACACGGATGCGGCTAATAAACAATATGTAGATGAAAAAAACATAATATCTCAAGAAATAACACCCTCTGCGGGATATTTGGGACATGGATGTATAATTGAAAATAATTTGTTTTTGGTTGCAGGGAAATACTTTTCGGGGTCGTCTACAAGTCATTATAATATTGTATGCGCATAGCTTAATGGAAATCCTCTTAATTTAACCGCTAAAAAAAGAGTAGGAGTGTGTTATGTAGAAGGAAACAATCGCCATCTTTATCATATTTATGCCAATTATGCTAATGAAATAACTAAAATTCGGATTGACGAAGCATTAAATAATTATGACTATGCCTTATTTGTTTGCTGTTAAAATGAAACGACGAGTTAACGAGATTTTTTATTGCACTTAAATACCAACCGCCAAGAAATAATAATTTTTCCCCTTAATGCAAAAAGCGCTTCGGTCATTACTAACATAAAAGCTTATGTTTTTATTTTGCTAAGTAAAGTATATATACTCATTAGAAGAGTTTATTCCTCTAAAAGTACATCCATAAGTGCTTACATAATAGCCAGAATTATTTCCTATCCATATCATTCCTTCTGGTGCATTAGAATCTTCTTCTACACTTATAAAAAATAATTTTGGTATAAAACTGAACATTAATTGTTCGATTCTCGGAAAACTTTTTTCTATATATGGAATCAGAGAAAATTTGCGATTGTAGCACGGAATCTTACTGAGGGTTTCTTTCAAGTGTTTTTAGAAAATTTAACTGCCGAATATAAAAGCATAGGAAGTTAGTCAGTAAGTGAAGCGAATAGTATTATCTACATGAAAAAAACCGATACGGGAGTAACATGGTATGCTTCAGGAGGAAGGTCTCCACTAACCTTGTAGCAGAATGTTGAAAATACAGTTTATTATTATTTAGCTATTTAAACATAATAATAATTAATATTAAATATAAATTATCAATATATCTTTTGGTGATAAATAATTTATAAAGTAACATAGTAATAAATCTAATTTGTTTCATTTACTAAGGTGTGAGAACCATAACGTCCAGCTTCTTCTCCATAAAAATATAATGTTTTTTCAACTAAATTAAAATAATTATATATCCCGCTTGCAGAAGACGAACTACTTTCACGATATGCACCGCCAATACTTTTTGAAGTACCCGATACCCAAATAAAACCAGTCAAATAAGCAAATCCATAATTTGTATTCAAAATTTGAAAACTTTCGTTACTTGGAGTATAGAAAACTATTTTTGGAACAAAATCGAACGTTAAACGCACAACAACATTGTAACTTGAAAAGATAATTATATCTTTTTGAATTAGAGTACTGTTGACATTTTCTATTAATCATCCCCAATTTTATTAATACCATCAACCAACAGCACTCTCTTATTCAGATAAAAGTTTAATTTTATTTGGTAAATTTGAGTACATAATTGTTGCAAATGCAACAATTCGAATATATTTTTTATAATAAAGGAGATATTTATTATGGCTATTTTTACTCGTATTGCATCCGATGGCAAGCCCATCGAAATGACCGACCGTACTTTCCCCGATGGTAAGACCAAGCTCTCCATCATTAAGCCCACTATGGCTCGTGATATTTCCCGTGCTGGTAAAACCGTTAAGGTTCAGCCTTGCTGGGAAGTTGAGTATGATGAGAATGGTTATGCTGTAAAATGCACCAACGTTGGCGGCAATGTTAAGGCTCCCGCTCGCAATCTCGCTTTCCGTAATGAAGCCGTTAAAGAGGGCTGGAAGGATTGTGTTGCTTCTTCCGATGATGGTGCCGAGTTCACCCTCTATGATGCAAGCAGAATTATGTTGCCAAGGTCAATATTGTTACTGGCGAGCAGACCCTTAACGTTGGCGACTCCAATGACAAGGAGCTTGTTGCTCTTATGCAGTCTTATGTTAATGCTTTTCTTGCTGTTCTTGGCAAGTAATTGATTTAGAGCATTTCAAAGATTAGTAAAAGGGAGACTCTTAATTGAGTCTCCCTCTGTTTAAGGGGTAATAAAAGCATATTAGATTAATATGTTTTTATAAGTTCTTAAATTTTAATTGTTAATAGATTATTAACAGTTTGTTCATTATTGTTGTCAGAAACGGGTTCTTTGTTGACAACGACAAAATCCATTGATTTTTTGTTGCGATTAAAGGGACGTTTAATGTCATATTCGTCACAAAATCTTTTCATGGTTGAGCGATTAACATGGAACAAACGAGCTACTTCAGCATAAGTATTATCTTGCTCAATAAGAGTCTTGATAACATCTTGGTGCGGAATGAGTTTGTTATTACTATTTTTACTGCCTTTGGGTCTTCCAAGGACTACACCTTGTTCTCTGCGAAGGGCAAGTCCTTGCTTTGTTCTTTCGCTTACCATTTTTCGTTCGATTTCGGCTGAAAGTCCAAAAGCAAAAGCAAGTACCTTTGATTGAATATCATCACCAAGGGTAAAGTTGTCTTTAATAGAGCGAACTGCAACTCCTTTTTCCATACAAAGAGACAGGATATTGAGAACCATGTAAAGAGACCTGCCGAGACGACTTAGCTCGGAACAGATAATCATATCGTCTTTCTGGACTTTTTTAAGCAAAAGTCCAAGCTTGCGTTTATCAGGCGCTTTTCCGCCAGATACGGTTTCTTCAATCCAACCGTCAATCTTAATGCTTTCATGTTGACAGAATTGAAGAATTTCAAAACGCTGATTTTCGACAGTCTGCTTGTCGGTGGAAACTCTGATGTAACCATAATTCATAAGTTAGTGTCCTTTCAAAAGAAAAAATAATGGGGTAGCTAACTACTATTATAGTGCAAACTCTACAAAATTTCAAGGAGTTTAGCGTAAAGATTTAAATTTATTCAATAAATGAAAAGGAGATAAGTATAATTATGTATATTATTTCTGCAACTGCTAACGGTAGTGGTGGCTATCCCCCTCTTCAGGAGTGGCATTCTCAGACTTGCCCCACAGGTTATTATTTCTATCCAAATGAATATTTTGGTGTTTTTTATCCTCAAGGAAAGCGCGTTGCTGGTTTTGTAAAATATGAGGCTGACGAGGATACTAAGACTGTTACTTCCGTCACTTGGAACGATGAGGCTTATGACGCTTACGTTGCAACGCTTCCTGACCCTGTTCTTGCCGCTCGTGAGAACAAGATTGCTGAAATGAGTAAGGCTTGCAATCAGACTATTGAAGCTGGAGTTGATTGTGAGATTGGTGGCTCTGTTAAACATTATAGCTTAACATCTAACGACCAAGCTAATATTAGTAATATGTTTAATGCTATTCTTCTTGGTGCTGATGGTTATCCTTATCACGCCGATGGTGAACAGTGCTCTGAAATGCCAAGGGCTGATATTATTAAGCTTTACACCACTGCTCAGGCTTTCATTACTTCTCAAGTGACTTACAACAATATGCTTAAGGGTATGATTAATGAAATTCCTACTGAGGATGAAGTTAATAATATTCATTATGGTGATGAGCTTAATGAGACTTGGAAAGCAAGGTATGATTCTGAGATGGGTAAAGCTGAGGCTCAGATGCAAAAGATTCTTGCTAATCTTCAGAAACAGAACACTGCTGATTCTACGGGGACTGAGGCTTAATTATGAATAACAAGTTGAGTAATTGGGTTCTATCCCTTTTGCTCTGGACTTGGGGTGGAACATTTTATTTTTTTCGTGAAGTTGTGTATAAAACATTAACTCACCATCCTGAAAGAATAAGCTGGACGATGCTTGTTCTTGCTTTGATTCTTTGTATTCCTTTAGAGAGATGTGGTGCTGAGTTGGTTTGGGAAATGCCTATATGGTTATAGTCTATTTGTTGTACTTTGGTTATTACTGCTACCGAATTTGTGGCTGGATTAATTTTAAATGTATGGCTTGGACTTGGAATATGGGACTATAGTGACCTCCCTTTTAATTTAATGGGGTAGATTTGTTTAGAATTTTCTGCTATTTGGCTTATCTTATCTGTTTTTGGTATTATTATCTTTGACTGGATGAGATATGTTGTTCAAGGTGGGGAAAAGCCTCATTATCATATTGGGATTAATAAATATTGTCAAGTGTGCAAAACTCGTTTGGCTAAAATGAAAAGCGAGGGTTGATTATTTGTAGAAAAATGTTAAAGGAAAGGTGTATTTTCTATCTGATGGAGAATACATCAAAATCGGGTTTACAACAAAAACAGTTGAAAAACGCATTAAACAATTATCCACGGGGTCTGCAAAGAAAATATTTTGTTTGGGATATTTTCAAGGAACAATGGAAGATGAATCTAAACTCCATAGGAGATTTGGCAAGTTACGCTTGAGAAGTGGAGGAGAATGGTTTGCCTCAGAATAGGAGTTAATAGATTATATTAATTAGGTTAATGAAGAAATAAATGTTTTTGTTGAAAAAGATGAAAACAGGGTAATGAAATATAAAACATTGCCACTCTGAATAAAGGGAGTGCATTTTTTATGGATTATATGAGAAAAAGAGTTGCGGCTTTGCTTTCTGTAAAAAGCATTGTTACAATTCTAACTACAATTGTTTTTTGTTATTTGGCGATTGTTTAGATTATTTCTGGTGAGCAGTTTATCGCCATATTTACCACTATTGTTGCTTTCTATTTTGGTACTCAGACACAAAAGATTTCTGATGCTGTAGAAAGAAATAGCGGAGGAGAGGAGTGATTCCATTGGCTACATTAGATAAAAAGACCGAAGATAATACTACTGAAATTACAGTTAAGGTAAAAACGCCCACAATGAAAAAGTGGGGTTATGCAAGTTGGACAGTAACTATTGTTGTGACTCTTGTTACAATTTATTGCTGTGTAATGGGCCTTGGTGATACTTCAACTCTTGGTACTCTTTGCGCTTTATGTTGGGGCGAAACTGGCGTTTATACAGGTTGCTATGCTTATAAGTCTAAAGCGGAAAATAAACTTAAGATTACACAAGGTTTCATTGCTGAAACTGCTGATAAATATGGCATCGAGGCCATCACCCCCATTATTCAAACAATTTTGGGAGACTGACGCTTTCTCTATGTTATAAGAGAGAGTGAGATAAGAACGTTCGTATCTTGTTAGCGGCCTTGAAGCCTATCTCCTGCTTCGAGGTCGTTATAGAGGATATGAAATGGATTCCTCAAAAATAAAAAAGATAAAGGTTAAAAGGGCAAACTAATGCTGGTTTATAAAATCATAGGAAATTTTAATCAAGATGAACGTCTTGTAAAAATATTTGATAAATTAAAAGAATATTTTTATTTTGTTTATGCCGATGGGGTGCTTCATATTGCTGTAGCCAATTATGTAAATAGAGAGCAAGCTTTAGAAGTGTTAAAGAAAACTTTAAAACCCGCTAAAGATTATTTTACTATTGAAATTACAGAAGATAATCTGGGAAAAGAAACTCCTTTTTATTAGGATTGGTGTAAAGAAAATCTTGTTCGTATTGATAGACAACGCTATGAAATTGAAAATCAAAAAAAA
>ENA-OOMW01000029-OOMW01000029.1-viral-metagenome-genome-assembly--contig:-NODE-29-length-12695-cov-6.165420_pt1 | contig 12695 bp, 18 predicted proteins | sample MGYA00245306_ERZ501074 | MGnify/ENA primary metagenome ERZ501074 (study PRJEB25959, sample SAMN05341353) | viral metagenome | host: human-associated | place: USA: California | collected 2014-04-26 | study... | reverse complement strand
TTTTTTTAACAATAGCAAACAATAGCTCTTTGGCTTAATGGTTGACAACATAGTATGCGTGGAAAAGAAGTAGCCGGATAGCGCAATGAGCGCCGTGACCTGGTGAAAGGACGCACGACATACGAAAATCCAGCTAATATCTGCATTAAGTAGTTTGACGAACCGCATCGGAAAGAAGAATTGTCGATGTAGGCACATCCGAAAATAATGCAGTCTGGTGAATATATTATAATGAGTTCACATCACTCGTAGTTCATATATTCAAAGAGGCACGTGGTGTACGAATGTCACGGTTAGACAACCCAATGATACCTTATCTTATCGTCTGACAGGAATTGGTGTAACTCCAATCGTGTCTCCCACTCTTTTGTTTGTTTTAGAATTTAATAAGTTATTATTTATTTTTTACACCACTTATCTGTGAAGAAAGGTGGTGTTTTTTACAGCGGAATAGTAGCAGTTGGTAGCTCGTCAGGCTCATATCCTGAAGGTCGGTGGTTCGAGTCCACCTTCCGCAACGAAATTTATTGCACATGTAAATTTTGCTCGTTAATGTCGCCAGGCGTGGCGTTTTTGTTTTTTAAAATGAATATTAGTTTTAATGGCTCAGCTCTGTCTGTGAAGATAGGGCTCTGTTTTTAACCTTAAAGCAATTAGGTAATGCGCTTGCGCCGCATAGGGCGTATAGAGAAGAAGGCTCGATACCTTCTGAGGTTACGAATAGATCATATTTCTATTTTGTAGTTGTTGGTTATTATTTGAATGGGAACGGAGGCTTGTGTACACACGGCCTCCTTCCTTTTCCCAAAACAAGAAAAAGAATGAAAGTAATATACACAATAAGAGTTAAGAAAGAGAATATAAACGAACTCTCCAAGCTTGAGGCCGTAGAGAGAATATTCAATAACGAGAAAGGCGCATGGTAGTTCTTCTCAAACAGGATTTCACTGACGGAAAGAGAGAGGTCGCCGAGAACGACTATATTGTTCAGTGGAAAAATGGGAAATACCAGAGGTTCGGAGCTGTTGCGTTCGATAATCTTTTCAAAACCCCGAGTGAGGAGGGCAAACAATGGCGATAAAACGGGTAATGAACAGAAAGGTCCACTACGAAGGGCTTGAGTTCGACAGTGGAGAAGAGCTTCGTTACTACATTCTTCTCCTCGATGACAAGGATGTTTCCTGTATTCACAGACAGGTTAGGATCTGCCTTATCAAACCTCTGTACGTACTCGTTCCAAAGGCGCTCAAGACAAAAGTAAAGTGGGTCAAACGAAGCCTTGTAAAAGGGCATTACTATACGGCAGACTTTGTTTTCTTCGAGAACGGTAAGCTCGTCATCTGCGATGTTAAGTCTGAATATACGTCTAAGCTTCGCGAGTTCTCCATTACGATGAAGAATTGCATATCGCTTATCGTAAAGCATAATCTCAAGCGACATCACGGAGAAGCTAAGGTGATATTCCGAAAGGCGATATACAAAAACAGCAAAACGCTACGTATTGTCGATTATCCTTCGGATGGCGAAAAAGTCATATACGAATAACGTGATTATTTAACCATATACATGACTTTACTTGAATCATTTTTTGACAGTAGCCGCAGTGATGCGCCTGCTGTTTTTTTCGTAACATACACTGAATTTTATATGAAGATGATTATTATTTCATTTCTGCTTACAGTGATCGTGTTTCTGTTCGCAGCTTTTGTGGCAGTTCTTTTTAGTGTCAGCTCTTTTAAAAACGAAGATGATGGAGAAGGAGTTTAGGTTCAACAAGAACAATGTGTGTCTGAACCATAACGTCATCGAGGTCTGGGAGAGCGACAAGAACACAAAGACGAGTGGTGTCATACCCATGTTCTGCATAAAGACAGCCGTCTTCAACGGAAAGTGGATATACGGTTACGATATAACCCTGCATAACGGAGGTCGGGGAGAGCCATGTATGCAACGGCCATGCAAAAAAGACTGCAACACCGAGCGTGAAGCTGTATTGGAAGCATGTAAGGAGGTTAGAGAATATCTTCTTGAGCACAAACGGGCCTCAAGCCCAGACTACTCTCATCACGAGATAGACAACTATTCTCCGAAACTCATCAAACTTCTTGACGATCTCATGAGCCCAAAGCCGTTCAGTTAAGCTTATTTTAAACATTAAAGATATATTTTATGGAGAAGTTAAAATGTAATTCAGGCAATTTCTATGTTGTCGCTGTAGCTGTCATTGAAGACAAGGATGGCGAAGTGAAAAAGGTGCGTAAGACTATTGTTGTCGAAGCGGTCTCTTTTGGTGACGCAGAGCTCAAGGCGTCCGATTCTATGAGTGATTACAGCGTGGGCGATGTTGAGGTGCTCAACATCACTCCTGCCGCATTCAGTGAAGTTTACTCTTCCAGTGAAGGCGATGACGACAAGTTCTACAAGGGAACCGTCGACTACATCACCATGAACGAGAATACGGGCAAACCAAAGAAAACCAAGCAGTCGATGCTCATCCAGGCCAACTGCCTCAACAGGGCCACTCGTTATCTTGATGAGATTATGCGTGGGTCGATGGTAGACTACTCTTCTGTTTCTGTTTCTGAAACTCAGATTTTTGACAGTTTCTTTATTCATAAAGTGAAAGCTAATGATGAACAGGGATAGTTTGCAGGCAGTATTCGCTCGCCTCACACCACAGGTAGCAGAGGCCGTAATGCGAAAGAGGAAAGAACATAAGTGTCTTATGAATCTTACGAGAAACAACTCCCTTATGATTCAACAACAAGCCATCTTTCTTAACTACATAGCAGGAGAGGGCAGACGAAAGTTCGTCATCCCAACCGTTGAGACCGATGCAGACGGAAGACAGAAAGTTGTCGATAAGATTTCGTTCAAATACATTGATCAGAAATGAAACATGCCTGTATGAGCTGCTTCTGGCGAGGTCAGTGCGACGACAAGAAGTCTGGACGCACATGGGAACACACGTGCGAAAGATGGGAGCTTAGATATGAAAGTGATTAATTTTTAAATTCTATATAAATGGATATAAATCAGTTAAACAAAACTCCTCATAATCAGATTTGCGATTTGGCAAGAGATAGATTTATAGAGGTGTATAATCAAAAATTTGGAGAAGGTGGAGAGGTTTTCTTTGAAGAGCAGAAAGCCTTATTCAACGAGGAACTTCTCAACGGTTCGTTCAAGGGATATCTTGAAAAGGCTTCTTCGCTCAATATTCATGACGCATTCATGAACCTGGCAATCAACGGATTGTCTCTTGAAAAAGGCACGACGACATTGTGCTATCTTATGGGTTATAGCAACTACGATAAGAATACTAAACAATCGACTTATACCGCAAAGATTACATATACGGGATACGGAGAAATTCTTCTTCGTCAAAGAGCTGGACAGATTGTTCGGTGCGACAATCCTGTTATTGTGTATAATTGTGATGACTTTCGGTTCGGAGAGCGTGACGGTCATAAGTTCGTTGATTACGTCAAGACCTATCCGAGACCGGCAAATTCGTATATTGTTGCATGTTATGTTAAGATCATTCTTCCTAACAACTCGTATGACTACTTTGTTCTTGACCGAGAGGGTGTTGACAGACTTCGCGAGTATTCTGCCAAGTTTGGAGGAAAAGACCACAAGGCAAACGCTTTGTACGGAGGAAGTTTTGTAGGCAATGATGGTAAAACGTATTACAGGGATATAGATACGGGATTTCTTATCTCTAAGACTTGCAAGCACGCATTCAAGACTTATCCTAAACTGAAGGTCGGTCTTGGAGCATTATTGCAGGCCGACATCGACACGCAGGCTCTACAGAAACCGTCACAAGAAGCCTTTGGTGCTGAAGAAGTCGCACCGGAAGATAAGGGCGTTAAGGTGAAGGTTGATAGTGATTCACCATTTTAAAATTATCATATATGGCAGAAAATACAGAATTACAGTTGGTTCAACAGCAAGCCAACAATATTACAAGACAGATTGCAACTCTCAAGTCTGATACAGAGAATGCTGTTCAGGCTAACAAAAAGTCTTACGAAGCATGTATTCATGCAGGTGAGTCTCTTTTAGCAGATATCGGCGTTTCTGGAATGAACGACGCTCTTGACGAGAAAGCTGCCGAGTTTATCAAGAAGGCTAAACTGACAGAAAAAGCAATGACAGAGAAGCGCAAGGGTGTTACCCAAGTGTTCGATATTGTCCGTAAGGGATTTACAATGATGGAGAATCTTATCTCTGTAAAGAACACAGATTCCGTTGTCTATAAGATTCAGGAGAAGCGCAACGAGTATGCTGCATACAAATTAGAGCAGCAGAAGAAAGCAGAACAAGAACGATTGCGTCAGGAACGTATCAAGGAAGCAAAGATTAAGCTGAAAACCGACACTATTGATACGCTCAACAATCTCCTTACAGAGCATTCTTCTACTGCTATCGACTCTCTAAATAGTACGTTTACGTTACTCACCCTTGACAATAAGGATGAGGTAAGGAAGCGTATTGAAGAATTCTCCGACGTTCTCGATCTTGGACATCTGTTCGTTAACAATAAGCCTTCCTATTCTTCCGAGGTGGATGAAAATGATGCTAAGGAGATTATGAATGGCGCCTACAAGGAGGTTTCTGCCTCACTCCTCCTATCTTACAAGCAGACGGTCAATACTACACGTGATGAACTTCTCATGAAGTTTGACTCCAAGGTTTCAGAACTTTTTGAAATCAAGAAGGCAGAAGAGGAACGTAAGCGCAAGGAAGAGGAAGCACGCAAGGCTGAAGAGGAGCGTAAGCGTAAAGAAGAGGAAGCTCGCAAGGCTGCCGAAGAAGAACGCAAGAAGCAGGAGGAGATTCAGCGTATCAAGGACGAGGAGGAACGTAAGCGTAAGGAGGCTGAACTGAAAGCTGCCGAGGCTGAACGCAAGGCCAAGGAAGCCGAGCTGAAGGCTGCTGAGGAAGAGCGCAAACGTAAGGAAGCGGAAGCTGCCGCTGCCGAGGCAGAACGCAAGGCAAAGGAAGAAGCTATCCGTAAGGCTGACGAAGCTGCGAAAGAAGAGCAGCAGAGAAAGCTTGCGGCTGAGCAGGAGAAACGCGATGCAGAGAATGCCGCACAGCATGCAACTGCACAGGCTCAATCTCTTTTTGCACAGACTTCCGTCAGCACAAGCAAACAAAAAGTAAAGGTTACTAAACGTTTGATTGTTACCGATAAAAATGCTTGGCTCGATATCATCCAGCAGTGGTGGACAATCGAGGGCTCTCAGATGGCTCCAGACAAACTCGCTTCTAAGTTGGAGTTCATGCGCAAGGCTTGCGAGAAACGTGCTAACAGCGAAGAAGAGTATATCATGTCTCCTTATATCAAATATGAGGATGAAGTAACAGCTAAGTAATATGGCGGAACAACCGTTTGATCCTTATTATTCTCGTGGTGAGGTCTCCAATTCAGACCTCACTGCGCTGAAGTTCGCTCTGAACCCGCAACTCAACTTCGTAAAGGAAGAGGATAAGAGAAAGGCATTCCACCTTGGAACTCTTGTTGATGCTCTCGTTACTGAACCCGAAAAGTGTAATCATTACGCTATGACGGTAGATGATGAGAAATACACAGAGAAGGATTGGAAATGGGGATTAGACAGACTTGCAGTTTTAAAGAAACAAGCAACAAAGGATAGATTTCTTGATTTTGTTCTGAAAAATGCGGTCGGTCAGAAAACATTCATCAATCCGCACATGAAGATGGAATACCAAGGTTTCAAGTTTGAACTGCCTGTACGATGTAAGTTCGACTGGTGGCTTGGTGAATTTGGAGGCGACTTAAAGACTACGGCCGCTACGTCACAGGAACAGTTTGAGGCCCAGATCGATTTCGTTGACTGGGACAGAAGCCGTGCGTGGTATATGGACCTTACGCACAGCATTGACCCAAGATACGGAAATCAAGACTTTATCTTTGCTGTATCCAAGACAAAGAAAAAGGTTTTCTACAAAAAGATAGAGCGTGGCGACGAGCTGTACTTACGTGGCAGAGAGAAAGCTCTTGAGTGGGCTTTCCGCATGTGGTGTTTATTATAAACTTGTTTATTATGTCAGATAAACCGAAATTATACGATTATCAAGAAGAAGGTGTACGCATGGAACTCGCTATGAAGCGTTGCATAAATGGGGACGATATGGGAACGGGCAAGACGGTTCAGTCTATCGTTGCCATTGAGCGTGCTAAAGCAACACCATGCCTGGTTGTATGCCCAGCCGCACTAAAAGTGAATTGGGAGAGAGAGATAAAGAAGTTTACGAACCTCCGTCCTCTCATACTTACCGATTCTGTCAATGCGACATACGGATATCATCTTACGAAGATGAACCTTTATGATGTGGTGATATGCAACTACGAGTCGCTTGCGAAATACTTCGTCGTAAATCTTGGACCGAAACCACTAAGACTCAATAATTTTCTGTTTCGCGATGAACTGAAGATTATCAAGTCTGTGATTATAGACGAGTCTGCAAGAGTTAAGGACCCGTCCACAAGGCAGTCTAAAATCATCATGGGATTGTGTCAGGGCAAAGAATACATCTATGAACTCACAGGTACGCCTGTTGTTAATCACGCAACAGACCTGGCCTGTCAGCTTGCAATCCTTGGTCGCCTGAACGATGAGTTCGGAGGGTTTGGTGAGTTCTACAACAGATATGGTGAGAATGAGAATCTTGAAGAGCTTAACCGGAAGATACACGAAACGTGCTACTTCCGCAGAGAGAAGAAAGATGTTCTCAAAGATTTGCCGGATCTGACCAGAACGACCATCAGTGTTGCTCTCGACCCTGAAACGCAGGAAGAGTACGATACCTGTCAGAAAGATCTTCTTACATTCCTTCTTGAATACAAGAGCTGTTCTGAAGAAGAGGCAAGAAAAAAGTTACGAATGAAGGCTCTTGTTAGATTTATGAACCTTCGCTCGATATCCGGTCGAGGCAAGATGAAGGCAACAATAGAGTTCCTTCATGATACCGAAGAACAGATAATCGTGTTTGCTGAGCATCGTGAAGTCGTTAGTGAAATCAAGAAAGAGTTCCCTGATGAGGTTTGCACAGTGACTGGTTCTGATAGCCAACAGCAGAAGCAGTGGGCAATTGATTCTTTCCAGGCTAAGAAAAAGAGGATCATCATCTGTTCCATTAAGGCGGCAGGTGTAGGTCTAACGCTTACGGCATCTTCCAATGTCGTATTTGTTGAGCTACCGTGGACGATGGCAGATTTGTCGCAGTGCGAATGCCGTGCCTATCGTAACGGACAGAAGAATGCGGTTACATCGTGGATTCTCATGGGTGCAAATACCATCGACGGCTATCTCTATAGCTTGATTATGCAGAAAGGCTCAATAGCATCAAAGGTCACAGGAGAGCAGGACTCTGCCATCAAGGATGTTGCTTACTTTGATGAGTTGGCAGATTTGGTTTTAAAAAATTCTTTAAACAAAAAATAAATGGAAATTCAAGGAAAAATTATTGCGGTTCTGCCTGAAAGAAGCGGTATTTCGGCAAGAGGCGAGTGGAAATGTCAGACTTATGTAATAGAAACACAAGAGCAATACCCTAAGAAGATGGCTTTTGATGTTTTTGGAGCTGATAGAATTGTCAATTTTGGCATTCAGGTCGGCATGGTTGTCGATGTTAGCTTTGATATTGATGCGCATGAATATCAAGGTAGATATTTTAACCAGATCCGAGCTTGGGATGTTAAGAATGTGGCGCAGCAAAATCCTTCGCAGGGTGTGAATTATAACGGCAATGCTCAGGCTGGAGCACAAGCAGCGCAACAAGCTATGGCAAGTTCTGCTAATGCTGCTGGCGTGGCAAACCCGATGAATCAGCAAAATCTGTTTCCACCTGAACAGCAGTCAGCACAGCAACAAGCACAGCAACGAGGAAACTCTGATGACCTTCCCTTCTAGTGTAGAATTAATCAAACGAGCATTCAACGCTTATGTGGTTCAACCTGAAAAATGTGTTTGAACTTGAAACGTTTAGGAAAAAAGTAGCCGAGTTGGAGAACAAAGGCGCTATGGTAGAGTTAAAAGAGAAACGTGGACGTTCTTTGAAACAGAACGCCTACCTTCATTTGCTTCTATCTGCATTCGGCCTCCAATACGGCTACACTCTGGACGAAGTTAAGACGCATTTCTATAAGTTGGTAGTAAATAAAGATATATTCCTCAGAGAAGGGATTGATAAATTCACGGGAGAATGCTATAAGTATCTCCGTTCTTCTGCTGACCTTACGAAAGACGAAATGAGCAAATCAATTTCTGATTTCAAATCGTGGGCAAAAGAGGAAGCTGGATTTGATTTTCCTAATTCAGATGAATATATCGCACTACTTCATATTCAACATGATATAGAAAGACAACAAAATTACATACAATAGCTTATGATGTTACCAATTAATATACGACAGAAGTCTGGCGAGCTATTCCCGAATGACTTGGAAAAGCAGAAAATCTTTTGCATGGGCGCTGCGTTCTCGTTAGGCAAAGATTTATCCGACTTTGAGGAAGAAGGGCAGCAGGAGGAGATTTATCCCTGCAAGGAAGCTCTCGAAGCATGGCTTGCATACAAGAAAGAAAAACGTCAGACTTACAAGCCGCGTGGGTTAGAAGCTCTTAAAAAGAAACTTCTACAGTTGTCAAACGGAAATCCTGAATACGCAAAGGTTATCGTTGAGTATTCTATGGGCAACAACTACACTGGGTTGTTCGCTCCTAAAAACAATGGTGTAAACAGTTATGAGCAACAGCAACGAACTTTCAACAAGATTAATTCAATCCTTGCCGACTGAATATAGTCAAGCGGTATCAAAATATGGTGAACAATATGCGCTATTCCTGGAGAAATATCCTACTCTGCAAAATCGCACGGACACTATAACTTCGATATACGATTCTGTCGATAGAGGCGGTATGTCCTTTGTTGAAGTTGATAAGTACTTCAAAGATGGTGCAAGCGAGTTCTGGATTAAGGTAATGCTCATCGACTTATTTATGGTCGTTGGAGCTATCGACTCAACTACTTCTTACCAGTTCAAGGCTATGGCACAGCGCATCAGACAAGAATACTATCACCTTACTCCAAGCGAGCTTACCAGATTCTTCTACGAGTTTTCTATGGGCGAGTACGGCGAAATCTATGTCGGCAAGACTGTGAATCCTCAGATACTTTTTATAGCTCTCGAAAAGTATATGTGCAAGGTATACGAAAAGAGAGCCGAAATTGACGGACAGAGAAACCGCGACAAGCAGAAGATAGAGGATGAGAAGGCTAAGATGAACGCTATATCCTACGAAGAGTATTGTTTGAGGAAAGGTGTTGATCCGAAAAATTCCCCTCTTGAAGAACTAAAGCAAAAACTTCAAAAAGAATCAAAACGAGGCAAAAATGGCAGACGTAAGTAAAATGGCAGAGGAATGGCTCAGTGAGCACCCTGATGCGACAAAGAAAGAAATATGGATGGCTGGTTATTGGCGGTCAACTGATAACTGGTGTAACCAAACCAAGTAATTTTTAGAATTATGACACAGATAGAAAAAGTAAAACCAGAAATCATGCACTTGATGGTTCTTAGCAGATGCAACTATAACTGCGAATTGTGTTGCAACAAACTGTATGATATTGATAAAATTCCAGTTGCTACTGTTGAGGAACTTAAAACAATACACACCTTGTGTATTACTGGTGGAGAACCTTTTATAGCAAGCATCAATCTTAACGATTTTGCCCGGTCTGTAAAGGACGGTTTTCCGAATGTAAAAAACATATTCGTTTATACGAGTGGGGTAATGCTCTTATACAATTTGCCGCAGGTCTTTTCTTATATTGATGGCCTTAGTATTTGTCCAAAAAGTATGAAAGACTGGTTGGCTTTAGAAAAAATAGCCAACAGCACCTCTCACTATTACCTTAACAATATTTCTAAATTGTCAAGTAATCGTCTTTATGTATTCAAGGAGCAGGTCGCGCTTTTCGAAGGAAGATTTAAACACATCGCCGAATTGTTAAATCTCAATGTTCTTTACCGTACATGGGATAAGGAGTTTAAAACTCCAGACAATGAGATTTTCAGAAGATTACCAATACTTTTAAATTAGTTGATTATGGTAGAAAACAAAAGTAAAATCGCAGAAGTTACTAACGCTACCACAAAGCAGGCGGTAGTGTTCATAGGTATTTATTATTCTTGGGTTATCGTCAGAAACCTTGGAAGAGCAATCAATAAGGAAGTATACCGACTTCCCTGGCTCTTCATAACACTAACGGTTATCATTTCCTTTATCGTTAGCTTCATCCTTATCTCCCAGGCACGTGCCGAGCGTGACAGATACGATAAGGACATGGAGCATATATCTCAACAACTCGACAGCTACAAGGCTGTTTACGATAAATAATTTAATCACGCAGAAATGAGAAAATACAAACATACAATTTTTGGGGTGTTCTTTGTCGAAAGGGAGGTCTGATATGCAGTGGAAACCAAACAGATCAAAACCGTTAATAGCAGGTATCCCTCTTAAAAGACCATCACAGGAACAGGTCAACAAGGCTTACATGCTTTTCTACTCAATGATAGGAGGTTTCGCCTCTGTGGTCCAGACACAGATTACTGATGTATACAACTATGCGCGACAGGACAAAAAACGGTTCCGCATGGAGGCAAAAAAGCGGCTTACGGAGGCGAAACGATGTTCTGACGAACTTGTTGAATCTTTCATGTTCTACATGGGCAAGATTGGTATGCAGCAGATATGGCTCGACCTCACAGATGCTATCGAGGAGGATATTAGGCCCGATATACAGAAATGCTTTTATGCTCTCGATAACCAGTTCTTGAAGTTCGGTATTAAGCAGCATAAACTCTACACCCTCATTCTCATGGCCGAGATTTTATCAAGAATGCTTTGTAAGTCTGTGGATGAGTTCTCGTCTGTTATGCAGAAGAACTACGGTATGACAGCATTTACCGTTGGCAGCCGGTTCACTGTGCCGGTCAAGGGTGTTTATGCCAGGATACGCAACGTGATGGAACTTCTTTATCCTGTTTCTATAGACAACAATGTGTTTTCAGAATGCAAAGACAAGTTCAATCTTGGCTTCGAGATTATCGGTCTTAAAATTCTTGATTGCCATCGTGCTGACGAAGCCTTATCCAAGGCATGCAAACTTAACGGCGTTAATATAACACCAAACGGGTCTGATAAGAAAAATCCGATCGTCAACACCGGCACACCTTGGAATGAGGCTCAGATAAGGGCGCTTACTATAGGGTTCCCGGATTCTACTACAAAAGAAGTCGCACATATTGTAGGCCGCAGCGTTTATGAGGTAAACAAGAAAGCTAAAGAGCTTGGATTGAAAAAATCTCCTAAATACCTCAAAGCAATAAGAACAGCAAACCTTAAAAAGAAAACAAAATGAAAAAGATTCCAAATTTATACACAAACCTGTTGGCGGAATTAATTTAGTGCATACTTAATTCTGCCAATGGGCTTGTCGTTAATGAAGTTTACGTATTGCAGAATGGTAAGTGCACTAATTTTGCCAATGATCCTGGCAAACAAACCATTCGTTATTTTCGCATAGTTCCTGATGACCAAGAACTGGTCTGTAAGTTGTGAGAATATTGTCTCAATCCTCTTTCTTGCCTTTGCAAACGGAATGAATGTCGGTTTCCAATCCTTTTGGTTGAGCCGATACGGACACTCCAGTCTTATGTGTGCGGTTTCGAACAAGTCAAGCTGTACGTCAGCTCCAATATACCTTTGTCACCATAGATGCTACAGTCGTGATAAGTATGTTTTACATCCTTCATATAATGGAGGTCCGCCACACTTGCCTTTGACAGATCATAGGAATGGATAACTCCACTTAACCCACAGAGAGCGTGTAACTTATAACCAAAATAATACGTGTTCTGCGAAGCACAGAAGCCGAAGTCGGGAGCTTGCGAGAAATTGCCGGTACGTCCCATCTTGCAACGTTTTCCTCTTGCAACCCTACAGACCTCTATCGGCTTGGAGTCAACAAAGAATTGTTCCTCTCCGCCATCCATTTCCATGGCAATCCGCTTGCGCAGTTCCTCACACAGGCCTGCCGTTTTCTTCCTGCGGTCATTGAACTGTCTCCTTGATATGAGATTAGGAATGTTGTCCTTGTACTCTTGCAATTTATAGTCGAACAACCACTTCTCACTATCAATGCTCTCGGTCTCTGCCGTCAAGGATAGCGCCACCACTTCCAAATCCGAAAACTTGGGAACAGGACCACGACGTGGAACATTACCCGATTCATTGACGAGATTTTCAGAGAATTGCTTGCATATCTCGAGTATTTTGACGAATTTTGTATAAAGGTTGTACATACGATGGTTTGGACTTAATGTTTTGAACACCACTAAGTTACTAAAAATCAGCGATATGTGCAACTTTTTACTCATATTTATCAACTTAAATTAATTCCGCCAACGGGTTACACAAAGAATAATAAAGGTCGCTACGAGGAATACAAGATTCCCGAATGTGACACATCTGATACATTTTATCAGAAGATAAATGGAAGGTACGAACCCGCATGTATGCTCTTGCATGACTCTCTACCAGAGGGCGTGTGGGTAATCACTCGACATCGTTCTTCTACAGAGTATATCAATC
>ENA-OOMW01000028-OOMW01000028.1-viral-metagenome-genome-assembly--contig:-NODE-28-length-12845-cov-6.427504_pt1 | contig 12845 bp, 18 predicted proteins | sample MGYA00245306_ERZ501074 | MGnify/ENA primary metagenome ERZ501074 (study PRJEB25959, sample SAMN05341353) | viral metagenome | host: human-associated | place: USA: California | collected 2014-04-26 | study... | reverse complement strand
GATAAAAAACAAAAAGATGAACAATCAGATATTTTTTGAGAAGGTCGCTGAGATGCGCAAGCAACAGAAGACCTACCAGGAAGCAAGACCAAGCTCGCAGGAAAGCAGGGACGCTCTCATAGCTAGCAAGCGGTTGGAGACCGAAATAGACCAGGAGATAGCGAGAGTGCAGGCAATCCTTGCCAAGAAAGACATCTTCCTGGTTCAGTACAAGGACGTGGACGGAAGCATCGCAAGCAGCCTGGTAGAAGGCTTCGACATGGAGACCCAATACCGACAGGGCTACATTGTCGCCAACATCACCAAGAGAACCGTAACATACAACGGCAAGGATTGGGAGGCGATGACGCTAAAGCCAGGAAACAGCATGCCAACCACCATGCAGGCGAAAGGAGGTGCAGCATGAGCAAGGCAGAGCAATACGTCCAGAAGCTGAAGGAATGCCAGCAGATGGATACAGAAGGAGGACACTGCGAGGCAGACAGAATCCTCCTGGACATCATCCGAAACGAGCTCGGAGAAGAGTACAAGCAAGTGATTGAAGAATACGAAGAGGTACCGAAATGGTACGCATAACCCATAAAACAAGAACAACATGGCAAAAACAAAAATGAAAAATCCGCAAGAGATTATCAGCACCAAGAACCTCCGCAACAAGGCAGCCAACGTCACAACAAAGGACGGGGAGGCTTTCGTATGCGTGACGAAGACAAAGGACGAAAAGGTAGGGCTTTCATGGAAGGGAACGAAGCAAGACTTGCTCAACCTCCTCTTCACAGCCTGCCGCAACGACAAGCAGATGGCAGCACTCATCTGCAGAGCCGCAAAAGACCACATCGACTACTGCAAGGGCACGCACCAGGACTGGGTCAACTTGACAGCAGACATCGTTCAGCTCGACCAAGAGCTCGACACCAACCAGCATCAGGAAGGAGGTAACGCATGAACGAAGAAGAGCACAGAGAAAAAATGATTGACCGCCAATGGGGACTTCTTGCTGCAATCGCCCAGGGCTACTGCCAGAACCCAGAGTTTGCATGCACAGCCTACCAGCCATTGGCAGACATGATTGTCCGAACAGCGAATGCGGTCAAAGAGAGAATCCTGCATGATCCCCGAATCAAAGCAACAGAAGCTATCGAGATAGGCGACGTCATCGAAAGCAAAACGAAGATGATAACCGTAGAAAATATTCGCCATTTCAATCATGGTACGAATGTTTTCGATGGAAACACCATCGATGAGCCGAAGGAATACTGCTGCATTGATGCTCTGGAGGTTGAATACATCAACGGAAGGAAGGTGCCATGATTGAGCCAAAGAAGATACGCAAGGGCGATGTTGTGGCAACCAAGCACCAGAGCATCATCGTAGAGAGAATAGAAGGCGAAGGCGAAAACCTCGCCTTCTATGGAAAGATTTGCAACAAATACGGATGCCCAAGTGGAAAGACAAGCATCCACCGACACATCTACGCCTCCGTAATTTACAGAGTTACACGAGGAGCGAAAGTCATAATGAAACAAAACGATTAAGAAAATGAAAAAAATCATGTTCAACGACAAATACGGTCTGACAAAGGCAGTATTAGAAGGGCGCAAGACGCAGACAAGAAGAATCGGCTACCATGGAACGTTTAAGCGTTACTGCAACTGCGGATTCTGCTTGGAAGGAGCGGACAAAAACAAGCTCTTCATCAATGACGGCAACGAGGTGGTAGCCAAATCCAAGTTCAAGCTAGGAGAAGAGGTGGCGATTGCCCAGAGATACATAGGCCTGGCAGAGGACGATGAGTTCTACCGCCTTTGTGGAATTCACGGAATGCCGCTGGAGCTCATCAAATACGAGAAAGGCTGCGACAACAAAATGTTTGTTAAGGCAGACCTCATGCCGCACCGCATCCGCATCACGTACATTCGTGTTGAACTTTTGCAGAACATCTGCGAAGAAGACTGCCTGGCAGAAGGTATCGTGGATTTTGAGAGCAGAATAAACAAGGCGCATTTTTACAGCATTACAGATGAATCTGCCACCTACGAGACAGCCAAAAAGCCATACTCCCTGCTCATTGACAAAATCGCAGGAAAAGGCACATGGGACAGAAACCCACTCGTTTTTGTTTACGAGTTCGAACTTATCAAATAGCAGAGCCATGGAGGAAACAAAATACAAGCTCCAGCAAGCCGCAAGCGGAATGCAGGACACCCAGGGCAGCACCTGGATCAACGCCTGGAACCAATACGGAGCAGCATCCCTGTCCGAGGTACCAGGAAGAAAATAAATTTAAAACACTTAACAAAACAAGAAATTATGGGAAAGAACAAAAAGCGCAACAGATGGAACAGCCAGCCACGCAAACAGGAGAATCCGCTGGCACAGCAGCAGAAAATGGTAGCACCAAAAGCGGTGCGTGATTATTGGGCGAACAACCTCACGCCAGACGAACAGCAGATATTCAACACCCCGATAGCGGTGGCACAGCAGGCAGGAGTCATGCAGCGACTCGGATATCTTACAGCCGCATTCCTTCACATTCACAGCGTACAGAGCCTCCTGTTCGGAGAGATGCAGAACATCGTCGAGGATTGGGGATTGCTCATCAAGGGAGTGCAGCCCGTCATCAATTCCCTGCTGAACAGCGAGGACAAATTCTTCAACGTCATGCACGACCTTGTGAAGAACCAGAGCACAGGCATCAAGGAGACCTACACCCAGGACGTGGACGCATTGTTCGACAGAATCACCCGATGGGAAGGAATCCCAAAGGTCTGGAAGCCTGGCGACGAACAGAAGCTGGAGGGCAGAGCGAGAATGGACGACATCATCGGCAGCTTGAAGCAGGGAGTCTTGAAGCTGAAGGAGCAAGACATGGAGCCAGAGCCAAAGGAGGAAGCGAGAATCTTCTACGCCATCGCAGAGATGAACGAGGATGAGACAAGCACCATCATCGAGCAGGATATCGCCAACAAGGGAATGGCTGCCATCAAAGCCAGGAACCTCGCCAAGAAGAACCCAGACAAGATGTACGTCCTTTTCGAGCAGCGCATGCAGGTTCAAGAGACATGCCACATGACACCATTCAAGCAGTGCAGAAGCCAGCCGACCAAGACGAGGTGGTGAACGTAAAGATAGAACCAATGAAAAAAGGCAAGAAGCCGAAGGAGTAACATGAGAGCTACATAGACGAATTCATAAAATGGCTTGAACAGCCACACAAGCGAGAATGGAGACCGAAAGAGGTACACCTTCTCGCAGTCACGAACAAGAAGACAGGCAAGGTCTGCGATATTGCCGTGACACACGACGTCCCTCCATTGAAGGAGAGAAAATGGAAACTGCAATGCATGTACCCAGAGAGCGAATACAGCTACGAGCGCATGCAAACCGACATCAGACACATAACAACGCCAATGAGTGGAACAGGACATAGACTGCAGAGCACGCCATGCGCACATTGCGGTCACGCTTACGAGAGCATAAACACTTGGGTCTGCGGCAAGACAGGGAAGCCGATATTCAACGGCAACCCCCATGCGATGACCTCACGGACAAAAGACAGGAGCTGAAATGGAAGAAAGAAGAGACAAAGAGTACATAATCGAGGTGACAGCTGACAAGGAACAGCAACAACAGGCTATCCTCCGTATTGCAATAGCAACAGGCATCGAAACCGAACAAATCGAAAATTGCATAGCCAAGCTGGAGAGCTGCCGAATCCTAACGGAAGAGCGCAGTATTTACGTGGATACCAGAGGACGCATTCAAGAAGATATCCGAGATTACTACTGCCCAGAGAAGCTGGAGGAGAAGCTACAGAATAAGCTCCGTCGCTTCCATGCCAGCAGGAAGCATCTGCCAAGAACGGCTCCAAAGGCAAAGCCATGGAGCTGGAACCGAATAAGGAGCCGCCCGAACACCAAGCACGGCTACCATTAGCCAACACCTCCACCACCTCCTCCGAAATGAGGGGGAGGGTTTGGGAGGGGGTGCGTGTACCCACATACACGCAAGCAGGCGCACACCCACATGCACGCATACACACACCCAGGCGCACGCATAAGGGTGACGCAGGCAGGCACAACAACGAACGGATTCAACCAACCATACAAACAGAAACAAAGGAGAAAGACAAATGACGAACATGGACGCATTGTTGATTTTAGGCATCGTCGCATTCTTGGCGATGTACGCAGCATGGATGTGGGACGAGGTGAAGAAAGCAACACCCGACCCATACGATTGCGAAGAGAGCCAAAATAATGGCGCACAAGCGCACGAAACGACCTCGGACGAGGAAATACAAAGCAACGAAACAAAAACGCAGCAGGAGGCACGAAAATGAGCCACAAGGAACAAATTATCATCGGAATTGACCCAGATGTCGATAGAAACGGCATCGCAATGCTCGACATGAGCACCCACAGCCTACAGGTTCAGATGCTCGCCTTCCCGAACCTCCTCGACTTCATCAAGGAGAAATACCGCCAATTCGCAGAAATTGACAAATGGGACTTCAAGGTCATCATCGAGGCTGGATGGATGAACCACGGCAACTACCACATCAAGTGCTGGCACGGCAAAGACCGAAAGATCACCAAAGAGGAGCTGGAGGAAATAACTTTACAGAAGCTGGGCAGGCTCAACCAGGAGGGGCGAGATGCCGCCCTGCTCGCCTGGGACTACGCTGGGCTGCCCATGCGCATCACGAGCGCAACCCTCCGAGGTGTGCCTTCACCGAAAAACCCCATTTTTTCACGGAAATAGGCACAATTTGTGTTAATTTTTGCCCTAAAGTGATTACGATATAACCACTTTTTCTTAAATTTGCGGCATGAGACAGAAGCAAGACAATACAAAGGACGTCCGAGAGGAGCAGGAGCACCTCTCGGATTTCATGGGTGATATCGGCAACTTCGACCTCCCAGACCTCGACCTCAACCTTGTGGACTTCCTGCCATCGGACGAGACGGAGGAGACAAGGTACACCCTGCCAAAGGTGGTACCGATGAAGGAGGACTTCGTGATGTACGACAATGCCCAGAAGATGGCGAGGGAGCTGCGCCTGGGATTCGGGGAACGCTTCGATGCATTCGTGAGCGGTTCCTTCATATTCGGGGACTTCATCGAGGCGTACCTAACAACCCAGCGAGCCTGCGCCAAGAAGATGACAATAAGCACGCTTTCGCTTAGCCAGAACAACGTGGACAGCCTGCACACCCTCATGGATAAGGGCTACATCGAGGAATTGAACCTCATCATTAGCGTTTATTTTTGGGGCAACGAGCGTAGGAGCCTGGTTCCGTACATTTACAAGCAGCTGGACATTGGCGACCGATTCCAATTAGCGGTGGCAGGCGTTCACACCAAGACCGTACACTTCGAGACCCTGGGAGGGCGCAAGATTATCATGCACGGCTCTGCGAACCTCCGAAGATCTGGAAACATCGAGCAGTTCACCATGGAGGAGAACCCTGAGCTGTACGATTTCTACGATGACCACTTCAGCAGGATTCTCGACAAGTACGCCACCATCCGCAAGCCGATACGCAACAGCAAGGCGTGGGATCTGTTCACACGAATGACATTCGATAAAAGTTAAATTTCAAAAACAAAGGAGAACGAGCCATGAGTAGTAGCGGTTCAGAACACAAGAGCGGAGGCAGCGTCCTCCACGGCAGCACCAAGGCATCTGGGCGAGCAAAGAGCGTCCTGCCATTCTCCGCATTCAGCGGTGGTGCCGCACCATTTTAGCAACAATTCCAGACAGGAGAGGCGAGCCTTGAAGAAGGGCTCGCCTTCACTGCTTAAACCAACGAAAGACAAAAAGCATGGACACGACAACAGCAGATATTCAGAGAAGGGACATGGACATCACCCAGCTCCACCCGAACCAAGGACAGGTGGAAGGGCTGCCTAAGAACCCACGATTCATACGAGACCCGAAATTCAAGAAGCTGGTGAAGAGCATCCAGGACGACCCCGAGATGCTGGAGCTTCGAGAGCTTATCGTTTATGACACACAGGATGAGCGAGGATTCGTCATCATTGGCGGTAACATGAGATACGAAGCCCTGCGCAAGCTGAAATACAAGACAGCCGTCTGCAAGATTCTCCCCCACGACTTCCCGATGGATAAGATGCGACGCATCGTCTTGAAGGATAACTCCAGCTTTGGAGAGACGAACTTCGACGACCTCATCAACGATTGGAAGCCAGAGGAGATAGATGCAGCTGCCATCGACGTACCAGACATTCCCGACCCAGAGGAGGAAGAGGAAGCGAAGGACGATGGCTACGATGTGGCTGGCAACACGCCAAAGAAGGCGACCAGCAGGACAGGCGACATCTACCAGCTCGGCATGCACCGCCTCATTTGCGGAGACAGCACGAAGCAGGAGTTTCTCGATGCCTCATGGACGGAGAACAGGCAGACCTGCTTGTAACTGACCCACCATACAACGTGGACTACCAAGCGAAGGGAAAGATGAAAATCGCCAATGACCACATGGCAGACGAGAACTTCGTGGCATTTCTCACGGACACCCTGCAGAATGCCAACGACAGCATGAAGCCAGGGGCAGCCTTCTACATCTGGCATGCGGACAGCCAGGGCTTCAACTTCCGAACAGCCGTGAAGAACATCGGATGGGAGACACGCCAATGCCTAATCTGGAACAAGAACAGCCTCGTCCTCGGTCGACAGGACTATCAATGGAAGCATGAACCCTGCCTGTACGGATGGAAGGAAGGAGCTGCCCATTACTTCACCAATAAACGAAACCTCACCACGGTGCTCGAGCAGAAGGTGGACATCGAGAGCATGAGCAAGGCAGAAATGAAGGACTTGCTCCAGCAGCTATTCGGAGGCGACATACCGACAAGCGTAATAGACTGCGACAAGCCGAAGAAAAACCCTGATCATCCAACCATGAAGCCTGTACCGCTGATTGGCAAGCTCATCAGCAACAGCAGCAGGGTAAAGGATATCGTCCTCGACATATTCGGAGGCAGCGGAACCACACTCATCGCAGCGGAACAGCTCGGCAGGTGCTGCCGCATGGTGGAGTTCGAGCCGATATACGTGGACGTCATCATCAAGCGATGGGAGGAGCTCACCCAGCAGAAGGCTGTCCGCATCGGCAACATTCTGGAGGATAAGCAGCGAGAGGCAAGCACCCTGCTGCCTGCCCAGGAACCTGCCGCCACCAAGCAGACCAAAAAATCGAAGAAGAAGGAGGAATAAGCAATGCCAAGAGGAAAAGAGACAATGACGGAAAGCCAGCTCGCCAACATCGAAAGCCACAAATGGCAGAAGGGACAGAGCGGTAATCCAAAGGGCAAGCCCAAGGACAGGGTCAAGGCACTCTTGAAGCAGGTGCTCCCCAAGAGCAAGCTGAAGAAGAGCGAAGGACTCACACAGGACGAAATCAACACAATCGAGAGAAGCATCCTCGCCATGGAGCTGTCAGACTTGCAGGTATTGGCGAAGGCAGACGAAACGCCAGCTACGCAAAGACGCTGGCAATGGCTGCCATCATCGATATGAAGAACGGCAAGACAACCACCGTGGACAGACTCATGGACAGGCAATACGGCAAACCGCAGCAGAAGGTGGACATCACCTCCAACGGCAAACAGATCCAGCAGGGGACACCGCTCACCAGGGAGGAGCAAATCGCATATTTGAAGAAGCTGGAGGAGGAGTACTAGCATGATGCACGACACCGAACTGCAAAAGATGTGGGTACTGCAGAACCCCCTCAACTTCACTCGGTACTTCTTCAAGGAGAACGGAGGCAAGCGGTTTATTGTCGGACACCACCACAAGAGAGTATGCGATGCGCTGGATAAGGTGCTGAAGGGCGAATGCAACAAGCTCATCATCAACATCGCACCACGATACGGCAAGACCGAGCTGGCGGTTAAGAACTTCATCGCCATGGGACTCGCAATCAATCCAGCCTCCAACTTCATACACCTCTCCTACTCCAGCGACCTGGCAGTGGACAACTCCATCGCCATAAAGGACATCGTAAACAGCGAAGCATACCAGGCGATGTTTGAAACCAGGGTGAAGTATGGAAGCGACACCAAGGCGCAATGGGACACGGAGCAAGGCGGTGGAGTTTACGCAACCTCCACCCTCGGACAGATAACAGGTTTCGGAGCTGGCGAGGTGGACAGAGTGGATGAGCATGGCAACCCACTGCCCTACCGATTCGCAGGAGCCATCATCATCGATGACCCTATCAAGCCAGAGGATGCGCTGAGCGACGTGGTGCGTGAGCGAGTGAACCGACGATTCGAGACCACCATCCGAAACCGAGTCAACAGCCGCAACACGCCAATCATCATCATCATGCAGCGACTCCATGAGCATGATCTTTGCGGCTACCTCCAGGAGATAGAGCCAGACGATTGGACGGTCGTAAGCCTGCCATGCGTCACCATTGACGAAGACGGACACCGCCAGCCGCTCTGGGAATTCAAGCACACCCTGGAGGAGCTGGAGAAAATACGCCTCGCCAACTCCTTCGTTTACGAGACACAGTACATGCAGAACCCGACACCAATCGAGGGTCTCATGTATTCCCATTTTAAGACCTACGACACCATGCCGATAGAGGCACACCTGCCAAGGCGCAAGTGCTACATCGATACAGCGGACACAGGAGCCGACTGGCTCTGCGCCATCTGTTACGAGGAATACGAGAGCGGATGCTACGTGACGGATATCGTATTCACCAACAAGAGCATGGAGTACACCGAACCTGCCGTAGCAAGAATGCTGGTGCGGAACCAGACGCAGGAGGTCGTGGTCGAGAGCAACAACGGAGGTCGAGGATTCAGAAGGAACGTGGAGAAGCTGGTGCGAACCCTTGGCAATTGGGACATGGTCTTCATTGACCTGGCACAGACCGCAAACAAGCAGACCCGAATCTTCACGAACAGCTCGAAGGTTCAGAACATGGTCTTCTACCCAGAAGGATGGGAAGACCGCTGGACGCATTACGCCAACGCCATGAAGTCATACCGTAAGGAGGGAGGAAACGAGCATGACGATGCGCCCGACTGCACCACAGGCATCGTGGAGCGTTTCGGATTGTTCACCTCGGCAGAGATTACGGATGAGGAAGAAGAGGAAATCGAGGACGAAGTTTATTAATTAAAAAACATAGGAGACAAAGCAATGCCAGACATTAGAGAAATTATCGATAGAGAGAACAGACAGCCAGGAGCGATCATCGAGACTTGCGCCAGAAGAACATCGATGTCATCCCATGGAAGGTGCTCGAAAAGGAGTACAACCCCAAGCTGCACCCTGTTTACACAGACAAGAACTACAGAGACAAGACACGCAGAGGCAAGACCGAGCGCATGACAAGAGTGACCTACAACATCCAGAAGCTGGCGGTGAAGCGCATGAAGGAGCTGATGTTCACAATCCCCGTCAACCGCAAATACACCACTGCGGACGACAACGAGAAGAAGGCAGCAGCCATCATGGAGGCGATTTTTCAGAAGAACAGAATAAACGCCTTGAACCTTAAGCGTTCCCACAAACTCTTTGCGAGCTGCGAGATGGTCACCATTTGGTACGCCCAGCTGCAGGACACCACATACGCAGGCTACCCAAGCAAGCTGAAACTGCGCTGCCGCACCTTCTCGCCATTGGACGGAGACATCTTGTACCCACTATTCGACGAATACGACGACATGATAGCACTCAGCGTCCAATACACCAGGAAGAAAGGGAACGACACCGTAACCTACTTCGATACCTACACCGATGAGTTCCACTTCCGCTGGATCAATATGAACAGCAACGGATGGAAGGAAGACATCGTACCAGAGCCTATCAATATCAAAAAGATAGCAGGCATCTACATACACCGAGACCTCCCGATCTGGGAAGACCAGAGCGACAACGGCTACGAGCTGGAATGGACGGAGAGCAGAGCTGGCAACTACCTCCGCAAGAACAGCCGACCTACATGGGTCATCTATTCGGACAGCCAGAAGGTGACAGCTCCAAAGAACAAAAAGCAGGAGCCGACAGACGACAACGCAGGACGAAACGTCCTCCGTTACGGCAAGGGAGACAAGGCTGGGTACGCAACCTGGAGCCAGGCTACCGATGCACAGAAGCTATTCACGGAAGAGCTGAGACGCAACATCCACACCAGCCTCCAGCTGCCAGACATGAGCATGGAGCAGATGAAAGCCACCCCGATGAGCGGAGAAGCACGCAAGATGCTCTTCATCGATTGCCAGATGAAGGTCACGGACGAAAGCGGAGACTGGCTGGAGTTCTTCGACAGAGAGGTCAACGTGTACGAGCTTTCTGCAAGATCATGTACCCAGAGCTGGCGCAGGCATTCGACACGCTGACCGTCACAAACGAAATTACAGCCTTCCAAATCGATGACCGCAGCCAGGAAATCAAGGATATGAGCGACGCAACAGGTGGTAAACCTATCGTTTCACGAAGAACCGCCATCCGCAGGCTCAAAATGGTACCAGAAGAGGAGGTCGAGGAGGAAGAGAAGAGAATCGAACAGGAGGAGGCTGCGGCAAACGATGCCTTCACCAACGAACCAACCATGTAAAGGATTAGAATATGCCAAAGAAGTTCACCATAGGCACATACGACAAGAAGCACAAGGAGAACCTCGCAAAGAGAGCCAGGAAGGTGCAGCAGCTATACGATGCAGCCGTCAAGCGCATCGCACAGGCAGCTGCGCCCTCGCTCTTTGATGCCGACCAAAAGAAAGAGTTCCACTTCGAGGACTTCCCTGCCTTGAAGAAGGAGATGGAGGCACTCATGCAAGACCTCGGAAGCAGCCTCCAAGCTAACATCGAGGACGGAGACCAGGAAAGCTGGACGCTCTCCAACACCAAGAACGACGCAATGGTGGACTCCATCATCGGCAAGAAGCACCTCCCGAAAAAGGTGGTGCAGGCATGGAAGCACCCACACCTGGAGGCACTCAACGCATTCATCGCACGAAAGGAAGCAGGCATGAATCTCAGCAGAAGGATCTGGAACCTCACCCAGCAGTTCAAGAGCGAAATGGAGCTCGCCCTGGAATTGGGCATGGGCGAAGGAAAGAGTGCTGCCGCTCTGAGCCGTGATATCCGAAAATACCTTGTCGAGCCAAACAAGCTATTCAGAAGGGTACGAGATAAGAGCGGAGCTTTGCGCCTCTCCAAGGCAGCTGCCGCATACCACCCAGGGCAGGGAGTCTATCGCTCCAGCTACAAGAACGCCCTCCGAATGACAGCGACCGAGAACAACATCGCCTACAGGACAGCTGACCACAACAGATGGCAGGCTCTCCCTTTCGTCATCGGCATCGAAATCCATATCAGCAACAACCACCCGACGGAGGACATCTGCGACCTATTCGACGGAAAACGCTTTCCAAAGGACTTCAAGTTCACAGGATGGCATCCATGGTGCAGATGTTATGCAGTTTCCGTCCTCGCCAGCCAGGAGGAGATGGACGCATACACCACCGCACTCATGAACGGAGAAGACGTAAGCAATTGGAAGTTCACAGGGCAAGTGGAGAAAATGCCAAAGGAGTTCAACAAATGGATGAAGGACAACCAGGCAAGAATCGAGAACGCCACCTCCATGCCCTACTTCATCAAGGACAACTTCAAGGACGGAGATCCTGCCAAGGGACTGCGATGGGAAGGCGTGGAAAAATCCAACAAGAAGGATGATGCAATTGTGGCGATACCGAAGAGCAAGCTACGGACGAATGGAAGGGCATCAGCAAGAACGACAGAGAGCTCCTGGAACTCGTACAGACAGAAGGCTGGACGGAACAGAATCAAGACCACTATCGTGACTTGCTCGACAAGGCATACGATGCAGAAATGAAGAAGGCAAATCTCAAACCAACGAGACTGCGCACAAAAGCAGAGGAGGATGCCGTCGATAGCTTCAGACAATGGGGATTTGAGGAACTTAATGAGGCTCTACGAGCAGGAAAACCACTTACAGCAAAACAAAAGGAGGTACAGGAACAGATAGACAAGATAATGAGCAGAACAACGCTGAAAAAAGATATTGTCGTATATCGAGGAACAAAGGATGCTCCAATAGATATCAATCCAGCATACTCCAGCACGACAACACGAATCACCATCGCAGAGCACTTCTCGTCCGAGATGTACGGCTCGAAGCACCTGTACGCATACCGCATACCAAAGGGTACGAACTGCCTAATCATTGGAGGCGCAGAGGATGAAATCGTTCTGCCACGAGGCTTTAACCTTGGGCAATACAAGATAGGCGCAAAGAAAACAAGCCCTGTAATCATCAAGAAGCCAACAGCAAAGGAAATCGCAGCCAAGCGACATGCAGCGAGAACCAGCGAACAGGCAAGCGACATACAGACGAAATGGGATGAGAGCCGAAGCAACGCATCCATCGTCGCAAAAGCAAAAAGAACTATGCGCATTGCAGAAAGGTTCCCTGCTTATAGCAATATAAAGCTGAAACGAGCACTTGAAAAGACAGATTACAAGAGGCTCGCCAAAGTTACGGCAGAGGAGCGAGGCTACCTTGCAGAATGGGTAGGAATGGAAAGGAAGACCATAGAAGCAAGAATTCTGCTTAACACAACAAACAGCATAGATGCAGGCACTAGAAATTACATACTTCATGAAATCTTGACAATAGAAAAAGCCCTCAAAGCAAAAGGCAGAAATGCATACGGCAAAGCGAAAGATGGAATCAAGAACCTCGAGAAGGAGCTGGCAGCATTCAAGCCTGTCAAGACATTAAAGAAGGACGCAAAATTCATAGAGAGGCTGGATGCAGGCGAAAC
>ENA-OOMW01000027-OOMW01000027.1-viral-metagenome-genome-assembly--contig:-NODE-27-length-12866-cov-3.455059_pt1 | contig 12866 bp, 22 predicted proteins | sample MGYA00245306_ERZ501074 | MGnify/ENA primary metagenome ERZ501074 (study PRJEB25959, sample SAMN05341353) | viral metagenome | host: human-associated | place: USA: California | collected 2014-04-26 | study... | reverse complement strand
AAAAAAAATAACCCTCCGCTTATGGGAGGGGATTGACGTTTGTATCTTAACCAAAGAATTTAGAAGCAGCGACTTTGCGCTCTACTTCCTGCATATAGTTAGGGTCTTTACCATAGCGTGGGTCACTCATAGCTTTAATCATCTCATTGGCATCAGTATAGCCTTTAGATTTACCCACGTTACCACTACCACCTAAAGTAGGATTAGCAGTACCATGCTGCGCTACCATCTGTGCCTTTACACCTGCAATGTAAGCAGACACAACAGACAAATCATCTTTGTTTACAATAGCATTGAAAGCATTAACTGCTCCTGCACCTTGGGACTGCACGAATTTTTGGATACGTTTGTACTCATTGATACCACCTGCATCCTCAATAATCTTGTTAGCAAAAGCATCAGCCTTAGCTTGCCAACCTGCGAGAGCTGCTTCTACAAGAGCCTTAGGGTAGCCTTTTTCTTCCAACAGCTTATAACTGTCTTCAGACAAGCCACCATTCTCATTATATTCAGCTTCTAAGGCAGCATAGTCGATGCCTTTACCTTCAAGCTTGGTCTTGGCAGATTCAATTTCACCTTTAGCTTTTTGGTACTCTTCCTGCTCCTCAGCAGGTTTGTCTTCTTCTTTGGTGTCTTTTTCATCAGTGGTGGGTTCTTCTTCAGCTTTGCCACCTTCAGTGTTATCAGTATCAATAACTTCACCATTAGAAACAATAGTAGTATCAGTAATATCTACCTGTGTTTCCTTGGGTTCTTCATTGACCTGTGTGTTTTGATTTTCAATATCAGCCATTAGTTTCACTACCTCCCTGTGTCTGCTGATTCATGGCATCCATAGCACCTTTGGTTGCATTAGGTATAGCAGCCTGTGCCATTGCCATCATTTGTGCTTGTTGTTGTTCCTGCTGAATCTGTTCCGCAGACTTAATCAGACCTGTGGTATCAAGATTACAACTGTTTGCCCAAGCACGAGCAACGCCTTCCCAATTCACAACAGATGCTGCATCAGGAATCTGAGCAATGCCTTGGATAAAGACAGTAAGCTTCTGTTGGTCATGTCCACGTCCAATAGCTTCCATGCCGGTAGTTACGGCAAGAGACACAATATCTTTAGGGACATCAGCAATTTCACCTTTTTTGGAAAGGATATTTAAAAGTGTATTAGCTAAGGGGAGCTGCAATTCTTGTGACAGGATAGAATAAATACCACCAAGGGTATCTTCCAGCTCATTAGCCACATAGCGGATTTCCTCAGCCGTTACACGTTCGCCACTACGTTGGACAGCAGAATTGAGCATGAACGCATAAGACAACCTGCTTTCAATAGCATCAGCAGTCATTTTAGCAATCTGCATATCTTGTGTCTTGTCCAGCGACAGGCAAGTAACATCTTCCTTGTTACCTGTTACAAAGCCACCATTTTTTGTCTTCATAATCTTGCTAGGTTGTGTCACGCCATTAGGGCGCACAAGGTAGATTACAGAAGCAGCAATAGCAGACATTTCTGCAATGGCTTTAGAGAGACCTTCAAGGGTCTTTAAGTCACCAATATATTCCTCAACATATGAGCGACTATAATGTTCACCATCCATCTTAAAGAGACGGACAGGAATCCAAGGACAAACATCAGCAGGGAAAGACTGCTCATAGCCATCAATCTGTTTCCCCTCAATCTCTTGGTAACTATAATATCTGTTGTCTTTGGATGAATAGGTGATATGTGTATAGACCTCAACCAATTCATCACCACGTTTGGTAGACAAATCAATATCTAGTTGCCCTAAGACTTCATAGGGCAGGGTATTGATAGCAAGTTTGTCACAGGTAATCATCTGAATAGGGTGTCCCACAAAGTCTCTTTGTACTACATAACTATTCAGCTTATAGACTTTAATGCCACCCTCTTTAGGAGGGAAGAACAGTAAAGCATTGCCAGCTATAATAAGCTGTTTCAGACACACCTCCATGGAGACACGCATCTGCGAAGATTCAAAGTATTTCTGAGCCGTTTGTTCTCTTTGTACTAATGCTTGCTCTATCTCTTGTTTGTCTTCGGGTTTGCTCTCATAGTATTTGAGGACATCATCTCGGATGTCTTGTCTGAAGAAGGGTGTGTTTGGGGGAACAGAGCTAATACCAGCTTTGATGTGAGGTTATTAACACCTCTTGCACCTACCGCTTGGTAGGGCGTAGGGTACTTAGTAGTACCATTAGCTTCTTTTTTAGGGAATAAAAAAGGGATTGTATATTTTGCACAATCCTCAGCTCTGTCAATATAAATCTCACGCTCAATAGCTAATCGCTCATATAAAGCTTTTGCTGTCTCTGCCATTAAAGATTCACCCCTGTACCGCTACCAATCTGAGTGATGGTAAGCTTCTTTTTACCCTTGGTCTTAGCGTTCGGATTTTCCTTTTTGGTATCCTCAGCCACATTATCAATCTTCAAGGGTGCTGCAACAGGGGCAGCAGCAGGAGCAGCTTGTTCTACTTTTGGTTTCTTAGTACACATCGTTCCTCCTCTCTACAACTGTGTGGGATTGTATATGCCATTGCGAGCAATCGTCAGTTGTTGTCTACCTTTCTTCTTGTTAAAGGTATCAGTAGTACCACCATACTCAGGACTATCAGGGTCTTTTGCATTGGTTTCCGGTACTAAGGAGGATGCAGATACATCAGTATTTACGCTGGGTGTCTTAATCTTCCAGCACATCTTATCACTCCTCGTCATTCAAGTTAGCCATAGCCTTGATATGCCCCAGCACATCCATAACGCCCCTAATATATCCAATTAACTCGTCATTGTTTTTGGCATTGTGTGTCATAAGGCTACCAAGACTGTAGGCTCTCTCTAAATGTTCATAAATTACAGGGTTTACATATGGTAGTTTTTCTCCATCATCCCCTTTATTAGATACAATATTAATATTCATTGTCGCTTATATGCCCCTTTACTTTATTGTCTCTTTTGTGACCCTTTGGGTGTCCAAAGGATAGGCTTAAAATCCTTACCAACATCCTCAAATCTGAGGATACGAGCAACCCTCGCCTGTGTCAGTGCTTCTTCCTCAGACAAACCTGCTTTCTCATAGGCAGCCACCACGGCATCCCATGAGCAGTCCTTGTCTAGGATTCTCTTTGCACCAACCTCGCCAATCTTAGGACAACCTTTGTAGTTATCGGTAACATCACCGACAAGTGTCTGATATAAGAATTGATAATCAGCTTCTGCTTGTGTTGTCTTATGGAATGTATCCTGAATGAAGTTGTAAAAAGGGCAGGGGATAGACCGCATATCCTTATCACCGCTGATAATAACAGCAGATGTAGAGGGTATTGTTCCATAGATACCTAAAATATCATCAGCTTCAAGACTTGGGATAGACAACACATTATAGTTTTTCTTCACCCACTCAACAGCAGAATGGTAGGCAAGAGGTTTTCTCTTAGCCACACGATTGAGCTTATAGGGGGATAGACTTTAGAGCGAAAGTAAGGGTAGCTGGAGAAGCACATGGTAATGTGATAAGCTCCCTCGTGCTCCATGTGACGCAGGACTTTATCAGTGATGCTGACAACCATTGTGTCAATAGCATCTTTTACTTCTGCTAAGTCAGAATGTAATGTCCACAGGTCACCATACCAATTAATTTCATGCTCTGCTGCTGCACATGTGCGGAAGACAATCATGTCAGCATCAAAGTACATGCGTAAAATTTTAGAAGCCAAGATTAAATACCCCCATCAACAGGTGGAGAAAACCAAGAATACCACCAATAATCAGACCATAGAAAACAATGCAAAACAGGATAACCAAGAGGACATAAATAGCGATAGCACTCCACTTCACTTAAAATCACAGCTCCTTTCAGTATCTAATTGTTCAAAGACAATCTGCTTAGGTAATAATTTAGATGTAATATAGACACTAAGGAAGGGAGGTCTAGCCATCACCCCTGCTTCAGGTGTCTTATACTGCACACGTTTATTAAAGATGAGCATTTCAAATTCATTATTGGCAAACATATTGAAGCGAAATTGAGATTCGAAAATACCTGCATTAGACACCAGCATAGCAAAAGGCTTGCCAATAGCAAACAGTTTATTGATGCGCTCACCTTTGCGACTATAAGGTGGATTAGAGATAATATAGTCACAGGATGGAATAGGTGTAGTAAAAAAGTCTTTGTCTTCCCATATATGGCTATATATAACATTAAAGCCTTCTTTCTTTAGTACCTTAACAAAATTAGATTCAGCAGTATCAAAAGGACACCAAATGGTACTATTAGGTTTCAGATACTTAAGAATAGGATAAACAGCATATGCAGGGGTGTAATATTCATCACTATTGTTACTACAGTATTTGTGCATATGGTTGGTCACTTAAAATCACAGCTCCTCTCTGTACAGTGGGCGCAGTTCATAAAGTTTTTATCAAAGATTTCAGGTGCAGCATCAGCCAAGCGTTTCTGAATGGCTTCAGCTAACTTTCTATGCTCCGGCATCGCACGTTTACATATACGCTTAGGAATGTATTCATACCATGCCCTAAAGTTACCTGTCACTACCAAGGATGTCTCAACACCTTGGGGCAAGAAGTAGGCAGCCTGCTCCTCTTTGGTGTCGGCGTCATTCAAAGCGGAGTTATATGTACGTCCTACGTTAAAGTCACCCAAAGGCACACTTTCAAGAGTGTATGGATTTACAAGAGTATCGAATCTACTTCCTCTAGCAGACTTACAGGTGAAGCTGAGGTGGCGGTGTCTTGTGAGTTGCCCTAAGACACGCACAGAACATGTCACCAAAAAGGAAGCATAGCAGTGCTCTAAGACACTAAGATGTCCACTCTCAATAATTTTCTTGATGGACTTCTCAGTAACATCTTTACCATAGGGTTGACTACAAGCAGTCTTCAGTACCTCCATGTAGTTAGGTGTCATAGAAATAAGGTCAACAGTAGGCATTAGAACAGGTCACCCCCTGCTACAAGTCCTTTTGCTTTGGTCTCTAAAGTGTGTGGAGAAGCTACAGTCATGAAGTTTCCTTGCTTACACTTAACTTCCACACGGATACGAGTTACTATGCCTTCAAAATAAATAGGCTCTCCTAAGGAGTTCTGACGTTTGATATAGACCTTCTGACCAATCTTTGGTACAAAAGGCTGCTTTTGTTTCGACATAAGGCTTTACCTCCACAATTTTTGTTTGTCTTCCGAACCTAAAGGCTTCTGCTTTAGTGTTCATAAAAATATCAATTTTTGTCTTACCATAATCACCGCCAAACCTGTCCTGAACGATGTAGCTGTGACCATCAATAACCACCTCAGTTCCTAGAGGTAGTCCATCACAGGCTACTGTTTGCCCCATGATTGCAGGGTGTCCGCTTGCTGTAATGCCATCTGTCTTGCCACATTCATCAAAGGCAGGTGTATAGGCGGTGCAGATTACTAAGAGCAGAGTAGGGATGTTAAACATTCTTACACCTCCTAGTGACAATCAAACCAATTCCTACCAATCTTTCCCTCGGTATCTAATTGGCATCTGATTCCATAATATTCTTGTGTTTGTCTCATAGATTCTTGGGCAATTCTCACAGCTTCTTCTGCTATTTGTCTAGTTCTACAAGACAGTTGTCCCTCATCATGCACCCATGCCATGAATTGAAAATCTTTTCCATGGTCATAGCCCGCTTTAATCATATTTTCTTCCCATAGGCATATCCATTTTTTACATATCAATGCACCACAGGATTGTAAAAGTAAATTGAGAGCTGAATGTAGACTTCTCACATGGAGATGTCTGCCATCCAACCCTCTTAAGTATTTACGTTTCCATTCTTTAATTTTTCCGTGGTACTCAACCACGAGTGTATTCTTGACAGCTTCACGCAGCATCTTGATAGCAGGGGTAGCCTTCAGGAATTTATTCTTTACCTGCTTACCAACCTTTTCGTCACCACCAAGCTGTTTACCAATAGCTTTATCACCTGCCCCATACAGGAACGCATATATAAATGTCTTAGCTGCATTTCTCGTGGGTAACCCAGCAGCCTGTTGATTCAATGTGTGGATGTCACCATTCAAGATAACATGAGCATAAGCACCTTTATCATAGGGGTAAAGATAATGTGCAAGACATCTAAGCTCCAAGCCACAGGCATCTACACCTACCTCATACCACCCTTCAGGTGCTCTAAACAGCTCCCTGCACTCTTGTCCGTAGGGACTACCCACATGAGGGACTTGGGCAACATTAGGGTTCGCATGGGTAGCACGTCCTGTTACTGTACCGCAAGGGTTCACACTGCCATGGATTCTACCATCAGCCTTAACATGCTTCAGCCACGCTTGATTACCTGTAGCAAGCTGACCTAACCGCTTAGCTACCATAAGGTATTCCTCAAAGACAGCAGCTAAGTCTCTTAGTTCCTGTGGGGCATTTTCGTCACCCTTAATAAACTTAAAGGTGTCACCATCAATCTTCAGACGTTCATCCTCATAGCAATCTTCATTCTCCGGCAAGTAATTAAATTGATGCTCCAGCACCCATGCTACCTGCTGTCTGCTGCTAGGATTGAAGTCCTTATATCTTTGAATAGGCACGCCTGCCTTATAACCTAAGCGTTTGTTGTCTCTTTTAGGCACGAAGACCTTATCGGGTATCTGTGGCACAATGGACACAAGCTGAGAAGACAACACAGCATAGCGTAATTCTAAGGTTTCCCTCAGCTTTTCTGCCTTTTCTAAGTCAAAGACAAAACCATTTCGCTCCTGCTTAGACATCAGCCATTGTGCTTGATGCTCTAGCTCTATAGCCTTAGCAGGTGCGCCAATCTTCATGAGGTATGTATAGAGCTTCTTTGTTACAGTAACATCCTGCACACAATAGGAGAGCATTTCCTCACTGAAAGAATCCCATGCATCCTCCTGCTCACCATACGTACCTTTAAGTTCCCCAAGGCGATAACCCCATGCCTTTAAAGACTGTCTACCGAGCAGCTTAGCAGGGAGTGTACCATTACGTACTCTAGCGTGGTCAGTATCTTCTATGTTGCCACAGATAAGACGTGCAAGTACAAGGGTATCTAAGACTTGTGGTCTCCATTCTCGCTTAATGCGGAACTCAGGATAGAGTTTAGCTAACACAGCACAGTCATAGTTGATGATGTTATGCCCGCAGATGCACTCTCCATCCCTCAGAGCAGCGATTAATCGCATAGCTCCTTTTTTAAAATCATCAGGTCTGTAAGCTGAGATGTTGTTCTGTTCGTCGATGATTACTAGACAATGCCCCTTAGTGACATTGTCCAGCAGACCATCAGTTTCAATATCAAAGTAGAGCATAGCTTACAGCTCCACAGCATCTTGTGACAAGAAGTATTCCATACGCTCACGCTCATTTTCAAGAGCATTGATTGTCTTCTCATGCTTCTGCAAATATGCCATCTTAGCTTTGTTAGCACTATGAATCATACTATTGCAGTTCTTGATGCGAGCCTTAGCAGCTTCAACCTGCTTACGAGACAACCAAGACAGCAGGGAAGTACACCAATCAATAAGCTTTTCTAAGATTTCAAACATCTAAAAATCTCCTTTCTCTGTTTCATCAGTATCAAAAGGACATGCAGGTGCTTCGTACTCTGATAAGTCCTTTACAGCATTTAAGATATTATGTTCCTTGTCATATGCAAGGTATCCGGCGATACCTGTATCACCGCTATATCTGTTCTTAAGAACCCTTACACGTACAAGGTTCTTCTTCATCCCCTCATCCTGCTGGTTTCTTTCAAGACCCCACACAGCATCAGAGAGCTGTGAGATAGCTTGCGAGCCACGCAGGTGGGAGAGGGAGAGTGCACCGCCTTCTTCAGCAGGAGTGCCATCAGTTCTGCGTAGGTGAGAGACAACAAGCATACCTACACCTGTTTCCTCTACAAGCGAACGTAGTTTCGTCATAAGTACATCAGTAGCCTTACGCTCATTCTCAATGTCAAGACCGCTGATAGCAATGGATATGTGGTCTAAGACAACAAAGTCCACCTGCTCACCTGTTACCATGTAACGGATGGTCTGAAGGAGGTCTTCACATTCAATAGAACCGAAGTGATTGTAGAAGACAAAATTATCCATGATGTCTTCAAAGGCTTTCTTGTAATCACTGTCAATAATAGGTCTATGGGCAGGTTTACCAAGCTTAAGACACACAAGACCATTGGCGGTATGCTTAACATTTTCTTCAAGCATCAACATGCCAACCTTACAGTAACATGCAGTACCAAGATGATAGGCTAGTTGTCTAACGAACGTAGTTTTGCCAATACCTGTACCTGCTGTGATAACAACAAGCTCACCTTTACGTAGACCATCAGTCATGTTCTGTAGGGGAATGTCCCAAGGTAGAGGGTAATTCAGTGATTCTTCATGCTTAGATAATACCTCCCACAGTTCATCACCTTTGATAATGTCAGCAGGGGTGTATGTCTTGGCTTCCCAAACAGCTTTTACAACAGCATCACTCTTGCCCTCTTGCAAGCACTCATTAGGGTCTTTGCAGGGTAGCCATGCTATTTTAAGCCTATTAGGAGACAGGATACCACTGACAGCCTTTACAGCTTTACGTCCGGCATCATCCATATCAAACATGACAATGACTTCCTCAAAGCTCTCTAGCCAATTAAAGTTGGCTCTGAAGACCTTAGCAGCACTAGCAGCACCTGTAGGGATACTCACAACAGGATATTTGTTACCCTGTACCTGCGAGACTGTAAGACAATCAATCTCACCCTCGGTTATAACCAGCTTCTTGCCACCACCTTGGAACAGATGTTGCCCAAAGAATCGCTCACTGAAAGAACCTCTAGCTTCAAAAGTCTTATCCGCATATCTGATTTTCTGACCAAGCAGTTTATTATCATCATCATAGTAACAAGCTATCTGCACAGGCTGACCATGCACCTTAGAGGTAAAGTAGCCATACTTAGCACAGGTCTGTTTTGTCAGTTTCCGCTTAGGCAAGGGGGAGACCACCATGTCCTGTAGGTCTATCAGACCTTGTTTCTTTAATCCACTTGACAATTTTTTCTCCTCCTTGCTGCTGCGAAAATAGGTGTTGCATGAGAAACAATAACTGTGCCCATCTTCATAGATGGTTAAGGCATCATGGCTGCCACAAGCAGGGCAGGGTTGATGTGTCTCCATAAGTTACACCTCGTCAGTAATAAATTTTATAGGCACATCATACTGTACCTTTAGCTCATTCAGCACATACTGCTGAGCATCGGATATTTTTTGCGTCCTAGTGTATTCAGCTAAGACATACACAGAAGTCTCACATTCAGGCAGGTTATATCCGGCAACTGCCTTTATTTCTCTGTCGGTCTCAAAAAGACCATTATTGAAGACAATAAAGTGAAAGCCTGTGTCAACTTCACCTTGTCTGTAAGCTTCCCTAAACAGCTCATGTTTGCGCTTACCCTTTAGGTTTCTTAAGACAACACATATCTGTGTGGTCTTAGTGCGCTCTTTGAATTTAAAGAGTGACAATACGCTCACCTTTTCCACGCAGGACAAGACCATTGGTGTCCTTCATGGTCTCTTTGAACCACCGAGAGGGAATCTCACGGCTGGCGTATTTGAATCCATGTTTTTCACACCATTCAGCCACAGTAGTCTTAGCTCCTGTACCGATTCTTGTCTTAGCGTTGGAGAATACAAAGCGTATGTCTAAATTTGGATATTGTTGTCTGATAAGCAGATGCTTCTTGCGGTCAGCAGCTTCAAAGATACCCTTGGCTTCAATGATAATACCATTAGGCAGAATGAAGTCAGGGGTATAATGGTGCTTTGTGGCAGGAATCTCGTAGGCGATGGAGTATTTTTCGTACACCTTAGGTACACCTGCATTTTCAAGCTGCTGCGCTAAGCGGTCTTCTAAACCGCTGCGATAGGGTTTGTTGAGAGTGGAAAAGCCACCTCTGCGGTTAAATTTAATAGCCATAGGCTTTAAAAGTCTGCACCCTCATCAGCAAAGGGTACTTTATCCTCATCAAATTCTTCTTCTACATCAAAGCCACAATCATCTGCAGATACTGCACCAGCAGCAGGAGCGACGTAATTCAGTACCTGAACAGCTTTCAGAAGCAGTTGGATACCATAGACAGTAGCAGAAGCGTAGAAGGGGCGCAGAAGCATGCACAGACGGATGGTAGAACCATTACCTACTTCCATCTCTTCATCCATAGGTTTGCCCTTCTTATCAAAGACAGCCATAGTCTTTTCGATAACATCACCAGCTTTGGTTTTGATAACAGCGTTAGTCTTAGCTTTGAAGACAATATCACCATCTTTGTCTTCGTGGAAACCAAGGGCAGGGGCAGAGTTGCGACCATAGCGTTTGCCGTCAAAGTCGGGAGACTTCTTAGCCATCTCCCATTCGTTTTCGATACGTTGAATCAGCTTATCAGTGTCTTCTTTAGACAATTTGATACCACAGACATACTTTCCGGTATCCTCGCCATCAAAGACTTCAGTGCTGCGGAGCTTAGGGTACACCGCCTCACCAGCAGGGGTTGTGATTTGTGCAAAATCATTCTTTGCCATGTTTGTTATTCTCCTTTATTATTCAATAATTTCAAAGTTTTCTAAAGCTTTATCAAGAGCTTCTTTTAAGATTGCAGGTTTAGCATCATATGGCTGTGACAGACGTGCAAGGGCAATCTGAGCACCTGTAAAAACAGAAAAGGTATCTTCAGGACTACAAGTAGCACACGTTTCTGCTACCATTCTTTTGTCTACCACATACTTTGCAAAGACTTTATTGCCTTGGCGGTAGATAATAATCTTAAGGTCATGTTTAGGTTTAGGGATAAGTACAAGCTTTTCCGCTGCTACATACCATCCGTGTCCTCTTTCACATTTTAGGGTTGAAGTTAATGCATGTCCGCCTACATTATTATCAAATTCAATGGCTAACTCACCTGACGCGGATGTAGCATAACGCACAGTACCTGTCTGTCCAACAATATTTTGGTTACCATCATGCACTGCAATACATTTTACTCTATCACCTGCTTTAAATTTAGGCATCCTTAGCTACCTCCTTTTAATTAAAATCAATAAATTTAATGTTTTTAAGAGCAGGGAGTACCGACTCTTTGTTCTGTTCCTTCAGCATACGGTGCAGTGCAATCTGTACGCCTGTAAGGAAGTCAAAGGTATCATCAGGACTGCATGTTGCCTGTGTATGAGACACCAAACCTTCAGCACTGAACAGCTTGCAATGGACTGTGCGGTCTTTAATGTAAAAAACAAGCTTATTGTCTTTTTGATTAGTAACTTTAAGAGGACTTAATTCTCGTTCGGTTGCTGCAAAGAGGGTGCGTGTAAGTCCAAACTCATCTACAAAAGGTTTATCCATAACTATGGCATAGATAAAGTCACCTTCCTTCACCGTACCATTACCCTTAACATGCACTCTTTTATTTCTAGCATTTGGTGTAGTGTAGCCATCAACATATACTCTGGCTCCGACTTTAAACTTAGGCATCCTTAGTTACCTCCTTAACTCTTCTAGTCTTCACAGCAGGTTTAGTACCTTTTCCGGTGCTGCCACTTTCAAGACCTCTTTCGGTCTTAGACAGCTCCTCAGTGACTTCTTCAATCACCACTTCTTCAATCTTGTGAATCAACAGTTGCGCAATTCTTTGACCAGCATCAATAATTTCAAGATGGTCACCTAAATTCTCCACATACAACATGATTTCACCACGATAATCAGAATCAATGATACCGACCTGATTAGCAAGTCTGAGTTTTGTGTCTCTGCCTGTAGAGGAGCGCAAGACAACCTCAGCATAATAGCCACTAGGCAGTTCCATAGCCAAGCCTGTACGGACAATAGCTGCCTTTGAAGACCAGCGGTTCGGTGTCACAGCAATGCGATTAAGACAAACCAAGTCAAGACCAGCAGCTCCACCTGTCATTGCTTGGGGGAGGGTGGCTTTAGGGTCAAGTTTTTTGAATTTAATGTTTACCAAATTTTAGTCCTCCTTTGGATTGATAAGAAATTGAGTGTCAAAAGGGTTAACTTTACGCAGCCATTGTGCATAGCGTTTAGCTTTGGTAATGTCCTTTTCTGCTGCTTCACCTTGCTTTTTACCCGCTCTCATAGAGTATTTGATGATGTTGCCTTTGAGGAAGCCGATAAATTCAGCAGGAGACAACACAAGCTGCATCAGCTCAATAGGCTCTAAGCCTACCATAGATGCATAGTGCTCATCATAATACTTTGTGTTGGGGGCAGAAGCATCTTCGATGTGATAGTTACCCTTAGCATCAATAGTTACATTAGCATCAAAGGGTGTAACTTGGGGGATAGTATTTGCATAGAATGATTCCATGTCCTCATATGCAACATAATAAAGTGACGACCAATCCTTCTTAGCTTCTTTTGTAGCAAGAAGCACACGAGCGGCAGTGGGAGCTGTGTGATAGATGATACCTACATTGCCTTTGTAAGCGCCATGCATAATCTTAATAAGTTGACCACAAAAAGCTTCAGATTTTAACATGAATAAACCTCCTTAAAAATTATTGAGAAAAGACAACACACAGAATGGGAATAGAAACGGCGTGATTTAGATTTTGAAAAGTGTGTTGTCTTTTCTTCACTAAAGGTGACCCATTAGCAAAATATATACTTACTGTCTCTTATAATGTTCAGGTCTAATTCACCCTTTTTAGGGGGAGCAGGAAGTTCTTTGGTTACTAAATATTGCAGAGATTCTTTAAATTCTGCAAGTACATCATGCTCTGTATAAAGCTCTATAAAAGCTTCTCTTACTAATTTATACATAATATCTACCATC
>ENA-OOMW01000024-OOMW01000024.1-viral-metagenome-genome-assembly--contig:-NODE-24-length-13556-cov-3.005362_pt1 | contig 13556 bp, 14 predicted proteins | sample MGYA00245306_ERZ501074 | MGnify/ENA primary metagenome ERZ501074 (study PRJEB25959, sample SAMN05341353) | viral metagenome | host: human-associated | place: USA: California | collected 2014-04-26 | study... | reverse complement strand
CTGGGCGACTGGCTTTCTAAGCTTTGGTGAGAGGGGAGGAGAAAGGCTGTCATTTAGATTGAGGCTTCGGTGCGTACGCCGTCGGAGTGGTGTTTGAGTCCTTCGTCGGTGCGCCAGCGTGGAAGCTCCATTTCGTGGGTGGATACGTAGAGGGCAATGGCGGTGGACATGAGAACGTCATCGTGATTGCCCGAGCCTTCGATGTTGCCGAGGGAGCCGTCTTCCTTTCGCTCGTAGATGCGCAGCTCGTGATACATTTCGGTGTCGGGTTCGTGCCAGAGTCGGTCGTCGACGAAGGCTTCGAGATTGTCGATGAGCCAACCCTTTGTAATCTTGTTGGTCTGAAAGCCGTACTTGGCGAGGACGTTGCCAGCGGTGTCTTCGGGAGAGGAACGACGCTGGTAGAGATTGGGATAGTAGTCGGCAATCTCGTTGATGATAGAGCCGAAGTGGTCGCCCTCGGTGTTGTTGTTCTTCTCACGGTCGGCGGTGTTGGACTCAATGACAAGCAGAGCATCGTCGTAATAATGAGCGAGAGCAGCAGCCTTCCATGCAAGCACGTCGTGACGGCAATGTCCACGATAGCGAGCCACAACACGAGGCTTGTCCTTGACGGAGGCATTATGCCCATACGGTCGAGTACGGTCATGACGGTGTAGTCGGACGTTGAGGACTTGCCACCGATGTCGACGCTGACCACATAGCGGTCGGAAACACGCAGAATCTGATTGTTGGGCAGGCTCCAAATTTTAAGTTCGCCTTCGCCATCGTCACGAATGGTAATCTTGGAGTCGCGAATGGTGTTGTAAGACTTCTTGCCGGAGGTGACGATGTCGGCAAGGAACTTGGCTTCTTGACTTCGCCATGACGGAGGTCGTCGATGGAATAGGGATTGAAGACAAGGTTGCCGGAATTGCGGAAAGCCTCCTCCTCGTCGATAGGTGCCTCTGTGGCGCAGAAAGCATGAGTCTTGAACTTGTTGCGGAAATTGCGATACCAGTTGATAGCCTGGAAACAAGCTCCCTTTTCCCACATACGCCAAAAGAACTTGCCCGTTTCGCGAAAACCTTTAGGACAGGTGGAGCGGTCTTTGTTGCGCAGCAGCCACTCGGCAAAAGCCCGAACATCTTCGACAGGCTCCATATCGTTCTCGATGATGAAGCAAGGGATGAAGATGAAGGCATAGGCGTCGTTGTTGGACGGATCCATGGCAAGCTGACAGCGGTCGTAGAAGAATCCGGAAGCGCCACGGCCTGTAGACTCGAAGACCTCGATATTGTCCTCAATATTATGTATACCGCCAGAGATAGACGAGATAACGCCTTCGGGGTCGTGCTCGGGTGTCTTCTTCCAATAGGCAACCTCGGAATAGTGGGCGCAGTGGAAGTTGTTGCCACGGACAGCATCGAAGTTGTCGAAAGAGGCAACGGTAAGAGTGGAGCGACGCAGAGCCTTATTGCCGTCGGTGACGATGAAGTCGTCGGGTGAGTTTTCGTAGGGCGAGAGCATGAGCTGTACGCCCGGGTGTCCGATAGTCCAACCCTTCTGCCGTTCGACAGCCTTGCGGTACATGGCCTTAATCTTCTTTGATGTGGACTTGACCTGTGAGAGGACGATGGCGTTCCAACCGTCGTGACGGAAGTCCTGCATCCACTTGATGTAGAGCTGTGTGAGAGTAGAGCCACCCCACTGACGAGCCTTAAGGATAACGACACGTATGGCTTTCTTCTCGTGGCGCAGCTTCTCGAAGAGTGCTATAAGACGACGTTGGGGATAGTTAAGACGAAAGGGAATCATATCGCCCGTGTTCTTGTCCTCAATCTTATCAGTACAGAAAAGGGCGAACTCGGGGTCTTCACGGAAACGTACCTTGAATATCTCGAAGGTGAGGAGAGCGCGTAGCTTCTGCGTGTCGGGCGAGTCTTCGTCGTAGTCCTTGCGGAGGACATGGATGAGAACGTCCTTCAAAGTACCGTAGTGCTGCAGGTTCTTGTAAAGGAGGGTGCGCATGCACTCCTTGGGAACGTACATCTTGGGTATGATGAAGTCGGGTATTTCGAGACAGACACGTGACTCAAAATCGTAGCAGCCGATGCCTGTCCACGGGTCGTAAGGCCCGTAGATTTCATTGTAGCGAGATTGGTTTTCGGCTACTAAAGCATCTATGTCACGGTCGGTGATGAGCATTTTCTAATTATTTAATGGGCCTTACTGAGCCTTTTTAGGCCTTTCTGAGCCTTTGGGTGAACTGGGTGATAAGCCTTTCTGGGCCTTTTTGAGCCGACTAAGCCGTTGGTGAAATTTTGGGGTGAGGGCTAATTATTGATTAAAGTCCTTCGTACTCCTTTAGTTCTTCGAAGTCGGCATCTTCGATGCGTGGAACGGGGTTGGCACCGATGGCGAGAGGGTCGTCGGTCTTGGTGGTGGATAGTGCCTGAAGTTCCTGGAAATCCTTGTTGATGCCCACGGAAACGTTGAGCTGTGACTGCTTGGGGACAACGTGCTTCTGCATGTCGTGATAGAGGAGCAGCCATGCCTTGGGATCGTGCTCGGCAAGTTCGGAGAACAGCTCTTCGAACTTCTCCTGATTGGTTGAGAGGAGGTCGCGAATGAACTCCTTCTGCGCCTTACGTCCGGCAGGAAGCAACTTCTTGCGTCGCTCGGATATGAGTGGGATGTCGTCGAGAGTCTTTGTCATAGTGAGGGAAATTTTGAACCTTGATGATGAGCCTTGCTGGGCCTCTTTGGTGGGGACTTGGGGTGATAAGCCTTTCTGGGCCTTTTTGAGCCGACTGAGCCTTTGGTGAAATTTTGGGGTGCAATCGCCTTTAGAAGGGGCTTAGGTGCTTGTGGACTGTGCCGGGAATGACTCGGCAGGAGAGGGCACGGATGCTGGTAAGGCCTTCTTCGAGAGATTGCTTGCGGTCGATGGTGCGAAGGTCGCGTGAGGAGAGCACAAGAGACATGTATTCGTAGAGGGCGCCGTCAACTACATACTGATGAATCGCCTGGACAAGAGAGTCGTAGACGGTGGCATCCCAGTAGTCGGGCATGAGAAGCGAAATCTCTCGTTCGTCCCACTCCTTGAGGTCGTTGAGACGGGTGACACCTTCGGGTTTGAGAACGAAAGCGGAAAGGCAATTTTCAACACTGGCTATGTACTTGTCGAACCATCGGAAAAGTATAGGACGGTAGGTGTCGGACTCGGACGTGGCAACCTCGGTATCGTTGTGCGCTATACGTGCTGTCCTATCAATCATGCCGGTAATGGAATCAACATCATAGAGGAGCTGGTCGGCCTGTAGGAAAATATGCTTGACGGAGTGTCCGTAAGCACGACGTGGCTGTTGGGGTGCAAGCGGGTTGGGGATTGGATTCCATCCCCTTTCGCGTGAAGCCATGTGCGGATGCAGTTCGGAAAAGTCGTGATTCATATAGACATTGTTTTGGGTTAATGCTCTTTGGAAACTATGACTGTAAACTCTGCGTAGACGTTGTCGGAATGGCGAGAGAAGAGGCGTACCTTGGAAACGCCAGTGTTAACCGGACGAAGGACGAATGTCTTAGGTTGGGCAGAGCGCACGATGTGTACAATGCCTACGTCTTCGGAACGTGCCTCGATGTCGTCAACAGCACCGCCGTTAAGGCTGTAGGAAACCGTTGCGTCCTCGTCAATAGGAAGCGTGACTTCGCCCCCATTGTCGGAGCCGTCGACCTTTGCAGTGATAGAGGTGGGGAACTTGACGGTGGGGACACGTGGCGCTGAGAGGATGAAGCACTTGCGTATGTCGGATTCGTCCTTGACAAGAGCAGCCTGATAGGGTTCAGCCTGCTTGGCGTTGGTGGTCTTTATCCACCATTGCATCGTAACGTAATCCTCGGCATACTTGGCGCTCAGCCGTGCCAATGTGTCCGTCAGCGTACCGTTGAACCGATGCGACACCGATAATGTAAACTCCACGATGTCGTCAGTCTTCTCATTGTAGAAGATTGCATTGTCGCCAACGGTCTGAGGTGTAGGCACAAGGTAGTCGACGAATATGGTTTTCAGAGTTTCCAAGGCAGCGTGGAAATCGGAAGTGAACACCCGTTCGTGGAGAGCTTCGTCGCCAGCCGTTTCGCTTGCCACAAGAGCGTTGTTGGCTCCCGCGGTAATCTTGTCCATCTGTCCCTTAAGGAAAGTGGCAGACTGGAACGCTTCACGGACAAGCGACTTTATGATTTGAAATTTGATTATCATAGTATGTACTATTTATTGGTGAATAAATCAGTTGCCTGTAAAATCCGTGCCGTCGTCGTTGCACATCTTCCCGTTCACGGATGAGTATTCGGCTTTTGCCTGCAATGGCGAGGAAATGGTGAACGACTTGCGTATGCGGTCTTCCAAATCCTTCATCATGGCGGCATGTGGTTCGGCCTGTGGCTGCTGTCCTGCTGACAGCCACCACTGATAAGTCATGTATTCCTCGACGTACTGCTGCGAGTAGTTGGCTATGGCATCAGTGAGAGCACCGTTGAAGCGTCGTGATATGACAATGATGATGCTTGCAGAGCCTTCGCTGCTGGAATAGGAAGCCGATATAGAAGAGTCGCCCACCGACTGATGGTTGGGTGAGAAAAAATCGACATAGACGGACTTCAAACGTTCTACGCCTCGCACAAAATCCTTTGCAAGTTTCCGTTCGTGTACGGTTATGTCGCCAGCGGTTTCGTTGTAGCGGAGCTTGTCAGCTCCCTGCTGTGTTGACGAGTCGATAGAGCCTTGATGTAGGTGTCGCTCTTGACTGCCTCTATAGCGAGTGGTTTGGAAATGGTGAAAGTTATCTTCATAATCAAATTGTTTTATTGTCAATTGCTGTATCCGTCGTTTTTTTCGCTGTCTTCAACTGTTGCAGTGGCGCTTATGTTGTACGCTGAGGAAGAGGTACGAGGCTGCTGTTTCGTGAAAGCCATCTTGACAAGCGAGGCAAGCAGATGTTGGGCATCGGCTGTGTACTTTGGCGCGATGTCGGGTGCGAACATATTGATGACCGACTGCACAGTGCTGGCTATGAGGTAAGACAGCAAAGCTGCCGAGAATGCCGAGTCCAAGCCATTGTTCCAACGGGTGTTGTCAATCACGAATGTCAGACTTGAGCTTTCCGTGAATGATGTTATTATGGGTGATAGTTCGGCGACGACGATGTGTGCAGCCGACTTGGCGAATGTCGCATTGCGCTTTCTTCCAATGAAGAGAGCGTAGCCGTGGAGAAAAGGGTTTCGCCCGAGGCTGTCTTGTGATGCTTGCCGATAATGGAGAGTTGCTGTTTGGCGGCAGCGGTGATATCGGATAGGGTAACGGATATTGACATTGACATAGTGATTTTTTAATTTACTGGGCTGTTGGTGATGGGCCTTACTGGGCCTTTCTAAGCCTTACTGAGCCATTGCTTAGAATTGCTTGATACCTTATTGTTATTGCTGTAGGTATTGCTGTGCTTGCTGGACTGCCTGTTGGTCGGCACCGGGGACGATGCCGTCTTGCGGTGGCTGTTGCTGCATTGCTGCCTGTTGCGCTTCAAGCTCTGCCTGCTGGCTCTGAATGTCCTGTAAGAGACGGTCGGCAAACGGGGCGTTGAGGTTTTGCAGATACTGAACGACATTGATAGCACCAAGTTCGAGGAGCCTGTCGAGCTGGTCGTTGATATTGTTCTGATAGGCAGCGGTGGCAGCTGCGTTCTTGATTGAAATCTTGAACTTGATGTCGCGTGCAGCCATGCGGTCGTACTCCAATGTAGACGTGTAGTCGCGATTGAATATGATGCGTCCGTCTTCGTAGTACTGCTTGATCATCATGCACTTCTTCTGTGCGACGTTCTCGGTGAACGACTCGATGTCCTTCAGGATTGAGTAAAGTGAGGTGGAGGCATTCTGTGACTCCTGGGCGTAGCGTGAAGCAGAAGTTCCGGCTGTAGGAGTCTTACCCTGTAGAGCACCCGACACATTGGAAACCTCACGGATGAGATTAAGCTCAATCTGTAGAAGCTCGTTGGTGCCGAGATTGACAGCATTGGACGTAATGACATCGGGGCGCGAGTTGGGTAGTGTAGCCTTAGGAGTGTAGAATATCATGCCGTCGTACTCGGTGGCCTGTTCGGCAAACTGGTCGGGTGTCATACCGTCGAGCACCTGTGTAGGCACGAGCATAAGCCCCTTGGCAGAGGAACGTATAGCCATATCGTTCATGATGATAAGGCGGTTGATGTAGCGCTGCTGGTCGATGATGTTGCCCATGAAAGGATGAATCTCGCCGTTGATGTAAGGATACAGCTTGACGGTGAAGGGGTGAGACTTGAAGTCGTAGGGCGACTCGCCACGGCAGAGGACAGTTCCGTCGGGTGCCATGTAGGTGTAATACCAATACTTATCTGCCACCTTCTTGGCTGTGATATAAGCCCGTTCTTCTGGCGGAACACCCATGAGGTCGTACTGACGCTTGCGCTCGGCGTTCTTGGCGTTGAGCTGGGCAATAAGAACCTTGTCGTCGCACTCGATGCGGAAATAGGCATCAGACTCGTTGGTGGCTATAGGGTCGTAGCACTGATAGCGATACTTCGTCTCGGTAGTCCACGCCTCAATGACACGGACGCAATGGCCACGACGTGACGGAATGTCGAACGAAATGTTAGACAAGTCGTTGGTGTCGTTGTGCAGTGTGCCCTCGGTGGAAGCGTCGTCGGGGTCGATATTGAAGATGTGGTTGAGACGGTTGACATCAAGTCCGTACTCGTCCTTGGCAAACTTCTTATAAAGGTCTTCTCTTGAAACGTCATGAAGCACACCGATGAGCGAGAAGTCAAGGTGTCGGGGGTCGGAACCACCCTCCCAGAAGACATAGTTAGGCTCGACATAATCAGTCCATGAGTCTTCAATCTCCTGTTCGCGGTCTTCGTATGACTCACGGCAGACCACTACTCCACCGATGAGATAATCTTCGAGAACGTGCTTGAGAAGGTCTTCCATCTGCGTGTTCTGCCAGTTGCACTGCATTGTGGCAGACATCATATCGGAGAGAGACTGTGAGGAGCGTGTACGTGCGAAGCATACAGGCTCGGTGCCCTGCTTGGCATAGAGTCCGACGATGGTGTTGAGGATGGAGACCATGACGTTGTTGGAGAGAGGAACAGAGCCTTTCTTCTTGAGATATTCGCGCTCGGTATAGTCGTAATAGAACCCGTTCTTGTAGACCCTTACGGTGTCGCCCCACTGGTCGCCGTAGCAATATCGCTTAGCCCGGTCGCGTGCGAGGCGTACAGCTTCAAGATTGTTCCACGCCTGCCAACAGCGCTGCAACAGCCCGTAGTCGGTATTGCTGCCGTGCTCACGTTCCATGCGTCGGCGCACGGAGTCGAACGTCTTGCCCGAGGACGGCATAACACGTGATAATGTGGGTATATTCTTCTGCATATTCTGTATGTAATAACATTGAGTATCAGCGCAAAAATACGTGAAAAACAAGCCCTAAATGCCGTGTTTCGTCCTACAGACGAAAGACGGAAAAACAGTGATAAAAAACTAAGATATTTGCGGTTTAGAAGTCAAATCTAAATTTTACAGAAAGAAAAATGGACGAAGAAAACAAGAACAAGAATGACGTTGCACCCGGACAGGATGCGATGGCACCTCCTGTGGAGGAACGTCCGAACCGCAAGGCTTTTGCGGAGCGGTTCGGCAAGCGTCACAAGGACATTGACTTTGAGGACAAGGAAGCGAGGTACGGTGCGATGAACGATGATGCAGACGCTCTGTCGGCATACGAGGAGAACGGCCGTGCGCTGAGCGAAATGTTTGACAACAACCGCTGGCTTGCAGCAATGGCCATGGACTTGAAGGACAACCCCGACATGAGTCCGATAGAGTGGATGGCTAAGCAGGGCATTGACATCGGCGCAGCCTTGGAGGACGAGGAAATGGGCAAGAAAGTGGCTCAGCATATTGCGGACTTCCAGCAGAAGAAGACTGACGAAGAGAACCGTGAGAAAGAGATTGCGGAGAACCTGAAACAGTCGGCAGATGCCATGGACGAGCTGGGTCTTGACGATGATGCCAAGGCAGACCTGTGGGAGAAGTTCTTCAAGATGATAGGCGAAGCGGAGGACGGCAAGGTGTCGGCAGAGACATGGTCGCTGTTCAAGAACGCGCAGAACTATGACGCTGACGTGGCTTCGGCTCGTGAAGAAGGAGCTATGCAGGGACGCAACGAGAAGATTCAGAACAAGGTGAAGCGTTCGGAGAAGAACGACCTGCCCCCTACCTTAACACCAACGGCGGTGCTCAGCCCAGCAAGAAGAAGGGCAGCAGCTTCTGGGACGGATTGGTTTAACGAATTATTAATTTAAAATATCAGTAAATGGAAAAGATTATCAAGTTTGTTAAGAGCGGAAGATTTCTCATGTGGATGCTCCTCATGATTCTTTCGGTAGTGACAGGAGGCGCGTCGCTTATGGCTGTAGGTGACGCTGTAGCCCCGCAGATTGGCGACGAGGGCCCAGACCCGGCATCGGCAGAAGAAGCAAAGGCAAACGAGCCAGTGGAGGCTGGCAAGAGTGACCTTAACAGCCCTGGCGGTAAGCAGGACGGACAGGATTTGGCAGGTTCGCAGGCATCATCAACGCAGCTCAAAGAGGGCGGTATGATTGATGAGGAGTGGGACAGAAACATCGTGAAGTTCTATCCATACAAGACTCCTTTGCTCAGTATTGCACGACAGGTGGCAGTTAAGGTTGGTATCAAGAACTGGACTGCCAAGCACATGCGTATCGGCGGTGAGACCCTCGACGGCAAGACAACGGCAGCTATCACTGGTGGCGACACCATCGAGCTGAACTCGACCAACTTCTCGGGTTCGCTGCGTCCGTTCTACAAGTGCTCGACCGTGTACGTGCCCGACGTGGAGGGCTACAAGGAAGGTTCGACAACAGAGCGTGAGGGCATCTTGCAGCTGTATGTAATCGAGTCGAACGGCAAGAAGGTGACACTACAGGCCACCAACGGCAAGGCCAAGAACAACGGTACACCGTCGACAGACCTTGACAGCATGACCTGCCCGGACATTCCTTCGGGTACGGTATTCCTCGTAGGCTCAACCGCAGCAAGCGAGTCGCAGCTCATGGTTCCGCCCGAGAACTCACAGCCCCGTGAGAAGGAGGTATATGTACAGAAGAAGCTGCTCAACATTCTCTTCACCACAGACTTTGAGAAGGTGCAGACCAAGGTGCCAATTTCGGTGAACGACCTTAAGGCAGACGCAATCATGAAGTACAACCTCCGTGCAGAGCGTTCGTACTGGCTTGGTACAAAGAAGCGCTTCAAGGTGCTGACCGAGGACGGCGCTGTAGAGGACGTGTATATTGCAGAGGGCATTCTGCCACAGCTGACGAACGCCTACGCTATCGGTGATATTCAGAAGTGGGAAGACTGGATTGCCCTGTCGAAGCTTCAGTTTACGGACTTCGCAGAGAACAACCACGCCTACGTATTCGCCGGCAAGAACTTCATCGAGAACATGGAGAAGATGAAGATTGAGAAGGACGGCAAGAACGACATCATCAACCACGACGAGTTTGACCTTACCTTCAAGCGTATCAAGGACACCTTCGGTACATTCGACGTAGTATGGGATCAGACCCTCGACCTCATGCACATGGAGACTTCGCCGTTATCGTAGACCTTAAGGCAAGCCGTCGCTACGTACGTGTAGCCAACAAGGAGCGTACCAACGACATGTCGAAGGGTGCGGGTGCTATCCGCGACGCCAAGCGCTGGATTCACGAGGAGTCTGACTGTATCGCTCTGCGCGGTTACAACTCGGTGCTCGTAGGCCCAGAGGCTAAGATTTCGAAGCTCGGCATGACCACACTTCGTACTATCATTTCGGCTGCAAAGCTCCCCGACACTCCGGCAAAGGGCATGAAGGTGGCTCTTACTGAGGACTACACCGCTGGCGACGTTCAGTATGACAAGGGCTCGGTGTACTACTACAACGGCACCAAGTGGGAAGCCTACAAAGGCCAGGACGTAGCCGTCTAAAAAGAAGTTGTTAATAAAAAATATTGTCCCGACAAGTCCTCGCTGAGCCATTGAGAGCAAGCTCCTTTGCTCAGTGGGGGCTTTTTAATAAAAACAGAAACAGATGATTAAGATATACAGACTGAAAAAGATTCAAAATAACGCTTCGCATGTGCTTGAAGGTGCAGGTGGGAACACGGTGCGCTATAACTTCACTGGTGGCAATGTGATTGCCGGAACATGCCCCGAAATCTCACTGAAGGAAAGTACTTTCAGGACTTGCTCGAAGCGAGCCAACTGTTCAAAGACGGTACGGTGGTGCTGGTACGCGAGATTAAGACCTCGGACGACGTAGAGGAAGTTGTGCCGGAAGAGAAGCCTAAGAACGTGGATACGGCAGACTCGGTGACCACTCCCGACGAGCTGCTTGTGTACATCAACACCAACTACGGCAAGAAGTTTACCGACCCGAGCAAGGCTCTGGCTTTTGCTGCCAAGGAGGGAGAAGTGTTTGCCAATCTGAACCTGGGTGATGAGGCTTTGGGGTGATGAGCCTTACTGGAGAAAGGGTGATAAGCCTCACTATGCCTCACTGGGCCTGTCTAAGCCTTTGATTGAGGGGGAGATATGAGATTGCCGAAAAACATTAAACACTATTGGATATGACCGTAGAAGATATAATAAAGGAAGTGAAATGGTGTGTTGACCACGAGACGAGGGAGGACTCGAAGCTGAGTGACGGCGGCGAGGACACCTACATGGACAACATCATCAGGGCGAAGATAAACTATGCGCTGAGGTGGGTGGCGGTAATGACTGGTCAATGCACGAGTAAGGACACGGGCGGTTCGGGAGGGCTGAGCGTGACACAGAATACGGTCATAGCAACGGTGGACGACGTTGGCGAGGTGACGGTGCCTGACGGGATAGCTGCTGCGGACATACAGCGTGTGAGGCTGAGCATATGGTATAAGGCAGCAAAGCCTGTGGACGACACGAGCGACGACGCGATGCTGATGTTTGACAACACGGCAAAGGGAACGGTAGAACGACCGCTGGCGACCGTAGTACGTGGCAGCACGACAAGAATACTGGTACAGCCGTGGAAGTCGGGATGCACAGCCGAAATCTCGTATATCGGAACCAATCAGACATTGTCGGGAACACCGAACGACTCAACGAACGTAAACGTATCAGACACTCAAAGAAATGCTTTCATATACTATATCGCTTACCTGCTTCTGGCTGCATATGAAGACCCTGGTGCACAGACTATGCTCAGCATTGCGGTTCAGAGCTTGGGAACTAACACACAGAAATAAGATGGAGACAGTCAGAACAACGTATGATGCCAAGGAACTGGCATGGACGAGCCCTGCACTGAGACTGGAGCGTGACATCTATCTGATGATAAGCTTGAAGAAGAAGGGCAAGGTGGTGATAAGACAGAGCACGGACGGCAAGAAATGGCCACGTGTACCGATAGAGCAACATAAGGACACGAAGGCTTTCTGTCTACGGATGGAGGTCGTGCCGAAAGTGTTGCAAATAAAGATTTACACATCAGAAGAACCGGAGGAAATAAAGTATGCCTACATTTAGAAATGACGTAAAACTGGGAACGAAGGTGTCCTTAATTCAGACGGACGACCTTGCAGACAAGTGTGTGACAGCAGAGAAGCTGGCTGAGGGGAGCGTGGATGCCGTGAAGATAGCGGACGGAAGCATCACTTCGGACAAGATTGCTGCTGGCAGCGTGACAGCTGAAAAGATAGCAGCAGGGAGCATAACGGCTGAGAAGATAGCTGACGGGACTATTACTGCTAACAAGCTGGTGAAGGGTATGTTTGACGGCATTGAAGACAAGCTGAAAGACGGAAGTATCACTACTGAGAAGCTGAAAGACAATGCTGTGACTGGAAGCAAGATAGCTAATGGAAGCATTGGGACAGGACATATTGTAGACAAGAGTGTAACAGCGGAGAAGCTGGTTGATACTGTGGCTACACAGGAACTTACTAATGCTGAAATTGACAAAATGTTTGAATAAAAAAGAAAGGAGGAAAATATGACTAAATACTTGGACAATGAGGGACTGACTCATTTCACTGGAAAGATGAAGGGTTACGCTGATGGTAAAGCTGGTGAGGTGGATGGCAAAGTGACTACTCATGTTGGCAACAAACAGAATCCTCATGGTGTGACTAAGGCACAGGTGGGACTTGGTAGTGTGGACAATGTGCAGCAAATACCATTGAGTCAGAAAGGTGTTGCAAATGGTGTGGCTACACTTGATGCTAATGGTAAGATTCCTGCAACACAGATGCCTAAAAACGGAGAAGTAAGTGCATCATTGTATAAGATTGTGGATGCTTTGCCTACAACTGGTATTGATACCTCGAAGATATATCTTGTGCCAGCAAGTGCTACTACAGTCAAGAATAATAAAACAGAATATATTTATCTTGGTGACCCAAATAAAGCGTATGATGAATCTAAGTGGGAGAAGCTGGGTGATGAACAAAAGAGTTCTACTGTAACAACTCCTGGAGGTTCAATAACAGTAGATACTGCTCTTATTGAAAATTCTCCTAATCCTGTAGCAGGAGGTGTTGTAAAAGCGAAGTTTGATGAGGTATATGGTAAACTTGATAAAAAGGTGGAAAGCAGTGATTATACTACCAAAATGACTGCTATAGATTCAAAGCTGAAAACACTGGAAAATAAAACTATTGATGTTGACGCTGAGTTGAAAGATTCTACTAATCCTGTTCAGAATAGGGCTGTGAATGCTGCTGTACTGAATTTGAATACTGAAATTGGTAAGAAGGCTAATTCTACGGATTTGAATGCTGCTACTGGTAAAATTACTACATTGGAAACTAATGCAGCTACAATACTCAGTGTAACAGGAGAAGGAAATGGTATTAGTAGCATATCTAAGTCGGGTAATACCATTACAGCAAAAAAGGAAATTTTTTTGACATCAGCAGCTGGGCTTGCGACAGATGCGGCTTTGAGAGAAGGTTTGGCAGGAAAGGCTGATGTTGATCATAATCATGATACTAAATATGCTGCCAAGAAACATACTCATGAAGAGTATGCACAGAGTAGTGCACTTAATGATTATGTAACTAAAACTGCGTTAGACGGAAAAAACTTCTTGACAGATACATCGCTGAATGGATATGTGAATGAAGTCCAGTCAGATGGAACAAGTGGAAATGGTATTGCAAATATAACTAAAGAGGGTAAAATCCTTAAAGTAACAAAGAGTACATTTCTGACTGAACATCAGTCATTGGATGGTTATGTGAATAATGTCAAGGTAACTGGGGTTGCAAATGGAAATGGAATTGCAAGTATAGCGAAGAATGGTAAGGACATTAATGTAACACAAGGAGCTTTCTTGACAGCAATAGACGGTATTATTGCGGAAACAGGTGGGGCTGTAGCTGGAAAGGGAGTTACAGATATATCTATACGAGGCAATAAACTTGTTAAAAAAA
>ENA-OOMW01000022-OOMW01000022.1-viral-metagenome-genome-assembly--contig:-NODE-22-length-14394-cov-7.272026_pt1 | contig 14394 bp, 9 predicted proteins | sample MGYA00245306_ERZ501074 | MGnify/ENA primary metagenome ERZ501074 (study PRJEB25959, sample SAMN05341353) | viral metagenome | host: human-associated | place: USA: California | collected 2014-04-26 | study... | reverse complement strand
TCTTGTTTACCGCACCATCAACCTTTCCTAACGCCTCATTTGTGTCTGAAATAAGGTCTGACAATTCCACGCTCGGAGGCAGGATAACCATAGCGGTGTCCATTTCCACGCTGTTGTCGCCTCATCGGTCTCACCAAACTCTGCGTCAGCATCGGCATTATTTGCACGATAGAAAACTGAGGATATTCGTTGCTTCGCCAATCGTTGCCAAAGATTTTGCCCTTCACCTCGATGGCATACGTACCAAGGCTCATCTGGTCACCCTCTACTCTCGCAAGGAGCACATTGTCCTCCTTTACATCAATCTCAAACGCAAGAGGGATGCGCTTGAACTGATTGCATACCTGTACCACAATATCCGTACAGGCAGGCAGAGGGAAAGCCTGTGGTCTTCCCTCTACCATCTTCATCACTGGTATCTTCAGCGTGAAGTCATTACCTTTTACAATTTTCTTCATATAGCTATAAAATTAAATTGTTAATCGTACTTTTTCAGGATAACCTGCCGTAATATCATAGGCTATCAATGCGTCTATCGTCTGTAGCTCCACAACCTTGTCAAGATGGGTCTGCGTAACATTGTAGCAGTCTTTGGCGTAGACTTCTATCTTGCTGATAAGGTCTTGAGCTGTGTCAATAGGCAGGGTATAGCACTCGCCGTCGAGCCACAGGGTCGTTTCCGTTCTCCCCATTCGCATAAGTCGCTCGTTGCCCTGATACACTCTGTCTCTTGTCTCGAAGTCGAGCCAGTGAGCCTCGCCGTTGAGATAAAACGTATTCACCTCTGCGCTCTTATCGTACTCCGTTATCTGCTCGATGCACTTGTTTCTCAGAGCCTCTGTCAGCTGTTCTTCAGTAGGCTCCGCATCGGTATTCATGCCGATCAATACGCAGTCGTACAGATACTCACCGTCTTCTGTCTTGCGTTCGTTCACAGCAAGACGCACCTCATTATTTTTCCATGTCGCAACCTTCGTTTCCAAAGGCGTAGCATACAATTCCTTATATGTTATCATATTCGTTTAGTAATTATTGTTGCTCATTATTCCTACGTCAAGATTACCGAAAGTGGTTTCTGTCTGTATTGAATAGATTTTTTCGAACAATCCGAGTGTCGTGAACCTTGCGTTAAAGGAAGCTATCTGTACATAGAAGGATGGTCTTGTCACGAACTGTCCCTTCTTGATGGCAGGCACCAGCTTTGTGTTGTCGTAGACCGTGGCATCCACAGTAAGGAACACGCCATCCGCAAGATTTGTCAGCGCACCATTCTTTACCATTGTGCGGCTCGTAAACGTCCTTCCGTCGGCTGCACTCGCCAGGTCGTAAGTACCCAATCCGTTGGCCGAGTCGGCTACTATCTTTCCGTTCACTCTTGGTGCTGAGTAACGATACAGGGTTGTCGTTTTACCCGTCGCACCCTTAACGAAAAGAATGTAGTTGTTGTCCTTCGTTGCCGTGTACCACGTCTTCGTTGTGTCAACCCACGGTAGGTCTACACTCTCTCCGAGCGGAGTCGTCAGTCCTGCATCCTCTGCTTTGATATATTGCGCAGAAGTTATCTTTGCGTCGGTCTTGCTGAGTGAGGCGATACCAGCAGGGCCGAGGTCGTAGAGAAAGTTTCCGTTGTCGTCGTAGTACGACAGGACGGCCTGTCCCGAACTGTTCAGACCGAAGCGGATGTTTGCAGTTCCTGCCTTGCCGTAGATATTTATAAGGCCATCGGCTATCCTTACCATCTGTCCGTTGTATCCTTGCGATGTAAGCATCTGCGCCAGTATCAGAGCCGCATTGATGGCTCCGTCTTTAAAGAGAGCGGCTGTCGTTGTCTGACCGGTAGAGAGCGTGTTCTCAACCTTGATTTTCTCGCCATACAGAGTTACTCCTCTCGACGTAATCTCAAGTCCTGCCGCCTTTGCTGTGGCTCTGTCGATGAGGTCGGTCTTCCGTTCTGTATAATCAGTAAGTTGTGCGCCTTCCTCCAGTTTCGGCTTTGTCACCCAAGCCTCAGTATCGCCTGGAACACGTATCAGCACCTTGTCTGGGATTACCTCTGCTCCCTCGCCAGTATAGTCCTCTATTCGCCAATGCACCCAGTACCGCTTATATGTCGAGGTGAGTGCGAGCTGTGCGTATCCGTCAGCCCAGCCGTCCGGATACACGTTTCCTTCGCAGGTTTCTGTATATACATTTGCATGAACGCTGTCTCCATAGAGATAAACGTTGATGTTCCCGCTGCCCTTGGCAACGAAGGAGAACACATAGTCCTGCTTCTTTACTATTCTCGCTTGCCCAGAAAGGGTAGCTGTTGTTGGAAATTTATATTGCAAGGCTTCTGTGAGCAGAGACTCTGCCGAGTTGTTTTTGTTGTACAATATTCCGTAGCAGCCTTCGTATTTTTCAAACATAATCAGTCCGCTGGCAAACTGGAGATTGCTTTTGTCAGACGATTTGGTCAGTGTCATCGTGTCCTCCAAAAGGTTTCCTCCCACATAGTCGTAGTCCGTTTCCGCAGGAGTCCAGCCTGTGTACTCGCTTCCTTCCTCCAACATTGGCATACATATCCATCCGTTGCCCGAGGCAGTATAACCAAAGGTTCCGTCCACGGTTATGCCATTGTAGACAAAGATATTCACCTCGATAAACTCTGCGTCGCCCGTATTGAAGGTGTAATTCACCTGTCTCCACTGGTTCACCTCGTTCTCCTTTGTCAGCCAGTACATGTTACCCGAGGTGGCAGTAATTCCGTCCCCTCTATCGCCATTCATCGCAGCCATCTTGTACACTTCCGAACGAACCTGTAAGTCCTTCGTGTCGCACTTTATCCATGCCGAGAAAGTGTAGTCGGTGTTCTTCTTCACAGCGATGCCGTTGACGCTGTGCTGTCCCCAGAAAAGCCCCTTGTACTGAGGCGTTCCGTTACCCGTCACCGAGAAGCGGATGGCATTATGGCCATTCATACCCTGTGTTATCGTAGGCTGGAAGAGGCCGTCCGAATAATATATATCACCCTTCCTTGTCAGCGCCGTATCTCGCAGTAGGTTGTGCCGTCCTTGCTGGCTCTGAGTCACACTGAGAGTAATCTCCTTTGCCGTCTGCTTGATAGTAGATGTGTAGGCGTTGAGCACGGTAGGACTGCTTTTTTTGAGGTCGTTCTCCAATTTCTCAAATTGAGACTGATACTGCTTTGCCGTAGCCTTTACACTACCCATATACTTCGACACGTTCACCGAGAATGGAACCTGTGTACTGTAGCTATTCCCTCCGAGAGAGAATGCGATTGTGATAAATCCCTCGCTCACCGACACCTTTTCTCCGCTCGCAAGAGTGGTAGTGTTCACAGAATTGAGCTTCACCTTGATATATCCTGTAGCCAAGCTTGCCGCAGCCGTACAGTTCTGCATATAGCTCACCCTTACGTCTGAGCACTCGTTAGTAACATTCTCGCCACCTCTCATCACCTTTACTCGTCCTTCTGCCGTGGTGTCCGACACGATGCCGTTATCGTTAGTGTCGAGCACGATGGGCTGTACGAGAAGTATGCTCACTCCGTCCTCTCCGTTAGTTCCGTCTGCTCCAGGAGTACCTTGCTCTCCTTTCTCGCCCTGCGGTCCCTGTGCGCCCGTTTCGCCCTGCGCACCTGTTTCTCCTTTAGGCCCTTGTGGTCCTTCGTCACCTCTATCTCCCTTTTCGCCTTTGTCACCTTTGTCGCCTTTCTCTCCCGACAGCACTTTCTGCCAGTCGCTGCTTGCGTCCGAAGGCTCTTGACTTGTTCCGTTCTCATTGATACAAGTCCACAGGGCGTTGTTGTGATTTACTTGGTCGTAGTAGGCATAGCTTCCTGCTTTCCACTCGCCTCTGTAGTTCACCATGTGCATGGTGTCACCGCTTGGAGATACCCATTCAAACAGATTGCTGTAGAATCTCGACCCGTCAGGAGAAAAGACAAACACCTCTTTGCCGTTGTGTGTATATCCGTCCACACCCTTGAAGCCTACGATGCGAGGTGTGTTCTCGCCAGTACTCTCCAGTATCAGCACACCTTTTCTGCTGTCATCGTCAACAATTTGTCCTTCAACAAAAACTGCTCTATGTCCGTCAAGCACGATAGTGTCTCCTGCTTCAGGAATACCACCTATCTCTGCCGTTGCAAACTCCTCAGTCATTGTGTCTAACGACAAAGAATGCTTGCCGATTACAATCCACGAGAACATCTGCCCTCCATACAGCTCGTTGCCATATCCGTCATATATCTTCTCGTTCACACTCGACACACCATAAGCAGGGATAGTTCGCCAGTAGCTCTTGTTGCTTGCGTTCGTGGTTCCAGTAGCCAACGTTCCGATAGTCTTACACCTCACTTGGTCGCCCTCTCTCCACAGGTTCTGTGTAGCCGTAGTTCCGTCGTCAGCAAGAAGATAACAGAGCCAGCCTTCGCACATGTCTACAGTAGTTTCATGCCATTCACTACTTTCGCTTTCCCATATTACAGGCACAACCTTCACTATCTTACTTCCTGCGCCCGAAAGGTACACATTACCGCCAGCATACGACAGTTTTCTTACCTCCAGTTGGTTAAAGATAGCCTTTCCCCAAATGGTAAGATTGGTGATAAAGGCGTGATACTTGCCGTTCTTCTCCTTCTTGACAGCGAAACCCTGCTCTGCTTCGTTGTCGTAGTCGATAGACTGTATGGACTTTAAGATTGCTCTTCCTGCATCGTCTATCAACGCTCCTCCCTTACCAAAGTAAGCACCTCCGTTCAGCTTCACCAAAGCCTCGCTCACCAGTCCTTTGATGAAGGTAATCACGCCTTGTACGGTGTCATCCTTTAGCTTCGACAGAAAGTGTTTTGAAGCTTCATTTATAGTCGAGTCTGTTATCTGTTTTGATGTCTCGCTACTTACCTTTCCGTTTCCTGACTCAAGGGATGAAATCTGCTGCTTTATCTTAGCCATCGTTCCGACTTCTACATCATTCCTCAGAGTTACTTCATAGGTCGGTATGCCTCCTTCGTTTTCTCTTATAACGAGCTGGTCGATGGTCACCTTGCCTCCTATGTGCAAGTCGTCATCGTCAAACTCCATGATGTCGCCGGCCTTCAGCGTGTCGTGAAGGCTCTTGATGGTTCCGGTTTTATCTTCAGTCGCTTGGTCGTTTTGTCTGGCCATAAACACTTCGTCAACCTTTGGCTGGTATACATACCTTGTGTAGTCGTTCTTGTCTATGTAGGCAATGGCATATTTCAGAAGCTTTAGTGACGCTGCGTTCACATAAGAGTCGGGTAGGGTGATACCTGTCAGCACAAAGTGATCTCCTTTTCTGATAGGATAGTCTTTGTATGGAAACCACAGCTCCAAGGCATCGTCCTTTACTCTCTGTATAGTTAGCCTCCATCTGCCGTTTTCTTTTACCGATGATGCCACCTTAAAGGTTCTTCCTCCACACATGCCATCCTTCATGGCGATAGAGAAATCACTGTCCTTCAGGTCGTTGATGTCGAAGTCGATAGACGGATTCAGGTAGATGTCAACATTATTTACAGTCTGTCCGTCTTCAAACCTTCCGTTGTCATTAGGTGCAACGCCCTCGTCAATCTCATCCACACGCACGCCACCGATAACCATTTCTTCGATTGTAGGGTATATCTCTACGATACCGTTGGTCTTGTCATCGTTATCAAAATATTGCGATGCGGAACGCAGTCCAATCTGCTGTATGTTCACAGAGTCAATATAGGGTCTGTATGGATTGGTCGAAAAGACGTGCTCCTTGCCCGTTGGGTTTACATATTCCTTGTCTGCCTTACTCAGCGAGTTGTAGTAGTCGTTAAGTGAAACATGGGGGAATCCTGGCAACATCAGCCTGTTGATAGACATGTTGTTGGGAAGATTCTGCGCATACTCCTTCATTGACAATGGCACTGCCTTAGTGTTCAGGCCGCCAGTTATATACAACTTTCTGTTTCCTGCGTTTACTTATGCGATAAACCTGTCAAGATTTTCTTTTGACGGCTCGTCTCCGTTGTCTTCCATGTTGTTCTTCACTTCCGAGTATAACATTACGGCCTGCCCGCTGCTCAAAGCTGTCACAACACAGGTGATGACCGTCTGAAAGTCAAACGTCACCTTCAGGACGTATCCGTATGTCTGTTCTTTACCAGTCCCGTCATTAGGTACGAAAACTCTTGGGATGGTGAAATAATTGTCAATGTACTCCATGTCGATATACACTGACAGATAACTTGTTGCAGTGTTCACCTCTGTGATGTTACAGAAGTACTTTGTGCCAAGGTCTGCGTAGTAGTGAGATGGGAGGTTCTTTTCTGAACCGTAAGCTCTTAGCCTTGTCACGATTTGCTGTTCTGAGTCTGCATTTTGGATCAACTCACTCAAACCTTTTCCAAGCCCGTACTTGAAGATATTTTTTGCGAGCACGCCTGCCGTTCCAACGTACACATTCCGACCTCTTACGATGAAGTTTACGTCCCACTCGCTATTTACTAAGGCCAAAGCTTCCCAACAGGTCTTTCCGTCAACGGTGATAGACTTGGATTCGATATCGTTCTTAGGTGTTCCTCCTCCATAAACATTCGTCCAGTCCGCATCCGAACAGCCTCTCTGCAAAGACCTTTTCTTGTTGCGTGAGTACACTTTCCACACACCCTTGCCGATCTGTTCGTCAAGGTTGGCTTGTATCCTGTCGAGAAGGTCGTCAAGTGTCTCTACGTAGAACGAAAACTTCGGCAGGGCAGTATAATGCAGTTCGTTGTCGTTCAGAACCACGTCGAGAAACTCAGCCATGGCAAGCTCGTCCTGCAACGCATTGAACTTTACGCTGTCATACGCGAAGCCTTCTCCGTATGTGTTTAGCCTTGCTTTTTTGTCTTTTCCTGGCTCGTAGTTCAATTCGAAGCGCTCTCCTCTGTATATGATGTAGTCGCCTATCTTAAAGTTGATTGGAGCGTTGTTTTTGAAGTCAATGGTAAGGAAGCAGTCTCCCATCCATTTGTCCGAGTACTGCAATCCGTGAACGACAACCTCGTTATCGTTCACGTCCGTAAGCTTTGTTCCGTCCTTATGATATATGTTCCACCTACTCATGTCTGTATCAGGTTAAGTTCGTTATGTTTCCGGCCGCACCCATCACCGGCTTAATGTCTGTCACTGGGTCATTAAACTTAAAGGTAACACTCATCACCAATAAGTCTTCATTCTCCGGGTCCCTGTACAGCACGGGGTCTATGCTTTTCAGTCTCACGTGCTGCCTGCCAATCTTATTGAAGTCGCAGTACATCTTCATCATACCTGTTGTTCGTAGATAATTCACGAAGCTCCTGCATCTCTCGTTCGCCCCATAAGCTTCTCCCTTAAACAGGAACTTTACCTTGTTTTCGTAAGATGCCATGTACAGGCCGTCTTTGCCTATATATTCATCGTCTCCGTGCTCGTCATACCAGCTCCTCTTTACGGGTTCTTTCACTGCGTCGCATGGCTTGAACGGACTCTCGCTTACGTACATGCCGAAATCGGTTATAGTGTCCATTACCTTGGCACCATCACCTTCTTTCTGCATATAAATTCTGAAATAATCTTTCATAACTCAAAATCAATTATTATGATGCAAATATACAATTAATTGTATAAACATACAAGTAAAATGGGAATATCGATGTATATTTATGCAATTAAGGGCGCGAATAACACTTCATCACGCCCTTAATCATTACATTATCTTACCTTGATAGACTTAACGCCGTTGATAACCATGTTGAAATTACTGCTATACTCCTCGAATACGCGTTCTATCCGCTCTGCTGCTTCAGCGTTTCTTAGGGTGTTGGCAGATATGAAGTTCAACTGTGTTAGTTGCGACTTGGCTATCTCGTTCGATTCCGACATACATTTCACTTGCTCCTCTCTTATTACCGACACATCAAGTCTTATGCTATTGAGGTAACTGGCAATCAGGTCTCCTGTATCTTCCGTTATTCCCTTTACAGAATTGGTAAGAGAAGAACTGCTGTTGTCGCTCCATCCGTAGTACCGCTTGAGATAATCTCTTGATGCCTCTATCTGCTTTGTCACGTCAGCAAGGTCTTTGCCTATCTCGTCCATCTCTGTGTTGGTGTACTCGGACATTACTTTTCCCGTTGCTGTGTCAAGCTTCTTTTCCGTACCGCCATTAGGGTCGCCATACTTCTTTGTCTTCTCTATCAGAGCTTTTATCTTCTCTCCATAAAGATTCTCTATCATGGATTTCAAGATAACATTCCTTAGATTTTCCTCGAAATGGTCCACAAGGTTATCCGATGTGTTCGACATCGTGGCCATTGCGTCACCCCAGGCGGAAACGAGGTCGGAATACTTGTTGCCGGTAAGCTTCTCAGTCAGCGACTCTATCATATCCTCCGACTTCTCGCCGTACTCTATCAGTTTGTCAAGATAGGTTCTTGTGTCTTGGTCAAGATTAGCCCAAAGTTCCGCATAGTCCTTCTTTATCTGCTGAAGCACCTTGTAGTCTATATCCAGAATGTCGGTCATGTTGTCAAACTTCACGCCGTATCTCTTGGATATTTCGGGGCAGCTTCTTTCCACCCGCGCTTCTCCCAGTCTCTCACCTTGATAGAGTGACTTCCTGCCGAAGCACCTGAGTTGAAGTTCTTCATGGCGATCACCTTCGTCTGCTTTATCTCAGCTTCCAGCATCTCCTGGGCTTCCTTTGAGGCGTTTGCAGCTCAGTACCCCAGTGAATGTTCATGTACTCCGACTTCTTGGAGATGAGAGAATCCCAGATCGAAGAAAGCGTTTCGTACTTCTGCTTCGCTTTGTTGTACTCTGAATAATCTGCTCCAAAAGCCCCTATCAGAGAACTTGCAACGCTTAACCCCGCACCAACAGCAGCTCCATAAGGACCAAGGTTACCAAGACCCAAAGCATTCAGTCCACCAGACACCTGCGATGCCGCACCAAGTGCATTGCTTGCTCCTACAGTTATCTGGCCAAGAATAGAATCCTCTTCACCCATAACCTTGAAAAGGTTTACCACTGGATCAAGAGCGCTTTCCAATGCCTTAAACTTTCCTGCAAGCGCATTGATGGCATTCGATGAGTCTGCATACTTTCCTTTCTGTTTGCTCGCAAGCTCATTTTTGCTATACCCGACAGCACTCCATTCTATACCCATCTTCTTGGCTTGTTCTGCGGTAGGCACATACTTTTTGCCATTCATGTACTGCGCACCGAGGTTACCTTTCAAGTATTCTCCTATAGCGTTTCCTTGATTTACGGCCCCGAAGATGTATGGTAGTGGGTTTCTGTCAATTTCCTCTTTTCTTAGCTTGTCGAGGGCATCTCTCAGTTGCTTCACTACTTCTACCGACAATCCCGTCGTTCTCGAAAAATCGTCTATCTTCGTAATCATCGAGCTGATGGTAGCTGAAGATACCCTGTCAAGGTCATCAAAGATAGTAACCCAGTCAGACTCTTGTTTGAACTGCTCAAACTGAAGCTTCGCCACATTCTCATTGTGTGTCTTTGTGGCACCGGCCTTGGCTCTGTCTCTCATCTGTGGGTCTTCTATTCCCTTGATGAGTTCAAGCTGCCTTTCGTATTTGCGGTTCTCGTCCTCAATCTGCTGGGCAATGGTGGCATTCTTCTCTATCAAATTAGCCATCAGGTCGATGGTCTCCTTCTTGATCTTGTTGTTCTCATCTTCCAGCTTCTTGCGAACATCGTAAACACGAGACTCTTCTCCATACTTATCCTTAACATTTTCAAGACTCATTCCCTTAACCTCATCCATAGTCAAGTTAAGACCGGACTGAATGTTGTCGTGCTTTACGGCAACATCGAGCTGCTCCTCCAGGAACCTCTTGTATGTGTCAAACTGAACAGTTCCTCCGAAAGCTATATTTTCTGAGCCTTTCTTGTTTCCTGTCAGCTCGTATATCTTCTTGTATGTCTCATACTGCTCGGATATAGTATCAAGTTGCTTATTGAGTACATTCAGTTCGTCTCTGCGCTGGTCTTCGAGAAGTTTTCGGTTTTCAGTTTGAATGCCAGCCTTCTCGTTTGCAGCATAGTCCAATCTCTCCCTTGTTGAGGCCGGGAGAGTCTTCAAGAGTTCTTTAATAGAGGTCTCGTAATTGGTGTAGTCGGAGATAGGAAACCTCTTTTTATCATTGAATATAGCCTCGAACTCTCCGTCGTTTGCAAGTTGACCAAGAGCACCCTCTCCGTAGAGTTCCTTGAACTTCTTGATTTCGGCATACATCTTCTTGTATAAGTCGATACGCTTCCTCAAATCTTCAAGAGCCTTATCTGTCTGCGCACCTGTTGACCTACGGCCACCGGTTTTCTTGTTTTTCTTCTTGTCGTCACCAGTAAACCATTCGCCCAGTTATCATGATAAGCCTGCATCTTAAGTTCGTACTCCTTCCGCTTCTGTGTAAACTCATCGAGAGAAAGATTGCCCAGCGCAAGCATCTTCTTTCTGGTGTTAAGTTCCTTTTTGGCAGCAGTAATGTCCGACTCTGCGTTGCTCTTTGCTTTATCGTAGTCGTCTCCGGCATCCTTTCCCCAACTCTTGACGTACTTGTTCTTCTCATGGTAGTCGTAACCACTACCCTTGAGATTCTTTTCGAGCTGCTGAGTGAGATCCGAGCCATCGTTCCTGAATACGAGATGAATGACAGCCTCGAATCTATCAGCCGCAAGCATTCGCTTCAATGCGTCTGATGCAAAAGGATAGTCTTTCTGAACCTGAGCCGCAGCATCCTTCATCATGTTTGAAACCTGAACCTTCTCTGCATCTGTCAATTCCTGGTTGTTGCGAATCTTGTCACCAATCCAAGGAAACGAAGTGTTTACTGCGTTATCGAGAGCATCCTTGAATTTATTCTCGTAGAAGCCAGTTTCAACACCCATCGCATTAAGAACGTCAGCACGGAACTGATCAGAAACATCCTGGTTCCATCCCTGCTTTGCAAAGAATGACGAAAGAATCTGATTAGCCTTACCCTGTAACTTTGGGCTGTTGCTAATATCTCCAAGCTCATCAATGAGATAATCGCGCATGGCTTTCACCTCATCCTTATACTTTTCCTCCCAGGAGTTGAAGCTAGCGAAGTCGGATTGTGTGGCATTAATCATATTCGCCTTTGCGGATGCTGAAGAGAATGCTTCTGCTATTTCCTTTGCAGAAGACAGCTTCTCGTCGAATCCCTTGTATGTACCCTCGTCCGAAAGAGATTTCTGAGTACTCTCCTCAACCTGCTTGAGAAGAATGAGCTGTTCTTTTAGATACTTAAGTCTGTCCTCATTCGATTTCTTTTCGAGAAGGCTCATAGTGAAAGCATTCTCCTTTTCAGGAGCAATCTCCTTAAGCTTTTCCTTATATGCGTCAATGAGGTTTTCTATCTCTTTCTCATCGCCGTCCTTAATGGCTTTATCTGCATCGTTATCGCGAAGGAACTCGCCGATCTGAGTGTACCTGTCTTTCAGTTCGTCAGCTGTAGTCTCCATATCCTGTTTCAGCTGCTGATGCTTCTGCCAGTAGTACGCAAAGATTGCAGATCCGGCAGATATAGCTATTCCTGGAAGACCACCAAAAAAACCGATGATAGAACTGAATACGGACTTCAAGCCTCCGAGAAGCAAACCTCCTGCTGCTCCCCATTTGCTAGGCTAGCCAATCCCTTCAGAAATTCACTAAGTGAGATTCTGTTTACCTGACCCTCCTGTTTGGTGAGAGCCATACCTTGCTTGTACATCTCCTTGGTTATCTGACCGGTAACATACAAGCGTCTTAGTTCAGCTTTTGTTATCGCATTTGCCTTTGCGAGTGCCTGGATATCCTGAATTCGAATCTGATTTTTATACTGAAGAATCTGTTTCTCTACAGGAGTTATTTTCTCTCCACGTAAGAGCTTAAGTTCTGCTTCTTTCGCAATATTCCCCTTTGAGTTCAGTATTCTCTTTCCGATGCCGCCTTCTAGGATCTTAACTCCACGCATAAGAGCCGGTCCGGCGAATGCAGCAACCATAGCAGGACCCAAGACGTGAATCTGCTGCACAAGATTGGTAACAACATCAAGTATGCCCTTGAAGGTTCCACCTATAACATTCTTACCGTTAGCAAAGTCGGCAAGCATAATCTCCCAGGCATCTTTCAGCTTGTTATATCGTCCGAGCAAAGTCTCACTAAGAACCTGCTGCATGTTATAGAACTGACCGCCTGCATCTGTCATCTGCCAGAAGATAGACTTTACATCATCGAAGCTTACCTCTCTGTTAGAGATACGAGTTTTAATCTCTGATGTTGAGACATTTCGACCTTCCTGCTTAGAGTAGAACTCAGACAACTTTTCAAGCAGAGGAATACCTGCATAAGCAATCTGGCGAAGCTCCTTACCGTCGAGCCAACCACGAGCCTGGACCTGTCCAAACGCCAATGCGATACGGTCGAAGCTAACACCAAGGCCAGAAGACATATCCGCAAGCCTCTTGGTTGTGTCATAGAGCTGGTCGTACTCTACACCATACGCAGCCAACTGCTTAACATCTCTGTTCAACTCAGAGAACGTAAATGGCGAATTAAGAGCGAGTTCCTTAATCTGGTTAAACATAGTGTTCGCATTCTGCATATCACCAAGATGGATTGGAGAGCAATATGCTGCTTCTCCATCTCACCACCAGTAGTAATGATGCTCATAGCAAACTGCTGTGCGCCGAACACAAGACCTCCCTGCAAGAAAAGTGACTTCAAATCCTGTACGGTTGAATTCAGCTTTCCTGCATGACTGTTGGCTCTCTCGAAGCCGCGGACCAAATCAGACTGAACTCTTGCAGCCGTCTGAGCAATCTCCTGCTGACGCTTCCGTTCAAGCTCAACGCCTCTTTGAACCTCTTGGTTTACTGCCCTCTGGTCTTGAAGAACCCTCGAAGCTAATGTGGTATCGTGACCGCTTCCCATATTGCCAAGCGTACCGAGGCTGTTCTTCCAGTTCCCCGAATAGAGTTCTCCCCTGATATCTCTAAGGGTTCTCATTAAAGCAAGGAGTCTGTTAATCTCGCCTTCTGCCTTGCTTACATCTGCGCCGATAGAGATGCCTCTGCTGTATTCCGAACGAAGCTGGCGGACCTTATTGCCGAGAGAATCATACCGGCGCTCGGCATTCTTAATCTCCGCCTGACGCTGTTTCTCGGCCGCAATATCTTCACGCTTCGCCTTAACAGCGTCTCTTACGGCCTGTGCTTCCTGCTTCGCTGAAGACTTTTCGAGATTAGAGTAATATTCAGACATTCTTTTCTGAATATCGTCCTGTCTCTGCTTCTGAGGAGTCTGACCTATCAAGTCTTTGACATTTGCCTGGCTGACACGGAGAGTATCGTAAACGTTCTGAAGAGCTGTTATTGTACCCATCAGTTTCTCCGCTTCAGCATTGGCTTCCTTCAAGCCCTGCTGTCCGAAGGAGACACCTTCCTTCGTACCGGTTCCGATTGCATTCTGATAAAGAGTAATATCTCCTCTAACCTTTCCAAGCCTCTCAAGCAATGTATCTATCTCTGCCTTGATATTCTTCAGACCATGATCGTTCTTGAAGAACGGAGATATACCTGCCTTCTCGGCAATCTCACGCTTCTTCTCAACGAGAGCCATATACCTCTTTATATAATCAGATTGAGCCTTTAATTCCGCATCATTGTCTTTTGCACTCAACTTAGCTGCCGCCGCAAACTCTCTCTCTACTGCGATGGCCTTTCCTTTTTCTCGCCCGTATGCCTGGGTTGCGGCGGTGGCTTTCGTCATTTCTACAGCAACATCGGAAAGAAGATTCTTCATCTGAGCCGCATCAGTGAGGATTGATTTGTTACCAGATGCAGACTGCAATCGGGCAAGAATCTTGTCAAGCTCAGTGATACTACCACCAAGCATGTTGGTATTATAACCCTTTAACGAACCCTCTGCCATGAGGTCTCGCATTTTGGCAAGCTTTTCAGTTACTCTTGATATATCAGCCTCGACCTTTGCTGCTCCGCCCGAAAATGCAGATAAAGGGTTTTCTTTTTTGAATTGATCGGTAATCTGCTTTACATCACGGAACGTCATTTTGAGAACCTTAGCGTAGTCTTGCAAAACGTTTGCATAGTCTACGCCGCCACCTCCGCCGCCCTGTGCTTTATTCTGTAATCTATAAAGCTGATTATTGACATTCTCAAGCATCAACTCTGCCTCCTTAAGCTTCGAGGTATCAACATTTGGGTTAAGTGAACGCAACTCCGAAATCTTACTGCGTTCTATGTTGATTCTCTGTAGCATATCGAGATAGGAGAGGGCGTTTTTTACCGCCATCTGCAAATCTTTAGCTTCGTCGCTCTTGTCGTTTTTTTT
>ENA-OOMW01000021-OOMW01000021.1-viral-metagenome-genome-assembly--contig:-NODE-21-length-14598-cov-11.522148_pt1 | contig 14598 bp, 20 predicted proteins | sample MGYA00245306_ERZ501074 | MGnify/ENA primary metagenome ERZ501074 (study PRJEB25959, sample SAMN05341353) | viral metagenome | host: human-associated | place: USA: California | collected 2014-04-26 | study... | reverse complement strand
AAAAAAATAAAGAAAAAGTTAGGCAAAAAAGTAAAGAATATCGAGAGCGCAACAAAGAAAAAATAGCGGAATATTGGAGAAAACGAGAAGCAGAGAATCCAGTAGTTAAATTTAGAAGAAGAATTCGTGCAATCATATCAAAAAGTTTTTCTCGAAGAGAATATTCTAAAACATATCACACAGAAGAGATATTGGGCTGTACTTTTGAAGAATTGCAAAAGTATTTAGAACAAACTTGGGAAAATAATTATGGGACTTCTTATAATGGAGAAGAAGTGCATATTGACCATATAATTCCTTTAGCTGAAGCTAAGACAGAGGAAGATGTTATTAAATTATGTCATTATACTAATTTACAATATTTAAAACCTGAAGATAATTTAGCTAAACGGAGTAAAATTGATTGGAATATAACAACTTAAGGCGTAACGTCGTTTGCCCCAGAACGTTATTGAAAAGTAGCGTTCTGGGCATCATTATAAACTGTATAAAATATATGACTATATGAAGATAAAACACAAATAAAAGGTGTATTTTATAGAGTATATAATGAATACTTTTTTAGGTCGGCAAGACCAACCAAGTTTTACTTGGTGAAAGGGTTGTATAAACCCTTATTTTAATTTAAAGGAATGATAAAAGGATATGCAAAAGCCAAGAAAAAGTCTATGGAAAATGGATACTGTAACCCGCAATGACTTTGTTAAAATGGTTATGCGTAATGCAGATAGTACCGATAAAAAAGAAGCTGAAAAATATGTTGAGGCTTTTGAAGATGCTGTTCTCGAAGTTATTGCTCGTGAACAACTTGTAAAATTATCCTTCGGTACAATTTATGGAATTTTTAAAGCTCCTTGGAGAATTACAGGAAAGTTTAAGGCTGAACATAATATAAAAGCTCGTAGGGGTTGGAGTGATGCGAAACATGGTCAACCTAATATTATTTGGTCTATCTTATCAAAAGAAAGCGATACTGTAGACCCCGAAGAGTATTTTAGTTGGCCTGAAAATAGATATACGAAATTAGCATATCAATATAGAAAAGATATGGATTTACCTGAAATCCCTGAATTTGAGGGAATGACAGAAGAAGAAATTCTTGACCAATGCGCAGAGTTCGAAAAATCTCAGCTTGGTAAAAAAGCTCGTGCAAATTATGACCTTTATGAATGTTATAAGGTAAGGAAAAATCATGATAGGTCTGTCCATACACAAGAATATTGGATTGAAAAACAAAAAGCCAAAGGTATTCCCGAAGACCAAATTCAACGTCTTACATATGAAGAAATCCTTGAAATTCAAGATAAAAGAAGACGTGATTATATTGATAAGCAAATGGATGAAAAAATTCGTAAAAAGGTCGAAAGGTCTCGTAAGAACGAACAAAATCGACGTGATTATTATGGATTCCCTCCATTACCAGAAGATATGCCCACATCTTATGAAATTGCTGCAAAGCAATATTTAATTGATGTTCGTGGGACTTATGAATCTTTATTTGGTGAAGGAGAAGGAAAGATACCTGATAGAAAAGCAGACAATAATCTCCAAGAATTGTTTGCTGAAAGACGTGAGAAAAATCGTTTGAGAAAAATGATTGAAGATGGGTCTATTTCTGATGAAGAATATGAGGAATATGTAAATCGTAATCCATATAGCAGAGATAGTGAGTAAATGAAAGGAAGGTGTTGCCTGATGGCGATGACCGTAAAGGAAAAACAGTTGAGACAACTTGTTGTTGATACTGCTGAAGCATGGGTTGGAACTAAACAAGGCGATGCCAACCACCATAAAATTATAGATACTTATAATACGATTAATCCATTACCAAGCGGAGTTCGCATGAATTACAGCCTTGCATGGTGTGCGGCTACGGTTGGATGTGTCTCAATGCAAGTTGGATTAACAGATTATATTTTACCTGAATGTTCTTGTAATCGTATGATTAAGCTTTATAAAGCTAAAAATCAATGGGTTGAAGACGATGATTATGTACCAGACATGGGAGATATTCTTTTCTACGCTTGGAAAGATAATGGAGTTGGTGATTGCGAACTTGAAGCTGACCATGTGGGCATTGTAAAAGAAGTTAAAAACAATATTATTTATGTTATCGAAGGAAATTATTCTAAACAAGTAAAAATTCGTCAAATCAAGGTTAATGGTAAATATATTAGAGGTTTTGCTACGCCTGATTATAAAACTGCAAGCAAGAATTATAATTTTAAAAAGAAAGTTACCATTAAGCCTACTAAAACTACTACGACCACAAATAAGACTGATACTACTATTACAACAGGAAAAGTTTTAACAATTGCTTCTACTGTTCCATATCTTAAGAGTGGGGATAAAAATGAGGCTGTTAAAGTCATGCAAACTGTTTTAATTTATTTGGGTTTTAGTTGTGGAATAAGTGGTGCAGATGGAAGTTTTGGCCCTGCAACAGTTAAAGCAGTCAAGGCTTATCAGAAGGCCGTTGGGATTACCCAAGACGGTATTTGCGGAAGAGATAGCTGGAAAAATATGCTACTTGGAAACAAAAGTAAATAAAAATGAATAAAATAGTAGAGGGTCTTAATTGACCCTCTTTTCATGTATAGACGAAGGAGGTTAGAAGATATGGCAAAAATTTATGATGCAACTACAGGTAAGATTATTGATAAGGACACTGGCGCGGAAGTTACCATGCCTTCGTCTTCTATTTAGATTGGAGAGCTAAAAGTTGGTCCAGCAAACGAATTCCGTACTACTGGTAATACCAATTTTGATAATACAAAGACTCAATTTGAACAGAGTTATAGCGATACCAATCAACAAATTACAGAAGTGTATAAAGATATGGTTGATGTCGTTATTAGTACCGAACAACCTAAACATCAAAAGGTTGGCGATTTATGGTACAAAGTCATTGAATAAGATTTAATAAAATTTTTATCTTAGGATATGTAAAAGGTTTAAAAGGTGGTGACTTATGGCTAAATTAGGTCAGGCTGCCAGAGTTAGAGAATAGCAAAAAGCTGAAAAGGAAATTAATGCTATTCAAAAGAAAATGGAACTTCAAAATAAAAAGGCTAATTTTGGCGAAGGTTGGAAAAAAGCCCTTGGCACAGAAAGACAAAAAGCCATGCTTGAAATTATTGGTAATGACGGCGCACCTAAACTTGAAGATTCTATTGATATAAATGCTTTTTTAGAGCCAATTGAATTCTTTAGAGATAAAGAAACGGGCGAAATAAATAAGATTGATTTTCAAACTTATTTAGACGCTGAAAAGGCTTTTCAGGATGGCATTGATGAGCAAAATGAAATTATTGCGGATGAAGATGATGTTACTCCTGATATAATGGAAAAAATAAACTCTGGCAAAAAGAGTAAAAGTAAAAAGAAAAAAGAAGATGGAATTAATGTTCCTGAATATTTACAAAAATATTATACAGTATGGATGAAATATTTTGGAAGATATGTTCCATTATACAACAAATATGTTTGTACTTGTTGTGGTAGACCTTTGCCTCAAGGCGAATATTATCTCAATTATAATGAGATGGATTTGGCAAGAGTTGAACCAACAGGTAAAATGCACACTCATTTATGTAAAGATTGTTGCAAAAGATTATATGAATATTTGTTTTTTGAAAAAGCAAAAGAAGATGGTCAAGTTGCGATGATGTGGTTCTGTAGTGCTTTGAATATTTATTATGATGAGACTATTTATCTATAGGCCAAACAAGAGTGTTCTAAAAAAGATAGTAAAAAACATATTATTGATAGTTATATGTCTATTATGAATCAAAGTGCTACTGCTAAAGGAAAAGTATTTCTTGAAAGTAAAGATATTCAGGGAATGATTGGTAGTGGTGGAGTAAATGGTAATGGTAGACAGGATAAAGATAAAAAGATTATTAATAGCAAAGACGGTAGTGTTGGTGATGACATTGAAAATGGGTGGAGCAAGCAAGACTTAGAAGCTAAAAGATTAGTTTTGAAAAATGTTGGTTATGACCCGTTTTATTTTGAACCAGAAGAAAATCGTAAAATACTTTACAAGGATTTGTTGGGTATGCTTGAAGCTGGTATGGAACTTGATGGTTTGAAAGTCCAAGCTGCTTGTCAAATTGTTTTAGCTTTTTCTCGCATTCGTGAATTAAACGAGAGAGAAAGACGAATGATGTCTGGCGATGGGAGTGTAGCTGAATTGAAAAATTTAGCTGACTTGAAAAATAAACAACTTGATACAATTACTAAATTTAGTCGTGATAATGGCTTTGGTGAGCGTTATGCTATAGCTAAAGCTAAGGGGGAAAATTCGTTTACTGGCATTATGGCTAAGATGAATGAAATGAAATATGAAGATGCTATACTTAATATGTATGACATTGAAACAAGTAAGAGTATTGAGCAAGCCGCTAATGCAAGTTTTAAAGCTATTTTTAATCAGCTTAGTATGAGTGATGCGGAATATGCTAAACAATGTACTGAGCAATTACAAAGGATTCAAAAACTTACGAGAGAAAAAGATGCTCTTCAAGAAGAGAATCGTAAGTTAAAATATGAAATGACAAAAAGAGATTTGGAAGAAAAAGCAAAAGAAATAGCTGAAGAAAACGGTTCAGAATGGGGTGGTTACTAATGGTTAGCCCTATTTTTAATTTGCTGGATTGTGAGATTTTACCAAAAAGAAAAGAGATTTTTGATAAATACTGTAAAATTATAAGATGGGGTCGAGCAAATCCCACCAGATTTATTGAAAATTTTTTTAAACTGCAATTAACAGATATGTAGAAGTATGTGTTAATGAGTAGTTGGATTCCTGCAAATATTGTGTGGTTAATGCGGCGTAACAGCGGAAAAAGTTATTTAGTAACGCCTTTTATGATGGCAAGAGCATTATTACTTCCAAACACAAACACATATATTATGGCTCCAAGCGGAGGTCAGGCTCAAGGTACGTTTACAAAGCTTGAAGACCTTGCAAAAGGAAATATTGCATCTGTTATAGGCGTGAGTTCTGTATTTTTGGATGAATGTGTAAGAATGAATTCCACGGCAGACCCGTTTACTCATGCAAAACAGAGCTATAGTGTAGAATTATATAATGGTAGCACAATTAACACTTTGAACAGTGTTATTAAAAATATAGTTGGTATAAGGTAGAAAAATTCTGCCGTTTTGAAACAAATCCAATTTTAGCAGAGTTTCAAAATGATTAGAGGGCAAAATCGGTGAAGCCTAAGTGTTTCATATGGTAATACCGAGCTAACCAATTAAATAACGCAAGGTTAATTGGTAGTGTAACGCATAGATATTGAATAAATATAATATATCCACGAGTGTCCTCCATGTTATTGGATACATGAAAATATATGCTGAACTTATGGGAAACTATAAGAAGTAAAGATAAAAAGCTTTACGATAACAATTTGCGAATTTCTCAGTTTACGATGAAGCGGGAAAAATAGACAGGAACTTCTATGCTCTGTCACGTCCGTTTACAGCACAAGATACCAACTTTATAACAGGTGAAGGAATAAATACAGACCTTTATCCATTACAATTACCGAACAAAAAGTTACTATTATCTTCGGCAGAAGGAATTGATAGTGAGCTTTTTGACCAATATAAAATGGCATTTGAAAAAATGTTGCAAGGCGACCCTAATTATTTTGTGTGTGACATAGATTGTAGTTTTTCATTACATCCAATGATGAATGGAAAACCGATGAGACCTTTGATTACACAAGATGAGGTGGATAACGCATTTGCTACCAATCCCTATAAAGCTGAACGTGAGTATAATAACAGGTTTGATAGAGATGGTGGTGAGGACGTTTTTGTAAAACGTTCAACAATTTTAAAAAATAGTTATTCTTATTATCCAGTATATGCCAATGATGGAGAAAAGAAATACGCAATTTTCTGGGACCCTGCTTCCAAATTGGATAATTCATTTGTTCTTATAGCAGAGATTATTCATGATGAAGTAAGAGGTTGGATGGCAAAAATAGTAAATGGTGTAAACTTAATTGAGACTTTGCCAAATGGAGATAAGATGGTAATACAAAAACCAGAACAAATTGAAATAGTCAAATAGATGCTTCTTGATTATAACAGGGGCGCAATAGATTATGATAATATTTTAACTATACAATTTGATGCTGGCGCAGGTGGTGGCGGATTTGATGCTGCGGCAGTGCTTTTAAATACATGGACTGATAAGCAAGGAAAATCTCATTATGGTATTATTGATGAAAACGACCCATATATGAAATTAAGACTTGACGACTATCCAGAAGCCATAAAAAAGTTAGTTCTTTTTAACTTTAAGCGTGATAAAGTACAGGCTTATGAACGTACTCAACAAGCAATAAACCAAGGATTGATTATGTTTCCGAAATCTTTGAACGCTCGTAATGAAATGGAATTTGAAGAACAAGCTGCTGATGGTACTACTCAGTTAAGATATGAAAAAGCTGGCTATGAAGATATGATAAGTTTAGCTCAAATTGACCTTTTAAAAGAAGAGGTTGTAGCTATGCAAAAGACAAAGAGACCGAATGGTACGATAGTATTTGAATTGTCACCTGATGCGAAGCAACGTAATTTTCATGACGACCGCGTAGACTGTTGTGCAATGCTTGGTAATTTTATTATGGAGCTTCGAGCACAAGAAGCTCTCACTCTCGAAGAGAAGCCAGTAACAGCGTTTACAGACCTATTAGCGCAACGTAGGCGTTCTGGAACAGCTTCAAAGACTTCGCAAAATCCATTTGCGAACAAAGGTGGAGCGAATCCGTTTACGAAGTACAGTAAACGATAATAACTAAACGATTTTAAAATAATTAATAATTCGTCGCTAACAGCAACATTTTATATTTTATAATTAACAAGAAAAAAATACTAAAAAGGTATAGTTGATAACTTACACAGAAGCTAATCAGCACAACAGTTATTATCTGAGTTTATGGGGAATTGTAGGATAATAACTATTAAACTAATAAAAAATGCGGCGAGCTTGTGTGGTATATGGTGGCACACAGGAGAGACGGGAGATTCTTTTGGGTGGGGGAATCTCCTGTTTATTTAAATTGGAAAATTAAGCGTGAACTTATTAAGGTTGTTTATTGACAAAAATTTAGGTTTAGAGTTAAAATATTTTAAGCTTAAATTTTTTTGAGTAAATAATTACGACAACACGAGAAAGGAGTTAAAGTACCGCAGATGTTACAGATTAAAGGTTCAAGCATAAAATTAACTCGTGGTGACGATGCAGTTTTTTCGATAGATGTCTATCAACCAGATGGTACATTATATACTCCAAGTAAGGGGCAAAGGATAGTATTTTCAGTATCGCGTTAGCCCTCAAAAGAACCAAATCCGAAACCTGTGATTCAAAAAGAATTTTATCAATGTGAGACAGGGCAATGGATGGTAGAAATTAAGTCGATTGACACAAAATTTCTTGAATATGGAAAATATTTATGGGATTGTCAATTTTTCTTTGAAGATGGAGATGTAAATACTATCTGTAGTGGTATGCTCGAACTCCTTTATGAAATAGGTTAAAACTGAAAAGGAGGTAGAGCATGGCAAGAAAAAGTAATGAAATCCAAAGTAATGAAAGTCAAAGTAATGAAAATAAAGACATAAGTTTACAATTCTCGTATGAGTCAGAAGGAACTAATCTTCTTGGACAAGATAAACCAGAAAATATAAAAACAACTTCTTCAAAATGCACTCATGGGTTAAAGGGTGTTTTAAATGTGGGGGTAAAAGAAGTTAAGTCTGATAAGAATATTTCTGATATGCAAGATATTGATATTAATAAGGAGACTCTTAAAGAGGGTGATTTGTTAATATATGATAAAGCTGATAAGAAATGGAAAAACAAGTAGTTTGAAGAATATTATTCTGGTATTGTGTTAGATGGTAATGTTGACTTCTGAGATATAAGAAGTCAATGTTGACATATAAATAGATAAGTGCTTTATCAAATTTGATTTTTAGTTTTTAAAGAAAGGAGAAGAGAATTAAGTAATGGCAGATGTTAAGGTTTTAAAAACAACTATACTTCTTCGTCGTGCAACTCAGGCTCAATGGGATGCGATTGCAACTACTTTTATCCCCAAAGCTGGTGAGCCTTGTGTAACACTTGACGGAAAAAACAAAGGTCAGATTAAAATCGGTGACGGTACTACCCCTTGGGGTGAGCTTAAATATGCTGGCGTAGTTGAGGGTGCTCTTAATTTTAAGGGTTCTGTTCAGACTAAAGCTGAACTTCCTGAAGTTGCTAATGTTGGTGATATTTATCAGGTAATCGAAGATAGCACGATGTATATCTGGGATGGTGATAGCTGGGAAATTTTTCATGCTATTGATTTAACTGGATATGCAACTAAAGAAGAAGTTAACGCTCTTAAAAACGAAATTAATGAAGAGCTTAATAAATATGCTTTAAAGACAGACCTTGATGTTATTAAGATTTATGGCGAGTCTGTTGCCGAAGATACGTCCATGTCTGTTGATGGAGTGAAGTATGATACTGCAAGTGAGGCTATCAATGCTGTTCCTGATGGTGGTACAGTTAAAATGTCTGGTGGTCTTGGAGAGAGTGAAGTAATCAATGTTGATAAGAAGCTTACTCTTGATATGAATAGTGCAGTAATTGTAGACAATGAAAAAACTCCTGTCACTGTTGGGGTTAATGGTGATTTAACGTTAAGTGGTGATGGTAGTGTTGAATGCAATAAAAATGGTAAGCCTGCTATTAGCAATAATGGTAAGTTGACTATTGAAAACGGCAATATTACAAGAACTGTTGACGAAAAAGGAAATACTTATTATACTATGGTTAATCACGGTAGTGTAATTATTAATGGCGGTATTTTCCAAGTGCCACGGGAAGTTTCAAGTATGATTGAAAATGGTTACTGGGATTATAATTCTGGTAATGCAGAAAGCGGTTATATTGCTGGTGTAAACGCACAATATCCTGAACTTACTGTTAATGGTGGCACATTTATTAATAATTTCTATACTATTAAGAATGATGATGCATCAAAGTTAACAATTAATGATGGTATGTTCTATGGTACGATTTTACATAATGGTATTGAAATGATTATTAATGGAGGTCATTTTACTACTATTGATGGATTTTATCCATTAAGCATTCGCAATCTAAGTGATGATTTGAATCCTGCTAAGACTGTAATCAACGGCGGTGTTTTTGATGGTAATTGTAAGACTATCATTAAAAATAGTGGTGAGAAAGAGCTTGACATTCAGATTAAGGGGGTAAGTTTATCCTTCCTGTTGAAGAGCAGTATATTGTAGAAGGCTATGAGCAAAAACTTGTAAATGGTTATTATGAAGTAACTAAGAAGGCTTAAGAAAGGAGGATAACCGAAAGTTATGTTTAAAGTAGCTTATGCGAATAAAGATAAGATTCAGAATAGCATTACTCAGGGAGTTATCCCCGCAGAGAGCTTAATTGTTACGAATAATGATAACAAGGAAGCAGAACTTAGCTATTATGATGAAAATGGCAATTTAAAAAGCATTGTAAAGAAGACTGCATTTGCAAGTCAAGCTGAGGCGTTGCTTTGGATTGCCAAATATGATTATTCAGGTGTCAATATTAGCATTTTTGATGCTGCGACAAGCGATTGGAATAGCTATATTGTAGGTGGAGATGGAAGTTTAAATAAGATTGTCAAGGCAGATGAAGTTGCTGGCGATGTGATGGAGACTTTGGAAAACGTCTGGATTGACGGTGGCTCTGCGCCTGAAGTATAAGTGAGGTGGCTGAGATATGGCTACTGAAAAAAGAATTGTTGTAAATGGAATCTCTTTAAGAAGAGATTTAGTATATAATTATCAAAGAGTAGGAGACAAATTCATTCCTAAAAAGGGTGAAGTTTGTCTTGTTGATACTCTCGATGCTGGTTTACGCGCACTTGTTGGCGATGGCGTAAAAACTTATAACCAGCTTGATTATGTAGACTATATTTTTTATAGAGGATATTTTGAACAAGGAAATTTTTGGAAAAATGAAAATCTAACTGAAGAATTAGAAAAAAATACCAATAAAATTTATATTGCTACAAATAATAACAATAGTCTTTATATTTATAACGGTGTAAATTATGAAGTTATTGGACAACTTCCTTATGCCAATAGTAAGGAGGCTGGCATTGTAAAGCTTTATGAGGAAACTGGTTATAATATAGATGGAACTATGACTCAGAAAGCTATTACGGAAGAATTGGAGAAGAAAGTTGAAGTCTCTGTTGATGGAGAAACAGTTTTCTTTAGTTAAATTAAAAAACATATAAAAAGCAATTTATTTTTGATAATACAGGAGGTTTATATTTATGGCTGATAAATTCCTTTCTATTTTTAATGTTGGTGGCGTAGATTATAATTTGAAGGACGCTGCTGCCACTGCCAAGCTGAAGACTTTGCTCGGTGAACAGACTGTTCAGGAGCTTGGTGCTGCCGCATGGAAGGCCGTCGCCGCTAATATTTCTGGCGAAGGTCTTGTTGACGCTTCCGTTGTTAAGGCTTATGTTGATTCTCAGGTTGGTCAGATTCATAACTTTGATGTTGTAATTGATGCTGATGGTACTGCTGCAACTGGTCCTTCTGTTACCGCTTCTGCTGATACTATGTATAAGATTTATCTTGTTCCTTCTGCTGATGCTGCTGCTGGTGGTTATATTGAGTATATTACCATCCGTTCTGGTGCAGAGGGTGCTTATACTTATGCTTGGGAGGCTATTGGTAACACAAAAGTTAGCCTTTCTGGTTATGTTCCTACCAGCACTACTATTGCTACTATTACGCTCGACCACAACATCACTGTTACTGAACTTCAGACTGCACTTGGGTTGAAAGCTTTCGCATATGCCGCTAAGGGTACTGCCACTGTTGCCGCTAAGACCGTAAGTGGTGTTAAGGCCACTGGTACTTCTACTGGTTCTATCACTGGTGCTATGGCTTATACTGCTACTGAGGTGGCATCTACTGGTAAGGTTACTGCTACTGGTAGCGTTACTGGTGATGCTATTAAGGGTGGTTCTATTGCTGTTACCCTTAAAGACGCTGAGGCTGCTACTGCCGCTTCTGTTACTGCTGAGGCATACAAGCCCGCTGGCTCTGTGACTTCTAATTTTGTTGCCGATGCTGATAACGGTGTTGCTATTGCGGGTACTGTTTCTAAGCCCACTGCTACCGTGACTCCTGCTACCGCTACTGTTCAAGAGATGAAGGACGCTGGTACTGCTTACAGCATTACCGAAGGTTCTGTTGAGAAGGCTGCCGATATTAAGAGCGCATTTGCTACTGAGGGCGTTGTCGCTTCTGTTGATGAAGCCTCTGAGACTCTTACTTTTGCTGCTGCTGGTACTTCTCAGGCTGTTACTGCTTCTGGTGCTGTTGATTATACCGCTCCTGTACTTTCTGGTAAGCTTCCTACCTTTGGAGCTTCCGCTGCTCTTATGACTGGTGCTACTGTTGAAGTTTCTCAACCCACCTTTACCGGAAATAAATATGCTGTCAACAGCACATTTGCTGGTACCGAGGTTGAGGATATGAAGGTTACTGGTGTTACCTATGTTAAGCAGGCTGTTAATACCGCTACCTTTACTCCTGTTGCTGCCACTCTCGGCTTCTCTGGTGATGAAGTTGACGTTTCCGTTACTGGTAGCTATGATAAGGCTAATAAGGGTACTCTTGCATTTGCTGGTGCCGATATTGAGCTCGCTGTTGGAGACATTGCTGTTCCTTCTCAGACCATCGACGTCACTCCTGTTGCCGAATAATTTTCTCTCTTTTAAAAGGTGGGTAACTAAGAATGGATATATCCAAGATAGAGTTGCCTGATGGTCCTCAATTTGATATAAAAGATGCATATTTAACTCATGTTATTAATGTTCTTTTAGGCATTGAAGAACCCGATGAGAGAGACATAAAGTAAGATTAATAGAGCGAGGTTGAAATATATCTCGCTCTATTTTTAAGGAGGAGAAATATGACAGAATCTTTTTTTAGAAAAATAAGTTTTCCTTCAGAGGAAATGTTTGAAAAAGTAAAAAAAGAAATAGAGAAAAACAATAAGGAAAATTTTGAAAACGGCTATTTTAAAATGAATGGGGGCGAATCTTTATTCAGTGGATTCCAGTTTAGTTAAAAGAGGCGTATAATAGAGCCAACGAAATTGACAAATTAGAGAAGATTTAGTTGGCTCTAAAGAATTTTATGTGTATATATGATGAAGATGTTCAAAAATTTCTAAATGAAAACGCTTTAAAATATGAAGAACGTAATTGGGGTAGGACTTATTTAGTTTTAAATGTGCCATTGGATGAGTTTTTAAACGATGAAAACAGCAAGATAGAAGGTTATTTTACATTGAATTTAAAAGCTATTAATTTCCCTGAAAATACTTCAAATTCTCTTAGAAAGAAAATTAACAAAGGATTAAATAAAAGCGTTGAACAAGAAAATTGTTTTCCTTGCGTATTAATAGGTCAACTTGGGAAATATATAAGTGAAGATTACGTTTCTCCTTTGGAGCGGAGTAAATTATTAGAATTGGCATTCTATTTAACTCGAAAGGTTAATGAAATAGTTCCAATGGATTGTGTTATTTTAGATACAAGAAAAAACAAAAAGGTCAACGATTTTTATATAAGAAATGGTTTTATGCTGTTTGATTCAATAGATGAGTTTGACACATTTATAAAAACAGTAAAAGCAAACGATTAGCAACGTTCGAGTTAATTGTTTGCAGACAGCGAACGAGTTTACAAACAATTACGACACCGAGAGAGATGCGATATTTCTCTCTCGGTTTTTAATTTACAAACAAAATTTTTATCACTTTTACTTTTTTTAAAGTGAAAGTAATAGCGAATAGCAAAAGTACATTTAAAAAGTAAGAAGTAAAAAGTAAAGAATAGAGAAAGTAAAGGAGGTAAAAATCAACAATGGCGTATATAAAGAGAATTAAGTTGCCAAATGCTACAGAAAGTTATGATATTTATGACCCTTCTGCTGTGCATTCAGTTAACAATAAAACAGGTACAGCAATAACTTTAAGTGCGGCTGATGTAGGAGCCCGTCCAGATACTTGGCTTCCTTCTAAATCGGATATAGGTCTTGGCAACGTTGACAATGTAAAGCAATACTCCGCAAGCAATCCTCCACCGTATCCTGTAACTTCTGTAAATGGCCAAACTGGTGCAGTAACAATTGAATCTGGTGGAAGTTCTATTCCAGTACAAGCGAGCACTCCAACACGGCAAAAAGTTGGGGATTTATGGTTTAAAATTGTATAACATTAAGAAAGGAGAGGACATATGGTTATAAGTCAAGTTAAGGTTAAGTTCGCTAATAATGAGCGAGAATTTTTTGTTTCAAGGTCTGTCGCAATGATGAAAATTTCTCTCCCTTCAGGAGCAGTAAAGGTAGAAGGACGCATGACGAAAGAAGAGCAATATGTTCAACTTTCTGGGGTAAAGGCAAATTTAGATGTATCTGATACAGCGGAAGCGGGAATTACTACTTACGAGATAGCGGGTATGTATTCGATAAAACTAACTAATAATGGTGCTCCCGAAGACGGTGTAGTAAGCACATTAATTGGTTAATGATAGGAGGTATTTTAAATGAGTGCTTCTTATCACGGTAATTATATTTCATACCCAGCTTTAATATATTCAATGGCAGCGTTAAAGCGTGGGGGTGGAAGTGGCTCTGGTATGGACCCTTATGAATATGCTAAGAGCATTGGGTATACTGGAACAAAAGAAGAATTTGACCAAGCCTATTTATTAGCTTTAAGTGGTGGGTCTATTGAAAACATTCTTGACGGGGGAATAGCTGATGAAGCGATTGACCTTGTTTGGGATGGAGGACTTGCTGACGAAAAGCTTAGTAAATAAGTTTAAATTGTTAAAGTATAAATTAATATAAACAGACACCCTTAGATTCAGAAATGGATTTAAGGGTGTATTTAATATGAATTAAGGGTCAATGGCAAATTGCCCTTTTATTTGACCAGACAGACCCTTTCTATAAGAATAAAAAGAAGATTTTATTTATTTTTATTTTAATGATAGAAAGGATGTATTATGTCAAAAAATATAATAATGCAGTAGAAAACTGCGGATGGTTACGAGGAATTGTATCCTAAAGCTAATGGAGATGGTAGTGTTATTGTGAATAATACTACGAATCAGTTTTTAGGAGGAGGTTCTACGGTAGGGGATGCTCTTGAATATCTGAGCAAATTTGGTATGTACTGGTGGAAGAAGGTTTATTAGAAGCCGAGTTATGGAGTAAAATCAAGTGGAAGCGTGGGTAAGCATCTTTTAAACAGGAATATTTATTATAAAAATCACATTTCTCGGTCTACAGACACTACTTTTTTATCAGAAAAAATTTCTTTCTATTTGAGTTAGCCTTCGGCAGATGATTAGGGCAATTTAGTAGGACAAGACTCATTACCTGCCACTTTAAGGATTTATGGTTATTTAACTGAATCTTACGGGGGAACTTATACAAGAATAACTTTTGAGATGGACAGCGATGATC
>ENA-OOMW01000020-OOMW01000020.1-viral-metagenome-genome-assembly--contig:-NODE-20-length-14724-cov-9.895595_pt1 | contig 14724 bp, 15 predicted proteins | sample MGYA00245306_ERZ501074 | MGnify/ENA primary metagenome ERZ501074 (study PRJEB25959, sample SAMN05341353) | viral metagenome | host: human-associated | place: USA: California | collected 2014-04-26 | study... | reverse complement strand
AAAAAAAAATAGGATAAGCCATTTGGCTTATCCTATTAAATCATTGAAACTTCCCCAAGCAACATCAGCGACAGGAGAACCCCATGTTCCATCGCCTCGAAGATACTTCTCGTTATCATTAGCTTGAGGTGCTGGTACTAGACCTCTCGTGCCCGCGGCCGTAGAGGAAGCCCCAGTCATAGTATCTACATTGTTTTGAACTACTGTCCAGTCACTTGTTTTATAACTAGAACTATAATCCCTGATACATATAATCATATCACCTACTTCAAGTTTGCCTAGAGAAGCAATCTCGAAAGATGCATTAGCTTTATATGTCCATCCCACTTTATAGTTCTTTAGACCAGTAAGATCGGCAGCACTAGAGACGACACCTTTAAAGACTAAAGAAGAAGAAACCGCGGTTTGCAGTGCATTGACCGCGGCTCTTATCTCTTCATCTTTAAGGGAGTAAATGGTACTGCCGAGTTTCACGTTAGAAATGTACTTATTCGCCATTTACTCACCATCCTTTATTTTCATAAACGAGCATTTAGCTCGCTAGTGCTAGATTACTGTACGGTAACGTCCTTAGAAGTGACAACCACGTCGTCTACATCAAGCTCAATCGCTCCCGCAGTAAACTTGGTCTTTTCAGCATCAACGCCGGCCTTATCATAGTTAACGCCAGAAACGACAGAAGTCTTTTCACCAGTAAAGGTAGCGGTAATATTAGCAGAAGCGCCAGTGAAGGAAGCAGCAAACTTATCACCAATAAATACGGGAGCAGAAGCAGTAGCACTGGTAATACCAGTAACAACTTGAGTGCCAGCAGCAGCCAGCTCAGGAAGCGTACCCGCATCAAATGTACCTTCAGAATAAGAAGCTTTAGCACCCTGAGTAAAGGTAGGCAAAGTATTGGCGGTGAAGGAGAAACTCAAAGTCTCACTTGCATCATCGACATTAGCGCTCCATGCAGCCTGAGAACCAGCAGTAAAGGTATCGTCACCATTAGGAGTAAAAGTATCAGCAGCCTTGGTAGGCAGAGTACCAACAGAAGTTACCTTCTTAATGGTGTCGGTAGCAGGAGTAACAGTCACAGTAGGAGCAGAAACAGAACCAGAAATCTGAGTACCATTCTCGGCATCCTTAGCAATAGAAACAGTACCAGCAGCAGTAACAGAACCATTTACATCACCTGAAGGTGTATAATCGCTCTTAGTTAAAGTAGCAGCAGTGGAAGTCTGAGTAAGTTCAACAGCAATAGAACCAGCAGCACTACCCTTAGCTTTTAAGCCAGAAATGGTCTGGCCTGCAACAGTACCAGTAGCAGAGTCCTTCTTAGAAAGAGCCCCAAGACCCATATCAGCAGCAAGAGTGTCAAGATTGATATTAGCAGATAGGTTTTGAGTACCAATGGTGATAGTCTTCAGAGCATAAAGGGTCTCATCGCCAAGCTCGTGCCAATCAGCAGGATCGCCGCCATACACATACTCCTTAACACCAACAATAATTACATCGCCAGCAGCTGGGTCAGTAACTTCGGCAGTTGAAGTGAACACACCACGGAAGTGCATGGAACCAGAAATGCCAGCAATAGCAGCCTGAACCATAGCACCAGTAACAAGACCCTGCTCATCAGCACTAACGCCAGCGGCAACGTCCTTCTTAGCGGCAGTACCAAGAGTCTCAAGCAGCTCACGAGCCTCGGCATCCTTTAAGTAATAAGTCTTCTCACCAATAGTGAGTTTAGAAATCACAGGGATATTCTTAGGATCAAAAATAGCCATAAATAATTTTTCCTCCTATAAGATTATTTGAAGACGACGGTTTCGTCTTCTAAATTAACTGAAGCACTAACCTTAGTATTCAGTTCATCTGTAATCGCTTTTTGCGTCATTGTACCATCCACATTTTCTCCAGTAGTAGAGTAAAGTTTCATAATACCTGCGGTTTCCGCTGACGCGGTCGGAAGCGAACCCGGCCCAATTAAAACAAATTCAACGCCATTGTAATAATACAAGTCGTTGGTGTTATTGGCATCAATATAAATTTTATTTTCATTAGGAGCGATTTCCTAAACGCCATCAGCATCCTTGAAAATCTTTTCACCAATGAAATAAACACGTTGGAAGATAGTATTCTCATACTCAAGACTTCCATAAGTCGATACACCATCACCAACAATTACGCAAAGACCTTGTCTAGCAGTATCTACTAAACAGATTTCTCCTTTTTTGGGAATAAAACTGTCTTTTACCTTCTCGTAATTGTAATCATTGTCGCGGCGTAACTTAAAAACAACTTCAAATGTTTTAATAGCCATATATTTTAACCTCCTATTGTTGCAGGAGCGCCGCCAGCATCTAAAATGATTGTATCAGTATTCTCAATTGCTGGAGAAGTTATCTATACTCTGGTACTGTCATCAGTATCTAAAAAAATCAAACGATTATCCTCGTCTGTCGTAAAGATCAACTAACCTTCTTTAATTGGAATATTATTGAGATTGGCAAAAGAACCTTTAAGAACTACTAATTCAGCCATTCTTACAAATCCCTCCTCTCACATAGATATAAAAACTAATGCAAATCATTTTGCCATATTTGGCCTGAAAAATTCTAAAGCCACTTTGCGTTTGCACCGAGCGCGGTCCAGTCTTGCTCATATACAAAAAGAAACCCCTGTCACGAATGACAGGGGTTAGGCAGAACACTTGCAGGTGTTAAGCTCTCTCGGTTTTCTCATATATATGATAAACATTGCTGCAACAATGAACTGGTGCCAGTTCTGAGAGTCGAACTCAGTCCTCTCGCCGTATGAAGGCGGCATCTTAACCATTTGACCTAGCTGGCATATAGCCCTCTTGCGAGGGCTATTTTTAAAAATTGTCGAACTTATTTACCATGGAGATGTTTACTTTTGTTAGAGTACAAGACTCAACAGTCGTATTTTTCATCCACTGTCTACGAGCAATTTCTGCGTCCTCGTCAGACATTGACTCCTCAAAAGCATCATAAGCCACAGTCAACTTAATCTTCTGCGGGTTGATAGTTAAAGCGCCATCAGCAACCGTGACATTAGAGGGAGAAAAAGTAATCCAATAACGGACTTTATCCTTCTCAAAAGAAATGTTATACTCATCCTTAGAGTAGAGATCAATCTTCTTGTAATAAGCTGTAGTGACCCACCCATTAGACAATCTAACAGTAACATCATAAGAGCTATTGCGCTCATAATTGATGTTCAAATCCATGAGGGTCTCTTCCAGAGGATAGCCTTGCTTTAGGTCGAAAGCGATTGCGCGCAGACAATCAAAAGTAATGTCAGCTACTTGAGACAACTTAACGACCTTTTCAATATCCTCTTCCCAACCAGTACCGAGCTTATCAGCCATATAAGTACGAACTTCATCAGGAGAGGGGCAGGTAATCTCAAAATGATAATGGAAGCGACCAGGACGGTTAATAAGAAATTCATTCAACTGACGAGGATCATTACAGGTAATGACGAACAGTTTCTTACCGTTATCCATACCATCGAATAGACTAAGCATCTCAACCTGCGGATCGTCCTTCTCAGTCTTGGCGAAAGTCTTTTCAAACTCGTCAAAGATAATCGCTACCTCTTGCTGAATAGAGGCAAGAAAATTGCTGATGCCGGGAATAGCGGTGTCAACGATAATGACTGGCATATCGGCCTTAATAAACTCTTCCGCAATCATGCGAGCAAGTAGAGATTTACCGATACCTTTCTTACCGGAGAGAATGACACCGAAGTTTCTCTCACTTACAGCAAAAGATTTTAGAATCTTTTCTGCGCGACGAGCATGATTGCCGTAGATTGTATCCTCGTTGATAGCGAGGTCATCATGCTTAATAAGCCAAAAACCCATCATTGGATTAAATCCAACTGAGTAAGTAGCAATAGGAAGCTCCTTATAAGTCTTTACATCTTCGCCATAGACTTGATAACGAGAACCTGCGTTTACTATGTTCATTCCTTTACGTCCTTTCAATGTATATTGGCGCGGGGCTGCGGATTCGAACCGCTTTTTCAGCCTTTTAACGCTGATGGTCTACCTTTAACCTAGCCCCGCATATGGTGGATCTTCGGGGAATCGAACCCAGGACCGTGCGGTTATGAGCCGCGTGCTCTAACCAACTGAGCTAAAGATCCATATGGTGGGCCAGGTTGGACTTGAACCAACAATGCTCGAAAGCCACGGGTTTACAGCCCGCTGCGTTACCAATTCCGCTCACTGACCCATATTTAATTGGCACCGGCTAATAGAATCGAACTACTACCAAGGGAGTCAGAGTCCCTTGTACTACCATTATACGAAGCCGGTATAAAACAAGACGCATTTTTGTTGCTTAACCTGTTAAGCTATCTATCCTATTATTGGCGAACAGAATCGGACTCGAACCGATAATACACAATATGTGTAATTGCTGTATGCGTCTTTTATGTTAATTGTTTAACCCAGACCACCTATTAACAAAAGGGAATGGTCCCGTGAGGTTTATCCGCTGTCATCTAGAGCCACTTTTCTTCCTCAAAAAACTCTACTAAGAAGAGCCACCAACTTTTTAAGTCTTTGATTCTTGCGGACACGGGTGGTGCCGGGGAGGGGACTCGAACCCCCAATCCTTACGGCGGCGGATTTTAAGTCCGCTGCATATACCAGTTCTGCCACCCCGGCAGGTGTTAACAGTCAATAATATCTTTTTCGGTTGGGCAACTGATTTCGAAACCTACGAAAATATCGTTGTCACAAGCCATATTAGCGATAAAATCGAGTTCTACTGCGTATCTATCAAGAGTCTGAATGTCATCTTCATATTCTTCAATGACTTCCAAACCAAAGTCGATAGCGTCTAGCTTCTCTTCAAGCGGATTGTTTGCGTTGGAAATAAGTTCCAGTCTGCGGTTAGCGGCTTCAATCTGCGTTTTGGCAAAAATTTTGCAGCCCGCAGTCTCTCTGCTACACTTCTCAACTCTGTTTCATCAATCTTTCTAATCTTCTCATAAGGAGCATTTACTTCGCTATATATCTGAGTGCTCCGAGAATAGTCAGCGATAAGAATAAATTCTTTATCGTGCCGTGCAAAGAAATATAAGTATTGCGACATAAATTCACTCCTTTAGAAAAGATGGCCAGGAGCGCAGGATTTGAACCTACAACCTCGTGTCCCTAGAAAATCATAGTGGTTGCTGTCGTGGTCTATTTACTAGACCTGGATTATTACACGCGCTCTACCAATTGAGCTAGCTCCTGAAATGTAGTTTTGATAAAGGTTGACTACAAACCTTACTGGTGTGCGTTCCACGCCAAAGGGTTCTTCCGCGCGCTAAGTCCCACTCTTTAGAGGATTCAGTATTCGAGCTGCAACCTTCCAGTTCTCTACTCTTGCTCTGCCGACTCAGAGTGCCGCTCATTTAAGAGCTGCTTGCGTTTCTCCCCACAAACGGGCTTATCAACCAGTTAAATTGATTTATGCCGGTTAGTAGATTTTGGCAGCGGTGGAAGGGTTCGAACCTTCGAATACATGGGTCAAAGCCATGCGCGTTAACCACTTCGCAACACCGCTAAATAATCAAGACGCTAAAGAGTTACAATCAATTTACATTCGCTCTTCTGTCAATTAACTCTCTCTTACCCCAGAAGAACTAGCCAAACGGCAATTATAGATGATTCTTCACAATCCTTAGTAATCAAATATCCAAGATTTTATAGAAAAATTCGCTGGATAGCGTCTTATGGTACGGGATACAGGACTCGAACCTGTGACCTCCTGAATGTAAGTCAGATGCTCTACCAGCTGAGCTAATCCCGCATACGACTTACCTGATGTAAGTCGCCGCAAACTTCTCCTCAGAAATTAAAAGAGGCTGACTTGCACATCCGCCAGATTCAATGTTAACGAACATAATCATCGACTTCTTCGTCTCCATATCTGTTGCTCTGGCAACTGTACGAACCAAACCCTTGTCGGAAAAGTAGTAGCAACCCATATCAATTTTCTTCATATCGTTTACTTCCTTTCTTAACTTTCTATAAATATTATAACAAAAATATTATAACATTTCAAGACCCACGAAAACTTAGGCTTATGACTCCATAGCTCTCGCCTGTCTTCGTTCTAAAGAGCTATCTCGACGCCTGGCAGCAATGACTTGCTAATCATTATATCTTCTTCTATTAGTAAAGAAAGATTTGCTGTATAGGTCTTATATAACATAGGAAAGGAGTGATACATAGTCCCCACCAAATGGGGATTGGTCCGAGTGGCGAGTCTCGAACTCACGGCCTCTAGATCCCAAATCTAGCGCTCTACCATCTGAGCTACACCCGGATAGGTGCCCGCCATTTAAGGTCTTACGGCTGACCATAACAAGACGCCTTTTGTGTAATTGGGAATCGAACCCAAATTGTTTCTTTTGTAGAGAAATGTCTTAACCTTTTGACTATTACAATAGTAATGGTTGCGGCAAGCGTCTTCTCTTATCTTCTATAAATATTATAACAAAATATTTTTAGAAAATCAAGTTGTCGTAATGAAGGCATTATAGCCTTACTTTTTAGGTCATTTACAACTCGTGTTGCGTTAGCTTTTACAGAGAACGCACCAACTTGAACCTTCCAATAACTGCCAACCTTGCGGACATAAGCGTTTTTATATCCTGCATTGATTGTATCTGGAAGACCTTTAATCTTAGCCAAAAACGCATTAGCATTAGCTTTCTTACTAAATGCACCAAGCTGTACTCTGTAAATAACTTTCGGCTTTAGATAAACAGCCATTACATTATCAACAGGGCGATTAGTAAATGCCTTTGTGATACATTTACCATCGTGCAATACCTTGGTACTTCCGCCTCCATCAAGGTTAATAGCATAATCAACCTTGAGAGTCCGCAAGAAAGATTGCATCTGCGAAAAGTTCATGCCAGGAGATTCAATAGCTACAATAAAGATATTTTCTTTATTATAAGCTAGAACAGTTCTTCTAGCCTTGTAGTTAATCTCGGAAGCAATAGTAATAGGAACTGCGGCGCCTGCCTTAATCAAGACTGGATAGCCACTTACGAAGTCCTCAAACTTCTCTTGACCAATTACACCGTACTTTAACTCTCCATTGACGGTTCCAAATCCTTCTTTGTAAAGAGAATTAGAACTAATGATTATACCTTCATCGGTGTAGTTAAAGGTTGTTGAGCCATCACTCATGCTGAAGAAACCACCATTAGAAATGATAGAAGGCTTAACAGCGCAACTATCATAGTAAGCTTTCAAGGTCTAACGAGGCTGTTGACACAGTCCCATATCGAACTTTGAAATCTCTGTCTTTGGAATTTCTACAACAGTGATATAAGAATAATTAGTTGGATTATAAATCTTCATTTTATCACCTTCCTCAATACTTATAAAGAAAAAGATAATTAAATTAAAGAAATATCTCCAAATGGTAGTCTGGGTGAGGTTTGAACTCACGACCTCTCGATTATCAATCGAGTGCTCTAACCAACTGAGCTACCAAACTATATTGGCGCGGGGAGAGAGATTCGAACTCCCGGGCCCATTGCTGGGCCTCCAGTTTTCTAGACTGGCGCCATCGACCGCTCGGCCATCCCCGCATATTGGTGCCCACTCAGAGATTCGAACTCTGGACCCACCGATTAAGAGTCGGTTGCTCTAGCCAGCTGAGCTAAGCGGACAAGTTTGGTGGAGGTAACGGGAGTCGAACCCGTGTCCGAAACACCTACCTAATCAGAACATTCTTACACGATAGTCCTTATTTATAGCTTTTGAATAGAGCCACAAGTCAAGAACAAACTAACTGAACTATAGGGCCGTACCGGTTATAGTACAACGCATCCACCACTTTGTTTTTAGAAGGAAAACAAAGAAACCAGAGGTATACAGTTAATGGTCAGCGAGCAAAAGCTCAAGCTGCCATGTGAGAATCGAAATAATTGTTGTCAGTTAATTGTTTGTTGCGCCGTAAGGAGGTCGCCTACCCGTGTGTTCTAACTTCTCAATGCCCCGTCGAAACCTTTATACCCCATATTGGTATGGCTACTGAGATTCGAACTCAGATTGTGACAGCTTAGAAGGCTGTTGCCATATCCATTAGGCGATAGCCGCTTATTTATTTCGATAACTAAGCCAATCCTTGTAAACTTCTTTTCTCGTAGGATACGGCTGATCTTTCCAGAACCAATAGTGCCTACGCTCTTTCCATTCTCTAATACTGCTTTGGTAAAACTGCTCAAAGCTACGAGAAACAAGAGAACAATAGTCACAAATGTCGTACTGACAAAAGTATCTTTTGTAGAGAGAATTAGGTAACTCGAAATCGACATCTCGATTAAGCGCCCGCCGCACTTTTCGATTGGCCATCGCTTTCATACCCCGATTATGGTCTTTCCAAACAGGCTGTTTTCGATAAGAACGAGACATACTCAACACTCCCTGTCTTTATACTTTTGTTTGCGGGAATAGGAACCTTTTCCCTTCTTAGCTTGCACAGAAGATCCTCGATGCTTGAACTGAAGCCACTCTTGTAGTTCATCGCCAGTTTTCTTCATAGCTTGCTTGTAAATCTTCTTATTCATTTCTAGACCCCTTTCATCTTGTATGTACCAAAAACATATGATTGAAAATTGCTGTTTGGGTCTCGTGGGGTGACTGGTGGAACTCGAATCCACGACAACTTGAGCCACAATCAAGCGCTCTAACCAGCTGAGCTACAGCCACATGGCATCCCTTGAGAGACTCGAACTCCCGGTCTTGCGGTTCGTAGCCGCACGCTTTGTCCAACTAAGCTAAAGGGACATATCTATATCGGTGCACAGCACGATATAGGGCATCATTAGATACCGTGCTACTACCAATTGGTAATATCCGTTTCGTCGCCAGAGCGATTTCACGCCTTTTGAAAGTTATAGGCTACTTTCTAAGCCTTTGGAGCTGGTAGAGGGACTCGAACCCCCGACCCACTGATTACAAATCAGTAGCTCTACCAACTGAGCTATGCCAGCATATTATTTGAATTTTAAGGGACGGTGGAGGTGGGGATTCACCGATAGCTACTCCGGCAGATTTCAAACTGCATACCCCTACTTTTCTGACTTTACACCCGCAGGCACGAATCCCGCATTAAGCGACCCGTTCAAAGTTTATTGTCATGTCAGCAAGACAAGATGCTTTTCACATCAGCTATTTCCTTAATAATATCGTATTTGTTAAACTCTAAGTGACGAAGATAGATTTTAACAAATACTCAGCAATAACCTGAAAGCCAGTACCATTTCTGGAGGTTGTCACCCTGCTTCGTACTCTGGTTCCTTTAACACCGGATTTTAATGTTTGTTCAAAGGTTTTGCGGGTTGCGCTTGTTGCTGTGACAGAGGCGTGCAAAACTCTTAATATAGGAGGAGTGGGATTCACCCTACCAAATTAAAACTCGTTCTAGGTCCGCAGCCCTTGACAGGTGAGTTAAACCCCGACGTGGTCTTTGTTTATTTGTCCCACGTCTAATGGAACCGAGGCGTACTCGCGTTTCACGGCTGGCGGAGAGGAGAGGATTCGAACCTCCGGACCCCTAATGGGGTCAACACCTTAGCAGGGTGCCGCATTCAACCAACTCTGCCACCTCTCCAAATTGATGCACTCAGCTTTAGGGACTTGTGACCCTTTGGTATAAAACCAAGCAGCTTTCCATCAAAAAGTGAGAATTATCGCTCACTAACTGTGGTTTCAACATTGTCGAAAATCATGTCATCAATATCTTGGAACATAGAAAAACCTCCTTATTTAATTTTACAAGACGCAAAGAAAATTATTTGCCGGACTTGAACCAGCTACAGTCAAATTAACAAGTTTGATGCTCTACCAATGAGCTAAAATATTTTTCAAAAGAAGAAACTTGCTGTATGCGTCTTACCCATAATGGCATTACGCCTATGGTTGCGAGAGGGTGGAGTCGAACCACCTTTCTCAACCTTATGAGGGTTGCGAGATAACCGTTTCTCTACTCCGCAATGGCACCGCGGGCTGGGTTTGAACCAACGACGCGCAGGGCTTCAACCTGCCGCTCTACCTACTGAGCTACCGCGATATAAAGAGCAGTTTACCGACTTACTCAGGTCAATATGTTAATCAGCGATAACGAACTTACCGCACTTGCTAAACACCTGCACCGGCTTACCCTTCAGGTCACGCTCTTCCAGCTTATTGAAAGGACAGACAAAAACATTGGAGTCGCCAGCTCGCTCCATCACGCCGCCGCAGTTGGGACATTTATGCTCCTTCTCCTTGACCTTAGGAGCCTTAAAGCCCATTGCCGCGCCCAGAGTCTTAAAAGAATCGAAAGTACCGTGAATCTGCTTCATAATATCTTCTCCTTTTTATCTATGTATGTTTCCTATTGTTAATGGTACTCCCAGTCAGGATCGAACTGACGACACCGCCGTGAAAGGGCGGGGACTTAACCACTTGTCCATGGGAGCATATTAAATAGACTACAAAGCCGTCTATTGGGGCAATAATATCTCGATTCCTTACTAAAAGCGATAAAAGTAAGGTGGTGATCCCAGCGAGACTCGAACTCACATTTTCAGCTTGAGAGGCTGATTACCTAGACCAGTTAGTAGATGGGACCATAACTCGCACTTCTTCTTGCGAAGCTATTCAGGGAACGCGGCGTCACGCACCATTACCGTTTTCGTTTCGTTGTATAAGGGGGAAAGAAAAGGGTAATTAAACCAAACCTAAACTGGTTTTTAACAAATATAATCAATAATCTAATATAACCGAGAAGAACCAAAAAAACTTCTCTTTGGTATCTAAAAGCACTTATCGTGCTATTAAATCGGAATAATAGAATTTCTTTCTATCAGTTTATATTTATGGCTTGTTATTTTTCGATGGCAAATAGGACATAGAATAACCAAATTAGATAATTCATTATGTTCTCTATTTTCATCTATATGATGGACTTCAAGTATATCTGGGTCTTCGTCCCAGCCACAAATACTACATTTGTGCTCATATTCTCGAAAAGCCTTTTCTCTATAATCCTTACTGGCCTTTCCATAATGACTAGGCTGAATTTCTACACAGCCAAAATCAATTCTTTGTGCCAAATCTTTATGTTCTCTGCAACAAAAATATAAACCGCTTTTTGAATTGTCTAATTTAGACTTCGTTTTATAGAACTCTTTTCCACAATATGCACAAGTTACTAATGTTCTTGTCTCTTTTAATTTATTATCTTTAGCTTCTTGTTGGCATAATGGACAAATCAAATGCGCCCTGTTGTCGCGTCGAACATTCTCATATTTCGTCTAAAATGTATAATTATGTTTTATACATCTGACTGTCAAAATAGATTTAGCATTTTCATATCCACCTATATATTCACAGGTTTCTAATGAATTTCTAAACACCTTATCTTTTAAGTCCAAAATTATTCCTCCTTTATCTTATATTATATATAAGAATTATGGGAGAAACATTAACTTGCTTTGTCCCAAAATTGGGATGGTGGAGCACACGAGAATCGAACTCGTCTGTTTTTCTCCTTGCAAGGGAGACGACCACTCCATGCAGTCCCGTGCCCCATAAGATATATAGAGAAAAGTGAAGAGTGGTAGTACCATCACTTATCAGTACCTCGTACATTAAACCACTGAGGTCGAGTTCTAGTTAACGACAACGCTCGAAAAATGTCAGGAGGTGTTGCTGGCAGCCCCGCTGGGGTTCGAACCCAGACTTACTCCTTCAGAGGGATACGGTTTTAGAGACCGCCGTGCTAACCATTACACCACGGGGCAATATTCAGCAAGACACAGGTTTTTGTGTAGGATTTGAACCTACTATCATTTTCATTTAAGCAAAAATAAATTATCCAGAAAAACTTGCTGTACTGTGTCTTTCTCACTTTCTATAAATATTATATCATAATATTTATTATTTTTCAAATAAAGAGAATACTAAAGTCTAGGCGGGTGGTCATGTTTCAGCCACACGCTTACGCTACTCCGACTTCGCAAAATTCCACTTCCAGAATTTCAGGCGTAGGTTTTTTTACGCTAATTCAAGGGATTTCCACCGCAACTTACCTCACTCTACCTCGCCTGCCTAGACGGCCGATAAGACCTGAACCGTTTCAATATTCTCTTACTGGCGATCCCGACGGGACTTGAACCCGTGACCTCTAGCGTGACAGGCTAGCGTTCTAACCAACTGAACTACGAGACCAAATACTTGGGGAGAGTCATTCCCCTAACGGTAAGTGATACCGGTTAATTTTATTTAAGTAATAAAACTAACAAAAGACTATCCAGATCCATGGACAAGGGAGGGTTCCTGGACTCGCACCCACAATCGGCAACCTCCGTAAGGTAAGCGGTTGACACCAATCCTTATGACTTGAGCGGATTAACTCGTTGGTGCGGCTAGTGAGATTTGAACTCACACGACCTTTCGATCACAAGCACCTCAAGCTTGCTTGTCTACCGATTTCAACATAGCCGCGTATTCACGATTGGTTACTTTGCTTCTTTATATTTAGACAGGCGTTTTCCACTAAGCCACATATCTAACGCTGCTTGTCTATGACGCGCATTGTTTTGCCGGTGGTAGTTTACCAATCAAAATCCATGTTAACGCCTCATTGGTACGGGATAAGGGACTCGAACCCTTACGCCATAGACACTAGATCCTAAATCTAGCGCGTCTACCATTCCGCCAATCCCGCATATTTTGGAAGCTTCCCCATAGGAGGTTTACCAACCCAAGCAGCTCTAGTGTTTTTCGTTTCTGCCGCCAAAACTACAAAAACCGGCACAAGCTCATTTTGCTTTGTCTTTCGTTTTGAAAGACTTTAAGGAGTTCTTGTTTACTTCGTTTTAAGTCAGAAACTTTTAGCTATTCCCCGCCACTAAAGCGATATAATAATTCTATCTGTTAGCTACTCAGATACATGATTATTATAACCTTTAGATTTGTGGCTGTCCCGGAGGGTTCGAACCCTCGACCCCACGATTAACAGTCGCGTGCTCTGCCAGCTGAGCTACAGGACAATATCGGTCTATTTAATGTTTCGGCGACCAACCGAAAGGAAAAGAATCCTCTTCTTTGGCGCGTTCTTCTCTCGTACTCGCGCAGCCACGACATTTAAGGTTATCGTAGTCTAACCATTGGCTCTCACGGCTGCGTTACCAACTAGTCTAAATAAGTTTATTCGTGAATTGGCTAATAACTTTTGTACTTCAAGTGTCCAATTTACCGACGATGGGTTTACCGTTACTATTTAAAGAAACAAGCTGTATTCTTACCAACTTTCTATAAATATTATACAATATTTTTTATTAGAAATCAAATTTCCTTTTTTGGCTTCTTCTTTTCTGGAATCGGATATTCATTAACCTCGATTCCATGCTTCTTAAACCAATCAAACAACGCCCATCTTTCAGAGCAAGGATTGGTTGGTGCTTCATGCACCAACAGAACAATTTCTGGTTCATCACCATTGGTCACAACTCTCTGCGCTATACTTTCGAAGCGCCGCATGATGTCATCAAAATCGAGAGCATCTAATTGCTCTCTATAATGCTGCATAAAGCGACATTTAGAGTTGTCATGATCGCAATTCCCGCAGTAACCTTCGCTCTCTTGATGGTCTTTAGGCACAAAAGGCTCAGCCCGCAAGCCATTAAGCACTCCTCGCTTATCCAAATAGACATCACCTTGATGTTTGTTATAAAACCACTTTGGGTCCCACATCGCGGTAGAAAGAGCTACTGTATTCGGTTTCATAAACCGAACTGCGTAGAAATAAGAGATATAGAACTTCACAGGTCATCTCCTGCAATCTCAGAAACCAAATCTACCCAAAGTTCATAAGGAATAATAGGTACTACGCCATCATTCTTAGCATCTTCGATAATCTCCTCGATTTCAAAGACGCCACCACAGCAACCACAAATGATTTCGTTCTTATACGCGATTCCCGCGGTATAATGACCGCCATCTGGATCCCAGAACTTAACCTGAGTAGGTGTCTCAAAGAACATATCATTACTTCCTTTCCTTAACTTTCTATAAATATTATAACATAATATTTATAGTTTTTCAAATAAGGTTTGAAGCTGGCAGGGGTGAGAGGACTCGAACCTCTAGTCCCGGTTTTGGAGACCGGTGGTTTAACCATTAACCGACACCCTATATAACCCTTGGTTCATCTCCAAGGGGCGCTCAATCTTAAATGCCGGAGCTGTACAAACGGCGAGCAGCCTCTCTTCATTCCCCGTAAAGAAAGTCTGTAAAGATAGCTTAGTCAACTTTCGCTATCGGCGCCATGCCTCACCTTTATGCCTAGGTCATAAAAGGATTGCGCTATTGTTGATTGGCATTATGGAGCAAGATACCGGGTTCGAACCGGCCCTTTCAGTTTTGGTCTTTGCTATAAGTCTTGCACTTATATCTCTTCAATATATCCAATAAAGGACTCATTTAAGAGCGTATTTTACTTTTAAACTAAGCAAAGGGAAGACTGACGTGCTAGCCGCTAACACTAATCCTGCATAATGGTGCGCCAGGCGGGACTTGAACCCACGACTCTCTGCTTAAAAGGCAGATACTCTACCGACTGAGTTACTGGCGCGAACCTCAACCTTATATATATTTATTATACAATAATTTTTAATTTATTGCAAATAAATCTTTTTATC
>ENA-OOMW01000019-OOMW01000019.1-viral-metagenome-genome-assembly--contig:-NODE-19-length-15382-cov-3.481678_pt1 | contig 15382 bp, 24 predicted proteins | sample MGYA00245306_ERZ501074 | MGnify/ENA primary metagenome ERZ501074 (study PRJEB25959, sample SAMN05341353) | viral metagenome | host: human-associated | place: USA: California | collected 2014-04-26 | study... | reverse complement strand
GGCTGCGCTCCCAGTAGGGGGGTGGGGGTGCTCAGGAGTTGAGGAAGCGTAAGTACCGTTTCCCCGCCGCCGAAGGAAGTGCAAACAACTTCTCCTGTCCCTTCTTGGCTCTCAGCCATATACGCCTGGATACGCGCTTACGGTATAAGGAGTGATGCCCAAGCAAAGGGCGAAGTGTCCAATCTCTTCAATTCCACCATGCTTTATGAGTGTATGCGCAGGTTTTGCGCTATCAACGACGTTGACGAGAAGGATATTCCGTCAATGAACAAGTTTGGCAGGGACATGTGGGCCAAGTATGGTTTCTTCAAGAAGCGCACGAAGGAGGGTAATGCCTATCAGATGTTTGGTGTCACGGAGGCGGACCTGAAGCAGGATATCCTCATCAATGAGGTTTGTAAGGGCGAGGAGGACAACGATGAGCCCGAGAGCTTTATCAAAGGTGACGATTAAATATTTATATGAATATGATAGAAAAGGAATATGTCAAGGAGGTTATCTCCCGTATTGTCAAGAAGAAGTCTGACGGGAGTGTTGTTCCGGCCGCCGCTTCGATGCAGGAGGTCATGGCTTCCGTTTGTGATGACGTTCTGGAGTGCCTGAGAACAATGTACGGCACAAAGGAGGTTGTAGCGAACAAGACGTTGAACAGCGTTTCATTCAAGAGCTTATGAGAAGACGTCACAATCCTAATAAAGTTCCTCCGCTTAAGCCCAACCCCGAGCATTGGACCAGGAAGGTTCATTCCTGGAAGGCGAAGGTCGCCTATGAGACTGAGGATGATGCGTGGGAGTTTCTGAATCAGAATCCGAGATTGAAGGCACTCGGCTGGCATCCTTACTTATGCAAGGTTTGTTCAAAGTGGCATATCGGTAGGTTACACAAACAATGAGCTTATGAAAGGTAGATACTCTTGGAAATATAAAAAAAGAATCAGGTCTATGTGTGACATGATTGAGGAAGGTCTTTTATTCTTTCTTATTGACGAGGTTATATCGGTAGATTCCGGATGCTTTCTTCATGAATTTAAGAATATATGGTGGAAGACATTGGATGATACTCCAACGCCGTTTTTGGTAGAGATAAATGATCAGGATGCGATACTGAGGCCATTCAATACCCAGATAAGTAAATCGGAAGGCTTTCGGGATGATGGAGCTATCGTTATTCCTACAAGAGATTTCCTTTTTAAAACTAACTTAGCTTGTGGTAATATTTTAAAACATAAATAGCTTAGATATGGAGATTAGAGTTAATGTTTTAGGAAAGGTCGCTTTCAAAGCAACTGGAAGTAAGTCGGATGTTGAAAAAGCCGAACTATATCCATTCGGAGAGGGTATTTACGCAGTAATGGATGGAGACAATTTTGTGTGTCTAAGAGTTGTGTCCGACAAAAGACACAGCGATGAAAAAGGAGATTATTATGCGCGCGTAGAAGATAGCTGGGGACATCCAAAAGTCGTCAGCTGCGTTGATATTATAGAGCACGAAGAAAGGCTGAAAGATTATATCGACAAGTGTTTCGATCGTCTTGGTGCTATTGTTGAAAAAGCCAACGATGGTATCAGTAGTGTAAGTGATGAACTTAATGGCTTTATAAGTAATTCTCAGGATGATTTTTGCTCTATTGAGAAATCTCTTGAAAGAATAGAGAAAGATGGTGTTGGTAGTGGAAATGGTATCAGCGAAAAGACATTATTGTCTGCTATCGAGATTGTATCAAAACAGAAATAGTTGAGAATATGAAGAAGTTTAAAAAGTCGATAGAGATTAGCACTGAGAATATCTCAGACGTTCTTCAAGTGCCTATTGTTACTAGTGTATACAAGACCAAGTTATTTAAAAATCCTTTTATAGAAGGTCGTAGTAATCCTTATGATGCTTTAGTAGTGATGAAAGTTCATATTGAAGGTGTTGAAAGCGATTTATATCTTAATCAAGGAGACGTTCTCGCTCTTGATATTTGTGATACTTGGTATGCCTTTTCAAAAGCAGGGTGGGAGAAACATAAAAACGATGAGGTATGAAGAAGAAGGGATATTACGAATACAACAGCGGGATTTACCCAAGGAGGTTGTGGGTAATGTACGACACAAGTGAGGACGAGATTGACAAATGCTTTACCAACATTGAAGGCAAACCTCTTGTTCACAATGATGAGCCTATGAATGAAGGTAATTACGGAGGCATGGTGTACGATGAATGTATGAGTAAAACAGGAAATTACTTCGGCAATCTTGTAGTCTTCCCAAAGAAGAAAGACATGACTATGAAAAATATCAGTCATGAGGCATTTCATGTTCTGTCGTCAATGAATGACGCCTGTGACCTTGAGAGGTTCAGGGGGGCCTACAATGAACACCAGGCATACCTTATGGGTTGGATATGTGATTGCATCAACAAGGCCCGTTTGGGCATTGGAGATTTCGTTGAAATTAAAGATAAGGAGGAATAGATTATGATTAAGAAAGAAGATATTAAGGTTGGGCTGCGATTTTTCATCACACGAAATGATTGTTTAAAATGCAATTTTGACCCGATAGGTATTCAGGACGGCAGCACCCCTATTCTGTTCAATGCCGAGAGGAAGGATCCTGATGTTTATATATGTACATCTGTTAGCACAGATTACAAGTATTTCGCTCGTTTTCGTGAGGAAGATATTATGATGTTTGGTATAAAGTTCGATATAGTCGCACCAGTTGCCGATAATCATAAAATAGATATAAATTCCGACATTGAAATGCATGGAAATATTCTCAATAACTTGCATGATACATACATCAAGAAAAATCGTGATTATAGGAATGCTTTTTCCGAAATGTATGATGAGCTTGGTATCAACTACGGCTATGGAAAGATACGAGAGAAGGTGAATCGTATCAAGACGTTGAAGGACAATGAGGCGCAAGTTGCTAATGAGCCATTGGAAGATGCTCTTCTTGACTGCGCTAACTATTGTATCCTTACATTGATGGAATATCAAAAACATAAGGAACATGGCACAGACTGATTACACTTGCAAGGATTGCTTCTTCTTTGACAACGGTGGGGAGTGTAAAGAAGAATGCTTCGGGAGAGACGTTTCGGGAGATGATGATGCTTGCACAGGTTTCGAGTATAAGGAAATAAAAGTTGAACTTTAAAATATTTTTATCATGGCATTACCATTTGGAAAGACTATCAAGACAAGACACTTCACCGTACTGAAGTTCAGTAAGAGCTTGTCGAAGAAAGAAGTTGCTTCACTCAGAAAGGATATCCCTGCTGAGATCAAGAAGCATTTACAGAGAGGCTCACTGCCTTTCATCAAGATTGCAGACATTGCCGGCACATGGGGAATTGAATACTCTATCGGCACATCCATGTACGCTGCACTCGATGAATGTGTTCCTGTGGCTGTAGGAGACCATTATGAGTTCTCCAAGATGATGGAAACATCATCGAGGCATTTGCCCAGCTTATGTTTGCGGATACATCATTGCCTGGCGATGCGGAATATACGGCAGGCAAGTTGAAACTCCGTGACGAGTACATTGCCCGTGAGGCTGCAAGAAGAAACGCTGCTGCCGACAAGGGTAAGAGTGACGAACAACTCAGCAAGGAAAGTGATGAGGCTGTTCAGGAGGTTGTTGATCGAGACAAGCACGCTGACACTCTCCGTGATATGGCAGAACAGATCAAGAAGGAAGGAGGCAAGGATGAGTGATAAACTGATTGAGATAGTCGAGGACCACAATTCCCTGGTACAGGCACTCCAATTCATTTTGGAGGCCGCAGAGACAAAGAAACTGCCTCCATACGGCCTTCTTCCTACATTTAACGACTCTTTTCTTGATGATAGGCTTAGGGTAGCCCTTGAGCTTATCACAGGAGAGAAATATTCGTGATATATCGTATATTTTCTTCTACTACATTTATATAAAAGTAAGGGGTGGCATCTGAGAAGATATCACCCCTTTTTAACCAAAAAAATTTTAGAATTATGATTCACAGATAAGAATCCGAGAACATAATCTGTTTGCAAAGGTACTTGGTTTTGTTGAATTTATGGTATATTAAAGTTGCTTTAACACGAATTTAACTATTTGCCACCCTTACAGAGTCCGTTCTTAAACAACAAGCAGTCATTCTTGCCGGTTGGATAATTTATTGGGAGGTAAAAATGTACGGTCGAATCCTCAGTTTGAAGCTCGTCCTGTTTAATTCTTGCGTACTCTGCTATAAGTCGTGTTTGTTCTGTCCACTCCTTTGTGCCCTCTTTCATCCTTCGCCTGGCAATTACGAGGTCTGTAAGAATTTGCTCCTTGGAAGTAGCTTTTGCCAACTCTTCAGGAGAAAGCTCATCGGCGCTCTCGTTCTTCGCTTTCTTGCCCTGTACCTCTGCGATTCTTGTCTGAACAGATTCCAGAGATTCAAGTTTATTCATTTCTCGCTCTAATGTGTCTTTGGGCCAGTTGAACCCTTCTCCCTGAAAGGCAATAGCCCAACTGTCACGGGCTGACATGCCGGAGCCACGGAGGCTGGCGTAGATGTAATAGCGAGGGTCTTTCATCTTAAGAGCCTTTACCTTTTTGTAAATATCGACGGATAACGTGTATCCTTTTGTTTCTTCAATCATAATCTTATTTCTTTTTATCCTTGAATACAAATACGGTGTAACAACAACACGAAACGTGGAATGGAGGATATGGGTCTTTGAAAGAATGGATGCCAGCATCGGCTTCATTTTGGCAAATGTCGCACGGATAACTGCTTCCTCTCTTGACATAGAACCCGATAGCCTTGTTTTCCTGCCCATACTCCTGCTCTGCCTGTCCCCACGCCAAAGCAATCACCTGTGAAGCGTTTCTTACGATATTCTGATAGGCGTTCTTGTAGTAGCCCTTTCCGTAAGAAGGAACGTCGATGTTGATATCCTTTCTCTTCGCTTTGGTGATGACTGATGTGTGATATGGGTCTTTATAGCCTGTGCGGATGGAAGACAGGAGCTGCTGGTCAGAATATCCCATCAAGGTTCCTGCCTTGATCATCCTCACGATGTCTTCAGCAAAGTTTCCGAGATAGACGGCGTTTCTTTCAGATGTCGTCTTTCCGTAGATGTCGCTGACGAGAAACGATTCTATATTCTCGCTGTCAATCCCGAGAATCTTGCATGAAGTCTTGGAGTAGGCAGAGATGTAGCTGTTGATGCTCTCCTCTGCCTCAGCAGTAATATTCTTGGCGTAAGAGAGCAAGGCTGACTCGTTCGTGAGCCTTCCCGCGCCTCTGTATCGCTTGCTTGCGGTAATTACCTTCTGCGTCGATTTCCAGAGGATATCTGCAATGTGATCCTCGCAGTTTCGGATTGCCTGCAAGCGCTTCCTGCTGTAATCGACAGAACGTTTTAATTCATCCATAGGCTTTCCTCCAAATAAAACCGCCACAACTCTCTTTTATGCCACGAATGCACTTGCATATATATTCATGCTTTATGCCAGTTTCCCTCTCTGCCTCGCGGGCTGAACTATATAAAGCTATCTTTTTACTTTGCATGTCATATTGCACTATATGCAACTTGTGATTTTTGGGAGCTTTCGTTTCTATATTGTCCGACTTATAGGTTCTCCAAAACATTTCTCCTGCGGTCTTGTTTTTGTCAATAACAGACATAATGTTCTGTTTTTTTACTCCAGTTACGCGTTCCGCTTCTCTTATAGAAAAATAAGTTGCAAGAAATTCCCCTTTTAAAGAATATGCATAAATACGTTTGCCCATTTTAATCGAGCGTCTTCTCGTTGATGTTCCGTAATTTACATTATATTCTAAAGAACACCATTCTAAGTTATCAGCACTATTGTTGGTCTTTGTTTCGTCTTTATGGTTTACGTATGGATGGCTGTTCGGATTTGGCAAAAAAGCCTCAGCGACAATCCTGTGAATAAGCATCCCTTTTTTCTTGTTACCTTTGCTCAATCTTATCGCTTCATATCCGCTGTTATTTATAAACGTTGCCATTATGCGACCTCTATAAAGCTGATTTCTTCCTTGTTGAAAAACAACTCTATCGACAGAACGGATTCTTCCATAGTTGCTAACCTCATACAACCCTTCATAACCAACAACTGGTTTCCAAATTTCATTTTCTGATCTCATATCCCGAATAATTAAGTTAATCTCGAAAAGTAAAGAAGAGGAAGGGTGTCGAGATTTCACCCTTATCAACAGGTAGCTACTCCTGCCTATCCTCTCTGCAAATATACAAAAAATATTACATTTTATGCAATTAATGGATATTTGTGCAATATTTTTAGAATATTTATACTATCACTTTACTCCCTTGTCCCAGTTTACGCGACCATCCCAGTTCCGGTTAGAATCGTATTCTCGACCGCTTTTGTTCGGCCTGCCAGCGCCACGACCAGTACGTACGTTTCCGCTGCCTCCATTCTGAATCCTCGCCGTTGCCTTCTGTTCCTCGATTGCATTCTCTGTCTCGTTATCCGCACGCTGAATATCCATAAGAAGGTCTTGCTGGTCCTCCTCTTTCTTCTCACGTAAGATACGCTCCCACTCGGCATTCTTTGGGAAGTCAGGACAACGCTCCGATGCAGTCTGCTTCGAGAGGAATCCATTCTGAACGGCAGTTGCAAGATTTGTAAGAAGCTCAGTCTTGTTCTGATGCGTATAAGGCTCAATCCATGCGTTGATATCGAGACCAACAATAGAAGCCGTCGCATTATTTTCGTGTCCGATTCCGAACTTGGCAATTTCAACCAGCTTGTCAAGGAATGGCTGCAACTTCTGAGAATCATTCATGGCTACCTCTAATGCAGGAGAATAGAGGAGTTTGATGGCTACACCTGGGAGGTCGCCGGACTTCAACTCAGGAGGCTTTACAGTAAATGACAGCTCATAGATGAGGTCGTACGACTTGTTGAGCTGAGTCGCAAAAGCATCTGACGCGTCGGTTCCATTGAGGAATCCTGCATCGTTATTCTTGTTGTTCATAGCGACAACCTTGACTGCCCCAGTCATATCGTCGCCTGAAATGGTAATCTCGTCACCATCACCCTTTACGTAGAATACAGGGAAAGCATACGCCTTATTGTTCTCGCAAAGATACGAGAATGCCTCCTCGTAATCTTCGATGTTCTTCTGAACATTGGACCAGCAAGGTCCCTCGTCATTTCGGATATATGCAACCGGTATTGAATTGAAGTGATGTTCTTTCTTTTCAACAAGAGCATATCCGTTCATTCCGAACAGCCCCTTAATGAGATTCACAGCTTTCTCTGTTACACTCTTTTTGCCGACATCATTTCTAAACCTATAATAATAGGTATCGTCCCAGACCTCAACCCACTCAATCTGAGCGTTTCCGTCTTCATCCAAGTCGTAATACTTGCGAGCAAATACAGATAGTTCGCCGGTGATCGAGTCATAATGCGGATAGAGGTAGTCTCCATTCTTGAATGACAGAACCTTAACTCCAAACTTTCCTTTGTCGATATAGCCGACTGCTGCGGTTTCTGCAACAGTCATGTATGAGCTTACTGCTTCGAAGAATGCAATCTCCATGTTGTGCATAAGCCAACCCTTCTTAAAGATGTTAAGATTCTTCTGGGATTCCTCTTCCTTATCAAGTTCATCTGTGCTGTCTGCAAGCTCAAACTGAATGTCATTTCCTGTCAAGTGTAGGGTGTGCTTCGTTGCGATAACCTGCTGGAAGGCAAATGCACATCTGGTGATTGGCTGTATGTAGTAGCGGTTTCCTGTAGTAGGATCTTTCGGGTCCCACTCAGGATTCTCCTTAATAATGTCCGGATAAGCGGTTTTGTCCCAGATTCTATGTCCGCTTGTGAAGTACTCACGAAGGAAGTCGGACTGGGTTTTTACTCTCCATACGCAAGGATCGTAAGGCATGTTCTGCATACTCCTATCACCAACCTTGTCGGAGAAAGTGCCATGACTCATGTATCCGTCAGGCTTAAGCTCGTAGAATGGTTTCTTTACGAGTATTTCTCTAAAATTTAAATTCTCCATAATCCGTTTATCTTTTTATGTTTCTTTTTTGTTAAACTGAATATCATTACGTAGAACCAAGACTCAAAGAAGTCAGGCGAGTGTCCGACATACTTCTTGGCAACCTTCTTAGGCAATAGCTTGAACCCCTTTCCTTCGCTGTTTTCGTCACGTCGTAGCATTTTTCTCTCCTTCTGTAAGATTTGTCTAAGAGGAACTTTACTAAAACCGTTACCTGAGTATTTCCTTTCAAGAAGAGATGATTCAATGGATATTTTTCTATCCTTAATCATCTTATAGAACAGCCATGCGCACTGGGATTTCAAGTCCTTGTAGAGGTATTTAATACCTTCCTCTTCTTGGTGGTTTTGAGCAATAGGCGCCGCCTGGTTGTTGAACGGAACGGCATCCTTGAAGAATCCCTTGAAGTACTGACCTATGCCCTGCATATCGTAAGTGAAGTTACATTCCTCAACGCCCCACTCTCTCAGCTTAGCCTCAACTACGGAAACAAGAGTCTTAGGGTCCAGCCTCAGCACAACCAAATCCTTGCAATGCCATCCTTCCCAAAGCCACATCACGAAGTTATCGCCGCCCGTGAATGCAATATCAGCAGAGGCTCTTTCGTTTTCCGTCACCTGTTTGTTCTGCGTTGTCGAAGATTTCCTCAAGGTCTTCCATCTTGATCATGTCATCTCCAGCAGCTTTCCAGTTCCAGTTAGCCTCCAGGTCTCGCATACGCTGTTCTTCATCCTGCTGTGCAAGGTTGGCGAGATATGAAACATCGGTAGAGATAAGCTTGATGTTCTCTGATACGTCGGCACGGATAAATGTCGCCGACTTGATGAACATTTCGAGTTTTGTATAACCAAGTTCCTCATAGCTATCCTTCCAAAGGCTATCGATAATGCCCTTGCACTGCTCGTATACCTCTTCTCTTGTATCGCCCCAGTAGATTGAGTCCGGCGTATCACCATCCATGAAGCAGTAACGAATAACCCCATTCCTTTCCGGATCTATATATCCTTCGTCGGTAACCCACCAATCGATGAACTTTCGTACCCAGGATTCTGGGTCAGGGTTACAGGTAATCCAGAAGCGGTTTCGAATGTGGGCTGCGTTTCGGTTGTTGGTCAAGAGGTATTTGAACTTCTTATATGGGCACTGAGTACCCTCATCGATGCAGACATAGGCATACTGGCGACCCTGGAATCGTGTCTTGAAATCCTGATAGGCTCCTGCGTAGTACGAGAATTTGAGCCATCCTCCGTTGTCGAAGTTCCAGGTCATATCGTTCTGTGACTTATTGTAAGTTCCAAATTGGGAGAACAATTTGTAAGAGTCTGTTACCAAGGACTGCAAGTCATCTTTTTCATTACGGAGGATGGTTGCATGGAAGTCTGGATTTTTGATATCTTTCAGAACTTCCATAAGAGAACTAAAGCTCTTACTGCCACCGCGCTGCCGCCACAAATCTTTATATCGCGTCGATTGAGAGCATATCCTCCTGACCGCCACGCTGAGCAATAATCTTCAGCTTGTCGGGATGCTTCTTGTCGGTATCTCTTAACGATTGGATATACTCTTGAGTATAAATAGGCTCTCCATTATCCAAATTTAATCCTGAAAGTACTTCTTTTTGCATAAAAATACAATTAATATTGCAAAAATATAAATTTTTCTTGGATAATTGCATACTTATTCATATATTTGCAAAATAAAAGGTATATTTATACATTTTAGAGTGGAAGAACCACTTTTAGAATAACGTTTTTAATCAAGAAACAACATGACAAGAGAAGAACTCTTAGCATTGGTCAACAAGGAACTCGGTAGTACCAAGTTGACAATTAGCGAGAAAACCATCAATGAAGAACTTGATGACGTACTCGAAGATTTTGGTGAAGACGAAGCTGCAAACGCCAAGTTGGTAACCAAGGTTACAAATCGCTTGAAACGCATGGACGGCAATCTCCATTCTGACGTTTCTCAGCAAGTTAAGGAATATAAGAAGAAGGCGAGGGAACGCCAGAAGGCTAAGGAAACTGAGTCTGAGGAGGAAGAGCCTGAAGAAATTCCTAACGAGGAGGATATGCCTGAGTGGGCAAAGAAGCTCATCGGTGAAGTCAAGAAGGAGCGCGAGGCGCGAGAGCAAAAGGAAGCCGCTGACGCAAAGAAGGCGTTGGTGAACTCCATTAAGGAAGGTCTTAAGGCTAAGTTTGAGAAAGCCAACATTCCTTTGAATTCGTTTTTCGTTAAGACAGCTTTGGATAAGCTTGAGATTCCAGATGGTGAAGTTGATGTCAAGGATCTTGTCGGTAAGGCAGAGATTCTTTACAATGCTGACCTCAAGGAAGCGGGTATCAATCCAGAAACAAAGCCTCGAAGCGGAGGTGGCGGAGCCGGAGGAACCGGGACCGTAGACGAACACGAGTTCGATGATGTTGCAGCTATCAGATCTCGACACAAGCCAAAGGACGAATAACAATTAGTATTCAGGATAACAAATTTATTTATTGATTATGGGAACAGTTTCTCCTTATTACAGTGAAAGGATGAATGGTAGCGGCTTCTTGCCAGGTCGTTCCCTCATCCAGGCTCGTGGCGAAATCGGCGGTATCCGCTATGTATTCGTCAAGTTGAATGGCGCCGCAAAGGATGCTTTCCGTACTCCTACAACTGGTGGTAAGTTGCTCAACCCTTTCAAGGTCCTGCAAAGATTTACGCCGGTGACTTCCTGGAGTATGATCCTGGCATCTATGGCAACGCAGGCGCAACTGTTAAGATTGTTAAGTCTTACCAGTGTGCAAAGAATACCGGTGCTACTGACACAACTCTCCTTATTGTACGTGATGGCTACAAGCACATTCCGTTCATTGGAGACAACATCATGGTTGCTCCTGACGCTCTCGATGGCACAGGTACAGCAGTTACGGTTACGGGTGTTGAGAAGACAACCGAGGCTGGCGCAGACGTATGGAAGCTTACTTTGTCAGCAACACTCGGTGTTGTAGCGAAGGATGCGGTACTCGTTGAGGCAGCAGCTGCCGGCGCGAAACAGAAGCCTATGGTAACCAACCCTAACGGTTATGCTCAGTGCGACTACGACTTCCTGTTCACCCCAGGTGAAGATTTTGAGGATGGTGCTCGCTATATGCTTACCCCATTCCTTGCTAACGATGACACCGTTATGTACATCGACAGGATGTCTCCAATCCCTCCTGCAATCAAGGCTCTCAACAAGAGTCGCGTTAACGGATGGTTCCATCTCTAATTATTAACCTTAAAGATTGATTCAGGATTATGCCAAAATTTGATTTTAATAATTCGCGACTTGCCAAGTTCTTCGGTTCTCAGGAGAATACGGCATATTTGCAGAGTTTCCTTGACAAAAAGGAAATCTTCTTTACTAACTACGGCTGGTACAAGACACAGGGACATAACTCTCCGTTCCTAACATCTACCGACAACTACGGCTTGGCTACATTCAACGTTAAGGCTCGCAAGTTGAAGGCAGCTCCAATGGCTGACCTCCGCGCTCCTCTCGGTGATTCTAACCAGATGGATAAGAACGGACACAAGTGGTACACCGCTTCTATCCCCGACTTCATCACTCCTGGTTACGTTGAGACCGCAGTTGAGCGTTACGCACGCATCAAGCAGTTCGAGGAGTTCGGTAACGATGCCGATATCTTGGCAGACTGGTGCGATGAGGTTCAGACCCGTATCGACTCTGTTGATGCGACAATGAACTTTATGACCGCTCAGTTGATGTCTACCGGTAAGATTGACTACTCAGGCATTGGCCGTGGTATCTCTACCCCATTGCACAGGGCTATCGACCCTATCGAGTATGGAGATAACTTCATCAATGGTGGTGCAAAGAAGTGGGCAGACCCTACTGCTACCATCCTTACCTACATGAAGGAGAAGGAGGCTAATTATCGTGAGACCCGCGGTGGTTTCGATGGTGCTTTGATCTGGCAGATGACTCGCAATACATTCTATAATGTATTCTTGAAGAACGCAGAGGTCCGCGAACTCGTTACAAATTACCGCCAGCTGAACTACATTGCCTCTACCAAGACAATGCCTATCAGCAAAGAGCAGTTCATCAAGGCATTCGTTGACTTCGAGGGTGTATCTCCTATCGAGATTGTGACCGAGAAGGAACGCAACCTTACCCATACAACCGATGAGTACAAGCAGGGTTGGTCTGACAATATCGTCGTTCTCCGTCCTGCCGGTGATGCCTGTGAGTTCGAGCGTACAGACAGCCTCGACAAAAAGCTGATTGAGTATGCCGGCAACAAGGCTATCTCTACCTTGTTCGGTACAACCAACGATGGTCTCGGTCTGTTGATGAACTCAACGGTTCCGAACGGTAAGTATATGGAGTGGCACACAGACATCATGTTCTCTGCTTGCCCAGCTCTCATCGACTTCCCAGACCATTGCATTATGGACATTACCAAGACTGATTAATTTCGGTCTTGGAACTATTAACGTAATTAGATTGTATGGTTATGGAATCAGAGATGGAAGTTTACACTGCATACGACTACCTTATCAACAGGGTGAAGTTTGAGGTGCCAAAGAAGACCATGTTGGGAATCATGCTTACCCGCAGCATACAGCCGGAGTCGCTGATGTGTGACTGTGATGCTGACGCGCTGAGTTTAGCATACGCCGATACATTGAAGTGGTTTTGTCTTGGCCCAAGCAAGGTGAACAACACCTCTGATTCCGACAATGGTTGGACGCACACTGGAGGAGGATATGAGATTTCGGGCGATGATATCAGTGCAATGAAGGCGGAGGCTAATGCTATCTACCAAAAGCTTGAGCCCGACTCGATGCTCAAGAAAAAATCCACCTTCCGGTTGACATCCCACGGAGTAAAGCGGGCGAATTATTCTCCTTGTGGAGGACTACTCCCCCACATCATCAAATAAGGCGTATGGAAAAGGAAAACATCAGAAACCCAAGATACCCACACACTATCAAGATTGTGAGGAAGGTCGTCGGAAAAGCCGACCCTGATGACCCGTTCGCCGATGATGACGCTCCCGTCGGAGAGGACAAGGAAATCATTCTCTATAACGGTGAAGGCCGCAGTTATACGGACACCACCACTGTAGGCGATAAATATGTAGACCAGAACAAGAGGAAAGCATCGATTCCTGTCAGATATGACGAATGGGGTGCTGGCAGATGTCCTCTTGACGGAGATACCATTTACGCTACTATTGGCAACAATACAGAAGTGGGCATCGTAAAAGACTGCGAGCCAGACAATAACAGGACTGTGGTTTACTGGGAATATATAAGAGTTTAGGCTATGGGGAGTTTGGCAGATCAGTTTGCGATTATGGCTAAAAACGTTATCGGAAGAAAAACGACGGAAGCCATTTTGGAAAAACTATCACTTGTTGCTTATGACATGGTGGAGCGATACGCAAGCACCAAGGATTATCATGACGTAACAGGTAACTTGCTAAATTCTTTTGCCGTAGGAGTTTACCATAACGGAAAGATAAACCGCATAGTAGACGCGAGCAGCGTAGGTTTAGAGCCACCGACAAGACAATCTCTTGCAAAAGGAGAACTCTACGATTTGACATACTACTATAGCGGTAAGCCTGCGAGACATCTCACAGAAGACGGGAAAAAACTGACAAGACCGTATCGCGGAGAGTATGGATCTGGCGGAAAGGACGGTGTCAGTGTGGCACACAGAAGTTTGATACAAAGGCATCCAAGCGGAACATACGCAATCGTAGCTGTTGTAGCGATGGAATACGCCAAGTTTGTACAAAACAAGCGGAACCACGACGTACTTACAGGCTTAAGAGACGAACTTCCCGGAATATTTGAAGGAAAAATAGTAACGATATGATAAGTATTAAGACATTATACTTCGATGTGGCAACGCCATGAAAGGTGTGTGTGACAGGGTGTTCCCACGCAACCGCCCCAAGGCTGTTGACAAGAAGATAAACAGTTATATCGTTGTCTTCTTTCCATCTTCTATATACAACAACGAGATGAACTCTGATGGTGCGTATAACGACTACTCTACCACCCTACAGATAGAAGTGTACGTAAAGGATAAGGTTTCGGCAGACAATCCCAATACGCTCGATGTGGTCATGGTGGACGAGAAGGTGAAGGCAGTCATGGATAAGTTTCCTATCTCCACCAAAAACATCATCGTGACAAATCCGATGATAACCATGCAGACAGATGACGGAGACGGTTACTCTGTCACCATCATACAAGGACGATTGAGAACAAAATAAGTATTCAGGTATAACAATTTAAAATATTTTAGATTATGGCTATGACAACTATTGACAAGATGAAGGACATTTTCAATGGTCCTAAGACTTTGCTCTACTCAAAGGCTATCACAGACTTGAGCAAGGCTTCAGTTGACATCACACCAGAGATTGAGCTTCCTGTGGAGGTTGATTCTCTTAAGGCAACCATGGAGGATCCGACCATCAATCACTACAAGGTTATCGGCCTTGCTGGTGACTGGGCAACTACCGCAGAGCTCGGTGACTTCAACGTAGAGTTCGTTGTTCCTTCCAAGGCAAAGGACTTGTTGAAAATCATGTTCGGTGAGGATGCAATCACAGAGTTGACCAAGGTTACCTTGAAGAGTACTGGTGACGCGACTCTCGATGCTACTACCGGTTTTACCGGCGTTGCAGTTGAGCCAAAGAAGTTCAAGATCAAGGGTACTATCGTCATCGTTGACGACGAGAAGGAGAACCTTATGATTGTGACAAACATCGCCCTCTATGCAACGTTGCAGTGGGATGACACAGGTTCAAAGCCAGTTGCATTCAAGTTCGCCGGTTCTATCGAGGGTGCAGGCATGCGAAGCATCGCTTGGCTTACTAAGGCTCCAGCTCCTGGTATTGGCGGCTAATTAAAGAGAAGTCTATAGGTAATTAGATTCAGGATAACAACCGTTGGGCGGCAGGCTTATGATAACAGCCGTGCCGCCCTTCTTCGTTTAAAAAATCATACAATCATGGCAGAAGAAAAGAAAATAGAGCAGCCTACGGTGGACTTGCAGGAGATGCTTGACAGCGTTATCGGTGACACACCTACGGAGGTGGTGGTGTTCCGTGGTAAGAAACACAGTGTAGGGTGGCTCAGAAAGGGAACAATGAGAAGATGCACCCATATCAAGATGAAGGAGAAGAACGAATGGAAGCGCAACGTCAAGATTTGCGTCTGTATCCTCCTTAACAACATCTGGAAGATACGAGCCTTCTACTGGCTTTACTGGCGTTGGCTCTACTACATCAAGGATGTAGATGTGGTAGAGGTGCTGAAAGTTCTCGATGTTTCTAAAAAAAAA
>ENA-OOMW01000017-OOMW01000017.1-viral-metagenome-genome-assembly--contig:-NODE-17-length-17534-cov-3.223473_pt1 | contig 17534 bp, 19 predicted proteins | sample MGYA00245306_ERZ501074 | MGnify/ENA primary metagenome ERZ501074 (study PRJEB25959, sample SAMN05341353) | viral metagenome | host: human-associated | place: USA: California | collected 2014-04-26 | study... | reverse complement strand
AAAAAACGGCATCACGATTAAGTATGCGGACGCTGTAGGCTTCGCTTTCCTTCCCTGCATCATCAAGGCGAGCGGCTCTGGCGTTGCGAGCATCGAGACAACCATCAGCAGAGAGACCAAGGCGCACACGTACAGCGTGGAAGCGTTTGCAGATAACTGCATTATGGACTACCGGGAATATGTGCAGGCACTCTTCGATGGCATCAGCTTCGGGAACCTTGACTACACCAAGGAGATTCAGCAGAGCAACCTCGTTGCAGCGTTCAATATTTCCGTTAAGGTTAAGAATAGCAAGGGGAGCGACATCGCGACATTCAGTTATACGACCTTCTACGTTTGGGGAGCTATTAGGGCAGGCGAGACGTGGAACGGACACAAGAAGCTGACATGGTTCACGCATTTCCCATTCTCCTTTGGTTTTTATCTAAATGCGGCTTCCCAGATTCTTGTCGGCTACGAGGGAGCACCAAGCAAGTTAGTTAAGCCCGGCATCGCTGGCATCGTGGACATCAACGCCAGCGTTCTGCCCGGCAAGGCTAGGTACTGGAACATCTACGACTTCGATGGAAAGATAGAGCAGGGAACGTTCACGGACGTTTTCGACCTTACCTTTGCGATGGCGGTCGGTGGCAAGCAGTCTCTCCTTGCAAGGATAGAAAGAAACGACACAGAGAAGGGCATTTACCTGCGATGGATAGACCGACACGGCTTCTACCGTTACTGGCTATTCACGCAAGGCGATGAGAGCAGGGCGATAAGCAGCGACACCAGCTTCGTTCGCAACAACCTCGGAGAGTATGACGATACGATATTCGGCTACCTAGGAGCGAATGGCAGGCGGCAGGGCTACAGCAGGGAGGACACCATACCGCTTTGCGCACCACTGGTGGACAGCGAGACGTTCGATTTCCTGCAAGACCTAGCCAGCAGCCCGGTCGTGGATATGTACCTCGGGGGCAACAAGTGGCAGAGCGTGACAATCAAGGCAGGAACGTACACCAAGACAACGGCAGAGTTGCAGGATTTCGTCTGCAACCTTGTTATTAACAATACACAGATTCAGCAGCTATGACAGACCAGCAACTTTACATCGATGGCATCTTGATGGATATGAGCGAAGAAACGGCAATCACGCTCGACATCAAGAGCAACCTTTTCCGTGACATCACGAAAATGACCGCCAACACGACATACACAATCAACCTGCCAAAGACAGCGCACAATATGGCTGTGATGGAGTTCGCAGGGAAACCGAGCACAAGCAGCAAATACCCCTATATTTTCCACACAGCACGTTATTTCCGCAATGGGCTGGAGATTATCCGCAATGGAAGAGCAAGCGTGCTGAGCGTAAAGGAAACCATCGAAATCTCGATTTATTGGGGATTGTTCCAGGCACTGGCAACGCTTCAGTCGTCTGACTTGAAACTGAACGAGTTAAATTGCACGAAGTATCTGCGGTTCAACAGAAGCAACAGCTCCTACACCTACGAGAAGGCGATTTCCGAGGGAGTTTTCTATGGAACCTATGACGCTGCAGCGGTCAAGACATCAAGTGAGGATTGGCAGGGCTATGACCGCAACGTTGGAGGGAACAGCGACACGGCATATTCACTCGTTGACGGTAAGATAAGAACAGGAACAGAGGTCGGAATATATGTATCTGGCGAGGTGTTGACCGATGAAACCTACCAGTGTGCAATCATACCTTTCGAAGCTGGAATGAGAGCGACCATCAGCAGAGTTCTGGGAAAGGGAGACTATCGGACATGGGCAATACTAGACACAAACAAGAACATCGTGAGCCTTGCTGCGGATGCAGGAACAACCGAGGCGGAAACCAATCCGACCATACCAGCACCCGACCCGATTTTGCCAGCAACAATAGGCGCAGGCATCCTTTGCGCCAGTGGAGACACGAAAACAGCTATGACGACTATTAGCATCAGATTTGCATTGATGGACGAAGCACCAGCAGGGCAGGTGGAATACGGAAGCTACGACCCTTCAACTGGATTTGCGGAAGCCTGGGGAGTGGAAGACGTACCGGCATACAAGGCTGGAACGGAAATCACTGTGAACGTAACCAGGTATAAGCAGGCTGGAAGCTCATCTACGTGAAGCCATCAAAGAGCGGAATGCTCTACTGGATAGCAGGCGAAGGTTCGGAAAGCAACTACTACGTATCGGGCGGAACACAATACAAGACATCGAGATTCGCACCATACAGCGTGAAGTACACCAGCGAGAGTGAGCCAATCGATATAGACCTTCAAGCACCAGCCACGGCAGAGTGGCTTGTCATCAACGCAATCAAGGAATACAGCACTGGTACGACCATTCAAGTTAAGAGCGAGACGGAGAACCGGGCGAAAGCCAGCAGCAGGGAAGTACAGACTTCTTCGGGCGGTGGTACGTTTGGCGGAGGCGGTTCATTTGGTGGAGGTGTCTCTTTTGGTTATGCCGACAAGGGAGCAATCCAGCCAAGCGTGACGGCACAATATATCCTAGACCTTATCACGGCACAGACCGGGGTTGCATTCGGATGGAGCAGCCAGGCGAAAGAAACCATCAAGGGGCTTGCTGTCCCATTGATTACAAGGAAGGCAGATGCACAGACGGTAGTAGCAGCTTTGAGGGTACTTTCATCGCAACAACGAACCTCGCATTCTTGGATTCCAGCCAACGAGCCTATCGGAGGTCTTCGATGGGCTGGAACTTGCGACCAGATATAGCCAGCTGAAAGTAAAGATTGCCTGCACGATGATTTTCGATGTTCAGATGAACTGGTCGTGGGACGCATCGAATGCACGCCCGAATGGGCATATCGGAAACTCTTACGAAGGCTCTACTGAATGGAACGGAGTATATCAGTATGATCCTTGCTACGTTGAAATCAAAGTCGTATCAAAGCATACGAGCGACCAGGAGGAAAGCGAGTACACCAAGACATACATCGCAGGCAAGGAGATAGACGAAGATGACGCTTCTTCTAGAAGGTATATTACAGACTACGACTCTGACAAGGTAAACGGACGTTTCATACACCTTGCAGCAGGACGAGGGGAGATTCAACTTGAAGAGGGCGACATCGTGACCTTCGAGTTCAAACACTACGGAAAGGGAACCTTGCGAGGGCTGCGTGGGTACAACGGACGCATTTCTGCAAGCATCAGTCAGAGCGATGAAGTACCCTACGGAGGTAATTTCCCTATCGGCAAGAACCTGCCCGACATCAAGGTAACGGATTTCCTGAAGTGTATCTGCATTCTGACATCAACGTTCCCAAGCCAGCGATTCACCGATAGCAGACTTGCGTTTGCGGACATCGTGAGCCTATGGGAAGCCAAGGCGCAAGCGGTGGACTGGACGAAGAAGCTCATCCCAAGCGAAGCCTGCAACCATCCAAGGCAGACCGATTTCAGCGTAGAGGACTATTGCCAGCATAACATCTACAAGTGGAAGGAAGACGATACCGTCTTTCAGAAGCACGATGCGGATATGGAGATAGACAACAAGACGCTGGAATATACGCAGGACGTTTGCACGCTGCCATTCGCAGCCACGGACGGAAACCGCATACCGATATACGAGTGGGAAAGTGTGCAACGCACCTTTGGTAGGACCACGTTAACGGTACAGACAGCTACCAAGTACAAGGCGTGCAAAGACCGAATCGTGAATCTTGCAAAGGACGATGCCGGCTATGCGGTATTGGCTTTCAATATCGACCTGCAAGGTATCTTCGACAGCAAGCTGGAAAAGTTGAGAAAGACGGTGGCGAACCCGCACCAGATAACGGAGCGTTTAAACCTTTCCGATTTGGAGATACTGAACTTTGATGAAACGAAGCCAGTGTACCTTGCCCAGTACGGAGCGTATTTTGCGGTTCTCGAAATCAAGACAACAAACAGCGGATATTGCGAGGTTACAATGATAGAGTTGAACAACTAAAAAGAACGAACTATGGTAAGTGAAGATAAACAGCAGATTCTTGACATCAAGGTCAAGTACGAGGATGCAATCTATGGCATCATCAGATACAAGGAGAAGATTGACCAGCTAAAGCAATCCATCAAGGACTTGCAGCAGCAGGAAAAAGACAAGACCATCACGACCAACGAGATGAAGGTGCAGACGGAAGCCATCAACGCAACCATCAAGGAGTACCAGTACAACGTGCGTGCCTTGCAGAAGGAAATCCAGAACAACGTGCGCACAGAGAACGAGCAGGAGGGCAGTTTGAAGCAGCTGCGTGCCCAGCTTTCCAATGCCACCAAGCAATACGATGAGATGGCAAAGGCAGAGCGTGAGGGAGCGAAGGGGCAAGCACTAGCTAAGCACATAAACGAGATAACGGAAAAGCTGAAACTGGCAGAGGAGGAGACGCAACGATATTATCGCAACGTTGGCAATTACTACAACTCGATGATGCAAGCAGCAGATGACCTGCAGGGGACGGAGTTCTTTGGTATGGATATTGTCAATGATACCGAGGTTAGCAACATCATCAAGCTGGCGCAGAATATGGATGGACTGACAGGCAAGCTGAAGGCGTTCGGTAAGACCGCAATCGGCTTGGTTATGAATCCATATTTTGCAGCACTCGCTGGCGTTGTCGGTGTTGGTATGACATTTAAGTGGTTCTATGACTACAACAAGGGATTGATGGAAGCCACACGACTTACGAAGGAGTTCACTGGCTACACCGGGGAGGCATTGGAGACGATGAGGAACAGCATCGCAGCCACAGCGGACACGATGGGAAAGGATTTCAAGGACGTTCTCGGAACGGCTGACAACCTTATGGCTAATTTCCATCTATCGGGCGAGCAGGCGATGGACGTAATCAACAAGGGCTTTGCGAGCGGTGCAGACCTATCGGGCGATATGTTGCAGAAGATACAGCAGTATGCGCCTACCTTCCACGATGCAGGTATCTCGGCAGACCAGCTTGTGGCGATATTGCAGCAGACCAGAAGCGGCATTTTCAGCGATAAGGGTCTAGACATTATCACTATGGCTAGCAAGAAAATCCGTGAGATGAGCAGCGGAACGGCTTCAAGCCTTGACGCTATCGGCATTTCCAGCAAGCAGGTACAGCAAGACCTAGCCAACGGCACGAAGAACACATTCGACATCATCCAGCAGGTAGCTTCGAAGATGAAGAACTTTGGAGCGGACAGCCAGCAGGTTGGAGATATACTGAAAAACGTCTTCGGAAAGCAGGGAGCGGCAGCTGGTATTCAGCTTATCGAACAGCTCGACACGATGAGCACCAGCCTTGACGAAGTGAAGAAACAGACTGGAGCCTGGGGAGATGTGCAGCTGGAGAACATCAAGTTACAAAAGGAACTGAACACCTATATGAGTTCTATGTTCGATTTCAGTCAAAAGGGCTTTGCATCAATCATCACGGCAGGAAAACAATTCGGAACGAAGGTGCTCATTCAGATAATGAAGGGTTTGTTCAACACCATCAACTACTTCATCGACTGGTACAATGAGAGCCTTCTTTTGCGTGGAGTTATTCAGACACTTGGTGCTGCTTTTCGTGGAGTTTGGTCTGTAGTTAGAGGCGTGGCAAACCTTATCATCGATGCAATGAAACAAGTCGGCAGAAGCCTAAAGGGTGCGCTCGATATATTGGAGGGTATCGTAACGTTCGACCTTTCCAAGGCACAGCAGGGATTCAAGGAGATATTTGACCTTTCCAAGTTTATCAAGGAAGGATGGAATGATATTAAGCAGACTGGCGCAGACTTTGGAAACGCATTCGCTGACGGATACGAGAACGCAGTGAACGGAAGACTGAAGCATCTGAAACTTGCGAACCTAGACGGTGGAGCGACCAGCAGCGAGCCAGTGAACGGAAACAAGGGAACGACACCAGCCAAGGGCAGCACCACCAAGACCAAGGCACAGAGAGCCAAGGAGAAAGCGGAAGCCAAGGCAGAGGCAGAGCGCAGGAAGAAGCAGGAGAAAGAATTGCAGGCACAGATTGCACTTATCCAGTATCAGTACAACGAGCAGGTGATGGACGCAAAGAAGCGATACCTCGCAGGTATGTACGACAACGAGCGAGACTACAGCAACGACCTCGAACAGCTGGAGAAGGATATGGTGGCACGAAGCATTGACGCATACGTGGCGGCTGGGCAAATCGGAGCGGAAAAAGCGCAGGAAATGCAGGCAAAGCTGCTCGACATTATGATTAAGGCGAAGGCAGACATCAAGAACCAAGCCAAGGAGATTGTGGACGAAATCAACAAGGAGTTCGAGGAAGCAGAAAAGAAGCGCAGGGATGCGGACATTATGAACGGTGGCACTGGAGAGGAAGACGATGCAGCCAAGCTGGAGAGATACAAGGCTTTCCTGGACAGCAAGATACAAGCCTACAAGGACTATGCAGCCGTGCAGGAGCAGCTACAGAAGGATTTGAGCGGTGCAGAAGTCAAGGAGCAGGAGGAAGCGAACAAGAAAAAGGCAGCTTTGACGGAAGAGCAACTGAAAATGATGAGCGATATGATACAGACTATGGGAGACGGTCTGTCCGAGTTCTTCGAGAGCGAGGATAAATCGCTACACTCATTCCTTAAATCGATGCTGACATCAATACTTGACGCTATCGAGATAGCAGTTAACGCATACTTTGCCCAAATCCTCGCCAAGGAGATTGCAAGTAAATCGTGGGGAGGTGTTGCGAGTGCAGCAGCATTGATGGCACTTGTCAAGGCAGCGTTTGCAGGAGCAAAAGCACTCGTAAAGGGTTTCTCAACTGGTGGCTACGTGCAGGGCGCAGGTACTGGTACATCGGATTCCATCCCGGCAAGGCTATCCAATGGCGAGAGCGTAATGACAGCCAAGGCGACATCAATGTTCAGCCCGATATTATCCGCATTCAACCAGCTGGGAGGTGGTGTGCCTATCGTAGTGAACAACGGTGGCAGCAACATCGGAATGGATATGCTGGCGGCAGCGGTCGCTAGAGGGTATCAGATGGCTCCACAGCCAGTAGTGAGCGTGGAAGAGATAAACCGCACCCAGCGGAGAGTGCAGACGATAGAGAATATCGGCAGGCTCTAAAGGTTGCAGTTATTTCATCAAGATTTGCGTTCTGAGCGGTTTTTGGTCGAAGGTGGTAAAGTTACGCCCAAGACGATAAAAGCCGCTTAGAGCGCAAAATTTCGGCTTATTTAGGAAAATTAACTGTTTAGCAGATAAACATATCGAAAATTATCGTATCTTTGCAGCGTTTTAAAACTTAAAAATAACGATTCAATGGCAAAACTCAGAATATACAACGACATAGACAGCCAAGACAACAAGTTTTGGTATCAATGGTGGGGTAGCGACTGCGTATGTTTTCAGGATATAGATGTTTTTGCGGCAAGCATACCGGAGAATGATGATACCATCGATATGCGTATCTTCTGTAATGGCGGCTCGGTTGTTGAAGGCTGGGCGATTTACGACCGACTGCGGCAGAGCGGCAAGAAGATAACCTGCACCGTTGAGGGCAAGGCAGCTAGTATGGCAACAATCATTATGCTGGCAGCACCAAAGGAGAGCCGCAAGGCATACGAGAACGCTGCATTCCTGTTGCACAATCCGTGGGTTCCTGGCTGGTGCTTGGGCGACCAGCTGAATGCAAAGGACTTGAAGAATCAAGGCGAGGAAATGCAGATGTGGCAGGACAAGATGGTGGACGCATACGTAGAGCGGTGCGAGTGCGACCGGGAAGAGATACAAGCCTTGATGGATAAGGACATCTTCATCAGCACCAGCGAGGCTTTGCGCCTAGGTCTTATCAGCAGCACCGTTGCACCAATCAGCGCAAGCGCATCGAAGCGCAATATAGAAAATTTCATTAATTCAAAACAACAAAATCCAAAAGCAATGGAGAAGAAAACAGAAGTAAAGGCTTCTCTCCTCGACAAGATTCTCGCCAAGCTGGGCGTAAAGACACTGGAGGAAGCAGAGCAGCGGTGGCAGAGCCACAAGCCAAGGTAGAGCCAAAGGCAATGGAACTCAACACAGCGGACGGACAGACACTGACCGTGGAGCGTGAGGAGGGAGACCCGCAGGTTGGCGACAAGGCAAGTCCTGACGGTACGTTTGAAATGCCGGACGGCAAGACAATCGTTGTCGAGGATGGTGTAATCACTGACATTCAGACCGCAGACGATGAGGAGCCGGACAATGAAGGCGGTGAAGGTGGTGATGGCGGCAGCGCATCAAGCACCGACAACGACACCGTAGCCAAGTTGAAGCAGCAGGTTGCAGCACTCAAGCAGCAGTTGAGTGACACCAAGGCACAGCTGGCAAGCGTACAGAAACTTGCGAAGAGCAAGGAGGATATGCGCATCCTGAATGCAGTGAAGATGGCAGGCGGTGCGGAGAAGGTGCTGGCAGGCTTCAGCAGCCACTACCAGCCAGCACAGCGACAGCCAAGCGGCAAGGGCGCAGGCGACAATGTGAACCCAGTCGAGGAAGGCAAGAACGCCATCAAGGAGAGACTTGCCAAGCTCCACGGCAAGCGCAAGAAGTAACCAAGTATTAACCCATTAAATCAGAAGAAAATAATGGCAGGATTTACAAAGAAGCAGCTGGAGAACTTGACACTCCAGCCCGAAAACCTCGCAAGCATCAAGGATGCCGTGCAGGAGACCTTCTTCAAGGATGAGGATTTTTCTTCATTCGTGAACATTATGAAGGTCAAGAACGATGACCCTATCGCACTTATCGGTGAGATGGATATGGTCGGCAAGAAGGGTGGCGGCTGCGACCCTACCTACGAAGAGAAGGGCATCGCTAATAGTATGAAGCGTTGGGAACTCGGACAGTGGGAAATCCCTATCAAGATTTGCTACGAGGCATTGAAGGTTCAATCGCAGAGTACAGCCTTAAAACTGGTACAGAGATTGGCGACCTTACCAGCACCGACTTTATGACAATCTACACCGATGCACTCCAGCGAGCCATGCAGCAGATGATTTGGCGATTCGGCTGGTTCGGTGACAAGGCGGCAGCATTGGCAGGTGAAGGTGGAGGCAAGCTGACAGCAGGGTCGGACGTTAATATGTTCAACGTCTGTGACGGTCTATTCAAGCGCATCTTCACAGCCACAGCAGCCAAGAACCATACCGCCATCGCAGCAAACAGCGAGACCACAGCAGCAGCGCAGGTTTCAGCATTGCGCAAGAAGGGTGCAGCTACAACACTCGTTGACACCATCTTGATGGACGTGGACACACGCATCATTGACGATAGCGATGCGGTGTTGCTTATGACACGCTCGCTTGCTGACGCATTGACCTACGACATCAAGCAGACCTACCACGATATTATGCCGTGGGAAAAGGTGTTCGATGGCTTCGATGTAGCGACCTACAACGGAGTGAAGATTGCACGTGTCGGCATCTGGGATAGGATGATTAACGCATACGAGAAGGGCGAGACGACTGTCAACCTTCCACACCGTGCGGTATTCTGCAATCCTAAGCACCTTATGGTGGGTACTGACGCTGACGCACTCATTAGCGACCTCGACATCTTCTTCGACCAGAAGGAGCGAAGAAATTACATCTACGCAACTGGTAAGATTGGCACGGCTCTCCTCGAAGAGAATATGATCCACGCAGCTTACTAATCGCTCCATATCTTCATCAAGTATTAAGTTTCAAATCCTCAACACCCACAAAACGGTGTTGGGGATATAACAATTTTAAAACGAATTAATATGGCAAAAACTTGCGAGAGCCTTATCGCCCAGGACATCATCATCCCTTGCGAAGACCAGGTAACAAAGGGATTGGAGGGCGATGGACTTATCATCAACCGAGACGACATTGACTTTGCCAAGTCCGCTGTCGTTGGTAATATAATTAGCACATTGGTCTTGAAGACTGGCAAGAAAGCATACGCTATCCGGCAGGAAGGCAGCAAGCCATACACTGGAACCAAGACCGAGCTGATCGTTGGCACGTATCGCAACAGCTGGAAGAATACCGTAGCAGTCGTGGTATTGGCAAACACACCTGACGTTTGCGCAAATATCATTGACGGACTGGCGAACGGTAAGTTCGTTATCATCCTGCGCAACCTTTCGAAGGGAGCGGACGGAAAGGCAGAGTACCAAGTATTCGGATATGCGCAGGCATTGAAGGCAAGCGCAGGCGAGAACGACAAGTACTCGGACGATACCGAGGGCGGCTGGCTTATCACGCTGGAAGAGGAGAGCGTACCAAAGGCAGCTTACTTCTTCTTCGATACCGACAGCGAGACCACAGCAGCCAAGTACGCCAGTCTGACAACAGCCGTAGGAGGTTAAGCTATGACCTACGAGGAAGCGACAGCCAAGGTCGGGGAGTTGAAGGAACGGTTTGACGGTCCCTTTGGCGCATCCGACAAGGCAGTTATTGAATCTCTATATTTCGAGGTAACACGGAAGCGGTTTGTTCCGACAACCTGCCAGCAGTGTTACCACGATGCTTTAATCGAAATTTGTTTAAAACTCAAAAAAGAAAAGGCTATGCCAAAGCAATGTAATTACGTAATGAAGGCAGGCTTCATCATTTCCTGCCCGGATTTCTACCATGGTAAGATTTTCACTAATGAGAACCTGACCGACAAGGTAGCGCACGAATATCTGACGAAGTACCCACAGATGGAGAAATACTTCCAGAAGATACCCAGCGAGGAACTCATCGAGAACAAACAGCAGCCAGCATGAAGCGACAAGAAGAAAGACCTCGACCAAGCCGAGAAAGCAGGCAAGGAAGAAGAGTAAAACAACAAGTAAAACGACACAAGCAAGATGAACGTAAAGACAGTTAAGAAGCCGAAGCGAAGAATTGATATTGGCTACGTGAGCCGATTCAAGATGCAGGCATACGGATATGATAATCTATATCCGCAGAACCTCGCACGCATCACGGAAGCCAGCGGAACGGCAATGCTCTGCCTTAACCGCTACGCCCGATTCATTGAGGGCTACGGCTTCGATAGCGACATTCTAGCAGCGTTGGCGATGAACCAGCAGGGGGATACGGCAGACGATTTGCTTCGGAACGTATCGGGCGACCTCGCTAGGTTTGGAGCTTCGCCCTTCACGTGAACTACAACGTTCTCGGGCAGGTGTCGAGCGTGAGCCACGTACCTTTGAAAATTGCCGACTGGAAGAGACGGACGACAAGGGGAACGTGGCGCACGTTTTGCTGCACCCCGACTGGGAGCAGAAGAAAACGAGGAACGGAAAGCGGTTGATGGTGAACGAGAAGACCATCGAGCGCATCAACACCTTCAATCCCGACCCCGACATCGTTCTTGAACAGATAGAGAACGCTGGCGGCATCGACAGCTACAAGGGGCAGATTCTATGGCAGAGCCTAGACGGGCAGTTTATCTATCCGACAGCCAGCTACGATTCTGCCATCACTGAGATTTCGACCGATGAGGGACTGGGCAACGTGAAGATGAGGAACGTGAGAAACAACTTCCTCGTATCGTGCATGCTCGTAACCAAGAAGGGCGTGCCTAAGTTCAACGAGAAAGGCGAAGAGGTGGAGAGCGGACAGATGATTTCCGATGAAGACCTTTTGCAGTTCCAAGGGGACGAGAACACAGCGAAGATTCTAGCTGTAGAGGTTGAGAACGAGGAAGACGAACCGAAGGTTGTCGCCTTCCCGACAAAAAACTTCGACAAGGAGTTCAGCGTAACCGACAGCAGCGTTATCGAGCGCATATACGCTCAGTTCCACCAAGAACTCTTCTACTCCATCCGTATGGGCAAGCTAGGATTCAGCGGACAAGTTATGCAGGACGCTTACGAATACTATGCAGGCGAAGTGACGACCGAGCAGCGATTCATCGATCGAGCCTTCAAGAAGATTTTCAAGAACTGGCACGATCCAGCCATTCAGAACCTAGACCCAAAGCTGCAGCCGTTGAAGTATATCAGCAGCGAGGCGGCAGGGAATAATACGATAGATTAATTGATTGAGCCTATGGGAGAACCAAGAAAACAACTTATCACGGTTGGACAGTTCCGGGAACTGGCACGACCGACCAGCGCACACCTAGATGAGGATGAAGTGAACGCATACATTCGTGAATGCGAGGACACGAACATCATACCAGCCATCGGGTGGGAACGTTTCAAGGCAGCGACCGAGCAGGGAGAGTGGGGTGATTCGGTATTGCCCGATTTCCAGCCTTCGGTCTTACTGGACGGTGGAGAATACACCACCAAAAAGGATTGCGATTGTAGCCAAGGCGAAACCAAGGTGCAGAAGTACACCAGCGGAATACGCAAGGCACTCGCTTATTTCACGTATGCGAGGCTTTTCCGTGCCGATGGCACAATTGTAAGCCGAGCAGGTGGAATGCGCCACAGAGACGATTATTCAGACCACGTTCAAGATTTATCGAGCAACAAGCAGTACAACGACATCTTGGATATGGCAGAAAGATATTTAGCAGATGCACTCGAATACCTCAAGGCATGCACCCCGGAAGGAGAGGTGAAGCCACAGCGAGGAACGAGGGCACACATTCACGCAATAGGAGATTAATATATGGCAACGATAGACGAAATCAAACAGCAGGCGGAAGCGGTCAAGAACGCTACGCAGGTGGGCGAGAACACAGCCGGGAGGGTAGGCGGTGCTCTCGCTGGTCTTGCGGATATTGCCAAGCAGCAGGACGTTGAGCTTGGCAAGAAGGCTGATAAGGAGACCATGGACATTGAGCTTGGCAAGAAGGCAAACAAGGCGGATATGGACGTTGAGCTTGGCAAGAAGTTCGACAAGGAGAGTGTTGCCCAGGAGTCTGGAGATTCCGAGGAACTTGTTATGTCTCAGAAAGCTCTAACAGAATTGAACCTGCTTGGTAATATTTCTTTAGCTACTATAGACACTAGCTTATACCCTTTGAAAGATGGGTATGTTACCGACAAATTAAAATTTGACTTATGGAATGGGTGTAAAAGTATGGCTGAAGGTCCTTCAGTGAAAAAGGGTGATATAGTATTAATTTATCATATACCTTATGTAAATATTACATCAGCTAGTTTGCTTGACAAGACAACTAATGAATATAGCAAACTTGACTTCTTAATTCCTTCGCAAATTGCTTGTACTAAATTTGTGTTATCATTTGGAATGGTAAATAAAGATAGTACATTGATACTTTCATCTAGAACAGATGATATAAAAAGATTAAATACGCAATAATAGAAACGTCTTCACAAAATTATTATTCTATATTAAATCAAATTGCGCAAGTTTTAAGTCTTCTACAGTATAAAGTAAGTAATATAGACTTACTTGGCTCACTCGTATTTAAAAAACCAGACCCCTCAAAAAGAATTGATGGGTATATAAAATACAATTTTAATTATGATTTATGGGCTGACGGCAATATATACAAAGATATAGAAGATGTTAAAGAAGGCGATGTAATTGTAGTTAAGAATGTTTACAATGATAATTTAGAGCCTGCGGCATTATCATCCAGTGACCCTAACAAATTTATAAGTTTGTACCCAAAATCTTTTAAGAATTTTTCGGTGTATAGTAAAATAGATTATACTGTATCTATTTATCTAGTTCCTCAAGATGGAAAATTGTGTTTATCTTGTGTAAAGGGTAATGAAGATGATAAATTAGAATATATCGTCATAAAAAAAGAATACAATAATATTTTTGGAGCAATACTGAACGAAGTTAATAAAATAAACAATACAACCAGTAATGTATATTTTACTAATGTATCTCATATAAATGGTTATTTGCAGAAGAAAGATGGCACTGTGTTTACTAGTGAATCAGGAAGTATTAAAAGTGTAATCACTGATTATGTTTCAGTTTCAGAAAATCAGAAGTTTAAATATATAGGTCACGCTGCTTTTGAAACAGCAAGTGTTTGCTATTACAATTCTCGAAAAGGCTTTATAAAAGCAGAACAATTTGATAAAGAAGGTATTATAATCATACCTAGTGGTACTGCTTATGTTCGCTTTGCTTCTTATTCTGATACATCCCAAGACCAGAAATTAGTATTGTATTCTATTGGTTCTGAAAATGTAAACAATGAAGTTATCAAAAACATTATAGAAGATGCAAAAGTCGATGTTTTGTCTAATAAAATTTGGGTCGCTTGTGGAGATAGTTTTACAGAAGGAGTAGAAGATTATGTATTTGAAGACCAGCCTTATAAAGGAAAGAAAAAAGTTTATCCATTCTACATCGGTAGAAGAAATAAACAATTAACAGTTATAAATGAGGCAAAATCTGGTTCAACAATTTCAGAAACTAGTAATAAAAATCTTTCATTCTCTTATGAGAGATACAAAAAAATAAGAAAAGAATGCAGACTATATAACATTATGGTTTGGTATAAATGATTCCTACAGAGTAGAAATTGGAACGATTGAAGACAATACCACAGCCACTTATTATGGTGCTTGGAATGTTGTGCTATCATACTTAATAGAAAACCATCCGGGTGCAAAAATTGGAATAGTGATTTCAAATGCAATGAAATCAAGTGTGGCTAAAGAATTTGCGCTTGCTACAATCAATGTAGCAAAAAAATTTGGAATACCGTACCTAGACTTATTAAGTGATGATAATATTCCGTATTTTCTGCACCAAAGAGGAGGAACTAAGGAAGATACTGTTTCTAGTATTGTTAAAAATATGAGAAATAATTATTATGCAGTTTCTAATAGTAATGAACATCCAAATGATAAAGCGCATTTGTTTGAAAGCACTATAATAGAAAATTGGCTAAGAAGTCTGTAAGAACTATAAGTCGCTGACTTTGTAAATTTAAAAATAAGACAATATGAAGAAGAAACAATTACATGAGGCACTGGCAGTGCTTCTTACCAAACTTTCATCGGCAAGGGACAATCCCTTGCTGATGGATAACTACGTGGTGAAAGCCTTGCGCACGGTTCTTTTGGAGTTCAAGGAATCGGGCGAGCTTTATGACGCCTACAAGGAGCAGATACAATCCACCATGGAGAGTGACAATCCTTGGATAGCTATGATGATGAAGTCAATGGGCGCAGATTCTCCTATTAAGAAGGATATGACCGATGAAGTCATTGACGGAATGATTGATTCTATGTTAGGGAACGATTAAAACATTTTTATATATGAATGACAAGGAGAAAGAACTATGGCGAGTTATAGACAACGTAATCAAGTGTTGCGCTATTGAACTTCCGAACGGAGAGTTGAGCATTACTAGAGAAGACGTTCTCGGCAAGTCGAGAGCAGAAAACCTCGTTATGACACGATGTATGGTCGTTGAGCAGATGATACACGCAGGATTCAGCATTACGACCATTGCGACCGTATTAAACCGCACCGTTCCAGCTGTTAGGCATCTTTGCAAGATGGCTTACACCTATATCAGCACGTCTCGAGTTTATCGACTTGCCACGGCACAAGCGACCCTTCTAAACAAGGACGTTGAGCCGATTTGTATTTAAGAAACAAAAAGAAAATAACCAAAAGCGTTCTTTGACAATAATTCGATAAATACCCTTGCACTAACTTTTTGGAGCGAGCCAAAAATCAGAGTATCTTTGCAGCGGATTCCAATATTTGGTTTCCGTAACGTAATTAACTCAAAATTTATGGCAGACACAATCGAGAAAGTTTATTGCACTGGGGACGGTGGCAATGACAACCTGGCGGCAGCGTTGCTCGCTAGAGGTAGAGACAATGATCCAGCGACTATGCTGGCAGCAATGAACGGTGGTATGGGCAACTGGATGAATAACCCGTTTGCTATATGATGATGATGGCTTGGATGCGCGACTGGAATAACCGTGGCGGCAATTTGCAGGACACGGAATTGCAGAATCAGATTGCGAGCCTTCGCACACAGATGCAGGACGGCAATAATACGGCTCTCCTGATGGACGCAGTGAAGGGCAACAGCGTTGCTCTTGGTCAGCTGGCGCAGAATCTTAACTGCGATATGAACCAGCTGCAGAATGCAGTCTGTGGCGTGCAGGCAGCAATCCAAGATGTAGGCGGCAAGGTTGGTTTCAGCGCAGAGCGAGTAATCAACGCAGCGAACCTCGGAAACCTCAACATCATCCAGCAGTTGAAGGACTGTTGCTGCACCACGCAGCAGAACATCAATCGTATGGGCTACGAGAACCAGTTGGGGCAGAAGGACATCATCAACGCAATGCAGCAGGGGTTCTGCTACACCAATACTGGGCTGGAGCGAGGTTTCAGTAACCTCGGCAACCTCATCCAGACGGTCGTTTGCGACTTGAAGAACTCGGGCAAGGACAACACCCAGCGCATCGTTGACGTTCTCAACAACCACTGGGAGCAAGACCTTCGCATCCAGCTGGAGGACAGCAAGCGCAGAGAGCAGACTGGTTTCATTATCCAGCAGCTGAAGACCACCACAACCACCACTGGAGCGTAGGCGGTCTAAACAAAATCTATCAAGGGGCAACTCGCTGTTCTATCAGTGAGACCCCTTTTTGTCTATTTATCGAATTATCTAAAAAGAGCGCATTATGGAATTTAAGAATATACAGAGAAATCACCCGGTCTATCTGCTAGACAAGCAGACGGTGGAAGTTAAGGAAGGCAAGGTCGTAGACAACCAGCCGCACATCAACACTGGCATCGCAACCATTTCCAGCAGCGGACAGCCAATGCGAGACGTAACAATCGAGGTTGAGGGAAAGCAGACCATCTACACCATCCCCGAACACCTGGGAGTAACCTTTGCAGGCGAAACCGTACTGGCAACCGACAAGGCAGACCTTTTGCCCGAAGTTGGGAAATTGTTAAATGAAGCCGATGAGATAATCAAGCATACGAGCCAAGCAAGGAGCGGAAAGCCAAGGGCGAAGAACTTCTTGCAGCTTTGAACCCGGCAATCAAGGAGAAGCAGGAAACCGAAAAGCGTTTCAAGGCACTTGAGGGCGATATAAGCGGCATTCGTGGTATGGTCAAGCAATTACTCGACAAGCTAGGATAGGAGGGCGCACAATGAAGAAAATCATCGTTTTGCGCCATTCTTGCGATAGCAGGAAGAGCGACACCAGCACCAAGAGAGCGGCATCATCCACAGCTTACCATACGAGAAGGCAGCAAAGGCACTCATGGGAGCCAGCGGATATGCGGCATACGTTGCCAAGCACGGCTACCACTTCACGAAGCAGCTAGCTATCAAGGCGAGCGAGCAGATGAAGAACGTAGATGGAACGAGCCACCGATGGACTGTTGACGAAATCCGGTTGGCGACAAACAACGAGATAATCTCAAAGGGCACGACCATCGGGGATATTCTCTATTTGGCAAATATGGCTTATGCGGACTTCTATCCAAAGGTAATCAAGACCGAGAGCGACTGCGTACAGTATGCTATTGCCGTAGCCAGTGATCCAGACGGATACGAGGGTATGGCATTCTGCAGGTGGACGGCAGACATCATCGGGAAGGGTGCGACCATCGACTGGGAAAAATTGGAATAATCAAAAAAAA